>Ga0209358_10003706_pt1 | contig 11194 bp, 8 predicted proteins | sample LauGreFa1BDMLBSN_2_FD_187574 | JGI IMG/M metagenome (GOLD analysis project Ga0209358, IMG submission 187574) | Freshwater lake microbial communities from Lake Michigan, USA - Fa13.BD.MLB.SN (SPAdes) (version 2) | ecosystem: Environmental > Aquatic > Freshwater > Lake | place: Lake Michigan, USA...
CAGATCGCCACTCACAATGTACAAGGCCTGTTCCTCATACTCTGCCGGTATGCGCCGGCTCGCGCCGGCAGACAAACACAGCTGCGCATAAAACAGAGGTGAGCGGGTTGGCAGTGGCGAGTGCAAACCAAGAAAACTGCCGGCAATCATGATCAGCTGCCCGCCATCGCTCTCGGCCATGGGCAATGCGTCGGCTTTGAGGTGAGTGAAGTCGGGTTCGCATTCTTCATCCGCCCGCGGCAGCGCTACCCAGCATTGCAGACCATACAGTGAAGAGAGCGAACTGCGCTGATGATGATCGCTGCGCTCGGAATGCACGATGCCTCGTCCCGCGGTCATCCAATTGACTTCGCCGGGCCGTATAGCCTGCACCGTGCCCAGACTGTCGCGATGCAGGATTTCACCCTCGAATAACCAGGTCACGGTCGCAAGACCGATGTGAGGATGCGGACGTACATCGAGGCCGATGCCGGGCTTGAGAACATTGGGCCCCATCTGATCCAGAAAGACGAAGGGCCCGACCATTCGCCGCTCAGCAGCGGGCAAGGCGCGGCGGACCTCGAATCCATCACCGAGATCGCGGGTACGGGGAATGATCAATGTCTCGATGGCGCTCATCAAAGTGATCCTGTTTGGTTTCAGGGGATTTTACGGCGGCTTTCGTGATTACTGGAACAGCAGCGTTTTTAATTTGATACCACGCTTCGCTTTCGGGCTTGGACTCACCTACAGAATCCATGACTGCGAATTATCAATCAAGTAATTCAACGACCTGCTTTGACTGAAGTTTTCACGAATGGTTCTTGAAAAAGCGTTCACCCATCCCTATACTTAGCACTCGCTGATGGGGAGTGCTAACAATGCCACCATCAAGATTTCAAAAAGCAGGTTCCGACGGTCGGCCAGTCGCTGACGGTTGGGTCATTAATAAACGTAACCCATTGTTTTTAAGGAGTATTTATGAGCCTTCGTCCTTTGCACGACCGCGTCATCGTCGAGCGTCTCGAACAGGAAACCAAAACCGCCTCCGGCATCGTTCTGCCAGATGCAGCTGCCGAGAAACCGGATCAGGGCAAAGTTGTCGCGGTTGGCAACGGCAAGATCCTCGAAGACGGGAAAGTCCGTCCACTGGATGTAAAAGTCGGTGACAAAGTACTTTTTGGCAAGTATTCCGGTCAGGCCGTGAAAGTGGACGGCAAAGAAGTTCTCGTCATGCGCGAGGACGACATCATGGCCATCGTGCAGTAATTACATTCGGCAAACAGCCACTCAAGCACCCGGCACACACCCGGTTTGAATCTGAAATATCTGAAGGAGTATCAACATGGCAGCTAAAGATGTAGTTTTCGGCGACCTTGCCCGAGCCAAGATGGTTGAGGGCGTCAACATTCTGGCCAACGCAGTCAAGGTCACACTCGGCCCTAAAGGTCGTAACGTCGTGCTCGAGCGTTCATTCGGTTCGCCCACCGTGACCAAGGACGGCGTATCGGTTGCAAAAGAAATCGAACTCAAAGACAAGCTCATGAACATGGGCGCGCAGATGGTCAAGGAAGTCGCTTCCCGCACTTCTGACAACGCCGGCGATGGCACCACTACAGCGACCGTTCTGGCGCAAGCGATCGTTCGCGAAGGCATGAAGTATGTCGCCGCTGGCATGAATCCAATGGACCTCAAGCGCGGCATCGACAAAGCGGTAGCCGCAACCGTTGAAGAACTCCAGAAAATTTCCAAGCCTTGCAATGGCACCAAAGAAATCGCCCAGGTCGGCGCAATTTCGGCGAACTCGGATCAGTCGATCGGCGACCGTATCGCTGAAGCGATGGAAAAAGTCGGCAAAGAAGGTGTCATCACCGTCGAAGACGGCAAGTCGCTCCACGATGAACTCGACATCGTCGAGGGCATGCAGTTTGACCGTGGCTACCTCTCACCTTACTTCATCAACAATCCTGACAAGCAGGTTGCACTGCTCGACAACCCCTTCATCCTGCTCTGCGACAAGAAGATCTCGAACATCCGTGATCTGCTGCCGGTACTGGAGCAAGTTGCCAAGGCGGGCCGTCCGCTGCTGATCATTGCGGAAGATATCGAAGGCGAAGCACTGGCAACGCTGGTGGTGAACAACATTCGCGGCATTCTGAAAACCTGCGCAGTGAAAGCCCCTGGCTTTGGCGATCGTCGCAAAGCTATGCTGGAAGACATCGCCATCCTGACCGGTGGTCAGGTAATCGCTGAAGAAGTTGGCCTGACACTGGAAAAAGCCACACTGAACGACCTCGGCTCCGCAAAGCGCATCGAAATCGGCAAGGAGAACACGACCGTGATCGATGGCGCAGGCAAGGCAGATGCGATTCAGGCACGCTGCAAGCAGATTCGCGTGCAGATCGAAGAGGCAACTTCGGACTACGACCGTGAGAAACTGCAAGAGCGCGTTGCCAAGCTCTCAGGTGGCGTGGCTGTGATCAAGGTTGGCGCTGCAACCGAAGTCGAAATGAAAGAAAAGAAAGCCCGCGTCGAAGATGCACTGCACGCAACTCGTGCAGCAGTTGAAGAAGGCATTGTTCCCGGCGGTGGCGTTGCACTGCTGCGCGCACGTGCCAACATCAAGGTCAAGGGTGACAATCCTGATCAGGAAGCAGGCATCAAGATCGTTCTGCGCGCCATGGAAGAACCGCTACGCATGATTGTCAGCAATGCTGGCGAAGAAGCTTCGGTCGTCGTCAACAAAGTACTCGAAGGCAAAGGTAACTACGGTTACAACGCTGCCAACGGCACCTATGGCGACATGGTTGAAATGGGCGTTCTGGATCCAGCCAAGGTGACACGTTCTGCTCTGCAGAATGCGGCCTCGATCGCTTCGCTGATGCTGACTACCGATGCGATGGTATCGGAACTGCCTGAAGACAAACCAGCCGGCGGCGGTATGGGCGGCATGGGTGGCATGGGTGGCATGGGTGGCATGGACGGCATGATGTAATTCCGCTGTCATGCATATCAAAAACCCCGCAGTGCGAACTGCGGGGTTTTTTTATAGCCGCTTTCAGGCGACTGCGGCTGCCTCCCCAGCAAAAGCTTAGTACCGTTCACACATCCTCAAGAACCACGCTCTGCAGTGGCGATGTCGTTCTCCATGAATCGACAGGCTGACCCATTCAAGAATTCAAGTTCGCGCTTCATGAAGTACTCTGATTTAGCACCTATCTCGTTAGGTCGATGGCAAGGGTTAAGCGGGGAATTCGTGCGGCATGCTGCGCGCCCGCGTAACGGTACTGGCATGCAAGCCAGTACGCGCCCTGCAAGGGATGCCAACGCCGCAAGCGGCCTAACGAAACAGGTTCTCAATAGATGTGGAAACTTTTGTAGCAAGGTCATTGGCACCAAGCTCTTGATTTTATTAGTCCCTCCGTCGCATAGCCACGCTGAATCGCCATAAAGCGTAGTTTTATTCAGTACTTACCTAACCATCTTCGTAAGCAAGCTTCCTCACAGTCCTTTAATCGCAAAGAAAATCGATTAAAGGACTTTCTATATCCAGATAAAAAACACTTTGTGCTCCCTCAATGTTGCACCGCTCGATTCATCGAACTAATGATTGCGTTAGTCACTTACCGCACAGTCGGATGATTTTGATTGAACAGATTGTCCGATAAACAATAATTTAATTATCCAACCAACGACGGGAGGGGACATGTTATCCAATGTTATCGCCAGACAAACGCATCAACTGTGCAGAACAGCGACAGCAAGGTCGCGACTCGGGCAACTCACCATGGATTGTTCAAAAGTATTGAGAGAGGTAAAAATCAGCACCAGGTCAAAGAATGAGATCGCAGCGATTGATGATCACTACCGGCATGCTATTTATGAAGAAACGATGGAGGCTTACCAAGCAGTTCCTGATGTCACGATGCCGGATAACTCACCAGAGGCAAAACTTCGGGCACAGGCTTGGCAGCTAATCGAAGGTTTGTCATCCATGGGTCAATTCTTTGCTCATTATGACGTCACTGCTGCAGGCGTCAGCCTGGAAGTCGCCATCAATCCAAGTCACCGAGACTCACTGATCCATGATTTTCGAGAGAGCTGGTTCAGCATGAATCCAGAAGACAGAAGGGCTCTGATTGCAGTCATTAGTGAGAAAACCTTTCACCAACTCGGCATCACGCTAAATGCCAGTGAAAAGCAATATGCAGAACTAAAAGAATTGAATAGTGCACCACAACTGACCATCGCACACTGTCTTGCGCTGCTTGATTATGCAAATTCAAGTTCAGGTAGCTTTAATGCCACCAACAATTCGGCACGCCTGTGGCGATACTACGGAATTGATACGCTAGCAAAGATAACGGCACCACTGTACGAGCCCTTTTGTGAAGCCCTTCGAGTCCTCGAACACTATCCAGATTTTTGTTTTGAGGGACCCGCATATAAAGGCCTGTCCATCGCCAATCCTGCAGGAAATTTCAGGATGAGCTGTATGCAAGCTGGCATGCCCCTTCATTGTGCCCACGGAATCTCAGCGACCTCCCGTCGCGAAAAAAACTATGCGAGCAGTAGTAACATCTGGTCCACTCGAGATATGCAATTGACCTTCGTACACAGCAGGGGAATCAAGATTCACCTTTTCAATGATGAGACATCGCGCGATCAAATGGAGATCATCATCCCAGAAGGTCGGCAACTGAAATTTCTGTCCCCGCAAGAGATTGATCGAACGAAATTCAAAGACAATGGCGGCCCATGGTCGACGTATTACTGCACCGAGATACCACCTAGTCTGCCGGATAAAATTCAGGCTGGCTATCTGCGTTGTTAGTGAGACGCTGAATAAATCCCATTTGTGTGGGGACCAAGCGCCACTGTGCGACGTGGGGATCAGCACAATCAAGAGTTTGGCGTCATTGATCTTGGCACAAAAACTTCTGGTTTTGTTTAATCAGCGCTTCCTTGGCGATGCGTATTAATCAGCATGGAGCACGCTGATCGGGCAGCTGTCTCGTCAAACGAAAAAACAATCGTCAACACTTTGTTCAATCGCTCACGAGGCAGTTGCTAGCGCCAAGCTGGCGAACGCTTTTCGATGAAGGCCTGCACTCCCTCGAGTGTAGCCTCGTCCATCATATTGCATGCCATGGTTTCACCGGCTAACTGGTAGGCGGCCGAGATTCCCATTTCGAGCTGCCGGTAAAACAGTTGTTTGCCCATCGCAATCGCCACTGCTGGCTTAGCAAGAATACTCTCGGCGAGTATCAAGATAGTCTTATCCAAATCCTGCACTGGTACGACATGATTGATGAGTCCACGTTCGCATGCGGCTTGTGCATCGATGAATTCTCCGGTGAGCAGCATTTCCATCGCTTGCTTACGCCCTATATTGCGCGACAAGCCAACCGAGGGCGTGGAGCAGAACAAACCATAGTTGATACCCGAAACAGCAAATTTCGCTTCGTGCGAGGCCACTGCAAGATCACACATAGCTACCAGCTGACAGCCGGCAGCAGCAGCGATGCCTTGTATGCGCGCAATGACAGGCTGTGGCATCTGCTGAATAGTCAGCATCATTTTGCTGCACTGATCGAATAATTTTTTGTAGTAGGCGGCCGATGGCGAGGCACGCATCTGTTTGAGATCATGACCGGCACAGAAGGCTTTGCCGTTGGCAGCCAGTATGACGACACGAGCGGTTGCATCCCTCGCTATGACATCCAACTCAGTCTGCAGAACGGTGAGCATCTCCTCGGACAGAGGATTGAGCTTATCGCCACGATTGAGAGTGAGTTTGACGATACTGCCTTCACGTTCGTGCAGCACATACGGACTATCAGGGTGGCTTGCATTCTGAGTCATGATGTCTCCCATGAGTTTTATTTTTTCAATCAGATTGGTTTTCGGCGTGGACTTCTTGTGGTTCGGCCAATGACGGTGGCGGTTGATAACTCGCGAGCAAGGCAAGCCGGTTAGCGGGTGTTTCGAGGCTGATGCGCCCAAGCGCACCACTGCGATAATCCTGTAACAAGGTATGCGCTGCTTTTTCAAAGTCGGGCGAACCTCCTTTGAGCCTGTAAGCCCGGCGTACCGCGATATGCTCGATCACACCAACCGCGTCGAGGTTCTCCAGCGCGACGGCATAGCGCGCCACCAGTAAACTCGGATAACGTTCGAGCAGCAAGCCTGCCAGAAATGTCGCGATTTCTTCCTCAATGATTGCATTCACGCCGATCGCATGGCTGGCAGCAAGCATCAGCCCATCGGTAGGATGCTCAATCTTTGGCCACATCAGTCCGGGCGTATCAATCAGCACGATATTGTTACCCAGATAAAGGCGTTGCTGAGATTTAGTCACCGCTGGCTCATCGCCTACCTTGGCGACCCGTTTTTTGAGCAGGGCATTCATGAGTGTCGACTTGCCGACGTTTGGGATACCCATAATCATCGCGCGCAATGGCTTCAGATTGGTACCGCGATGTGGCGCCAGGTTCAGAGCCAGTGCAGGAATTTTAGTGATATCGGCAGGCTTGCGGCATGAAATCGCCACCGCATGCACCTGCGGCTGCTTGGCATAATGCAAGAGCCATTCGCGGGTCGCATCCGGATCGGCCAGATCGCTCTTGTTCAATAATTTCAGACAGGGACGCTGGCGCGCTCGCCGCAATGACTCGATCATGGGATTGCTACTGGCCTGCGGCACGCGCGCATCCAGGACCTCGATGACGATGTCGACTTTCTCCATGGACTCCGCGGCTTTCTTGCGCGCGGCGTTCATATGACCCGGGAACCACTGGATGGACATGGCTTTACTGCCAAAGCTTGTGAAGCTCGTATTCTAACCGGGCCACATCCCCTACCCTGACCACGCGACTGTGCCTACCCGAGCGGGAGAGGGCATTTCTGAGCCGGAAGCGAATAAGCACTCGATGCCCATTCCCTTCCAGTCTTGGCATAACGGCAAGACACAACTCGACAGTATCAGCAGTCCAGACTATCCGGGGGAATGAGATCCCAGAAGGTCATCGAACACTCATACCCCGCTCGAGATATCAATCCACTTCCCCTGGCGCCATTAATTCGCGCAAGTCACCTCGCTCTCCTTGAAGTCCTTAGAAACACACTGACTCAGGAATCGGTGTGGAGGCGATGATCAGCCAAAAAATTTCTTGGAAAAATTTTTGAAAATAAAAAATCTGGATTTAAAGAAACTTTATGAATCATTCGGACACTGAAGTTCATAAAAGAAATAGTTGATGATCGGCCAATTAAACCAAATATTTGAACTAACGAGGAAAACATCCAGCCATTCTCAAGAGACACAATGACGACTCGCTACATCGCTATTGAAGAGATCAGGGAAATAAATGACTTTCAGGAAACGAATTCAGATCGAGAATCATCTCATGCCATCTTTTTATATGACGGCCTGGACAAAGTAAAAAAGCAAAGAATTAATGAATTAATCGATTATTTTTCCGTAGACGGCTTGAAAATCAGCAAAATGGGGTTTTCATGCTACGAGACGGATTCGACAACATCGAAGAAAGACATGTTTCTCAATGTGTTACGGGAAAAAATAAAATCTGGAGAGATTGGCAGCGACACTATTGTCTTCATGAATTTTCATACTTATGCAGGCGAAGACAATTTATTTTTTTCAATTAAAGGTATTGAATCTAACCTTCGAATTCGAGCCGATGAGGTATATCAATGCGTCTGGTCTTTTTTTCCCGGTAGTGAAAAGCCCAGCTTTCACAATCTTGGCTGTAACGCAGGCTATTACTCAAAAGATTTGACGAACGCAAGTGGCTATGTGATCAATTATTCGGGAGACAGCACAATTGCATCAAAAGAGGTGATACTTCAAGCGAAAGAGGTATTACGGTTTATAACCACCAGCAAAAAAATATACGGCAGAATGCCAAGCCCGGAAAAAATATGGCAGCACATGGAACATTATGTGACGCAAGAAATGTCACTTACGGGTCGAGGCCTGTATAAAACTCATACACAGCTCACGCCCCAACCGACCACTACCACAACAACGACCACCACAACTACTACAACCACCACAACCACCGCGACCGTTAATAACTATGGCGTATGGAAAGGTCATAAAAATCCAAAAATATTGATCGAGTACTCATTCCGCCATCGACCCATGAATCAGCTTCTCGATATCATAGAAATTCATGATCCGAAATATCGAGCTATCGGAAACATCAGTGAAAATGCAAAAAAAAGAATTTTGTTTCACATCGTTCCCAATCGAGTCCCATGGTTAAAATTCTACGCCAATGCAACTATGCCGCTTTTTCTGCTTGAATTACTCGCCCATAATGATTCAGAGCAAAAATTTTTGTTTTGCAAAGAACATAAGCTGCTACCGAACCCAATCGGAGAGGAAAGGTCAACGCGATTCCTTATTGCCGCCTGCGAGGATGGCAATGCGAAAGTAGTCAGGCGTGTTCTGGAATCACCAGAATTCTCCATCCCAGAGTCAGGAAAAAAACTGCCCTGATGGCAGCGATCAGGTCAAAAAACCATAAACTCATCGAATTGTTGATCAATAAGGTTTCAGATTTTGACGTAAAAGATATTAATTTTAATAATGTGTTTCATGTCGCCTGCAATCAGAACAACGCTGAGGTCGTGAACCTGCTTTTTGGCTCCAAAATCCTGACCGAGTGCAGCAAAAATACTAGCATTGATGCCAACATAGAAAAAATAGATCTGCTGAATCAGAAAAACAAGCATAATGCGACTCCGCTAGAAATCGCAATCAAAAGAAACAACATTGAGATCGTAAAAAGGCTGCTCGCGGCCGGAGCGAATCCGGATGTATTGAATTCAAAAGGTAAACATCTTCTGGAGCAGGCTATTTTTATTGGTAACGCGGCAATCGTGAAGTTACTACTTGCGAGCGAATCCAGAGACAACGAAAAGATTCGTGATTTATCTCTGTTCTTGCGGACGGCAATTATTCAATCTCACCATGAAATCGCGCTGATGCTGATATCACATTGCACTGCAATGGGCCAAATCTCAGAAATTGATAAGGGAGATGATTTTGGCCAAACGCCGCTCATGCTGGCGGCACAAGAGCAAGATACCAAACTAATCACGACGATTCTTGAATCAGGCGCGAATATAAATGCACAAAATAACGATGGATATACGGTATTGCATTATGCCCTGAAAAATAAAAACAAGAATCTGAGCAAATATCTAATAGAAAAAGGGATTGATCCCAGAGCCGGCAACTTTAACTTTTCCTCTGCGTTGGCGCTTGCCAGACATTCAGGGGACTCTCTGGCTGAAAAATATATCCGTTCGACCATGAAAAAAGGAGATACCTACTAGGAAAACGAAGGAAAATTTATTAAATGCAAAGACTGAGAAGCTTATGCGAATCGATCGTTCGCCAAACCGGCCAGCGCTTTCAGATGGGCAACAACACTGCGACCCAGCGCTGATAGATGGTAGCCACCCTCGAGGCAGCTGACGATACGTCCCTGTGCATACTGCGCTGCCAGCGCAACCAACTGCCGCGTGATCCAGGCATAGTCGGATTCGGTCAACCCCATGGAAGCAAGTTCATCTTCGCGATGCGCGTCGAAACCCGCGGAGATGAATATCATTTCCGGGCGATGCGCATGCAAGGCGGGAAGCCAATCCCGATGAATCAGCTCGCGCACGCGATCGCCGCGGGTATAGGCTGGCACGGGAATATTCACTAGATTCGGCGGTCGCTCACCCTTGCAGTACTCGCCACTGTAGGGATACAAGGGGGACTGGAAAAAACTGACCATCAGTACGCGCGGGTCATTGAGAAAAGCCGCCTCGGTACCATTACCATGATGGACATCGAAATCGACCACCGCCACCCGTGACAGACCATGCACGGCGAATGCATGATGGATCGCAATAGCCACATTATTGAAGAGGCAAAACCCCATCGACGCATTCGGTGTAGCGTGATGACCGGGTGGGCGAACCGCACAAAAAGCGGTGTTGAACTCTCCAGTAATAACGGCATCGGTTGCAGCGACTGCCGCACCTGCAGCGCGCAAGGCAGCTCGCCAACTGTGTGCATTGATCAGTGTGTCTGCATCGAGCCCAAAGTAGCCCGTCTCACCCGGGGTGGGCAGATTAGTACGGATACGTTCGAGGACGGCTTCCGAGTGCACGCGCCGAATTTCATCGATGGACGCGAGCGGTGCATCCCGGTACGCTATGAGCCCCGACAGGCCACTGGCAATGATCTGATCCTCAATCGCATGCAGTCGCGCTGGCGACTCCGGGTGCGATTCACCCATTTCATGCATCAGGCAATCCGGATGAGAAAAATAGGCAGTGGACATGGGCTGAGACTCATTTGGCAGCGGCGCCGCACCATTTTATTATGCACGATGCATCGTGGCGCCACCGGTCTAGGGCAGCTTATCGACTATACTTGGACTCGCCTTTTTGATGCCTTGCACCCGTCCTTCGATGAAAAATCTTCGATTTGCCTCTTGCCTGTTTTCCTTACTTGTCCTGTCGATTCTGGTCGCGCCGTTGCATGCCGAGACAGCAAAGCGGGCCAAGACGAACAGATCTAAACCGGTCCATGAATCAAGGCAGGCCGATGAACCGGAGTTCACCAACTTTACGCAATGGCGTACCGTGACCGAGCTGATCGACGAGCTGAGCGAACAGCATGGCTTTGAGCGCGAAACGCTCAAGGCGCAATTTTCCAAAGTTCACTATCTCGAGAACGTGGTTAAGCTCATCAATCCCCCACCACCAACCAAATTGAAAAACTGGACTGTTTATCGCGAGCGTTTCATTGAGCCGACACGCTTGCGAGCCGGGGTCGCATTCTGGAAAAAGCATGAGGTATCGCTGAAGCGTGCCGAAACGGAATTCGGTGTACCCGCCGATATTATTGTGGGTATTCTGGGCGTGGAAACGATGTACGGAAAGATGACCGGGAATGTCCGCGTGGTAGATGCACTGGCAACACTGGCTTTTGCATACCCGCCAACTGCTAATCGCGAGGCTCGGATGCGATACTTCCGCGATGAGCTCAAGCAAATATTTCTTCTGGCCCGAGAAAATGATATGGATCCACTGAGCTTTTACGGATCTTTTGCTGGCGCCATAGGCTTGCCCCAATTCATGCCGGGCAGCATTCGGCGCTTCGCAGTAGACTTTGATGGCGATG
>Ga0209358_10003708_pt1 | contig 11189 bp, 15 predicted proteins | sample LauGreFa1BDMLBSN_2_FD_187574 | JGI IMG/M metagenome (GOLD analysis project Ga0209358, IMG submission 187574) | Freshwater lake microbial communities from Lake Michigan, USA - Fa13.BD.MLB.SN (SPAdes) (version 2) | ecosystem: Environmental > Aquatic > Freshwater > Lake | place: Lake Michigan, USA...
TGTAACTTGATCATATATCTCTTGTTGATCTGGTCTAAGCTCATATCTAGCTGTAGGAAACGGCACAGGATTGTTAACGCGCTTATCTACTATGTTATAACCGTCTGGTATTAAGTCTAATCTGCCTTGCGGCACACTAATCATGCCACCAGTATAAGTTTTATAGTTTTTAATAGTTTCTACACTAACAAACTTTTTTGATCCAGTATTTTTATGAATTTTATAGGTAAGTGTATTCATAATAAATTTACTAGCAGCACTACCTGGATTATCCATGTAGATTCTGTTGCTAATAATAGCTTTCACACTTTTCTCCAAGTAGGTTTAATTGGCTCACTGTAAAATCCATATAATAAATTTCTTCCGCTATAACTAAGTATACCAGCATATAGCTCGTCATCTTGTGGTACTTGTAGGCTTTTAAAGCGTTCTGCCAGACCCTCAACCTCTAAAACACACCCAATGCCCTGAATCGGGAAAACTTGTTTTAGCCTGTGTGTTTGCAGCTTGGCGCGCCTGGTTTTTTTATGTTGAAATAGTTGTCCGTGGCTGTCTATAAACCATGTAGTACTTTTTGCTAATTTTATTACGTCTTGTAAGAAGTAGATAGCTGTGCCTATAGGATATAAGCTGTCGCCAATTTGCAGTCTGCGCAACCCTAGTGTAGGCTTAGCTATATTCTTATCATCTACTACGCGATAGTTATCACTGTATACAACTGTATCTTGATCTACATATTCTTTACGAAAGAATATTAAGCCGCCTAACTGCTGCGGCTCACGTTCTCCTAGTCTAAATACGGGCCAAACTATCGCCGTCAGTTCTATAGGTTTCCTCAAAGTGTCCAAAGCTATAGTCATCTCCAATGTCTTGATCTACGCCAATAGGAAAGCCACTAATATTGCAGCCCCAGTTATATTGAGTATTACTACGCAATATTTCACAATACTGTTCTACGTGCTCGGTCTTAACAAGTGCCACGATTGAGTCATGGACAAGCATGAAGATTCTTGCGTCAAGTCCGCGCTCAACAATTTCTCTTGCAGTTCCAATAGCTCCGAGTAGGTTAACGTCACTTGCCAGCGATTGGATTTCTGAATTAATACCACTTCGTACTTCGTGGGCTGCGATTCCTTTGTCACTGCTGAATACATTAGGAAGCCGTCTTTTTCGGCCAAAAAACGAGTAAGTATATCCATTTTGTTGAATAAAGTCTTTGCGGGTATCTAACCACTGTTTAAGTTTTTTGAAAGTCGTAAAATATTGTTTAATATCATCACGGGCACGATCTACTGGGTAATGCTGACCTGTTGCTTTAGTAACTGTAACACTAACCTTATCTGCTCCCGATCCATATAGAATACCAAAGCTAATAGCCTTAGCACTTTGACGCATATCTGGGTACAGTTTCTTTACCTGATCAACTGGGCATGGTAAGTCAAACACCATTTTAGCAATACTACTGTGAAAGTCACCGCCATCGGTAAACACTTTTTGTAGGTTCTTGTCCCCCGACAGCACTGCCGCATAATACATTTCAGCAGTTCTTAAGTCTTGCGAAACGATTTTATAGCCCTGCGGAGCTTTGATACACCCTTTGATAATAGGGTCGTCACGCGGTATTTGTTGCGCGTTAAACTTTCCACTACTACTAAGACGACCACTAGTGGTAAAGATAAGATTAAAATTAGTACGAATCCTATCATCCCTATCAAGCTCAGGAAGTATCTTGTGTATATATGTGTTTTGGATTTTGGATAATTTACGTACTTGTAAGATCGCTTTAGGAAGTTCATGTTCTTCACTTAATTGCTCTAGGACTTCTGCATCTGTGCTAATAGCACCTGTACTAGTTTTCTTGCCAGTTGGCGTTAAGCCTACATAGTCAAATAGTATGCTACGCAGTTGCATAACACTGTTAGGGTTAAACATCTTGCAGTTAGCTATCTCAAATTTCTTTACTTCGTCAAAAGTATAAATATGCTGTTTAGCTTCTTCAATCTTGGTAGTTAGGTAAGTATCTGCTAGTTGCATACGCTCACGACTAATAGGTATGCCTACTTCTTCCATGTCCATTAAGAATAGTGTGCCTGGGATTAATATTTCTGTGTACACTTTATGTAGGTTAGCGTTCTTTTGAACAATCGGCCAAAACTTGTTAAACAGCTCTAGTGTAACTGCTGTGTCAATTGCAGCATATTCGCTGATAATATCAAATGGAATTAGGTCGTAGGTAAAGTTCTCGTTGAGCATACCGTGTTGACGACAGTACTCTCGCTTAAATTCATCCAGTTTAGCGTCATAGTCACCATAATCGGTATATTTTAGTGCTAGGTCTTTTAGGCCATGACCATCAGTTTCATCAAGCACATAGTGCATAACCATTGTGTCGTGTACTCGTGTACGGTCAAAGTCTAGGCCCAGGTGATATTTCAGCATTTTATAGTCAAATTTCATGTTATGAAAGACTATAGTAAAACGGCTGCAAATTTCTTTTAATAATTCAAATGTACTTTCACCAATACAATCACAGCTAATATATCTGCCGTGATTTGGTTTGTAGCTCATGCTAATGCCTAATACATATCCATCGCGTGGATATAGGCCTGTAGTTTCTGTGTCTATAGCTACTATACCTTGTGCATTTTCTAAGACTTCTTGGAAGAAGGCACGTGCCTGTTCTTCATCATCAATACCAGCAAAATCACCCTGCTTAACACCCCTAACTTCACCATTAATATGTTTATGTATTTTGTCTAGAGCACGCTCAAAATCTGGTTTTCCCTCTGGCTTAAATGCGAGCATTGCAGGATTACTAATAGGTATAAACTTTTCATTTACTAGTTGACCGGCATAATTAGTAACACTAGTAATTTTGGCATATTCTTTAGCCGCTTCTGCGCCTACCAAGATCACTAGGTCATAGAGATCGGTATCTATATCAAGATCAACGTCTTTTTTCAGCAATTTAGTAATTGGCTTTGAACTCATGTGAAAATGCTCAAAGTCAAACTGAAAGTAATCTTTATATCTGGTTCTGTTAGGGGCTTTATCAATTACAGCAATTTTCATTGAATATACTCTTTTATGCTTGTTACGTCGCTTTGATCTAATTCACCAGGATCAACACCATCTGGCAGCTTCATTATTTCTACTATAAAGTCATCTTCTTCTAAGGTTGGCTTGAGTTGACGCGCTGCTTTTTCGCCTGCTTCATCGCCGTCAAATAAGATGTATATATTTGTAACACCTTGTGCCTTAAATGGCAGTAGTTTTTGTTTTGCACTATTTTGCAGTGTATTTGTGCCAAAACAGCAGACCGCATTTTTAATTCCTTTATCATAAAGATTAAGCATATCAAACACGCCTTCTACTAAAACTATACTGCGACTAGGTGCTTCTAGGTAACTAGGAAATAGTGGTAGTTGTACTCCACTAGGATAATTTATATATCTAGGATTTACATTACTAAGTGTATGTCTACCAACAAATACTTTAATTCTATTAGTAACATCTTGTATAGGAAATACAATACGATCTTGTAGTTTTTCTACTTGATTTGTATAAAAAGCATTAAAATGTTTTAGTGTACTAGCACTAATGCCACGAAATGGTTTTGTCCAGGGAGTATGCCCTAGTGGAATGGCGATCTCTTGGCTTGCACTGAGTTCTTGTAGTTTCTTCTTGAGATTAGCAATCCTAAGTGGCACAGGATTAGTAAAGACCCCAAAATATTTAAAGATGTTAGTTTTAAACCCACAACTAAAGCAATGGGCAGCACCACTAACACGATCGATTCGAAAACTAGGATTATTATCTTCATGTTCTGGATTCAAGCATTTGATTAAGTAGTCTCGCCCGCTTACATTATAAGCTAAGCCATTCTTTTGTAGTAGTTCTAGGATTGGATCACTCACTTATGTATCCCAAGGTAAATCTGCTGCTGTGTCGTCTTGTTTAAGGTCTTTCTTTTTTCCAGCTTTTTTGATGGTTTCTTTTTCTTGTGGTTTGTCTATGCTTTGTGGACTAATTCTAAGAGTTTCCCAGTCTATTGGGCTGGTAAATTTCATCTCTTTTCCTCCACGAATTTTAGTAGTTTCAAAACTAATAGCATTACTACTCTTATCATGTGCCTCCATTACTAGTGCAATATCTGCGGCATCTAAGATACCTTTGGCAAAACGTGCTTCACCAGTTGCGTCAATTTGATAAGGGCTTACTAACACAATCTCATACTTTCTAGCTAAATTCTTTAGCTTTTTTGACACTTCAATTTGAGGCTTCCAGTCATACATATCTGCGCCTTCAATTACAATTTGATTTAAGTAATCTACTACTACAACTTGCAACTTATCACCAAATTTAGCTTTAGCCTTGCCAATATGTAGGTCAATACTACTAATAGTTAAATCTCTGTCATCAACTATAATCATTTGATTATCTTGTTTTAATTGATGATTACGCACTAGTTGTTCTTCAAACTTAAATCTATCACGATGACGTAAAAAGTCTAATACAGTTTGATCAGATTCCTGAAACATACCTGCTCTAGCTTTTACAACATTTAATACTTCATTATCAGTTAGTTTATTCTGTTTTAGCCGCTGTAAATCTACGTTTGCTAATATGCTGAGATTACGTTCCATAACCTCATAAGCAGTCATCTCAATTGAGAAGTATATAGAACTATTCCCATTCTCATACTGATTAACAAAAATATTACTACTAGTAATACTTTTGCCGCTGCCTCGTTTACCGCCGATGAGTATGAGTTCTTGTCTAGCCACACCGCCAAGTACAGCATCAAAAGTATTATTAAGTCCCAAGTAAACACGCTCTTTCTCCAAATCATCTGGGTGACGAAATAACATCATATCAGCCATAGTAAATACTTTTTCACTGGTATGTGTCTTTTCTTCTATAGTCATAGCTATAGTAGACAAGTTCTCCTTTATTTCATTAGTGTCGTATAGTGGTAGTTTATCTACAAATTTGTCTAATAATTTTACAGTTTCGTTTTGTGTATATTGATCTATTAAAGCATCTAATGCTATTTCTGCACTAACGTCAGGAACTTCCGTTAAGCGGAGAGTAGCTAACGTCTTAGACGCTGGTCCCTCCCTTAATGTTAATGCTAAATCATCAAAACTTGGTACTTGATGGTACTTTTCGTAATGTTTATTGATTGCACTGTAAAGAGAGCTGTACGCAGGGTCTAAAAATACTAGTTTGAGCCGTGCCCATAATTCTAGGTTTTGCTCTGCTAGTAGTTTGTTTAAGACTACTGCACTTGTATCCAAATTAACCTACTTTCGATTCATTGTCTATGATAACTTGGTCTATAATTTCCGTTACTTTGTATAGTACTTCTTCTCGTAATTTTTTAATATCTTGCTGATAGCTTGCGTCTCGTTCAAATAGCAGACTAAGCTGTTCGTGTGTTACTAATTGCTGCAGACCGAAATATATGTGATCGTAAGCCATAGTAGATTCAGGCATTACCTCAACTTGTGCTGTTCGGCCGTAGTTGTCGGTAGCTAATTTTACTACTTCTTCTACCGTAAAACTCTGATTATCGTGATAGGTAATAGTTACTTTCATCTTCGGCTTAAAGTAAAAAAGGCTGGGAGCTTTTTACGACTCCCAGCCTGGGTTTTTATTGCTTGTTTAAGCAGCTTTGGCTTCTGCTTTAGCACGCTTGGCAGCACCGTCATAGTCTGCAACTTTGATACCACGACGGGTTAAAAGTGTCTTAAGACCACGCTCTGTTTTGTCAACAGCAGCTGCAATCTCTGCAACAGTCATACTATGAATCTTGCTACCTAGTGAAGTAACTGGATCTACACTCTCTTTAGCATAGCTGTTCTTTTGTGCAGGAATCTTAGCGATTTGACCTTTACGAGTAAGGCTAAGAGCTTTACCACGTACGCTAGCAACAGTTTTATTAAGTGCGCTAGCAATATCCTCAATAAACGCACCCTTCTCAGCCATTGCAATAAACTTAGCTTCTTCAGCGTCAGTATATGTACGAGCAACTTCAACTTTTTCAGCAGGTTTAACACTGCCAGTAAGTTCAAGTGCTAAAAGTTTACCTTGGATTTGCTTGGCAGTAAACTTGCCATCCATGAATTCTTCAGCAATTTGTTTATAGGTAAGTTCGCCTGTGTGGTTAACTACAAACTCAGCAAGCTCAGCACCTTCATCTTCAGTAAATGCACTAGTCTTTTCTTTGGCCATGCTAGCAACTTCTACTTCAAGTTGACGCAATTTGCTAGCTACGCTACGTGCGGTAAATTCAGCACCAAGTGCTTCTGCGGCATGCTCAACAGTAGCTGCACTAACAGGACGCTGGCTACCAACAAGTTTCATAAGTTGGTCAACAGTAGCGTCAGACCATTTTTTGGCTTTTTCAGTCATTGATATGTTCTCTTAAAAAAGTATTTAAGTTTGTGATAATTTTTATGCCGAGTGTATCGGCTTTTTTACGTTTTGTACTACTTTTATCTTCTTCGTCAACTAAATAATCCGTAGTTTTTGTTACAGTTTCGCTGATACGAAATCCGTGTTCTGTTAGTTGCTTGTAGGCTTCGGCTTTGGTTTTATAAGAAGATAGTTTACCTGTAACGCATACTATAGGTCCGGCAGTATTTGCCACAGGTGTTTCACTGCGAAAAGAGAATGGTAAAAACTCTCTAATTTCTTTGAAATCCAGTTCTAGCCAGCCCAAGAGATTTTGAGTTACTTTATCTCCTAGTCCAGCCTGTTTACAAGTCTCTAGGTTAATTTCGTCTATATGACTAACTACACTGCTAATCTTAGTACTAGCAGTATTACCTACTAGTGGGATACTAAAACTTGCTAGTACTTGATTTAGAGGAGCACTACGACTTTTTTCAATTTCTGCTAAGAGCTTTTCTGCTACTTTTATACTGCCTAGTAGGTCGCTGATTTCATCAAGCTCTAAGTAGTATAATTCAGTAATATCTGCTAGCCCTAGTTTTTCAATAGTCTTTGCGCCCATACCCTTGATGTTCATAGTTTTGCAAAAGTGTTCTACACGTTTGCTTAATTGAGCATCACAAGCCTGGTTGCGACAAAACAACTGATCGTTAACCAGTTCTAGTTTATAGTTGCAACATGGACAATGTGTGGGTATTTCAATCTTCATGTGTATTAATTAACCTAAGATATTATTATACAGTATTAACCAGTGTATTACAAGCTAAAATTTTTGTTGCCTTGGCAGCAGAAATTTAGGCATTATAGCGTTTCCACCCTTTGTGCATATTCTTTCTTCCTTTTAAAAGCTCTGTTACTTTAGGCTGTAGTAAACCATGTTCTTTAGAAAAATTTGATATATGAACTACCTCATGAATCTCACCTGTAGGTGAAATTAATTTTGGATATTGAGTTCCTCTATAATACCGAATGGATTTAATATGTTTTAATTTGTCATATAACAACGGTTCTACTTCTTTTAACCAACCATGACTTTCTAACGCTGCTATATGTCGGATAGTATAAATAGATACTCCAGTTATATTTTCAATATCTCTCTTATTAAGCGTGGGATTTTCTTGTACTAATAATCTAAGAACAGAAATATATTGCTCATTTGAGTATTTTGATGTACCTACTTTTTCCCCAAAAAGAACTGGATTGCCTGCTTCACTTAAAGTATTGAAACCATTGTTAACAGAATCAAAGATTTCAATAGCTTCTTTTTCAGCATCGTTAAGCTCTTTGTAAGAACATTCTAAAATAATCATTAGCGTTGGCATGCCAAAATTATTATATCCGTTCTGGAGCTTAGGGGCTGCTGCTTGTCTACTAAAAGCACTTTTATGTTTTATAAATCTATCTTCTATATTAAGTGATTGACCTATATAAACCTTATCTGTATTTTCGAACTTTAATAAATAAATCCCGCAAGTCATAAAATTATACCTTAAAATTTATACTATATATTTATTATAGCATAATAGGTATAATTTGTCCAACTAAAATTTTTTATGCATCTACTTTATGTAGTATACAGGGTATTACTTCCCCGCTTCTTACAACTGCCACTGTATCGCCAATCTGTAAGTCTAGTGCTTCTATAAACCCAGGATTGTTGAGTGTGGCTCGGCTTACTAGAGCATCGCCGATTTTAACTGGCTCTAGAATAGCTGTTGGTGTTACTTTGCCAGTTTTGCCTACATTCCATTCTACGCCTAGTAATTTAGTTTCTACATGAGCAGCACGTTCTTTGCGAGCATATGCACCGCGTGGATGTTTGCTAGTGTAGCCCATTTGTTCGAATTGATGGTTATTATTCAGTCTAACAACAATGCCGTCACTAGGATAAATCTTGGCAAGGTCTGGCTCTAGTACAGTGTTAAACCCTAGTTGCTTAAGTACGCGCATATCACCAGACCAAGTTGGGTCTAGATTTGGTGTTATTTGATAGGCAAAGAACTCAATTGCTCTAGTTTTGAACTCATCCAAATCTTTTAAGTTTAAGCTGCCTGCTGCATAATTACGACTATTCTCCACATGTAGTGGAGCTACAATTTCACCAGTAACTTGTACAGTTATATTACCAAGATTAATTCTTAGTGGCACTAGGCTACCGTGCTCATACATTTTATCTGTGATAACTTGACCTTCTACACCATCACCACGAGTAAGTGCCTGCACTAGTACGCCGTCTACATATAACAGGCTAATAGCTGCACCGTCTAGTTTGATACTGGTGGTAACGTCTAGGCCTGCTAGTGGGTCAGCTTTGCCTTCATCTTCATAGAACTTTTGCAGGCTATACATGCGGTGCGTATGCTTGTCTTTTTTACCGTGTACAGCTGCACCAACTTTGTTATAGCCACAACCCTCTGCTAGCATATCAAACATGTAATCTGGAATAGTGGGCGTACCGGCATAGTAGGCCTCACTTGCTTTGTCTAATAGTTTATGTAATTTATTCATAAATAATATTATAGCAGTTTATGGTATATAGTTCAAGTTACTTTTTTACTATCTCGTCATAGAAGAACTTAATTACTTCTTCGCCTTCGGCCTTAGCACAAATGTCTAAGAGTCCGTATAGTAAGCTGTGTATGTTTTCTATACTAGCCGGTATACTAACGCCTTCTCTAGATGCTTGCCATTCGCCTTCATAGGTAAGAAAATACTTGCGTAATTGTATGTAAGTAACTTCTCTAAAATCATTTACTACTAGCTTAACTTGAAAACCTTTTTCTAGGTTTTCTTCGATTAAGCGTTCGTAGAGTATATTACTGTCCATTACTTACCACAAATTAGCATAATATCTGTAGCACTATATCGTTCCTTCATGCCTAGTTCAATGCAACTCTGCTTTTGTGCATAACTACCAGCCATAGGTGCTCCAATTATTAACACAAAAGCTATTACAAAGATTACTACTCCAATTGCACCTTCTTTAAAGGTATTGCTCATACCTGCACTCCAAGTTCACGGATTTGTTGTAAGCTGGCTAATTCATAGTGTGGTTGCCAGCAGTATTGACGCCATTTATCATCCATTAACCACATGTGGTAAATATGCCCATGTTTAGGGTCGAGTTTTTCACTATATATCTTAGCTAGTGAACCATATCTAGCACTCCACACTACTTCGCCTACTTCAAATTTGTCGCGAACAGCACCATCTGGAATTAGCTGTGGATTGAAATAGTTTTGACCTGGTATGCGAAGAGGTACACTATACTCGTCTAATACTTGCTTGATAATAGTTACACCACGATAGGTACTTTTAGTAATTGCATCAATAGTGCTACCAGTAAGATATTCTTGAATAATAAATATCTTTTCATCTTTAGTAACAGCCTTACCACGCAGCTTAGCTCGCTGCTCTGCTGTTCTACGCTGACGTTCTTTAAATTGCTCAATAATTGTAGCAAGTCTAGTAGTATTGTATGCCATGCCAAGCATTTGGCAAGCATCTTTTTTAGTAATTGGTTTTTTACCCTCTTCAGGTTCTAGCAATCTGATTACGCGACTAAGATTGCTGTCTGTCATCTTTTCTTCTTCAAGCTCAGTTCTTTTACGTACTCTAGCCACTAGATTCTCCAGAAGTAAAAGGCGGCACTAGGCCGCCACAATTATGCTGCTTTTAAGACGCTGGCAAAATAGACTGCTGCTTTGCCAGTAAGTTTGCCCAGAATGTCGTCGTCAATCGGGCCGCCTTTAGCTTCAATTGCTGCTTTGAGTGCTGCGATCGAATCTTCTTTTGACACGCGTTTACTACCTTCACCTGACGCAGTTTTAGTTGTCTTAGCTGAACCGGCACTGGAGTCTTTCTTAACATATACTCCAGCCTGTACGAGCACCATGCGTACGCCGTTAGGTGACATTTCAATTTCTTCTGCAATGTCTTTGATGATTTCAGTTGAACTTTCAGGAGTTGGGCCTGCCTGCTCATACATTTCAATAACTTTAGCTTTGAGTTCATCTGTCCACTGTGATTGAGTTGCCATAATATGTGTCCTTAGTGTATATTTGGATTTTGTTTGGGGTTAAGTGTTTCTATCAAATCGCGTTCTAGTAGTTTGTGATACATTGCTTCGTTACTAGCAACTAACATATATAGCAAGTTGCTAGGAACTAAACTGTCAGGTAATTCGTCTAAACTTTTGTTGTTTTCTACACATAATTGTTCTAGTTTAGTACGAAGTTGAATTCCGTGATTTACGGTTTCATGAATGTGTAGGCTGTCCCATATTCTAAATTTAGACATACTCTACTTGAACATCGGTCATACCTTCAGGTTTGAAACGCCTGTAGTTATGCTTGAGATCAAAGTCCTGCAACAGTTGCATAGTTTCTTCGTGTTGTCGGCGACGAAGTGCACCCATGCTTTCAGCGAACTTAGCAAATTCATTATTGTCTAAGCCGGTAACATCCCAGCCTTCAACAAATGTAGTTGGAGTAACAAGTTCGATAACTGCACGCTTACTAACATCACCACCTTGCTTAGTATACGTAAATTCAAGTAGTTTCACGGTTTGCCTTTCATCATCAACAGAAATAATATTATACAGTGTTAGGCATTACAAGTCAAATATAAAATTTTACTCTTGTTTTAAGATTTCCGATCTTAATGCCTTGCGAAAAAGCTCTCCTTTTTCCTGGCTAAAAATTGGTACAAACAAGCTAGGAGCCACTAGT
>Ga0209358_10003709_pt1 | contig 11185 bp, 8 predicted proteins | sample LauGreFa1BDMLBSN_2_FD_187574 | JGI IMG/M metagenome (GOLD analysis project Ga0209358, IMG submission 187574) | Freshwater lake microbial communities from Lake Michigan, USA - Fa13.BD.MLB.SN (SPAdes) (version 2) | ecosystem: Environmental > Aquatic > Freshwater > Lake | place: Lake Michigan, USA...
TAAATAGGTCCAACTGGTTCAATCAAATTCATATTTTTAATGTTGATATGCCATTTATAATTATTATAATAAATATAAATAATAATATTGTCATCATATATTAATGAATTTTTGCCATAATTTTCAGCATTCAATTTTAATTTTATTATCTTCAATAAATTTATTTCTTTATTACTTGCAATAGTCATTTTAAATTGACTATTATTATCAATAATATAATTATGAATAAACTGAACAATATCATCAATATCAGATAATTTCATCTTATTTATTTTTAAATTATAAAAATAAGAAATCATTTTTTTTCAAATGACAAAAAATATCATTTATTCCTCATCATAATCATAAATATCAAGATCATAATCATTTTCATAATTCTTAAATTTCTTTGAAGAATTCTTAATGGTCTTATTTGTATTTAGCTTATTTAACTTAATTTTATCATCATTGATAATAACGAAATTTCGAGTGGTCTTTGTATTATATCCACTAAATCTAATACTATTGCCACTGATTATTCCGTTTTTGTATGTCTTCTGCATTGTTATTTATGAATAATAATTATTATAAAAAAGATAATCATTTTTTTTATATTTTTGTTTTAATTTATAATAAAATAAATAAAAAATGAAATTAAAACAAAAACTAAAAATTACATAGAAATGTCAGCAATTTCAGCCGTAATTGTTATTGGTGTTGGTGTTATGATCATTGCTTCAAATACACCAGCAGCACAAGCAAGACGACGAGAAAAAATGAAAGAAAGAATTGAAAAGATATCTGAGCCATACAGAAAAAAAGGAGAAAAATGCAAATATATTAATTCTCTTATAGATGAAATCCCTGAATTGTCTTATTATGAGGCAGCACAATTAAAAAAGAAATTGGGAAACATCTATTTAGAATGGAATGAAGAATAATATTTTCTTAAAAATTCTAAATATAAAATAGTCAATTTTTGGCTATTTTGTTAATATCATTTAAAGACACCTCCAAATTATCCTTAAATATTATTATAAAAAATGAAATAAATAATTAAATAATATTAATAATAAATGTCTGATATTGATTTAAAAAAAATGTCTAGAAATGAATTATTAATTAAATGCGAAGAATTAGGAATTGTTAAATATAAATCTAAAAATAAAAATGAACTTATTAATATAATTTTAATTAAATCTGAAATTAAATCTGAAATTAAATTTATTGATTTATTTTGTGGAATAGGTGGATTTCATAATGGATTAAAAGAATTTAAATGTGAATTAGCTTGTGATATTGATAAAGAATGTCAAAAAACATATTATGATAATTATGGTATCAAACCTAAAGGAGATATATTTGATATTAATCCAGATGATATATCAGACCATCAAATATTAACTGCTGGATTTAATTGTCAGCCTTATAGTCAAGCAGGTGATAAGAAAGGATTTGATGATGAAAGAAGCAAAAGTTATAATAAACTTATTGAAATTATAAATAAAAAACAACCAAATATTATTATTTTGGAAAATGTAAAAAATTTAATTAATATTAATGATGGAATAATATTCAAAACTATTTTAGACGATTTAAATGAAATTAATTACAATGTTTCTTATTCTATTTTAAATGTCTCTAATTTTGGATTACCTCAAAATAGAGAAAGAGTATTTATAATTGGAATAAATAGAAATTTTCAAAATAAATATTTCAATTTTGAAAATCTTAATTTAATTAAAATAAATACTTCATTAAAAGATTTCATTGATTTGTCTAATACTGATTATATTGATGAAGATAAATATATTATTCTTGATGAAAAATACATAACAAAACAAAAAAGTGGCTTAATTTTCTGTGGTTATATTAAAGGAAATATTCGAATTAATGGAGCATTGCCAAATACTGAACATCTTTCAAGAGTTCATAAACAACCAAATCGAATTTATCATATAGATGGGGTTAATCCAACATTATCTTCTTCTGAAGCTTCTGGAAGATATTATATTTATGATAATAAAGGAGTAAGAAAATTAACATTAAATGAATGTTATAAAATTATGGGATTTGATGATAATTTTATTATGAATTCAAAAAAAAGCAGTTGTTATAATCAAATTGGAAATTCAGTATCTCCAATAATAATAAAAAATATAAAAGATGAATTAATAAAACAACAATTTATTGAATTATATTAAATCATCTGATTTTATTCCTATTTTTTTTATTATAGATATAATTTCGCATTTTTTCATATCTCTAATTATTGCATAACAATTAAATTTGTAGTATTTAAATATTTAATTAGTGTTAAATGTCTTTTTTTTAATATTTTTGCTTACATTTAATTAAAAATAATTAAAAAAATGAAATTAAAAATAAAAAATAAAAAAATACAATATGTCAATTGTTTCAGCTGGATTTCTTATTGGTGTTGGTATTTTCATTGCTACATCAGCAATTACACTAGAATTACAAGCAAACACAAAAAAGTGTAAATTAATGAAAGAAAGAATGGAAAAAAGGACAGAAAAACGCAGATATATACATAAATTTATCTATGAAAATCCGGAATTGTCTTTTTATGAGGCTATGGAGTTAAAATCAAAATTAGGAAATATTTATGAAGAATGGAATGACGAATGATATTTCTTCAAAATTCTTCTTACTATAAAAATAGTTAAGTTTTTGGCTATTTTGTTTGTTATTTTTATTTAAAGAAACTCCCAAATTATCTTTAAATAACTTATTTATAATAATCATATAAACATATGACATTAATAATTTAAATGTTATTCCACACAATGATTATTGACGATTATTTGAATTATCAAGATGAGTATCGTAAGAAATATGGAGATAATACTATTATTTTAATGCAAGTCGGATCATTCTTTGAATTATATTCTATTATTGAAAATTGTCCATTTATGTCAAAGATTTCTGATATTTGCAATATTCAAGTTTCTAGAAAAAATAAAGCAATCAAAGAAGTTTCAAGAAATAATCCGATTATGGCTGGTTTTCCTTTATATACTTTAAATAAATTTGTTACTATTCTAACTGAAAATAATTATACTATTATTTTAATTGAACAAGTTTCAGCACCTCCTAATCCTGATAGAAAAATTACTGAAATTATCAGTAAATCAACTTATATCAGCAATGGAAATAATAGCATTCCTTCAACTAAAAGTAATTATATTATGGTTATGTATTTTGAAGAATTGAAAGATGATTTGCTCGTTGTTGGAATTGCTGCTGCTGATCTCACAACAGCTAAATCTTTTGTTTTTGAAAGTGGAGCAACAAAAGCCGACAAAAACTTAACATTAGATGAGGTTTATAAATTGCTTACTATTTATAATCCAAGTGAAATTTTATTATTATCTGAAAATGATATCAAAAATAAAAATCAAATTATTGAAATTACAAATTCTATAAATTCTCTTGTTCATCAGAAATGGGATAAATATGAGCTTTTCCCTATTATCAAAAAACTTGATTATCAAAATAAAATTCTTGAAAAATCATTTGAAAATAATTCTCAGCTTTCTATTTGCGAATTTTTAAATTTAGAAAGAATGAATTATGCTAGGATTAGTCTTTGTTGTCTTCTTCAATTTGCATATGAACATAATGCAGATATTATAAAAGAATTGCAAGTCCCTTCAATCTTAGAGCAATCAAAAATTTTAAATATTGAATATAATAGTTCTCTTCAATTGAATATTATTAGCAATAATTCAAATGATCGCCCATTATTAGACATCTTAAATAGATGTTCAACTGCTTTTGGATCTCGTCAATTCAAAGAAAGGCTTTTAAATCCTATTACAGACCCTGAAGAATTGAATATCAGATATAATAAAATTGAAGAACTTTTGAAAAATAATAAATTCAAAATTATCAATAAATATCTTAATAATATTAATGATTTAGAAAGAAGCAAAAGAAAGATTTTATTAAAAAAATTTAATCCCAGTGAATTTAGCTATTTCTTTAATTCCCTTGAAAATGCTATTGAGGCTTTTAAAGTTGTTGATAATTCTGATATCATCATTAAAATAACATCTATTATTGATTATTTGAAAGTTTTGAATTTAGATGAATGTTCTAAATATAATATAATTGATATTAAAACAAATATTTTCAATATTGGTTATCTTCCTGAAATTGATGAACTAACCACAAAAAGAAATAATAAAATAACACTTTTAAATTCTATTTGTGATAGTATCAATGATATTACAGATGAAACTATTTGCAAACTTGAAAATAGTGATAAAGATGGTTATTATATCTTAATAACAAAAAAAAGATATGAAACAGCTCTAAATAAAAATAAAAAAATTATGTCTAAATTTGAAAAAAAAATAATTGGAACTAATAATAATAATCTTAAATTGACATCTGATGAAATCAATGAAGCCTCATCAACAATTGAAACAATTGAAATGAAAATTCAATTAATAGTCATGAAAGAATATTTAAGTTTCTTAACAAAATTTTTAAATGAAAATAAAAATAATCTTGATATTATTATTAATGAATTGACAGAACTTGACATCAATAATTGCAATGCTAGAAATTCTTTTGACTATTGCTATCATAAACCAACAATTTCAACTACTTCCGAAACTTCCTTTATAAATGCTCAAAATTTAAGACATCCAATTATTGAAAGAATTTATAATGAAATTGAATATGTTGGAAATGACATTTCTTTAAATCAGAATGGAATTTTATTATATGGAATTAATGCTTCTGGGAAATCGTCATTTATGAAGGCAGTTGGCTTGTCGATAATTATGGCACAGGCTGGAATGTATGTTCCTTCAACTAATTTTAATTATTATCCTTACAGACACATAATGACCAGAATTTGCGGAAATGATAATATTTATAGAGGAATGAGCAGTTTTGTAGTAGAAATGACAGAACTTCGAAATATTCTTCAAAGGGCTAATAATAGTAGTCTTATTATTGGTGATGAAATTTGTTGTGGAACTGAGGCAATATCAGGAGTTGCAATTGTTTCTGCTGCAATTAATGAACTTGTTTTTAAGAAAGCTTCATTTATTTTCACAAGCCATCTGCACGAATTGACAGATATTTCAATAATAAAAGAAAAGATAATTGAAGATAAATTGAAAATCTTTCATATGCATATAGAAATAATAGATGATTTAATTATTTATGAAAGAAAATTGAGAGAAGGACAAGGATCTAATATTTATGGGATTGATGTTTGCAAATCATTAGATATGCCTCTAAATTTTATGAAAAATGCTGAGATGATAAAAAAAGAGGTTTTGGGATTAAATACAACTATTATAAATACAAAAACTTCAAATTATAATTCTTCTATTTATATGGATATTTGCGAGGTTTGCAAAAAAAATAAGGCAAATGAAACTCATCATATTAATTATCAAATGGATGCAGATGCAAATGGAAAATTTGATAATTTTAATAAAAACATTCAACATAATTTAATAACAATTTGTGATGAATGTCATAAAAATGAACATAATGGAAATATAAGTATTTTAGGTTATAAAATGACAAATAAGGGAAAAAAATTAGAAATTGATGACAAAAGCAAGAAACTTATAAAAATTGAAAATGATATTTGGTATTATAGAAGTAGGATAAATGCAAAATGGCAGCCAACAACTGAAAGTGAAATGATTTTATTTTATAATAAGCAGATGAAAACCAATAAGACAGGTGCCGAAATTTTAGCTGAATTTCTTTGATGGTTATTAATAGCCATCAAAGATGATATTTATTTTTTCGATAATATTATATATCATCACTGTTATAATATTATCATTATTTATGATATTTGAAACCTCTTATAAAAATGATAGAAAAACTACATTATTAAGAGATGGATTTATTATTTTTAATCACGATAATATTAATGAAATTGTTAAAAATAATCTTTCAAAAGATTATGTTTTTATTGATTATCTTTATACAATCAAAGGTTGCACACTTTCAACATTTCATAGAGATGTAACGTCAAGTGCATTTATACATAAAACAAAATATCCGGTTTATACAATCATTTCATATTATAATAGCGGACCATTATTAACATTATGTCCTGAAAGCCATACAACAGCCCCATTTTTATTTCAACCTCCTGTAATTATAAGTGGAAATCCAAAAACAACAATTTTATTTAATTGTGATTTGGTTCATGCAGGTGCTATAAATAATTTAGGTGATGAGAGATTGGCAATTCAGAGAAAAATTTGTCATAAAGATGATCTCGAAAGATTATCACATTTAATAGGAATTAATAAAACAAATATTGGAAAATGTGATAAGAAAAATAACAACTATTATTATTTTTTAAGAAAAATATCATTAATATTTTCATTTGTTTTCAATCATTTATTAACAGGATTTTTACAAAATAAACCTCAAAAAGATAGTATTAGTGATTATTTGATTAATAAATATTATATTGGAGATTTTTATAATACTTAAAAAAAATGATTAAATAATTTTTATAATAAAAGGTATATAAACAATGTTTATAAGCAGCCTTAAAATGATTGAACCGGCTACTGCATCAATTGCTGTATATTTATTGGCAAATACCAATAAAATTAAACCGATGATATTAAAAAAAGAGCCATTTCATTATAAAAAAAAGTTATGCAAATGGATAAATAAAAATAAACATCTTATTGTAGAAGTTGGATTAGAAGAAGTATCAGATTTTATATTTGATATTGCAAATTATATTCATCTTCCAGTTCCAACTTTGGCAATAACATTATATTGGATATTGTTAATAATTTTTATATTAATATAAAATAGTATAATATATATGAGTAGTAGCAGCAGTGGTTTAAAATCATCCTCCTTGCAAAATCCAAAAAAATTAATAAGTAAGGAATTGGCAAAGAGAGAAAAGCGTTGCAATAATAAAGTTATTTACGAATATAAACGACCTCCAATTGATCCTTATGAAAATTATGATAATCTTGATTTATTCAAAAAAGATTATCCTTTTGATACTGATAAAAGTTGTAAAGTTTATGTTGAAGATGGAAAAATAAAAGCAGATAAATATTCTCGTTATTATAAGGATGTTTATACTAAAGCTAGATGCAGAACTGCAAAAGGTGTTTGGAATAAAAATACAGTAAATCGAAATAATACTTATGATATGGGAAATTGCTGGGTTAATAAAGATGATGCAGAATGTGGGGAATTATTAAAAGATAATAATTTTTTAAGACAAGGAGAAACAATATCAAGAGAAGAAATTAAGAAAGCTCAAAAAATTTGCAATTCTAATAGTAAATGTGATTTAACAAGAATTGGAAGTGATAAAATTGATTGTGTTGTAAAATCTAAATTTACTAAAGAAGAAGAACATAAAACAGAAAGTTCTTCCAAAAAAACATCTTCATCAAAAAAACCCATATCTGGAAGAATTGATTTTAATAATATGGAAAATTCATTATATGATTTATATAATTCTGCAGATGCACCAGAAACATTAAAATTAATTGGAAAAGGTAATCGATGTGTTGATGGATATGTTGAAGAACTTGAAGATATACACGATGATAAAATTGATGATATGATTATTGACGATAATAAAGAAGAAAAGCCAGTAATTGCCCAATTAGAAGTTTCAAGAAGTATATCTTCAATGCGTAAATATATGATGTTGAAATATAATAATTATTTGCGTCATATTTATTTTTTAATTATTAATACTTATCCTGATTTATCAAATAAATCAAATGTAAAATTATTAAGTTTATATATAAATAATACTGAAAAAACTTCTTTAGAACTTCTACTTGTTAAATTTAAAAATGCATTAGATGAATATATTAAAAAGTTTAAAACAAATTATTATATGTCTCGAAATAATTTTGATAGATTTGATAAATATGCTGGAGCATTTTATGAAAATTTTTTTATTGAATATTTTTATGATCCTAATAAATATATAAAAGAAGCTTTTGAAAATTATGATTATATTCAAAAATTATTTATTGAATATTTTATTAAATTATTAAATCCAAATAATGCAGCTGATGTTCCAATTATCAAATATTATATGGGAGATTTAGCACAAGCTAGATTTGATTTTTTTAAGAAAAGTTATACGCGATTATTTAATGAATTAAAAAAAGCAATTGATGAACAAAATAAAAATCCATTAAATGAAGATAATAATGAAAAAATTAAATTATTAAAATTTGATATTGAAAATTTATATTTACGAGATTTTAAAAATTATTTTACAGCTGAATTTGCAATGGAAAAAGAAAGAAATCGACAAATTCACCAAACTTCTGTTAGATATTCAATATCTATTGCTAATCCAAGAGATGACGCTTTTAAATTATTATTTAATAAACATTCAAATTATATTCCAGAAAATTCAAGTATATCAGCTTTAGATGAATTCATTGAGGAATATGACGAATTATATAGAAAAAGAGATACTGATTTAGATAAATATTTTTATGTTTATAGTAAATATTTTCCTGATTATTTTACAATAGAAGAATTATCATTTTATAATAATTTTGTTAAAAATAAAATTATAAATTTAGATCCAAATAATGCAGCTGATTATATAGATTTAGCTAAATATATTGATAGCAAAGATAAATTAAAGGATTTCAAAAAATTATATAATTTAATTGATAAAGATGAAACCTCTAATTATGATAATGAAATGAAGAAATTATATAAAAAATTCTTTTCTCATTATTTTGAAGATAAAGAACTTAAATCATCATCTTCATCATCTTCATATTCTTCTGCAAATTCATCTTTTGGTCGTACTTTATTATCTCCATCTGAAGTAGTATCTCGTTCGGAATATTCATCTCCTATAGTTGTTATTCCTAAAAATCCTAAATTGCCAACAGTTCCACAATCAATTATAAATAATGTTTGCAAGACTATTCATAATAATGATTTAGATAAACGAGGGATGCTGATATGGCATTCCACAGGAAGTGGAAAGACTTGTACTGCTACTTCTATAATGGATGGATTTTGGGGAACAAAAAAGAAAATAATTTATTGCAGCAGTGTTGAGGCAATCAGCAGTAATCCTCCTATTAACTTTTATAAATGTGCAACTGACTTATTTCCGAGATTTGCAGGAAAATCAATAAAAGAAGTAGAAAGAGAATTTAAGAATGTTTTATTTTTAACTTTTGCTAAATTGGCAAATAGAATAGAAAAGAAACAGATTAAATTGGATGATTGCATTTTAATTATAGATGAAGTTCATAATTTATTCAGACCTTTACAAACTCAACGAAAACATCATCAATTTTTAGAAAAATTATTATTATCAGGTTCTCAATTTCCAAATATGAAAGTATTTATATTAACTGCTACTTTAGGGGATAATCCATCTGAAATATTCAAATTATTAAATATTGTCAGAGATAATGGAACTTCTGAAATAGTTGAAGGAGATTTGAAAAATCTTGATAAATTTAAAAATAAAATAAGAGGATTAGTATCTTATTTTGATATGTCTAATGATACTAGCAAATTCCCAGTTGTCATATATGAAGAACCAAAATTTGTTGATATGTCTAAGAAACAATTTGAAGAATATATAACTAAATATAAAGATGTTAAAGATAGTGCAAAAGATTTTGAAAAATTATCAAAAATAAATTCTTTAAATAAATATTGGGCAGCTGCTCGTCGTTATTCAAATACTCTTTATAATTTTGAGAAAAATATGACACTTCGTGATTTTAGTGCAAAATTAGAAGAATTATTATTAGAAGTTGATAAATATAAAGATCAAAAACAATATATTTATTCTGCATTTTATGAAAATAAGGGTTATGGAGGACACGGCATTTTAGCAATTTCTAAGCAATTGGAATTAAAAGGATATTCACGCCTCACACCAAGTGAAGCAATTAAGATTGTAAATAATCCAAATCGTGAAACAGAAGATAAGAAGCCACGATATATATTAGCCGTTAGCACTCAACTTGGTGTAAATAAAGGTGATGATTTAGATAAAATGAGAGCTTTATATAATTCTCCTTTTAATAAAAATGGTGAATATGTGCAATTATTTTTAGCTTCACAGAATTATAATGAAGGTATTGATTTGAAAGCTGTTCGCCATATTCATATATTTGAACCTTTAATAACCTGGGCTAGTGATAAACAAACAATTGGAAGAGCTGCTCGTTTATGTTCTCATGCAGATTTAGATAAAGGAGATTGGAATGTACGCATACATCGTTATATGAGTAATTTCCCATCAAATAAAATTGATCCTGAAAATATTGCAAATCGAAATTCTATTATGGCAATCATAGCAGATTTAGAAGCTAATGAAGTTCAATTAAAAAATGGATTAAAATTATATACAAATGAAAATAAAGAAATTTCAAAACAAATAACTAAAATGAAAAAGGCTAAAGGAGATATAACTGAATTAGAAAATAAGCTTTCAATAAATAAAGAAACTATTGAAAATATAAAAGAAAATATAGAGAAAAATAAAGATGATTTGAAAGCACAAAAAGCAGAATTAAAGAAATATCCTGATGAATTGGCACCAGCAAAAGGAAGAGGACGAGCAAAGAAAACAGTTGATGCCGCCGGAGTTGAAAATATTGATAAATTCATATATGACAATGCTAGAAATAAAATGCAACATATTCTTTCATTATATCAATCAATGAAAGAAGCGGCAATTGATTGCCAAGTATTAAAACAATTCCATAGCTCAGGAAATCAAGATATAAATTGCCATAAATATTAAGATTTTTTTTATTTTTTTTATATTTATAGAATAATGACTATATACGATTGCATTATTATTGGTTCAGGTCCAGCTGGATTAACTTTTGCAACTCTAGCAGATAAAAATGAAAAAATTATGATAATTGAAAAAGATAAATTTATTGGAGGATGTCATAAAGTAAATAGACAGCAATATGAGAATGAGAGTTATTTTTGCGAACACGGACCAAGAGTTTATTTTAATAATTATATAAATTTCAAAATGATTTTAAATAAAATTGGATTGAAATTCAAAAATGTTTTTATTAAACAAAATGCTACTTTAACTGATTTAATATATGAGTTAGCAATTGAATATAAAGTATTTAATTTTCGAGAAATATGGATAATGACAGTTGAATTTTTTAAATTA
>Ga0209358_10003710_pt1 | contig 11184 bp, 7 predicted proteins | sample LauGreFa1BDMLBSN_2_FD_187574 | JGI IMG/M metagenome (GOLD analysis project Ga0209358, IMG submission 187574) | Freshwater lake microbial communities from Lake Michigan, USA - Fa13.BD.MLB.SN (SPAdes) (version 2) | ecosystem: Environmental > Aquatic > Freshwater > Lake | place: Lake Michigan, USA...
AATTTTTCAAAATATATAAAAAAAAAAAATTACCTAAAGTACATAATTATATATTTATTTGGGTGTAAATGCCCCGCAGATACCTTGGCAGAGTGGTTAATGCGACGGATTACTAACCCGTTTCCTTTTGGAGCGAAGGTTCGAATCCTTCAGGTATCGATTTTTTATCTATATATATTATATATAGATAAACAGTAACTGCGTTTGCATATTTACAACTGCTATGATTTTACCGGCCAGTGCCGAAGTTAAGTACACCCTTTGGGTGTACAACTTCGTACGGCTGTAGTTGTAAAGTATCGTAAAGTTGAGTACAATCCTCTGAAAGGATGTGTACTTAACTTCGGTACTTCACGGTAATCGGGCAGGTAAATTATAAATGCGTCATGAAAATGAAGACTACAAGGGTGAGCTGGGTTGTTTGATCGGAAAAAATTAAAGGTGTTCTATAATTTATATTATGTTAAAATACAAAATATAAGTCGAATAAATGATATTAAATCAAACAATCCTGCTTGCTCGGCTAATTAACAATAATTCGCTTACAAATCAATGTTAAAACGCTAATTTAAAATTTACTTATGTCTAAAACTTACAAAACATTACAATAGAGAGTTGGGTTGTTTGATACGAAAATTAAAGATATTTTACAAATTATATTATGTAAAAACTACAAAATATGAAGCCAAGAACACTTCGCTAAAAGGTGTGTACTTAACTTTACAGTACTTCACAGCTGAGGCCGTAAAAGTTGTACCCCTTTGGGATGTTTAACTTCTGTACATGCCACTAACTTTTATTATTATTTGCTTACCTCAGGTTCAAAACGTTGGATTATCTTGCCAATACATGGTGCTGGATCGCCGAAAATCGTATTTGAAGCACATATGGTAGAGTTTGTTGTAAAGCATTCGACCCAGTCATGTGTATACCAACCATATCTTACTTTTGTTCCGATCGGCAGATTTATAATTTCACCTTCTTTTCCACAAGTTATCCATTTTCCTTCAGTTGGTATGATATTTTCCTTAGTTAAAAAAATATTTTGGAAAAGACTCATAACATATTTTGCACTATATTGCTTATAAGCATTCCAATCGGTACGCAATGATATTATAGAACGAATATCTTTCAAAATCTGTAAGAGCTCTTCTTTTGAATCATAGATCACTGCCTTATCTCCTAAAATTTTAATATGACCACCACCTCCACATCTGCTAGTTATAATTGGTTTATTTTTAAAGGAAAATTCTGCTATATATAGATTAAAAGTCTCTGCAACACTATTTCCGTTTATCATCGCGTCACAAGTATTAATAAACCTTGTTCTATAAATTAAATTAAGATTCGATTCAATATGTATAATTCTAGGATGGTTGTAAAATTTTTCTGTATTCATGAATAAAAAGTACTTATTAGTATCATTAAGGACAATTTCTTTTATTGCTTCTTTTACGTAGTCAATATTAAAGTTACCAAATACCCCATTTCTTCCAAATACTGTTGCTTCAGCAGGTATGTTTAAATCTTTTCTCAAATCTTTTATAAATGGAGGCACCCATACTATATACGGAATAACAGGTAGGTTTGTATTGTATCTTACATTAAGCATTGGTGTGAGGCAAATATTATGGTCAGCATCTAGAACCGTGGTAGTATATACGCAATGCTTAATTGTACTACAATTTCCCCATATTTCTTTATTATCAAAATGATATATATCAGAACCACCGTGGGTCTGTGTATAAAAAAAGGAAATATTATAAGTTTCTATAATTTGCTTAATTTCTAATAAATAGTCGATTTCAATAATAGTGAACCGTTGCTTAAATCTATCAAATGATTCTCTATGGGTAAATCCTAATTCTTTAGGTTTGCTATCTTCTCTGAAGCAAACAATATAACTTTTATTGCCTAGAATTTCTTCATTATATCTAGCATAATTATATAAAGATAATTCCGTATCATCGTATGTAAAATGCCTTGCAAAAAATATAATATTGATTATTGGCAACCGTGAAATCGGTTTGGGAATATAAACATATTCATCATTATTTTTATTATTGATAACATAATCACAAATCTGTGTCATGTTCTCCACATCGGTTGCCCGATTAAGTGTTCTATGTCGATAGAAAACGATTTTTTTAGTTTTAATTTCGTTTTTCAATATTTGAGATATATTTTTTTCATCTACCCAAAAAATTTCGGCGTTATAGTTTGGATGGGTATATTTATTGGTTCGTGTTAATATATCAAAATGGTTTAATTTTATATATAGTGCCATTGCGACGTCGTCAATTAGCGAATAATCTATTTTATCGCTATTATCGCATAAAGAATTATAAATATCTTTTGAAATTATAATACTTGTTCCACCAACAAATGGCAGATCAAGTAGTAACTCACTTTTAACAAGTCTACCATCAACAGCATCTCCAGTATTATTAAATTGTCCTCCACAATAAATATTAGTTTGAGGTATATTTTTTAAAAATATTAATAATTTATTAACATCGATTACTGTAGATATATTAGAACGTACACAGAAGTCGAAAGATTTATCTTTACAGAATTTCATGGCAAGTACAGTTTTTTTGGTGATTACGGCTCTTGATTCTACACCATTAATATTTATATCGTGGTTATCAAATTCAATATCAGTATTTATTTTTTTATGATTTATGAAATAGAATTCTATGTTATGGATTTTACTATAATAGTTTAGAAGGAGTTCTTTCATTTTAATATACTCGGGGCTATCTCGAGAGCAAATGATAAGAATGAGAATTTTCATTTATTTTTTTATTAATTTAATAAATTTTTATTTTAAACGGATAACATATAAGCTGGCTTCAAAGTCGCTTTATTTACAATTTCTATAAGATAGTCGGAATTTTTCAACAGGCAATTTGCCACTTTATAAGTTATACGGGTGGGTATTAAATTTGTATAGCAGATGGGGTGTTACTTCGTACGGCCGTAGCTGTGAAGTGCCGTAAAGTTAAGTACACCCCACTGAAAGGAGGTGTACTTAACTTCGGCACTTCACGGTAGACCAATGGGCATTTCAAACCGGCACTTTCTGAAAGAAATTGTGCCGTGATTTCATATAACTCGTTGGTTTGAAAAACCCGGCGGTTTAAATTATCAATCGGTAATAAAGTAACATATTTAATATCTTTTACACCCGTGCTCATTTTAGACCGGTGCGGATTTTAAATTAGCGTTTTTGACAATAATTCGCTAGCGAATTATTGTTAATTAGGCATCATTTTCATCACGCACTGGCAATTCACCAGCCCGATTAAAATCGGCACGGGTGTAAATTCGCAGGTTAGTAGTCAGTACTTCATTCAAAATAGCCACAATTTTGACAATAATTCCTAAGGATTATTGTCAAAAACGGCAATTTAAAATGAGCACTACAAGGGTGAGCAGGGTTATTTGATCTGAAAATTTAAGGTATTTTATAATTTATATTTTGTACTTTATACATAATATAAATTATAAAAATATCCTCTCCTAATTTTCATATAAAATAACCCAGTACGCCCATATTTAGACTTTTTAAATACAATCCGCAATGATGCTTTCTAATATGCCTAAAACATTATCATTATCTTTCAAATCTTCTATTCTTGTAATTCTGTCTGCCTTTCTTATCCCATCAATCTCAAATGTCGCAAACTCATTTAATAGTCTGGTAAATCTTATATAAGCATTAGCTACTTTTCCTTCAACTCCGCTCATTTTACCAGGAGTTAAAAGCGGTCTTAAAGTAGAGCCTTCACCTAACATTAAATTATGAAACGTTATAGCTAAACAATATAAATCGTATCGTTTTAATATGTTATTCCGAAGTTTTTCTGCTCTGTCTTGTATTGTTCTCTTATCAACATTGCGTACACCAGGGGCATATCTAGGGGCTTTTTGGAGTCCTATTTCTAAATTTATTTGAGCTTGTTCTAACAAATTTTTCATACGAGCATGAACTACTATACCTAACTGTGAGTTTGAAGTAAAACTGGTGTTGTGTTTTATAGATTTTAGATTTGCTAAATCAACTATTTTAGCTTTGTATTCTTCCCCATCTTTATTATACATTAAATTATCCAGTTTAATATCCGAGTGAATCATATTTGCCTTACTGATACAGTTTATACCAGTTAAATATCCCCAAAATAATTTTGCTAATGTTTGGACTTTTCTTCTGAAACCATATCCTTCTATATGAAATGCTATATTAGATAACCTATGTTCGATATATTCCATAATTAATACACCAAACCCTTCGAACTGTTTCTTTTTGCCTTCGTCGAACGCAACTTGACTTTCATCCATAATCCCATCTTCAATTCTAATATCCTTTCGCCCTTCTTTGTCTATAAATCCAGTAAAACCCCTGCCATCGAATACTAAATAACCACTAGTTTGTACAAGTCCTATAAGCCTTAGTCCGGCAACTTGAGAAGCTTTACAATGTGCAAGTGTTTTCATATTGTCATATTCCCTTTCTAATTTAATATTTATATCTTTTAACCACTGAACACGATAGGTTGTTGGATCAATTTTATTAAAAAGTATTTTATACGCATTTACAACACGCCTGGCTGGTTCTTGTCGAGTTAAATATTCCACTTTAAGGGTGAAACCATTAAATCCGGAGCCTAAATAGCTTATTATTAAGCTCCCCCTCTGAGCAAGTCCCTTTAAAAAATAGTTTTTAAGAATAATAATATGATTAGTATACCTCTTTAAACCTACTCTTTCCAAAATGTTAGGAGTGATAGGTACAGTAGCTCCCCCCTTTAGCGTTTTGTTTCGCAATAATCGTTTATTTTTACATATTGTTTTTCTCATCTTTGAAATACACAAAGTTTTTATTTTTAGCCAGGTGCGGATTTTGGAGCCTTCACTTTTGAGTTATCCTAAATATTAAAATAGATACCAACCAGTGCTGAATTTAGGTACACTTTAAAGAGTACAACTTTGTACAGCCACCGCCGTGAATGGGCCGTAAACTTAAGTACACCTCTCTGAAAGGGGTCTACTTAAGTTCGGCACTTCACGGTACACGAATAAATCGTATTATCAAGGTCACAAGGGTAGTTTGTTATGAAGAGTAAAGGTATATTATACTGAAAACAAAATAATATAAAGTGAATTAAAGTATCATCCGGGCAATAAAACTTGCCTAATTCGGATATGTCCGCACTTTATTTTATTATTTGGATATGAGTTATTTAAAACTATATTATAATTAAGATGGTTGAGGAACATAAAACCTCAATTAGTCAAAATAATTTAAAATCAGTAATTACATATCTATCTGAAAATAAAACCCGGCGTAAATCTAAAACTATAGATTCGGCATTAAATGGTTTACTTGGCGAAGGCTTTCACGGTAAGACTTACCGTTTGGGTAAACATCTTAGGGGAAACACCTTACAAAAGCATATTCATGACAAAGATATTATTAAAATTAAATTATATACAAGTGATTATACAGAAGAGATATTTTTGACAGATAATAAAGATATTAATGACTTCATCGAATTTATTTTGAATCACAATGAGACTATAGCCAAAGAGTTTAAAAGCACATTTTGGACTACTGGCAGTACGAAGCGTCAGGACTTTGAAGACGAAATTTCAATAAATCGCCGCGTAATTAAATATTATGGAACAAAGGCAACCAAATTTTTAACAGTGACACCCATCACGGGTTTTAGAAATTATAAAGTCATTGGGTGTTATATTAATTTTAAAAAAAAGGATACTTTATATATAGCATTTGGTTCGGAATGTGATAATAAGTATAAAATGAATATAAATAAGCTTGTTATAGATATTTTAGAAAGTTTAGTTATATTACAAGAAGCTAATTACCAACATAATGATATTAAATTAGACAATATTGTGCGTTGTAATGGTAGATATAAATTAATAGACTGGGGGCAAGCCTCGTCGATCGAAGAATTTAAGTTTGGAGATATGATTTGTACAAGCCCAATTAAATGGTACATTAACGGTATGACCGCCTACATATCAAAATATTTAATGGACTATCGCACGGCTATGGTCAATAGCCCATATGAAAAATCAAGTATATTTAGAGAGAAAAATGCCCAAATTATATCAGAATTTAACATAACAATATCAAATAATCCAGATATACACGTTTTACATAATAAATACAAGCGAAATCTAGACGTATTTATGCTTGGAATGACGCTATTACATGCCGTATTTAGATACAACCTTAATTATGAAAAATATCGTTATCTTATTGATAGGATGACTTCGTTAATACATCCATGGTCTTCAGCTAAGGAGGCTTTACATTATACAAAGAATTATTTTAATAAAAACACACAATCTATACGTAGCTTAACACGAAAAAATACAAAAAATTGAAGTCATATGTGACCTTTAACATTCTTTAAAAAGACGTTTAAAATGAACTCCAATAACGTTTTCGCAACACTAATTTCGCAGTACCCCACCTTCGAGGCTCTTCGTGATCATCTGGTCTCTATTGGTGTCCAGATAAACACGAAGGACGGCGACCCACTTGTCATCTTTAGATACAACAGGGAGAAGGCGGACTTGCAGAACCCCACAGTGCGGGCATTTCGCTCTGTTATCTGGGACAGCATCACAAACCGCCCTGTGTTTGTTGCACCCATGAAGAGTGAGGCTACCACCGTTGCTCCTCCACCTGTCTACGACGCAACGTGGGCGGTGGAGGACTTTGTGGACGGCGTTATGGTGAATGTGTTCAAGGACCCGCGTTCGGGTGCCTGGCGTCTTGCAACTCGCAGCCGACTGGACGCCGACAACAAGTTTTACATGTACACGTTTGCGTCGTTGTTCATGAGCACTTGGGCAACTATGTTTCCCGGTGGCGTTGACCTGTCCCAGCTGAACCCTAGCTTCGGCTACTCTTTTGTGCTTCAACACCCGGCCAACCGTATTGTTGTTCCTGTACCATTGCCGATGATTACCTGTGTGGAGATTACAAGCATCAACTCACACGGGCAGCTTATGGTAATTCCAGCAACGCCCCCGTTTCCTTCTCCGCGGCGCTACGCAGTAACTAACGGCGAGCAGTTTGCCCAGCTTCTTGCCCACCTTGACACCCACGAGGGTGTTCGTAGTCAGGGGATTGTCTTGCGTGAGCTTGGTACGGGTCGTCGCTGGAAGGCCCGTACGCACACCTACACCTCTACGAAGCGGCTTCGTGGTAATCACAGCCGTTTGGAGTACGTGTGGTTTGACAACATGCAAAAGGGGACGCTGGATACCTATCTTGCTCTTTATCCGGAGGAGCGGGTTGGTGCCCAGGCGGCACTCAAGCAGTGGTCACATCTGCTTACGGAGATCTACAACTGGTACGTCCACGTGTTCAAGGTTCGCGACGTACCCAAGGACAGCATCCCTTCCCACTATAAGGGTGTTCTTTACGACCTTCACGGAGAGTACATCAAGCGATTGGCACCGGCCAAGTTGTCGTTGACCTGGAACGAGTTCCAGACCGTGATGGCGAAGCAGGATCTTAAGCGGATTGTGTTTCTTGTCACCTTCAAGGCAGGGGCAAACCCGCCTCCTAGCGTGAAGCGGGCGGAGGCAACTAAGGGGGTCAAGAAGTCCAAGCCCAAGAGTGGCACAGCCGGTGGTGGCGACATGTCGGCCACTCAAGAGACGATGGCATCTGCCTAGATTAAATGCGACATACACCAATTAAAACGGGGGTGAATTTTAAAAAGCCAAAAAATACAAGGCCCATTTTTTTTTGTGCTTAAATACATCGTGTATAGAATAAATTTAGAATGTGCGGTATTTTTGCCCTTTTTGGAACGAAGCCACCTTCCGAAAACACTATTAAGGAATGCCTTCGAGAAACTTGACCCCCGTGGCCCTGAGTATAAAAGTCTTGTGAACTATGGAAACGCCTATTTAGGTTTTACAAGACTTGCTATTAACGGACTTACAGCAAACGGAAATCAACCAATTAACCATAAAAATAGTTCTGTTATCTGTAACGGTGAAATTTATAATTACAAAATGCTAGCACAAAAATGGTCAATTGACCTACCCGAAGGGTCCAGTGATTGTCAGGTTCTACCGACATTATTTAAGAACCTAATGCCATCGGAGGCTTGCCGTACCCTAGACGGTGTATTTGCTCTTGTTGTATTAGATTTTGAAAAACAAACAGTCACAGTAGCAAGAGACCCTTACGGTGTACGCCCGTTATATGTGGGCTATGGTGATGGCTTCCAGGCTTTCGCCTCCGAAATAAAGGCACTTACACCTATATGTCATACTGTAATTCCATTTCCACCAGGTAGTTGTTGTACTTATACAATGCCCATAGACACAAATTCTGAAATTATAACAAATGCCGAATCGTATCATGAGATTCCATGGATTAAGAATCCATTATGTAATGATATATATGCGTCAAAATATACTTTATTAAAGGCATTTGAAGCGGCAATTGAAAAGCGGTGTATGTCAGATAGACCCATTGGAGCCTTATTAAGTGGGGGTTTAGATTCGTCGTCAGTATGTGCGTTTATTGCCCGTGTCTTAGCAAAATCTGGACGCAAGCTCGATACATTTAGTATTGGAATGCCTGGTTCTACCGACTTATTATACGCAAAAAAAGTTGCGGAACATATAAAATCCAATCACCACGAAATAACATTATCCCCTGAGGTTTTTTTTTCAGCTATACCAAACGTGATTAGGGACGCAGAAACATATGATATTACATCTGTGCGTGCCTCTGTAGGAAACTGGCTAATAGGTAAATATATAAAGGAAAATACGGATATAAAGGTTGTATTTAATGGCGATGGTTCCGACGAGGCATTAGGCGGATATTTATATTTTTATCGTGCCCCAAACGACGAAGAGTTTGAGTCGGAAATTAACCGTCGCCTCAAGGATATTCATATGTATGATGTTTTACGTTCGGATCGTTCAATGGCGGCACATGGTCTTGAAGCCCGAACACCCTTTTTAGATAAGCAGTTTGTGGCCGCCTGTCGTTCAATCCCGACGAAATATTTACGGCCGACTAAGCAGCAACCCGAAAAATTCATATTACGGTTTGCGTTTGACGGGCAGAATCTATTACCAGAAGATGTGCTCTGGCGTAAAAAGGAGGCCTTTAGTGACGGTGTAAGTGCGTCTGAAAAACCCTGGCATTCAACTATTAATGACTGGGCACGGTCACAAATTAAAAACGTCGACGAAGTTTTAGCAGAGGCACCGAAATTTTTTAATCATAATACTCCAAAAACGGCAGAGGCCTTATATTACAGAATAATATTTGAGCAATTATATGGAAAAAAAGCTACTGAAGTGATTCCATACTTTTGGATGCCTAAATGGTCACCTGAAACCACTGACCCTTCTGCACGCACCCTATCTCTTTACTAGTAATACAATGGTATTATATCAAACAATTGTGCTCGCCCGGATAATACATTGAAGTACACCCATCTGAAAGTGGATGTACTTAACTTTACGGTACTTCACAACTATGGCTCTACAAAGTTGTACCCCCAAAGGGGGTACTTAACTTTGGTATTGACCGGTATAAGGTCAATACCAAAGTTAAGTCGTATATTTTATTCCGACATTTTTATTTACCATATATAGGTATTATCTGTATAAAAGAAATGGTAAAATATCCCGATAAAAATACAAATCCGCAGACGGTTATATTTACCAATTTTTCAGCAAAAAAATTCAATAATAACAAACCATTGAAAGACGAGTATGGAAATATATTTAGCGTAATACTTACTGTGTATAAAGGTGATACTCATGGAAATCCATATAATATAAGTGATAGTAAAAATTACAATGGTTATTTAAATATCCAGTGCTCAGGGAAACTAAATATAGGAATCCCGACAGGTCAACATTATATATCATTTGAAATAAAATTAGATGGAAATACTTCTAAGAACTACAATAAAAAGGGTTTATCAATAAATAATGGCCAAACTACATTGATAAAATTTTACCCAGAAAACGATTGCGATGTAAATATCCCTATTCCAATGAATGACACTGCAGTTTTTTGCGATATATTTATACAATTTCAAATCAATAGTATTATTTACATGCTAACCCCAGAAATAGATAGTTTATCGGTATCATTCTCGAATATTTCCGTTATAAACACGAATTTCAAATTAGTTTCAGATATAAATAAAACATTATTAAATATAAACGGCGAACCATTAACATATGCCTTTAATTTTGCGTTTGATTCTGACAATAAAAAATATTTGATTTTATATGGAGAAGTAATTTCAAGTAAAATAATATGCGATGAACTTGATATAAATCCCTTTTATATTTTTGATAAAGAAAGCAGTATTTCATATACTCAAAAAGCTTATGGTGCTGAGTTTGATTCTGGTTTAGTAGAATACGAATATAATGATACTTGTAAATATGCCTTTTTTCCCCCTTTTGAAGGCGTATCAATATATCCACACGATTTATTTGAAATTGAAGTACATAATATAAATATTGTTTTAAACAGTAAATTTTATAAGTTTACATGTCTAAATAGTTTGGTAAATACGCATATATCAAATACAAGAGGAACTAGATCTTTGGGAACACAACTATCGACAGAAATTTCAAAGCGATTTTATATGATTAGCATAAATACTGACCTTCCCGTAGAGGCACCGCGTCCGATAGATATTAATTTTTCTAGTAATTCAGAATCGACAATTAATATAATACTTGATAGCGAAGAATTCCCACTTGATTTTTCCGATATTAGAATAATAAGTGATAATATAACACTTAACGATGATGTACTTGATATAGTATTTGATATAAATAAAGTTGAGAATATTTATGAAATAACATCAACACTACCTTCGGTTTATATAGGTGATACATTTTATTTTGGATTGATTGAGGTACAAGGCTGTTTAGTCGATGATGATATATATGTTCCATTTGGGTCGTTTTATGATATAAAATATAAGATATTACAGCGAAGAAAGACCAAGCTTACTTAAAATAAAATGGCAAAGATTAGGGAAGGATGTCTTCACCCGCAACTTTACTATCAATAGTATGTTACGGTCTTCAAGATACTAAATTATTTAAACCAAGGGGTCAACCTGATATTAA
>Ga0209358_10003711_pt1 | contig 11184 bp, 11 predicted proteins | sample LauGreFa1BDMLBSN_2_FD_187574 | JGI IMG/M metagenome (GOLD analysis project Ga0209358, IMG submission 187574) | Freshwater lake microbial communities from Lake Michigan, USA - Fa13.BD.MLB.SN (SPAdes) (version 2) | ecosystem: Environmental > Aquatic > Freshwater > Lake | place: Lake Michigan, USA...
TTACCCAAGCACTGCCATTCCATTTAAGGAATTGACCAGAAGAAGCACTTGTGATAGTTACGTCACCAGCGTCATTCAAGGAGGCCATTGCTGGTCCAGGAACTGGCTCATACCCTTCACCTGTAACAGCAGAAAATACCGAAGCCCTAAATGCATTAGTCGTTACTGGGGCAGAAAAGTCTAAAGTAACTGCGTTTTCGGTAGTGGCTTCCCATCTTGCAGATATAACTTCATATGGAGAACTATTATTTCTTGTTATGACTACAACATCTCTTGTCCCAAAGTTATGAGTTAAAACATATGTATTATTTACATTGTCACCAATATCTAAACTATAAGTTAATCCACCAGAACCAGAACCTCCTGGAGAGCTAGCGTTAACCCATGTATTGGTAACGGTACTATATTTTAATACTTGATTATTTACCGGATCTGCTATATCAACGTCGGTTAAATCATTAAGAGCGGCAACTGTGCTCGCTGTTCCAGGTGCAAATTTTGTTCCGTCAAACCTCAACACCTTATCTGTAATTGCTCCAGTTGGATCAATTTCAATACCATCTACGTATAGAACTGACATACCCACATTGCCTGTGAAAGTAGGCGAAGCAAGGTTTGCCTTGAGGTCTAAAGCAGTTTGACCTGCTGTGGATACTGGTTTATTTGCATCGGATGTATTATCAACATTTCCTAAACCAACATCACCTTTTACTATACCAACAGGTGAAGTAATTATTTTATTTGTAAGTGTTTGCGTCCCTGTTGTCGTAACAAGAATTGAAGTATCGGCAATCCCATGGATATTTGTCGTATCTGCTTCGTGGTTAGTGAGTGCCGTAGCAGCATTAGTTGCTGCTGTTGCTGCTGCGCCATAGGCGTCGAAAGTATTTGTTGTTACGGCAACAGTTGGTGTTGCACTTTCTCCAGAATTATTTGTTAGTGTGATTCCAGTGCCAGCAACAAGAGATTGGACGTAATCACCAGTAGTATCTGTGCCAAGCACTAATGAATTTATCGCTATTGTAGTCGATATATCCACATTGCTAGAACCGTCAAAAGAAACAGATCCAGTTACATCTCCAGAAAGAGAAATTGTTCTAGCATTTGTCAGTGCTGCGGCGGTTCCGGTTATATTCGCATTAATTGTTGACGGAAGGCTTAATGTAACATTTCCTGTATTTGAACTTACTTCTATTTCATTTGCTGTTCCCGTTAATGAATTAACAAATGTGTCTTTGTTGATTATATTTGACCAATCAACTTTTGCTTGTAATTCACCAGATGTGCCAGAGTAAACTTCGCTAGTGTTTGTGGCATCAGGGATAAAAGTAAATTTTCCAGTTGAATCATCAAAACCAAAAAATCCTAATTTTGCTGCGGAGCCGTTATGCCATCTAAATTCTATTCCTCTGTCTTTGTTATCATCAGAGGTTGGATTTGTATTGCCACCAAGTGTAAATACAGGATCTTTAACATAAACAGTTGTTGATTCAACAGCGGTTTGAGAACCGTTAACTATTAAATTTCCATCTATTGTTAGATTGGCCTCTAGTCTAACATCATCTGAAGTTGACGTTGTTGTACCGTTATACTGAGACCAATGTAATGTTGTATTTACTAATGTATTTGAATTATTTTTATAAAACAATATTCCATTATTTGGATCTATTGCTATTTGACCCTGTAGAATATTAGGAGTTGTCATCTAAAACCTTCGCTGTCTTTTAATTCTTAGAAGGTTCCACCATCAAATGTTATCCCGTCGATGGATCCACCAGTTATGCTAACATTATTGGCGTTTTGAACCGAAATTGTTCCTAAGCCAAGATTAATTCTTGCATTTGCTGCGTCTGTAGCGCCAGTGCCGCCGTTAGCTATTGCTATAGTTGTGCCGTTCCAAACACCTGTAACTATTGTTCCAACTGATGTCAAACTAGAATTAACTATTGTAGAACCAAGTGTTGTATTACTTAATACTAATGTTCCACCAATTTTAAATTCTTTTCCAGCTAAAAGATTAAGATGTTCAGAAGATGTCCATGCATCTGTTGCATCAACCCAGTTAAGTGTTTTGTTTGTTGCACCAAGTATTGTTATACCAGCTCCATCAGCAGTCGTGTCTGTAGGCGACGCTGCATTGGCGAGTACAATATTTTTATCTTCTACGACAAGAGTTGCTGTATTTAAAGTTGTAGTATTTCCATTTACAATTAAATCACCAGTTACGGTTAGGTTATTGCCAATTGTTACATCGTTTGGTAAACCAATTGTAATCGAACCACTTGCCGCAGATACTTCAACCTCGTTTGCAGTACCAGTAAGTGAGGTTACTGCTGCGGTTGCCAAATCACTAATTTGTGATCCAGTAATAGAAATGGTAGTATTTCCTGCTGCTGTCAATCGACCCTGCGCATCGACTGTAAATGTTCCTACTGTTCCAGCAGCCCCGTAAGATCCTGATGTTACAGATGTATTATCAAGATTAACTGTTACTGTATCTGAGGTTGTAGCTGAACTTAATCCTACGCCACCCAAAATGCTAAGAGTATCTATTCCTGATGTTATTGTTTGGCTAGAACCAGAATCACCAGCTACAGTAAACGAAGTTGCTACGTTTGAAATATTTGAATTAATATTTGCGATTAGATCATCAACATAAAGTTTTGTTGTTGCGTGTGCGTTTGCGGTTGGTGTTGGAATAGCTATTGTTCCACTGAATGTTTTATTCCCAGTTATAGTTTGTTCTGTCCCGATTGTAATGTAGGCTCCATAGCCTGCAATCGCTATAATACTGGTAGCGGTGCCGCCAGCTCCACCGGTGCCCTTACCATAATAAAGTGTGTCATCAGCTTCATTGAAAGCCAATTCTGCGTTCTGTAGAGTTAAACCATCAACTCCAGGTGCAGCAGATGAAGACCTTCTTTTAATTCTTAGAGTATTAGCCATTTAAAAATTTCCTCCATCAACAAGATTAGATTCGGCGTAGTTGACCCAGGCCGAACCGTTGTAGCGTAAAACCTGACCAGTAGATACTGAATTTATAGTAACATCTGTAAGACCATTTAAAACCGATTGAATTGAAACATTTGATTCTACGGCAACTATTCTATCTTTTACCGTTAAATATGACCCCGCTGGGTTGATACCCACAACGGTCTGTATTGCCTCAACGGCATCATTGAGATCTGAGTGCTGTTGATGATGAGGTACAGTATTAGAATTGAGCGTATCACTGGCTGATGGATTTATTAAATTGTCTAATGCCGATGGATATTGAATGGCCATTTCTTCTCCTATATTGATAGTATTTTATTACTATCATTACTCCAATTTATAGTAACAGCTAACGGACTATTACTACCGTCAAAGGGTAGACCATCCGAAGTGTCTATATAGAATATCAATCTTGAATTTGAATCAGAAGATCCCACTTGATATAAAACTATTGCATCAAAAGAACTTCCAGAATATGCAGATGTAGATACGTCGTCTGCATCGAGAATACCATTTGTTGTTGTTTTATTCGTTAAAACTGATGATCTTTGCTTAATTGCAGATGAAGAAATATTGGACACAAACTCATCAGTATTTTGATTTGCCGTATAAGTTGCTGTATTTATAAAAAGTATTTTTAAATCATTTGTATCAACAGCTATATCTCCATTTAAAAGAGCTTCTTTAGCTTTTTTATAAATAAAATTAGCCATAATTAAATACCTACATCTTTTGATATTTTAATTCTATATTTGTAACCTTTTTCAAAATAATTTTTACCTTCCGTAGAATAAGAAGGGGTTGCATCATTTAGTGAAGGAAAATCTACATAGACTTCAGATTTCCAAGAGTGCATACTAATTTGTGCTGTTACTTTTTCCCATCTAGATGGAGCTCTTTGTACTAATTTTCTTTGACATGTAAAATATTTATTATTTAAAAAGTTAGAGGCCGGCCTATCACTGAATGTAATTATAACTCTTCCGTTATTGTAATCATTATATAAGTAGAATTCTCCATCTGCTGGATCGGTTTCTACTATATAAAATAAAGGATTTTTTGCAAGTATCTGATAACTTACATCTATATCTGTTTTTATTGACTTATCCTGTATTAAGACAGGAACTAAACCTGGATCAGTAATCTCTGTTGTATTTGGTGTAGCACCACAGCCAGACCAAGTAAATTCAATTTCTTCTGTAGAAACTATGTTTCCAGAAGCATCTACTAAATTTTCTACTATTATACAGTATTCTGTATTTTCAACTAACTCTGTTGTTTTCCAATAAAGAGTTAAAACTCTTGAGATTTGATTATAATCTTTTATTGTATTAATAGCTTCAAATGGAGCTGATACCTGAGTTGGCGTTGCTCCAGCTACAACTAATCCAAAATTTTCATTTTTTAATGAAGATATTTTTACAGTTCTACCAAATTTGATAGATACTAAATAACACCCGACTGAAGCTTGGTCAACTAAATATAAGGCCACTTAATTCTCCAAAAAGATAAATTAACTATAATAGTAAGTGGTTTATCGCAAATACGAAAATAGGGGGTGGAGATTTCTCTCACACCCCCCACTTTCTAGGGATTCGTAACTATAACTAACCCTAAGGATTATATTAGAGTGTAACCTGATTTGTGACACTGACTTCGTAGTTACGAGTCAGTTTAACATTCTTGGCCACTGTAATTCCTTCACCATCACCAAGCATCACGATGTCGTAACGCTCTTTCATCTTCATCTGACGAATGTCACGACTTGGATCAGCAAACTGATCTGTGGTCATGTCATCCTTGACAAGGAGTGAACCAACTTCATTGCGGTCGATCAAGAAAATGTCCGACTTAGCAGGTGTTGCACCTGACTTTCCAGTGAAGCTCACGAATGGTGATACGATCACATTCAAACCCATAGGAGCGGTGTTGTTTAAAGCACCTTCTTTTGAGTCTGGACGGTAACCCCAACTTGTGTTTACTGCTGCTGCAGAGCCACCTGTGTGGAAGATGGCATCCTTGAGGAATACCGACCACATAAGTGGGTGGAGGATAAAGTCTGTTGGAACATGATTTTCAGCCATCAAAACTGCAGCCATGTCTACAACATCATCCCAGTGAAGAGTGAGGTTTGCCGCACCATCGATACCGCGACCAGTTGTGTCATCATAGCTACCGCTATCATTATCAAACACAATCGTTGCAGCGTCTTTGAAACGCGACAGAGCAATCTGCTCCTTCAAACGAGCCATTGCTCTACCTGCAGCGCGGACGTGAAGACCTACAATATCCCAGAGTGAGTCTGAAATGACTTCTTCTGTAAAGGAGAGCTTGACGCCCTTCTTGGATACTTTGCCTTCAATCTGCTTTGCAAAGGCGAGCGCTTGCTCTGGGTACTCTTGGCCCTCAGGAATCTCTGCTGCTTGAATAGCATTGACTGCTGGGAACTCGAGTGAACGGCCCTTACCTAGGCGTACTGTCGAGAGAAGTGGAGTCACAAGAAGTTGTGGCTCTGCTGCCTCTTTAAGTGTACGTGAAATAACCTTTGGGAAAAGTATTGCTGCATCGGGTGATGCGAATGCTTCCTTAATAGTTACTCTATTATTTTCGTCTATATGCCCGTCCTCGGTTAAAGCGTTCTCCCAAGCTGGGAGACCCGAGAGGAGCTCTTGGATTGTCTTACTCATCTTAGGAATATTCCTCCTGTTTAATTTCTAAAGTGTTAGATTGACACGGAATGCGCCAATCACATTATTTACGTCCAAATTAGAACGTATACCCAATTTACCTGAGAATGAACCCGAGCGTGTAAGCTCGTATACAGTTTTCAGGGCACCTGGATCTGATGGCAACTGCATGTAGGAGAGAAGGCCGTCATCAAAGTTTGTAGCAAACTTCTCAACCTCAACTACCTTACCTACTTGCAACCATGGGTAGCTGCCAGCATCGCTCTTTGAGAGAGCTACTGGGCGGCCCATATGGTCTGCCTTAATTAACGAACCAACAGTTACATCGTCATTGACGAGGCTGACCATTGGGTACTCAACGTATCCGTGAGTAATGAATCCAGCACCTTGCGAAGTGCCCTTATCAAACGGACGGTAGAGGTCATACTGAGCACAGCCAATTGGAATTGATCTAAGCTCTACTTGAACAGTGTCAGTAGCGCCCGAGCTGTACGATGGTGTTGCACCATCTAGTGGATCCCAACCTGCGACTGTATCGCCCCAAGTTACTGCAGAAGATGTTCCGTTTGCAGGAACGATTCTTGCATCACCGTTACCATCTGCGACGACCGAAAGAATTGTACCCTTAGTGATTACAATTTCAAAACGATCATCTTCTGAATCTAAATACCATGTTGGCAATCCTGCTGATGGAAGCAAGTAGGCTGCTGGTGCAATACCAGGAGAGACTACAAAACGACCAGCACCTGTTTTGGTGCCAACTTTACGAAATTTAGCTAATGACATTTAATATCTCCTTAAAGTTGTGATTAGAGTTTACGACGACCCATGAAGGCATCTACGAAAAGTTGTTCAACAGCATTGGTCTTTACTTCTTCAATTTCTTCTTCTTGCTTATCTGAAAATATAACATTTTGTTCATTTTCAACAGCAATTTCAGAATTGATTTCTGGCATATTAACACGCTTTGTTTTTGTAACAGGCATGCTTGCCAAATCTCTTAAAGAATCAGCTAAAGAAGAGGCTGTTCTGTTTGAATGATCAGCTATTAGTTCTTCTCTTGCTTCATACGACTCTATTCCGTTTGCAATTTTTGCGTCTACAACTCTTTCAACAAGAGTTCTATGCAATGCATTCTTGAGTTTCTGATTTTCTTCTTCGAGGGACTGAAGCTTCTTTGTTTTGTCATCGACATCTTGCTCAGAGGCTTGCTCATCGGCTTTTATTGTGCCAGTGAGGTCTGTCTTTGACTCTTCAGTCTTCTCATTTTCTTTAGAAGTAGTAGTCTCAGAAGAATCAACAGTATCAACCTGTTCTTCTTTTGAATCTAAAACCTCTTCAGATCCTTTAGCATCTTCTTTTGCTACTTCTTCAGTTTCATTTGAAGTTGTATCAATTACTGATGCTTTTACGTTTTCTAAATCTTTAATTTTTGCAGAAAGAATATCAACCAAAGATTCATCTTTGTTTTCTTTAGCAATTTTTAGTGCATTATCCAATGCTACTATTAAATCTGAGCCATCATTTTCTTTTGATTCATTGGACTCATCTTTAGCAAGTACTTCTTCTTCTGTTGCAGCTTGCTCTTTGTTTTGCGCTGCATCCGTAGTTTCCTCTGACGAGGATGGAGAAGTTGCTTGAGATAGATCTTGGCTAAGCTCTTCAACCGTAGCCAATATATCTTCATTCTTGACTTCATCATTCATGTTTAATTTCTCCTCAAGAATATCTTTCTTATGATTCTCAACATATAGTAATGAATCATTGGTATATTTGTAATCTTCGCTTTCCTGAATGGCATAAGCTGTTAAAAAAGCACCTTTTAAATGCATGTAAAGAGGTTTTGATTCTTTAGATTTAAGGCCTTTTAACATTGATTTATGTTCTTCAACCGAATAGATTTCTTCTTCGTTCATACTTAAAACAAAAGCCGAACTCTTTGCTACCCAGTCGTTTGATGAATTCTCAACCTTAACATCTTTATTGCCTGTTTTTCTTACGCCAGACTTAGAATCTGCTGGTTGATTAACAAAAGAATATTCCTTAAAGGATATATCTTGCATATCTACAAAGGCTAGTTTGCCTTTATAAACTTGACCCCTTTTAAATTTAGCCAGTTTTGGTCTGCCGTCTTGGGACTCTGCGGCCAAGTCTTCTCCGGTAATCGAGCATACCGCTTTGCCGGCTCTACCGCCAACTGAACCAGTTAAATATCTTTTATCTAAAACTTTTTGTATTGCGCTAGGATCAGTGATAGCAACCTGCAACCTAACAAATGAAGATCCATCTTCTTCTTTATCCATTTTTGCTGCCATAACTCTGCCAATTGGCTCAGAGTTCAAATCATGATTAAGAATGATTGGCTTTGGGTATGGCTCAACCCATGATTGTAAGGCGTTTTCTAATGCTTGAGCTGAATAATTGTTGTAATTAGCCGTTAATCCGTTCGTGAATTGCAGCTACCTCAATTATCAAACCTTTATTTAAATTTTCTGATTCAGAAAAATTAAAATCTACACCAGAAAAATCCGGGAGTTGAACCCTAAAGGTTTCAACAAAATCAAAGGCCATTTATATCTCCATTTTTAAGAACTATACGTATAGTAATTTGTTTTTATAACATTAAACAATTTTATATGATTATATCAGACTTTTAGTAGGTTTTCCAAAAGTTCAGAACTTCTACTATCGCCATTACGTTTATACTCTTCTAAGTGTACTGGAGACATAATATGAGGTGCATAGATATAGGATGCACTAAACAACGAAAAATTATTCTTAGTTGCATTAGCCGACCAGCCCAAATCTTCTCCCTGCTGATGGAAAACATAGTCTACATTATTATAAACATCTTTAGACATCATTTTTGCGGCCATTATTATATCTGACTGGAAAAAAGATCCAAGTGGGTATAAATTTTCTCTGTATGCTATTTCGCCAACTTTATCTTTCCAGCTCATTACACTTGGAAATTGTTTACCTACTGGAGTCATGTACATAAGAGGGGAGACTGCATCAGCTCCGGCTTTTATATGTGCTATTAATAGCTCTATTGTATTTGGATTTTCTAGTAGAATATCTGAATCTAAACTTAGATAATAATCTGGTTGATGTTCTCTAACAGTTTCAAGAACCGAATTTCTTAAAGAAATCATATTATGATATTTAGATAATGTCCATTGTCTTCCATTATTCTTATGTTCATAATGATTAATGTCATTTCTTTCATTAATTATAAACAAAGGAATTCTTGGATCTAGCTTTTTCCAAGCATGAAGCGCTTTGGTTGTGGCGATATCATCAGGGGCAGTTTCAAAAACAAAACCAATATTAGAAATATCTAATGATTGTTTTAATATACACCTAATCCATTGAGATAAAATCCAATCTCTTTTGTAGATTGGACACCCTATAATAAGTTTCATTTTTTATTCAGCTGTTTTAGTTTCTTTTTTTGCTATTGGTTTTGCTGGTTCTTTTTCATCTTTTTTAGGTTCAGGCTCTGCTGGCAAATCTATTTCTTGTTTTTTATTTTGTGCCACTTCTTGTGGAGCGACTTTCTCTTCTTCAGGTTCTTCCATTAAAACCTGAAAACCTTCCATGAAGGCGTCGACTATTTCAACAAGAATCTGCAATGCAAGTCTTATTTGATTATTTGCTACAGCTTTTCTAAAGCCTTCAATTGCATCTTCTTCAAGAAGAAATTGTTTTGAAATTTCAGAATTAATCATTAAGCTCATTGGTGTTTTTGTCCTTAATTAAATTTTCAATTGGATTTTGATCTTCATTAGTATACACTACATTATAGTCTTTTTCTAGCGCATTTTCAATTGCTGATAACCAAGACATATCAGATCTTCTAATATTTGGGGAACTATTTCTGCCATTTTGATTTGCTGGTCTTACTGAGTTACCAGTTCCTCTTCTATTTGAAGGAAGATTTCTTTGACCTTTAGGAGCAGAAGCTTGTTTGTCTCCATCCTTTTTAACATCAGTAGCTTTAGCTGGAGTGTTTTGTGCTGCTATTTTAGCCTGAGCTTGAGCTATATCAATTTGGACTCTACCCTGTATTGACGGAAACAAATTCTCCTCATCAACTTCTGGATCTAAACCAAGTTCTACTCTTGCTTCGTCTAAGCTAATTAGTGAATTAGCATATTTTTGCATGATATGTGTTTCTTTTTTAACCTGAGTATCAACATCAATTTCTTTAAACTTAAAGAAGCATCTGTCTGACACAGTTTCTTCGACTGGATTAACTATAGGATCATAACCAGCTTCGAATAGAAGTTCATTAAATATGTGAAGTCTAATCATATCAGAAAATTGTTTTTGATATTGCTTGACCTTATCGTACAGCGCAACGTCTAATCTATCAGTTACCGATCTATTGCCACCATTCATCATCATGCCAAGATGATGAGGGGAAACACCAAGTCCTACTGCAACTCTTTCTTTAAAGTGCTCAAGATAACTCGATGCATCAAGTGCTTCTTTGCCAGAGCCAACAATTTCTATATCATGTCTATGAGGTAAGATCAACCCACCCTCTGATCTTAGATTTTCTATTTCTGCTGCCGCTCTATCAATTTCATCTGGCTCAGCTGGTTGTTCTGGAGTTCCAATTCTATATTTGTACAGTGGGAACAATTCTCTATGAACTAAATTTTGAATATCTTCTTCTATTTGCCTAAGAGCAACAACGTCATCTAAAACCGTTGTAAGGAATGGGGTTCCAAAAGCTCTTCCAGTTTTTCTGTCGACACTTATATGTATAACCCTATCGGCAGACCAAACTGGAGTTTTGTTTGTAGGAGAATACGTTAAAGGATCTGTCATCTGCTCATACATCTTTGGTCTATTATGCTTATCCCTCATTATTCTCACTTGTTCAGTGGGTATAAGATAATAACCAACAATTGGCTCAGTTCCAGATATTGAATTTAATTTTGTTGGAAAGTATTCTGATATATCAGCACGTGCTTTTACAATAAAAACATTTCCATATTTAAATAATTGATCTGAAACTTCTAATAAGAAATCTGAAAATGGTCTTTTCATAGCCATTTCCATAAAATCTATTCTTTGATATAAATATGAAACTGCTTCTGGATTTTCTCCGACAATTTGCCAGCCTTCTTTCCAGAACAATTCTTTATATTTATTTAAAGCTTGCTTGACATACGAGTCTGTATCAACAGCCTGCATTATTCTTTCAAAGTCATATGGAGACGGCTCAAAGGTACTTCTAGTATTGTACCAATATGTTGAACCCCTATAGCCAAGCGCTAGTGCAGCGACTTTCATCGCTTTTGATATTGTTTTTACATCTTCTGGCTCTATAGTTCTAGCTACAAAGTCAGAGTTAGAAAAACCTTCTATTTGGCGAAAGGGTATATAATCTTTTAAAGCCATTATTGTCTCCTATAAAAACTAATTAAAATAGTACTAATTTTAATAGTTTTTATAACTTAGTTTTGTGAGATGCCGGCTTTGTCAAAGG
>Ga0209358_10003712_pt1 | contig 11177 bp, 14 predicted proteins | sample LauGreFa1BDMLBSN_2_FD_187574 | JGI IMG/M metagenome (GOLD analysis project Ga0209358, IMG submission 187574) | Freshwater lake microbial communities from Lake Michigan, USA - Fa13.BD.MLB.SN (SPAdes) (version 2) | ecosystem: Environmental > Aquatic > Freshwater > Lake | place: Lake Michigan, USA...
AAATACAACAGATGTGCGATTCAAAGATGTTCAAAATTATGACACTATCGGTCTAGCATATTTTGAAAATAATGAATTTATTAACTGATTTTCATCATAATTCACTGTTAAGATCGGCTGTTCTTCTATTTGAAAATCGCTTGGGCATCAATGTGTATAGGCCAATTGGTATGGAATGGTTTTATGAAAAATTTTGGGCTATTAATAACCAAGTAGAGACGGCAAAGCAGTTTCTTGATGTTGAAACACAGGTTTTAGCAGACAACACTCCTCCATTAAATATTGTAAAAGACTATTCTGATGGTGTATACAATGTGTATGACCCTGGCAATGTCTCCACGCATAAGGGTATAACATTTGAGTCTTTTAAAGATATAGAATTTGACTACATTATTGCATCAATTCCACAGCATATTTCTATATTTCAGAGGCTTATCAATGAATACCAGCCAAAAGCCAAGTTAATTGTTCAAATCGGCAATAACTGGGATCCAAGTATATTTAGAGGTTTAAATGTACTAGGCTCTGTCCAGCCGGGAAGTATACAAGATGCAAATGTCGTTTACTATCGCCAAGAATTTGATACGGAGGTTTTTAAACCAAAGCCCCATAAAGTATCAAATTCAATAAGTAGCTATATCAATTTGTTACAAGAATTACCTATCGGCTGGAAAGACTTTGTTGAGCTTGATACTCAGCTACATGAATTTTCTTTAAACAGTTATGGTGGTCAATGTCGTGATGGAAATATGAATGGTGTTGTTGAATTATCTAATTCAATGAATAATGATGATTTTGTTTTCCATGTTAAAGACCACGGCGATGGATATGGGCATATTATTTACAATGCCTACGCTTGTGGTAGACCAGTCATAATTAGAAGATCAAGGTATGAAAATCAACTCGCCTCGGAGTTGTTTAGAGATGGCACTTGCATTGATTTAGATAAAGTCTCCACAACAGAAGCTGCTGATATTATAAGAGATTTAGTCTTTAATAAAGATGGATTAAATGAAATGTCCTTGAACGCATATAAATCGTTCAAAGACAATGTAGATTTTGCATACGATGCAGAAAAAGTTCGTAACTGGCTGGGAAGTCTGTGACCTCCCTGTGTTATGATATCAATTCAAACAGAAAGAAGAAAAATGTTAGTTGTAGATAAAAGAAAAGGCGACCACATGCCTATTCATGAGGTTATTCCAACTCCGAGTGTTGGTCTTAATCGTGCATTAGGTGGAGGTCTTAATACTGGTGCTACTCATTTGTTTTGGGGGACTCCATCAGTTGGTAAATCCACCATGTCATTTAGAATACTTGCCGAAGCCCAGCAGAGAGGTTTTCGCCCAGTTATTGTGGACTCAGAGTATTCCTTTAATGAAGAGTATGCTGCTAAGTGCGGAATAGATGTTGATGACATTGTTGTTATTCAGTCTACGGTTGTAGAGGACATTCTGAAAAACATACACCCGTATCTTACACATGAGGAGGAAAAGCATGTCTTTTTATTTGACTCTCTTTCAAACATCATTAAAGAAGAGTTTTATGACAAGCCAGAGGGTGGTAAAGCAATGGGGCTACAGTCTCGCTCTCAGGGTTTTTTGCTTCAAAAGCTTGTTAATTATTTACACAAAGAAAAAAATATGATGATCTTTATTGCCCATCAGACAATTGACCTTTCTGGAATGTACGCAGTAACAAAAGCAAAAATGGGCAATACAGTTCACCACAACATGCATAATATTGTTAAGCTTTTCTTATCCATGTCATCTAAAGAAATGGAGAGAGACGATACAAACATGATTACATCACAGCGTGTTACTTGGACAATTGAAAAGACAAAGCAGATTCCCAGCATTGGAACTCATGGCCACTATTATGTTCTTCCGCAGGAAGGCATGATTGACAAATATCGTGAAATGCTTGATATAGCAATTGAGATGAATATTATTGAACGCCGTGGTGCTTGGTTCTTCTATGGCGAGGAAAAATGGAATGGCATGGGCAAGATTGAGCTTACTGAAAAGCAAATAGAGGAGATAAGTGCTAAAATATTAGTAGGATGAAAAGACTACTAGTTAAACTTATGATGCCTGGTCTCGTAGCTTCTGGACTTGCTGCTGTGATGTTTCTTGCTACAATCAAAAGAATTGAAGACAGGTACAGCGATGAATATTTTTGGGAATAACTGACCGTGACCAAGCGCACACCTATTTGATGGTGTACTATTGCCGTGTCAAAACACAACAGAAAGGTTGCTATGCAAACATTTCTTCCTTATCCAGACTTTAAAGAATCGCTACAGGTTCTTGATTATCGGAGGCTTGGCAAACAGCGTGTAGAATCGTACCAAGTTCTGAATGTTCTTCTGGGTAGATCAAAGCCCAAGATGAAAAAAGATGGTACATTGTATTATGGTTGGGAGAACCATGTAGTCACTAGAATGTGGAGAGGGTATGAGGATGCTCTTAAGCTTTACCTCAATCTCTCAATTGAGGAGTGGACAAGGCGTGGTTATAATAACAATATGGTTTTAGAGTCTGTTAACTATGACAATTTAATTTTACCATTTTGGTTTGGTCGTGAAGATATTCATCGCTCACACCGTCTTAAGCTCGCATGGAAGCAATGGGACTGGTACTATGATAAGTTTGATGATGTATTGAACCAGCCAGTTGACGAACCAGATTATGTTTGGCCTTTATAAATGAAAAGAAACGAAAAAGACGAGATTAAAAAAGACAAGGCAAAGCCAGTTAAGAATTCAGGAAGAGGGTTCAAAAAAGGCGATGCTGAGTTTCACGAATTTCTTCTAGATTATAAACATAACGGTGCATCTTTCACGCTTACTCGCACGGCGTGGATTAAGATGAGGAAGGATGCATGGAAGCAGAATCATAAGTATCCATGTATTTCAGTAGTTCTAGGAGAAGATTCAGATGTTAAGGTTGCCATTATTGAATGGCATGTCTTTAAAGAATTAATTAAAGATAGTGACTACGAGTAAAGGTAGAAAACGACTGATACAAGAGTACGGTCCTGAGATTGTAATTAAGTGCTGTCGTGAGTGGAAAACTCACTGGGGCAATGGCTCATGGGGAAAATGTGGTGTTTGTAGACAACACCCCCATTTAATAAAAGGAAAAACATGGGAAGATTAACATACGGTAGCCTGTTCGCTGGCGTTGGGGGCTTTGATTTAGGCTTTGACGCTGCTGGATGGGATTGTAAATTTCAAGTTGAATGGGATAAACATTGTCAAGGTGTATTAAAAAGACATTGGCCCAATGTCCCTAAATGGGAAGATGTAAGAGATGTAAACGGTGCTGAGTTAACGCCAGTGGATTTAATTTCATTTGGCTCACCGTGTCAGGACTTATCTGTAGCAGGTAAGCGTTCAGGGCTAGATGGTGAAAGATCTGGTCTTTATTTTGAAGGTATAAGAATAATTAAGGAGATGCGTGATGCAACCAATGGAGAATATCCAAAATGGGCAATCTGGGAAAATGTACCAGGTGCCCTCACAAGCAATAAGGGAGAAGACTTCGCAGAAGTCATTAACCAAATGGCTAACATCGGGGCACTGGGAATTGAATGGCACATCTTGGATGCACAATGGTTCGGAGTCGCCCAGCGTAGAAGAAGAGTATTTGTCATCGCTTGCTGGGACGCTTCAGCCATTGGAAGAAGTAACGGAAAAATATTACCTGTCCCAGAAGACAGCAGCGGGAATATTAAAAAGAGCAGAAAAAAAGGGAAACAGAATTCCAGAGCCTTTAAGGATGGCGTTGGTGAGTCTATCTGGTATGGACAAACAGGACATGCAAAATGGGCAGAAGGAGGAATAACTCTTGCTGCTACTGATTATAAAAGACCAGAGCGTAATTTTATTCTAGAGCCTTTTGTAAAAGCAAAAAGAGCACAAAGCACTGAGGATTTTGAAACATGGGTTGATAATGCCGTTTCCCCTACGCTCAATGCCTTTGATAACACTGGTGAATCAAGAGCTACTGTTTTGGTTGTTGATGGAACAAGAGTTAGCGATCTTCGTATATACGATGATGACACGGTTCCAACATTAAAACATAGGATGGGGACTGGAGGTGGACAAGTTCCTTTGGTTGCTATTAGCAATGAAGAGGAAACATATTCATTTCATATAAAGCAAGACCCAATATCGGATATTGATTTATCAATTTGCATAACTGAGCAGATGGGGGTAGGTGTTGCTATCCCAATTCAGGGCACAATAATCGGTCGTTCAGATACGGCTGGTCCGCAGGGTAAAGGCTTTGGTGATGAAGGTGATCCATCATATACGCTTGATACAATTTCACAGCATGGCGTTATGACACCAGAATTGATTTTAAGAAGACTCACGCCTATTGAATGTGAAAGATTGATGGGCTTCCCAGACAATCACACAGCGGTAGACTATAATGGTAAAAAGGTTGCGGATACCAACAGATATAAAATGTGTGGTAACGCAATTGCATCTCCTGTTGCAGAGTGGATAGGAAAAGAATTGAAAAAATGGATGGAGTAGTCAAAGCATATTTTGCTGGTCCAGATGTATTTAGAGAAAATGCTGTAGAATACTTTGACGAAATTAGGATTCTTTGTGAAAATTATTACAACATAGAACCAATTTTCCCAATAGACTCTGAAACAGAAGTTAAAAATTCTCTTAATATATACAATATCAACATTGAAAAAATTAAACAGGCTGATATTGTTGTTGCAAACTTAATTCCATTTCGTGGACCATCTTGTGATGTTGGAACGGCTTTTGAAATTGGGTATGCAAAAAGTTTAAATAAACAAATAATCGGTTATTATAATGGCTACTATCCTGGCTCTTATTATGAACGTATTAATTATCATATAAATAAATATGATATGGAATACTTTCCTGTAATTGAAAATTTTGGTAACTACGATAACCTGATGATTATTCATGGCTGTGATACTATTAAACCGCACCTATATGATGCGCTATTATTAATTAAAGAAAGGGGCGCAAATGGCTGACATTTTAGTTTCTGAGGAGTTCTTGGCTTCACAAATGGGGGACAAGGCTAAAGAGTTTATTGAGTGTATGAGGATTGTCCAAGATATTATTGACAATCCTGATCATTATGTCGGTATGCAAGCCGTTAAGTACGCTAATGTTTTAGCAGCCTATAGAACACAAATGATTATTAAATCGCAGGCTTTTAAAAGAAAATCAACAATCATGAGTGAACAGGATAAGTTTGTTAATGACATTTGGAAGACCATGTATGAAGCCCTGGCTGAGAATATAAACGCTCTAAAGATCGCAAGTAAAGGAATGCATAATTGAAATCATTAAAAACATTAAGGGCACCAAAACAGGAGAAGCTCGTCAAAAAAACTGGCGATGAGTTAGTCGAGGAGTTAATCAAGTCAATTGACGATCACTTAGCCCTAAGAAACGCACCGCAACAAAAGAAGGTTGGCGGTTTCCACCCCAGTTATACAAATCAATGCGCTAGGTACTGGTATTATTTGTTTGAGGGTGTAGAGATGACTACATCTTTTTCTCCTCAAACTTATAGGATATTTGATAACGGTCATGCTGTGCATGAAAGAATATATTCTTATCTAAGAGATTTGGGTATCCTGGTTGCAGAAGAAATACCTGTCACTTATGATTCTCCCCCAATTGAGGGGACAGCAGACGGCATTATTGACCTCAATGGGCATAAGTTGATTGAGTTAAAATCAATTTCAAATGAGGGCTTTCATTATAGGCAGCTTCATAAAAAGCCAAAAGATGACCACATTAGGCAAGCACAAATTTATATGAGGTGTTTAGATTTACCATCTGGCTTTGTTATTTATGAAAATAAAAATAATCAAGAAATATTGCCTATTTATATAGAACGAGATGACGCTTTTATTGATAAACTATTTAAGAAATACAATGGGATCTATGATGCCTATCTGAAGCGAGAGATACCCATACAGCCATATAAACGCAGTTCAGCAAAATGTGCTGAATGTGATTTGGCTGGTAAATGCTGGTCAGGGAATGTTTGACGGTGAAGTAAGAATATGTAGTAATGATGAATGTAAAAAAGAGTTTACAGCAAAAGTATATAACACAATCTATTGCTCTACAGAGTGTCGTAAAGTTGTAACAAATAAAAAACTATTAGACAATTATTATAGAAAAAAAGAAAACAAGAAAAGAAAAAGGGTCTGTAAAACAAAAGAATGCACAACAATATTGTCATCATATAACGCTGAGGATATTTGTGAACAGTGCAAAACAGAAAGATACATTCAAAGACTTGTAAAGTGGGGTTGGGATGAGCAAAAGCTCAGGGACGAACAACGCTAGTTTATATACGCTATAATATTTATGTGAGTTTAAAATCAATTGTTAACAACGATCACTGGTCTAGGGTATTAGCCATAGACCCTGCTTCTCATTCTCTTGCTTGGGCAATTGTAGATAATAACAAGAATGTTATAGCAACTGGGAAAGTAGTTCTTACTAAAGAAAAAGAGCCGTCTGACAAGTTTGCAAAGATAGCGTCAGAGATAATAGAGATTATAAATGAATATAAGCCAGATGTTGCTGCTATTGAACAATCTGTGTACATCCAAAACTTTCAATCAAGTAGAATTATTTCATATATGATCGGCTTTACTTGGGGCTTGCTGTTCCAGAACGGGATTAAAACAAGGGATATTAATCCCTTGAGTTGGAAGCCTAATATTGGATACAAAAATCTTAACAAGCAGGATAAAAAAGTCTTAGAAGAGAATGGCAAGAAAGGCTCAATTCAAATCAAGATGAAGAACGAAAGAAAGCAGAGAGTTAGAGATATTGTTTCTGTTGCATACGGAGACGATACTCCAGGGCTAGACGACGAGGATATCGTTGATGCCTTAGGTATTGCCTTGTGGTATTACAAAACAGGGGGTAGAGATGGCGCTAGAGCCGTATAAAGATAAGGCATTTCTTTATGAGCATTATGTTTCTAAAAGAATGAATATGACAGACATAGTGAAGCTGCTTGAAAAGAATTACAATGTTAAGGTAAGCCCCCAGTCTGTCTACAACTGGTGTAAGAAATACGATCTTCTTAAGTATAGGGGGAAGGGAAGAAACTTATCCTCAGGTCGTCCGAAGGCTCCAAAATCTCCAGCGCAAAAACTTGTTGAGCAAAAGAGACGCGAAATGAAGAAAAAAAATGATTGGAAAAAGAAAGGAAAGTCATTATGAAAAGAACAATATCTTCTAAAGATATTACAACATTTGCCAAACTTGACATGGTTTATAACCAAGTTAGATATATTGAGGCAAAACAAAACGAAACAAAATACAAATGCTTGGGGTCTGGCGGATGTTGTGTTATTGGCTTGAGGATACCTCTGGCTGAGTGTGCGAATATTGCATTTAGATTAAAGCAAGAGTTTTACCTTAAGATGGAAGATAGGGGGGAATCTTTTGCGAATGAGTGGATTGAATCGGTTATTGCCTCACTTAAAGAGGCAATGAATGATGAAGATTGGCAAGCTGACGGAGAAACAAAAAGACACTGTGCTTTCTACAAGGGTGGTTGCACAATATATGGCTATAGGCCAATGGTGTGTAGAACATTTGGAACTATTACTAATGTTGATGATTATTGCCCAAGAGTAAGGAATGCATACGGGCAGATTGACCATTTTACTGGCGATGCTGTCTCTAGAACGATTAAGCAATTTCAAGACATATTAAAAGAGTATGGAGATGACAAAGAGAAAACATATAATAGTGTTGTCTATATGCCATTAGGCGTACTTAGCTTTATATTGTCAGATGAGGAATTAGTCCAGCTTGCACAGGAAACAGATGTTAAGTTCTGGGAGGGCGTTAGGGGATGGTACAACTATCGTTTAACATTTACAAAAATGCATGGTTATAATTATTCTGAATTGGAGTCTTTTGCTAAAGATGACAATGATATTCTAGGTTTCAAAGACGAAACTAATTTATAGAAAAACAAGACAAGCGCAAGAATAATTTATTTTAAGGTGATAATATAATGTACATGAATACTCCATCTAAAGTTGAAGAAACACTTGTCATTTTTGCCCAGTCTCCCAAGCTGGTTATTTACAGAGTTGTTTCTAAGTAAAAATATTTTATATTTGGTGAATTGCCCCGCTATTGCGGGGCTTTTCGCTTTTTATTATTTATCCGTATGATAAAATATATATATGTCTGAAATAGAGCCAATTGGCGAAAAAACAATTCTAGATAAGTTAAGGAAGATTGAAGAGGCTGGGCTTCTTTTTGTCAAAGGCTATAACTACCATGAAATTGGAACATTGCTTTCTTTGAGTACAAGCGAAGCAAAAGAATACATTAATGAATATAAAAAAATTCTAAATAAACAGGCCGATGATGACCCGTATTTCCTAGAGAGGATACAGTTTAATACTATTAAGGCGCTTCAGGAATTTGATCAGTTAAGCAAGGAGGCTTGGGAGACAGTCAATATTGCTACAGATCATGGCATGGTTCCTGCTCGCATCCAGGCTTTAAAGTTGGCTTCTGAAATTGCAAACAAAAAGGCACAATTGCATAAGTTAATGGGCGGTACAACTGGGGATAGCGACTACATTGCCCGAATGCAGAAAGCCGAGAATGTTAACCAAATACTTTCAAAGATTCTCAGAGATGTTATCTCAAAGCACCCGCAAATTGCTGATGAGGTTAGAAAAGAACTTGCTGTTGCATTTGACATTATGAAATCTTCTGACGAAGATATTCAAGATGCAGTTATTGTAGAGAAGTAATGACATTAAGAACTATTTCATATGGCGGTGGGGTGCAGTCTAGTGCTTTAATTGTTTTAGCAGCACAAGGTAAGCTACAAGATGTTATCGGCGGTGAATTAACAGCAGCTTTATTTTCAAATGTCGGTGATGATTCAGAGCATCCTAAAACACTTACATATGTTAGAGATGTAATGATGCCTTGGGCTACGCAGAAAGGCGTTAGCGTTTTTGAATTAAGAAAAGTTGATAAGTATGGAAATGAGATTACGCTATTAGAAAAGATTTCAGACCCTGACAGGAAGTTTCTGAAGATTCCTGCTAGGTATCCCAGCGGTGCTCCTGCTTCAAGACATTGCACTGTTGATTGGAAAGTTAGAGTATTGCAGAAATGGTTGCGAGAAAATGGTGCAACGCCTGACGACCCGGCAATAGTTTCAATAGGTATTTCAACGGATGAGTACCAAAGGGCGAACTCTAAAAGCTCTGCTAAATATGAAAAAAGAATATTCCCGCTTTTGGAGTTGGGAATGTCAAGAGATGATTGCATTGAGTTAATAGCAAATGCCGGCCTTGAGGTTCCGCCAAAATCATCATGTTATTTTTGCCCATTCCATACAGTTAAGATGTGGCAAGAGATGAGAGACAATGAACCAGAGTTGTTTGAAAAAGCTGCTCAATTAGAAGATATATTGCACATGAAATCAGAAAAGTTTGGTTTCAAGAAGTTATACTTAAGTAGAAGGGTAAAGCCATTAAGAGAGGCTTTCCCAGCAAAGGAAATAAATGAAGAAGAAAATTTTAATGACGGTGAATGCGATTCAGGATTCTGTTGGACATAGCCAAAACAGGTCATCTATTTTAATCGCCCATAAAGGTCTAAATCATGTCTGACTTTATGGGTATGAACTTAGAGTTGGCCGATTTTGAAAGGCTATTGTCTAAGGATGAATTCACAATGAAACCTGTTTCTATTGAACAATTTGTTACGGATCAGCATTATCTTGGCCTCCCCCCATTATCGCCTATTCAATTGGAGATTGTTCGCCATTCTACACAAATTTTTAAAAAAAGCACATTGATAGACTTGATGGGTGAAGAAGAAGGAACTGAATACTACAACAAATATACTGACAACGAAGTTATATGCATGTTAGGAAAAGGATCTGGTAAGGACCACTGTGCTCGTATTTCTATGGCTTATACAGCTTACTTGATGCATTGCTTAAGAGATCCTTTGAGCTACTATGGGAAAGCAAAGGGTGTGTATATTGACTTACTTAACTTGGCTGTTAACGCACAGCAAGCGCAGAGAGTTTTCTTTGAGCCTTTCAAAAACCTTTTGTTGAGTTCACCATTCTTTAATGAAGTCGGGTTTGAGCCGAGAGTGTCAGAAATCTTCTTCTTTAGTAGACCAGTAAGATGTTTCTCAGGTCACTCTGAAAGTGAAGGTTGGGAAGGTTATGAAGTTATGACAATCATCCTTGACGAAATTGCTGCTTTCAAAACTGATGTGGAATTGAAAGGTGAAACGAGATCAAAAGGCTCCGCCTCTGCTATTTATAACATGAGTAAGTTATCTGTTATGTCCCGTTTCCCAGAAGTCGGTAAAGTTATTCTTCTTTCATTCCCGCGTTATAAAGGTGACTTTATCCAGCAAAGATACTTTGATTCTAGAAATACAAATGAACCAAAAACTTGGTCAATGAAAGCTGCTACTTGGGAGGTAAACCCAACAATTAAGCGTGAGGATTTAGAGTCAGAATATGTTCGTAACCCGATTCAGGCAATGGCTCGTTTTGAATGTGAACCACCTAACATGGAAGATGCATACTTTAGAGATCCAGATTTAGTTAGAAAATCTTTTATGTATCGTGAAAACCCAATTGATGATGAAGGTCTTTTTAAACCGTGGTTTAATAATAAAGATGGGTTTACAAGATTTATTCATGTTGACTTAGCATTGAAACGAGATAGGGCTGCTTTATGTATGGCTCATTGCGCTGGCTTTAAAGAGGTTAAAACATCAATGGGTGTAGAAAAGCTGCCAATTATCAATGTTGATTTAGTTTACTCATGGGAAGCATCAGTCGGTGCGGAAATTAATTTTGCATCAATTAGACAAATGATTGTAGATTTAAACAGAAAATTTGATGTTGCTTTGGTTACCTTTGACCGCTGGCAATCTATTGAAATGATTCAGAGCTTAAGAAACATGGGAATTAATTCTGATTTCCACAGCGTAAAGAAGACTGACTATGATACCCTTATGTCTTGCATTTACGACACTAGACTGAGAGGCTATTGGAATGAGCTTCTTGTTGAAGAAGAGTTATTGAAATTAAAATTGTTTGGCAATAATAAAATTGATCACCCTT
>Ga0209358_10003713_pt1 | contig 11171 bp, 10 predicted proteins | sample LauGreFa1BDMLBSN_2_FD_187574 | JGI IMG/M metagenome (GOLD analysis project Ga0209358, IMG submission 187574) | Freshwater lake microbial communities from Lake Michigan, USA - Fa13.BD.MLB.SN (SPAdes) (version 2) | ecosystem: Environmental > Aquatic > Freshwater > Lake | place: Lake Michigan, USA...
TATTCCTTAGACCAGATTGTTTAGGGCCAACGCGCCGAGACCGCCACCATTAGACATAGCTACACCACCGCCCGCCATGCCCGCAACCTTGGCAATGCCCGCTGCGCCAAGGCCCAACGACATAATGTTCTGTGCCGTAGAAGGAGGGGCTTGGTACAAAGCTGAGCCAGTCTGAGTCAGTGGCGCACCACGGATGATGTCAGACATAAAGCCAAGTTGTTTGTATGGGTAGTTCTGGTAGTTCAAGAAGTCTTGATACTTGGTATCAATATCTCGCTGCATCTGTGCTTGCTGTTGCAGGCCGTACTGGTTCTGCAATGCGTTGATGCCCATGTTCTGCTGATACTGAGCGCCGCCTAGGTTGCCAAGCGCATTAGCACCAGTCAGTGCTGTTTGCAAGCCTTGAAGACCTAGACCCGCACCAAACTGACCTTGTTGTGCATTTAACTGAGCAGCGTTCTGTCTTGCAGCTTGTTCGGCGTTGAACTGACCCATGCCTTGTTGGTATGCTTGTTGCAGGCCAGTAGCAGCAATATCGCCTTGCTGACGGGCTAGGTTATTCCGCGCTTGACCACGCATTAGGTAATCACCGCTACCACCAAACGCGCCTGAACGAGCAGCTTGAGCACCTTGAATCTGCGCTGCAATATCGCCTTGACGTCGTGCGTCTGCCTGTTGTCTTGCAACAACTTCTCCCATATAGGGAGACATATATTGACTAGCAGCGCTAGTGCCGGGTGTGTATTTACCGGTGGCTTGGTCGTAAGACCCCTGTGTACCACCAACGAATGACTGCGTAGTTAGTGGGTTATACGTAAAGCTTGTGTTCAGTGCACCCAAGCCCGCCATGCCCGCCATAGCAGTTGCGTCTTGCAACTGAGGGGAACCCCGCATTAAAGTTGCATTGTCGTAAGACATCTGCTGTAAGGGCGAGAACTGCGCGGTTCGCTCCCCTTGGTACTGCATGTAGGGGTTAGTAGATGTATCTGTCAACGCCTGCGCTTGACCAAGTACCTGTTGCGCGTAAGGCGCTATTTCAGGCGCAAAACCTATTTGATTTTGCTGGACTTGTGTTGGGTCAGAGTAACCTAATTTTGGATCGTATGCCATGTCTATTCCTTATGCGGGAAGATATTTTTCAGCGCGGCTGTTTTTAGCTACTCGGCCTTTGCCAACAGTGCTTCGGCGAGCAGATTGGATCCGGTCCATCATTGCGTATAGTTTACGTGCGCCAGCTTCAGTTGAGCCGTTACCCAGCTCAGACACGATGCGTGCAGGTACAACAAACTCACCGTCAGCTAAACGTGCAGGGCGTTTACCGCCAATAGATGCAGGGATGGAGTCAGATACGCCATCACCGGGGCCGCGAAGCAAGCGGCCACCATCTGAGTAATCGCCAAGATTAAACTGTTGACCCATGCCACCACGAGCCATTGCTGCTAAACCGCCAACAGCAAGTCCATCGCCACCACCGCCGTCATTTTGCCCAGTCACTGTAGTGTCTGCGACTGTTTCAACCGGTTTTGCTTTCTTAATCTTTTTGTATACGTCAGCTATTGACATACCTGTAGCTGCTGCTACTTGTTCTGGTGATAAGTTATTAGCAGTCATCCAACTTACAAAAGCATCGTCGTTTGAATATTCAGGCGATTTAACGTAATTGATTACGTCTTGGTTTGTTAAGTTTAAAGATTTCTTGCCGTCTTTGTCGTACGTTGGAATAGCGTAGTCAGGATTGATCTTGTACGTTTTAGTAGCAGGATCAAACAAATACATTTTCTTAGACGACGCCATAGGAATGCCTAGTACTGACTCACTGTACGGCTTCATCACTTCGCCCGTAGGTGTAAAGGGAGTAGGTGAGTACTTTGTCTTACCCGTCAGATAATCTAAAGACTGCTTAGAACCACCGGTCAACCTGCTGCCATATTTAGTGTCAAATTCTTCAATTGTTTTGGGTGTATAAGGCTCATAACCCAAGCTACCGCCACCTTTGGTGTAAGCATCACGGACTTGATTTGTTGTCAGACTAAAGTCAGGGCGGGTTGTGATTGTGCCATTAGGATTGACATAGGTGTTGCCACCGCCACTTACGCCGGGAGGCAAACCAAGAACAGTGCTTAAGTTACCGCCCAGACCTGTACCGTCGTTAGTGTATGTAATGGGACCTGTACCTGTACCTGTACCTGTAACTGTACCCCCTGTACCGGTATTAACGTACTTTATATCTGTTTTCTTTTCAGCGGCTTTAACTCTGTTGTAGCGGTCTGTAACGTCTTTAATAGACAAACCAAGAGCTTGCGCCATGTCATTGGCATCGTAGTCGTTGTCGTCCATAAACTTAACCCACTGCTTGTCATAACCAAACACGGGGTCTGCAACTACTTTGTCTCTTTCAATTTGTTTAGAAAGATCCAACGCGCCACCAGTCAACGAGTACCCTCTGTTAATCATGTCCTTAGTCCAACCGCCATATTTAGGGTCGTTTGCCAAGGCTGCGGCGTAGTACTCATCAGGGCTAATACCTTTTTCAACAAATTGGTTATAAATACCAATCGTGCCTGAACCACCTTTGTCCCATGTAGAACCAACAAATGGACTTGCCATACTAGCAATGTATTTATTAACAGCGGCGGGGTTAGCGTTTGTATCTATGATTGCTTTATCAAGGTTTATGTTTTTGTTAACGGGGTCTGATAAGAAACTGCCCATTTGGTCTTCAGTGTACGCCGTGTATGTGGGAGAAGCCTGATATGTGCTGTAGGCTTGTCCAATTTTGTCTTGCCCAATACCAAGGTTTGTAAGATAGTCTATAGCGGCTTTTTGGTTGGCTGCGGTATCGCCACCGCTAGCAGTGGTGAACTGTTTATAGGCCGATGCAATGTCGTCGGCTGAGCTATCTTTTGTCAAGGATCTGTAATCCCCGCCACCAGCCAAAGCCACAACACCGCCGCCCGCCATGCGAACTACGGGCTCACTGCGCTGTGCAAAATCGTACATGCCACCTTGCGCCATGCCGTTCTGTCTAGGGACATCGTCACCATCACCATAACCCGCTATACCGCCAGCGGCTAGACCCATCAAGCCACCTTCAGCCGCCCTATTTGGCGAAGCTGGGTATGGGACTGCGGCGGTGTATGTACCACTATATGGGTCAAAAGTATAAGGCGCAATCATGCCTGTAGTTGTTTTGGGCATGTTTTCTTTGGCGCTTGCTCCTGCAAGAATAGCTGGGCCAAACGCGCCCGCTAACGGCATTGCGTTGGCTTTTAAGTACTGCATAGGTCCGGCTTTTTTAGCAACATCATATCCTTTGGACAAAGATTCAAATGGGCCAGCCGCAGTTACAGCTTCTTGTCCTGCAAGTGCTGCTTTTGTCTGCATTAGTTCTTCTGCGCTACCAAATCCCTGAGCTATAGCCTGCGCATCAGTTATAGCAGTTGCGCCAAGACTTGCATATGCATCTCCAGCGGCGGGTGTACTAATAGCGTCTGCACCTGCAGCCGACATACCGGCAGTTAAAGTAGCGCCACTATACGCTTGTAAACCCGCGCCAATACCACGACCAATGTCACCTGTACGCGCTGTCTCTACGCCACCAACAATCATTGCCGCGGTCTTTGGATCAATCGTACCGCCTGAGAAGTAGCTGATACCAACGCCAATAATAGTTGGCAACAACTTATCCAAGAAGCCAGCTTCAGGGAGACCAGTTTCTGGGTTAATAGTAAGGGAGCCGCCATGGTTCTCGGCCAAAGCTTGTAGCCCCTGCACTTCACGTGGGGACATGTGGATAAGCATCGAGTCAGGGCCGCGACCCTTGGATGCCATGTGGTCGGCTAGTACAGCAAGGCTCATAGTTGCCTCTCAAAATGGGGGTTGTTTGATAATATCATGCTGGGAGCGCAGACACAAATGAAAGTGTAGCTACGACGGATTGCGTAGAAGGCTTAGTGGGCGTGCCGGAAGCGGCAAGGTGCTGGATAGTTACAGCAACGTTAGGCACAGACCAGTAAATCTCAACGTGGTCACCTGCTGCCATATTTAAAAAATAGTTCCAGCCAACAATTGCGTGTCCGTCCGTGCCAGCGTGTCTGTTTGGGATAGACACAAAACCTGTTGAGCCTGTAATGTCTTCGCCGTTTTGACGTAGCCAGATGTAGACATCTTGGAAGGCTGTGTCTGTGTTTCTAAACTGAGCGCTGAACTGCAGGTTGTATATACCAGCGTACTCCACAGTAATTTCAGAGTTGACGATCCTTACGCTATCAGCAAAGTCAGTGGTGTTGAACGTCATCAACGTAGCAGTGTTTGCTACAGCCGTCTGGTCTTGGTCGCTGGAAAACGCTCCGTATGGGTTCGCCACATACTTGCCACCCGTCGGGCCAAACAACTCACCAAACGCATTTTGCAGTTGGTTAAAGTAAAGACGCAAGACGTTTGTAAACTGATCCTGATACCTGCGCTCGTACTGATCCGTGCCCAGTGGTAAGTTGGGCGGTGCAGGGGTAAGAATTCTGTTCTTGGATGTCATCAGCGCCTACCGTCAGGACGAATATCTATACGCGGTGCACCCAGTTGCCAGACTGTGTTAATCTGGTTAGAGCTAATCTTAAAGATCATCTGGCGACCGCGCATGCGCGTGAAGATCATGCCGGTAAATTGTTCAGTAATCACGTATGTACTACTTTTTGCTACAGGTTGCGATGCCGTGCTTGTTACGCCAGAGCCAGAATTTGCCAAACCGTAGAGCGTCATGGCCACCGAAGGTGTAGCACCGGTAGGGGAGTTCTCGGCGTTCTCAAAGGTCAGATCAGGAAGGACGCGCCACACAAAACCAAAATTATGTCCGTCGCCAATGTCAAACTCTGAGGATGAAATGTAGGCATCAATAGCGGTAGCGGTGCCAGTTGTGTTGTCATTTAAACCCGTCTCGTGGTTAAGCAGGTTGCCTGTAAGCGTGCTGCTGTTGTACTTGGCCGCAATAGGGTACGGCTGCAAGCCGGAGTCAAGCCAAGCTGTCCGCTCCATTGTGCCGTAGTACCAGATTTTTTCTAGGTAGTTGTAAATAACATACCTGTCAATAGCCGTGCTGTTAGCCGAGCAGTAGAACCACCAGACCTCGTTGAAGCCTTCGTTTGTACCGCAAAAAACTTGTAGGGCTTGCTCTTGGTTTATGTCGCTAAACACAAAACGGCGCAAGTCGCAATTAAGCGTTTGCACACGGCCATCGTAGGAATAGAACTTGTCTACGCCCATCCAATACACAATACCGGAAGCAATAATTGCCGCATTGGGGCTCATAATGGAGATGTTGTCGCCGAGCAACTGCGGTGCCCATACGTATGGTGGGCCAAGATACTGCAAAGAATACACGGCGGAGTCGGTAAGAACCAACACCTCTTGACGAGTCTGTACGATGGCCACAATTTCAGAGCCGTGAGACACCCGCACAAAACCTGCTTGGTTAGTCGGGTCAGGCGTCCAGTTGTACGGGTCATCCTGTGCTGACCAACGAATCAGCATGGGGTCAAGCGTTGCACTGCCGTAGTCGTTGCAGCCAAACACAATAATAAAACGAGAAGTGTCAGACACCACCAAATTGTTTTGCTTAGTGGGCACATCCACAATGATTGAGACTGTGCCAGTACCGGAAGAAGAGGTGTTGACCACCGCGCCCGCGCCATCTAGTAGCTTAAACGTTAAGCCATTTACCTCAAACACATAGTACGTAGTCCCTGCAGTAATACCTGTTGGTAACGAGCCACCAGAGAATTTAAGCGCCGCGCCTTCTGTATAGAGGACTGTTGATGTTACGACGGTAGGGGATGCGTTGGTAAAAGAGACGGTGCCGCCCAAAGAATTTAGATTAACACCGCGAGTCCCGACACCGTTTGTTGCGTCCCAGTAGTAGATACCGCCACCGCTAGGGCCGTAAACTAAATCCTCGCCGTAGTTGTTTTGGTTCCATAGGCGCAATGAAGAGGTAGACGTGCCGCCATTACCCCAAGTAGTGCCTGTTTGCCCCCAAGCGCCAGCGCCCCATCCCGTCAAAGGAACTACAAATGCAGAGCCAACATTAAGCTGGTAAGTTGCAACGACCGAAGCACCGCCGCCGGGGGAGCCTGAAGCATCCGTAGAGTTTGCTGTAGCCGTGGCTGTAAACGTGTATGAGTTATCTGTGAGAACCGAGACTTGGTATTCTTGATTTAATACGGTGGCAGTGATGTTGCCGCCTAAACCAACAGCGCCGCTAAAAGTTACAAAGTCGCCCGTTACACAGCCATGGCTTGCGTCTGCTACTGTGATTATTGCCGAGCCGTTGGTAGCTGTAAAAGGATTATTAAGTGTTACTGTTTCGCGGATAGGCGTAATGTCGTAGTACAGCCCGCCCTGTTCAATGTAGAACTTTAGATTTGTGCCAACACCGATTACGTTTGTACCATCAAGCAGTACCCAATTCCACAAAGAACGGCAGACGCCTTGATAATTAGCCGCAGAGAAAGGCTCCCAGCCACCAATGACTTCTGGGTTGCCTTGACGGAAACGCACTTTGTCGGCTTCGTACCATCCACCTTCCGTGGTGTAGCGGGTGTTTTCTTTGTTGACCCCCGGCTTGAACAGTATTTTTTGTAATGGCATCGGCAGTCCTAGGATAGAAACAAGGCGCGTTCAGCGTCCCTGCGCTTTTTTAGCCCTAGTAGTATTTTGCCACCAGCCATGCAATACAGCAAGAGCGCATCGGCTGCACCTTCCCAATCACCACGGTTTATTTTCATCCGAATAGAAGAACGCTGAAAAGCCCCCACTCCGGCGTTGAAGGCAAAGCTGACACACGCGTCAAAAGCGCCTTGACGACCAGATAAAGCGGGAGCAAGTCGTAGAACACCACGTTCAGTAGGGCCGACATCATCTTGGAATAGTTTCTCGATCTCTTCTTTAGTCCAGACACGGTTGTCCTCCGGTTTCAGTGGCATCTCTTTGCGGATCATAGGGGTGTCTTTGCCCTCCACCCTGACTACGGGCAGACGGATTTGATCTTGATATAGCACATGACCATAACCAATTGTCCAGATATGGGCTGGGCAGAGGTACGGCTTAGTCCTGTACCCCTCCCACTGGTGCATCAGTTTAGCGCCAGCTTCGCCTAGTTTCATTTTTTGCTCCAGCTTCTTGAGCCAAACCAGAACCCTATGATGCCTCCAAGCATTGCCATCTCATCTGTGGAGAAGATGATGTCAGAAACACGAATTAAGTCTTCCATGCTCATCACAAGCCGTGGGTTGCTGTAAACGTAGTACGCAATCCAAGCGTTTATTGCACACAGTTCTAGCACAAAGATGTAAGTGACCATTGGGCGAACCGTGCCCACAAAGTTGACCACCCAGCGGCTGGCTTCTTCCATGATCTTCTTGTCGTGGTCATAGGCTGCTACAGTCATCTGCGCGTCTGTTTCCATAGCAATCTGGTCGGTGCGAATCTCTTCCATGCGCTCTTGGGCGGCAAAACCCTGCGCCATCATCTGAAGCTGTAACTCCATCTGCACACGGGCAAGAGCCAACTCATGTCGCTGGTCAGCCTTGTTCTGGAAGAAGTCCAGTAGTTTGGGTAAGCCTGATATGAGCAAGCCGCCAAGGGTTGAGAATAGAGATAGCATTACAGTCCAATCATTCCAAGTAGTTTATCAACAATTTTCCCCGCCAACTCGTCAGGCAGGAACCGGAGCAGCCCAAGCACCCACCACGCAATACACAGCCTGACAAAGACTTTACAGAAGAGGTCAAACTGTTTTTGGTACTCATTCACCTACCACACCTTGCTGTAGCGCATAGTTCGTTAATTTGTGTAAGCCCCCAGCCAACAGCACCAACAAACATCACAATAATCACAATGGCAATTGCCCACTCCATCTGTTCGGCCTCGGCCTCTTTGCGCTTTTTCTCTTCAGCGTGTAAGGCCGCCATCTCTTTGGCGTCATCCCTGTCCATCTCAGCTTGACGGGCCTTGGTTGCATTCCACACGTCTATGCGCCCAGCTTGCATGAACAACATCTTTAACTGCTCTTCAAACCGTTTGGCCTCATCCAAAGCCATCTCAATCTGCAACGCCGCACCAAGGTTAGACTTACCGCCCGTACGCTTGGCGTGAAGCATGGCCTTTGTAGCGGTTGACTTGGCATCAAAAAGCTTGGCTATTGACGGCGTTAGGCCTGCCAGATCACTAGCCACTTTACTAGCTTTTTTAACGACACTGATTGCAGTCTGCAACCCTTCTAGTGCCGTGATCGGATCAATCATCTCAATTCAAAACTTAAATTCGCATGACGAGGGTACTGCACAACGCGCTCCCCTTCAGGACACTTGTACTTGATCGTCGCCAGCAAAGTGGCTTTGCCGTTAGTAACCTTTTCCTTGCCTACCATTGTCAACTCGTAAGTGAATGTGTCAATCTCTGGCCCGGCTGGGCCACTGAACTTGCTTGCGGTGGTGGTGGCTTCATGCACCATACCAGCCGCATCACGAATGCTTGGCGTAAAACTTTCAACAGAGCAATCGTCCCGTTTCTTGATTCGCGCAACGGTAACATTTATTGGTTTACCAGCTTCTGCCACGATCTTAAAGTTCTCAGGTGACCACTCAATAATTGCGCGGTCAAACCAACCAAACTTGTCGGCAAGCGTGTAACTACCGCCTAGTGCGGCAACGGTAGCGGCAACGGCTCCAATCGCTTTGGTGATGTCAATCATCTCACCCCCAACTCCACGCAATCATGTACGTGCCAAAAATGACGAAGGCCACAAGACAGGCTGCGGCAATAAGTGCTTCAGCCCAATCTTTCATGGCTATGCCTGCATGTGATCGTTAGGGGTGCCGCCATCTTTCTTTAGAAGATTAAAGATACGTGTATTATCTTCAAGCGCCATAAATTCGTGCGGTTGATTGGGGGTAAAGTCTAGCAATTGGCCGGGTACTGCAATAATTTCCCAATCGTGTGAATATATTTTAAGTTTTCCACGTGCAACTATTGTGATGTGCGCATCAAGCTCAGTGTGTACGTGTTTTGGCAGAATATCACCGGCTTTTTCAAAGTCGTACATCACTCCGGAAATTACCCCAAAACCTCTTAATGGTTTAGTCAATAACATTTGGTGCTCCTGATGCTACGTTTGTAGAAAGTAATTGTCCGTCTGAATTAAAAATAGGTACCTTGGGAAAATTAGGTTGATTTACATCCACCAAAACCCACGCGTCCATCTGTTCTTTAAATGCAACCCAAGCATCTTTAATTGGCCCCTCGGGGCTATTATCAACCCCGTCTTGCGCCAATTCACGTAAAGTTTCAGCTTGATAATTTACACGCGTAGTTTTTAACTGCATGTAGTCCGCCAGCTCTTCTTCGTTCATTGGGCGTACACTCCAAACATCTTGAACTATACCGTTTACCCACTGATACGTAGCAATGTCTTTTTCAAATTCACTGGCATTCATTGGACAAGGTAAACGTCTAAACCTAGCAAATTCTGGTGGCAAATTATCTACATCAACGTGCGGAAAAGCCTCGCGAAAATTATCACCAAATATTGGGTGTTGATACGGCTGACCATCTCTGATCTGAATAAAAAGTTCATCCATTACAAATTACCTGTGTTAGTTGAAGGGAATGATCGTGTCGTACCGGGCCAAATAATGCGAATAGATGGAAAACCTCGTCTGTCGAGCCGTTGCCCTAGTACGCCACCGTTGTTTCCCCCGCCACCGCCGCCATACTGCCCGCCAATTCCTCCAAGACCGCTCGAATTTGAGGTGCCAGCAACGCCACCACTACCACCGCCACCACCGCCACTTCCGGCAGCACCTCCAGCGCCGTTAGCGCCTTGGCCTAAATTACCTATTCCACCAGCGCCTCCGCCGCCTACACTGCCTCCTGTAGTAGCCATTCCACCACCACCGCCAGCGCCGCCAAAGCCAGCAGCACCACTAGTGGCTGTTACTGAACCCCCACCGTCTGCGCCGGTATTGCTATAACCACCAGCACTTCCGCCACCACCTGCCCTTGCGCCAGAATAACCTGCCGTACTAGTAGTTTGACGGCCACCAACACCGCCGTTGTGTCCAGAAGTGCCAAAGAAGAAATAGCCGGGGCCACCACCAGCGCCGCCTTCAATGCCATTGCTGGCAACAGCCGAGGTTCCCGTATTTGTTATGGCGTTAAAATACTGTTTCTCACCTCCGTTTGCGTTAAAAGCAACGGTGTATCCATTTCCCGGTATAACAGTAATATTGTTGCGGTACGCAAGCCCACCACCGCCACCACCTGAGCCCGCTACATAAACTGTGGGGCCACAACAAGAATACGAAAAAGCATCTTGCCCCCATCCACCATAGGCAATCACTACTACTGAGACAGAAGTAACCCCGGCAGGTGCTACCCACGTATAAGTTGCGGTACTATTTGCCCCCCATGTGTATTCCGCCTGCCCTGTTACTGCGGTTGTTGTAATGCTATTACTTGCCGCACTTGCAGCACTTGTACCCACAGAGTTAGTAGCCGTAACAGTAAATGTATAGCTTGTAGAAGCCGTCAACCCGGACACAGTAATGGTTCCCGAACCGGCTTGGCTTAGTGTGCCTGTAATTCCGCCGGGCGAAGATGTTGCTGTGTAGGTTGTAATTGTTGCGCCGCCATTGCTTGCTGGCGCTGTGTACGCCACAGTTGCGGTATTTGAGCCTGTTGCCGTAGCTGTACCAATTGTTGGTGCTCCGGGAGCAATAGCCGCTACCGCTGCCGTGCTATTTGAGTTTGCGCTTACGGCAGACACCGCGTTAGTCGCAGTCACCACACACCGGATTGTGCTACCACCATCTGCGTCAACCAATACGTAAGTACTAGACGTTGCGCCACTAATATTTGTAGTGACACGTTGCCACTGATATGTAAATGTAGGTGTTGGAACACCCGTCCAAGTGCCGTTTGTAGTTGTAAGCGTCTGACCAACAGTAGCCGTACCCGTGACTGCTGGAGCCACGGTATTCACAGGGGCATTACCAGCCACAGCAGCCGTAGAGTTGGAATTAGCTGAAACACCAGAAGGTGCAACTGAATTGGTAGCCGTTACAACGCAGCGAATTGTGCTGGCGTAATCTGCGGCAACAAGTACGTATGTACTAGAT
>Ga0209358_10003716_pt1 | contig 11167 bp, 8 predicted proteins | sample LauGreFa1BDMLBSN_2_FD_187574 | JGI IMG/M metagenome (GOLD analysis project Ga0209358, IMG submission 187574) | Freshwater lake microbial communities from Lake Michigan, USA - Fa13.BD.MLB.SN (SPAdes) (version 2) | ecosystem: Environmental > Aquatic > Freshwater > Lake | place: Lake Michigan, USA...
TGGAATACCGAATATTCTAATGATTTTAGTTTAAAGGTAAATGTATCAAACTCCACTCAGTTTGTAAGATATTTGTTTATTAATCAACCTGGTTCAATTGATGATAAGGGGTCTAAGAAAGTAGCCGTTTCAAACAACGAAGCAATTATTTCCCTTACTAATCCAAGAGAAGTTGGAAGATTCGAATTAGTAATTTTTGCGGGTAATGATGTAGTTGGTGAAAGAGATGAGATAAGAACTTTCATAGAAATAATAAGAGAGCAAACTTATGGAGAGCCTGATGTAACTCAAATAATCTATGACAGAAATATAGTAGAGGCAGATTTAAGACCTTTAGATTTTAACTTTGAGTTTGATTTACAAAGTGTTAATTCTCAGGGTATAGAAATTTTATTAGGTGAAAATGTTATTTATAGACTTCATGTTCAGAATAATAAAGGAAAAGTTTTCTTTAATGCAAAAGAATTATACAATTCATATAAAGATTATTTTAACGAAACTCCAAAAACATATTTTCTAACATTTGGGTTCAGACCATATTTCTATGGGTTTGATGGACAGATATTCGGTAAAACGGAAAAAGTTTCCATCACTGTACAGAGAACCCAATTTTTGCTAGATAAAAATAGTGTAATAAGAGAAATATCTGGTGTATTTTCTCAATTATTTTCAGGTGGGGATACGAAAAAATTATATGAAGACCAGATTATTTTTGAAGATGATAAACATCTTTATTATCAAGTAAGAGTAGATGCATCGAATTCATTCGTATTAACAAACGCTGCGGTAGATAGATTAACCTATTCGGTTTTAGATGGAAAAGTTGTTGAGACTCAATTTGAAATCGATGCTGAAACAGGAAGCACTAGAAAGAAAAAAGGTTATTTAGATTATGGGGCGTTGGTTGTTAAGTTATTAGAACCGCTTCCTGCTACAATAGATTTAAATACTCAAGTTTGGATTTCAAAGCAAATCATCCCATCAATTGTAGAATCAATTGTAATAAGTGATGAGGATGATGATAAGTGTATTCCATTAAAACCAAATTTCGGAACTGAAATTGTATCTGAAACTGGGTTACAATATTTTGATGAAATTATATCGAGTGGTAGTTTAACATCAACTCAATTAGTAAACCAATATATTAGTAGAAGTGAATTTACTTTAGAAGATTTAGATTTAAATTATGCTAGTGGTAGCGATGTAACTTCTGAATATTTTTTAAAGTTTAATAATTTTGTAAACTTTGGAAGTGCTTTAACAAGAATTGAAAATTTTCAATACAAAGTTGGTGCAATTGAAGAGTGGGGAAATAAAATAGATACAACTTTATATTCAGCAAGTTTATTATCAACTTCATCAAATTCATTATTGACAAGTGCATCTTATGATGTAAAAATACAAACTATTAAGAATGGATTTGATGGGTTTGAAAGAAAAATGTACGAAAATTTTTCAATCACATCTTCATTAAGTAATTTCTTTACGTTCCAATCAACATATGCAGAGATTTATGATAGAGGTAATAAAAATTACTTAGTAAAACACATTCCACAATATCTTCAAGAAACATCTGATAATATTGAATACCTAACATTTTTAGAAATGATAGGTCAACACTTTGATATACTATGGGCGTATATCGGAGGAATTAATAGAGCTAGAAAAGTTGAAAATAAATCAATCGATGGTATTCCTGATAGTTTAGTTTATGAATTGTTAGAATCTTTTGGGTGGGATCCTAAATCTCCTTTTGATGGGAAACAATTATGGAATTATGCATTTGGATTAACTGATAATCAATCGGTGGGTTCAAATACAAATTTATTGGGTAATAATGTTGCAAGTACATATACACCTGAAACTGCGAGAAATCAAGTTTGGAGAAGAATACTAAATAATTTACCTTATTTATTAAAACATAAAGGTACTAGAAAATCTATAAATGCAATTTTAAGTTGTTATGGCGTACCATCATCTTTATTGACAATAGTAGAATTTGGAGGGCCTTCTAGTACACCTTCGGATACTAATAAATTTACATATGAAGATAGGAGTGCATTCTTAAATGTAAGTGGAAGTGATTATTTAAATGTTCCGTGGATTAATGGAATACCAAATGCAGTTCAATTAAGATTCAAAACTAATAATAAAGAAGAAGCTGAAATTCTTAGAGCAGTTTCAGGAAGTAATTATTGGAAAGTATCAATAGAAACAACAGGAAGTTCTTTATTTGGAAATGTAAATTTCGAGTTAGTAAATGATAAAGTTGATATTGATTATCCATTTTTAGATGTAACCTCATCTTATACGAGTAGTATGAGTATTGAGAATGTACCACTTTATGATAATGAATTTAAATTTTTAACTATTCAAAAATCTACCGCGTGGAGTGATGGATTATTATATGATACATACACAATGCATTTGAAAGAAGCATTGGGAGATAGAATAAAATTAAGTAAAAGTTCGTCTCTTATTTTACAAGTATCATCTTCCGCATCGTATGTTGATGGTAATACTTATTATTCTGGTTCAGCATGGGATTATGATGGAATGTTGTACATCAATGGTTCTGGATCAATTGATGGATTGGAGGGTTCAATTGATGAATTTAGATTATGGAATACTGCTATTTCAGCATCAGTTATTACATCTCATACATTAAATCCTGATGTAATATTTGGTAATCATGTTTCATCATCTACCGAAGATCTTTTATTTAGATTAGATTTTGAATATCCTAAAAATCTTTACACAACATCATCTATTAAAAATGTTGCACCGATTACATCATCGTATTGGGGAGGTATAAGTGCAAGTATATCATCTAATTATACCGCTTCAAATTCTTACCCATACCAATATGAAACTTATGAAAGATTTGTAACAGCTGAAGTTCCTCAAATAGGATTCGTAGGAAAAGATAAAGTTAGATTAGAAGATATTGAATTGAATGGTCAATTATCTTACAAAGCTAGAGCAACTAAGAAAGCATTTGATAGAGCACCAATTGATTCTAATAGATTAGGATTATTTTTCTCACCTGTTAAAGAATTGAATTTAGATATCCTTCGTTCTTTGGGTGCAATAAATATTGGAGATTATATTGGAGATTGGGATGATGAATATGGTAAAGATACTTATGGTGATTTAGTAGATTTGAGAAATTATTATTTCCAAAGAACAAATCTTAATTTTGATGAATATATTAAACTTATTAAATCAGTAGATAAGTCTTTATTTGATATGCTGGAGCAGGTTATTCCTGCGAGAGCAAATGTATCAAAGGGTATATTGATTGAACCATCTATATTAGATAGGAGTAAAATAAAAATCAATAGACCGATTGCTGAAAATATTTATCATTCAGCATCTTTTGATTTAACACAAAATCAAACTATAACATTAGATTTACCTTATTATACATCAAGTTTAGATGTTGAACTAAATAGACAATTTGAAGTAACCACTCCTTTTTATACTTCTTCGTATGATGTAGATAATTTAGTTTCATTAAATTCAGAATATTCTTCATTTGAAGCAACTCAATCCATTGTAACCGATGAATTGGTAAAAGGTGATATACTTGTTAATTCAGGTTCTACTATGGGGGGTATAGAGATTTCAATAAATGCTGGGTTAAGAAACCCAACTATTTTAGGAGAATATGATTTAGAGGAATCATATCAACAAGTAGGAAATGATGCAGATTCACCATTTAATTTAGGTTTCGGGTTATATGGAGAAAACGGAGCTTTAGATAGAACATATTTTAGAGAAGATGGTACATTGGTATTAACTCAGAGATATAATGCTTATATTATAAACGTAAGATACGCTAGACTAGTTCCTTATAGAGTACCTGCGAATGGATTATCATCTTCATTATTTAATACAACAAAATTAGGAGCAACTGATAAAATAGAATTGGAAACAAAATATCGTTTTGAGAAAAAACTTATTTTAATAAACCCTATCGAAAATAACATATTTAAAACTCCAACTCTACATTCATTTTATGTGAATGTTTTAGCAGGATTGGGTACGTTTCCTTTTGGAAAGGGTGTTATAACCGATATTAAGGTATTCGATGGATATACAACAGGACATTATAGAAACACAAAAGATACTGCCAGAGGATTAGAAAATAGTTTTTACTTAGGTTCTAAGCAAAGTTCAACTACTACTTTAGATGGAGCATCTGCGGTAGAAGTATTCGTAACTAATCCAAATAGATTGAAAGTTGCTGATTCCGGTAGAGGTAGCGGTGAACCAATTTTGGAAGTTGATTAAAAAAAAGTGATAAAACTAAAAGGTTATATATTTATTATTAAAAAAGACCAAAACATTTAAAAATGGCTTACTTAGATAATTCAGAAATCATTGTAGATGCTATCCTTACTAAAAAAGGTAGAGAAAAGTTAGCAGCTGGACAATCTTTAAATATTACTCAATTCGCTTTGGGAGATGATGAGATTGATTACCAATTATATGATGCAGCACACCCAAAAGGTTCTGCATATTATGATGCGGCTATTAAAGCTATTCCTATTTTAGAAGCATCTCCAGATGAAACACAAGTTTTAAAATATAAACTTGTAACTCTTCCAAAAGGAACAACTAAAATACCTCAGGTATCAATCGGAACAACTGCAATCAGCACTAACCAAACAAGAGGTAAAGTTACTATTACACCTTCAACTTCTCCAGCAGGAAATGGAACTTCAGGATATACTGCTGTATTAGCAGATAAAACTGCGGGAACATTAGTTGGATTGGGTGTTGCGGCAGCCGGAACTATTGCAGTAAGCGACTCAATCGCAGCAACTGCAGATGTTAAGAGAGGAACTACATTTGAATTCATTCCTAATCCAGCATTAACTGCAACAATTGTAACAACTTTGACAGTTTATGGAAACGAAACCGGAGGTTCAGTTTCTATTCCTGTGACAGTAAACTATGTAGCATAAAAAAATTAATATAGAAAATGGCACAAATTACAGGAGCACAAGGAGCAGCATTAACACAACAATTATCCCAATATCTTATTGATAATGCGGGAGTTATTGATTCAACTGCTATTGCTAATATTATAAACTCAACATTACCTCCAAATGAAAGATTGGGTGTAGCAAATGGTGGTGTATTATCTCAAGGTATTTTTAAAAAATTTGGTGAATTTGATAAAATTTCAAATAAAATTGAAGTTGTAACTGAAGGATTATGGAGTAATGGAAGCGGAAGTTTACTTTCAACTATTTCTACCGGTTCTACTTCTACCGTTGCGGGACACAGTGGTTCTGATGCATCTAAGTATTATTTAAACGTTTATTTAGATGGAACAAACACTGGTTCATCTGCACCCGTTGAATTTGCAGTAGCATATGGACATAAATACGGAAGTGGTTCAGTACAATTAACAACTTCTGATTCGGCTTTATTACCAACAAAAGCAATTTATTCTCAATATAGAATTCTTTTAAATGATAATTTTGAAGGAGAAGCAGATGAATTCTTCACCGTATATTCATCATCAATTGAAGATGGATACTCTATTGATCACGCTTATGTTATCAATTTAGCAAGAGCTAGATATAGACAACAGGCAGATGCAGGTAATTTAACTCTTACATTGAGTGGTTCAAATGGTTCTTCATTCACTTTCATAGATGATAGTGGTAAGAAATTTTCCGATAAAGCGGGTAAAGCAGGAACTGTATTTAATATAGTATCTGGATCAACAAATGTAGGAACTGAGGCGGCAGCGACAATCAATACTTATACTGCATCAAACGCACAGGGATTTGGTAAATTCTATCCTAAATTAGGTATTATTTTATTAAACCCAACTGCAGTTGCATCGGTTGTAGGTAGTGAATTCTTACCAACAACTTCATCTGCACCATCGGTTGAAACATATAATCATAGAAAATTATTTAATGCAATTAAAGGTGGTGGTGATTTTGAAATGAGAAGAACTGAAAATGTATCAACTCAACATTTCTTTGTAAGAGCTACAAATAGAGAATTCAACTTCTCTAATAACCCAACTTATACAACTGGTTCGGATGGAACATTTAAAGAACCATCTTTTGAAACTGATCCTAAGACATATATAACATCAGTTGGTTTATACAATGATGCTAATGAATTGATTGCTGTGGCTAAAACTTCACAGCCAATCGCAAAATCCTTCGATAAGGAGGTGTTGATTAAGGTAAAACTTGATTTTTAATTTTAATTTTTAAACCTTAATTTTAAATAAAACCCGCTTCGGCGGGTTTTTTAATATCTTATATTTATATGTGATATGTTTAAACCGATTCCAAAATCAGATATAACCGTTAGACCATTTAAAGTCTTTAAAAATTGGACTTTAGATTACCAAACTGCACCTTTATATGCAGTTGAACATCTTTCTGGTTCATTTGAGGATAGTGAAAACAGAGAGGTGGCGGGATATAAGGAATATTCGCTATATAAGAGTATAAATCAATTATTTTATGCTAATGCGGGAAAGCAGGTAGGCGTAGTTACCAATTGGAATTTAAGAAAACACAATGCCAGAAAACAAACTACATATGAAGTAAAACTTACTTACAATTTAGCAACTCCAGCTACAACCACTTATTTATATTATTACTCTGAATCTGAAAAAAAGTACATTGATGAATTTCAACAATTTTTGGATGAAAACAAATATAGTGTAAATGATAATGGGATTATTTTTGAAGGTAAGATAACCGATATTACCAAAGTTTATGGATTGATGGACAATTATGGTTCATTGAGTGAAAGAAAACTTGGAGATAGATTTTTATTTTGGAATATTCCTCAGAGATATATTGGAGAGGGTATTAAACCAAACTCATTAATAATTACTGATTATTCTACAATATCCGGAGACGGTTATACTAAAATTGTAGATGATGGTAAGGGAAACTTAAAATATTTAGGAAAAAGTTTTGTAACAGTCGAAAGTATAGATATTGAAAATGAAACTATAACATTTATAATGAGCGATGGACTTACTTATATAATGGATTTAGTGGCATTTAATTTGGGTAATGAGGAAGATAATACCGAAGGATATTTTATTGTAAGTTATAATGGAAGCCCAAATGCACAAACAACTATTTTTAGTTATGATGTTTCATCAGGTATTTTATATGCATTGGGGAATTTCAATTTTCCATTGGCTTTATCAGAGTATAATAAACCAACTACTATTGGAAATATTTTCTATTCAAATGGTATAATTACACTAACACAAGGTACACAAAAAGCAAAAGATAGTTTAGTAGAAGGAGAAAATTATAATTTTGGAAGTGGTAATAATTGGGATATGAGATTTCAATCTACTAAAACAATTTATGAAAATGAAGTATTCTTAGAAGTAAACCCAACTGAATTCAATTATTCAACGAACCCATCTGCAACTAAATTTTATAATGGAGATGTATATGTGAGAAAGTATATACCATTTATTCCAGCTACAATTACATCAAATACAACGGAATATGATTTAGATTTCAGATTAGTATCTGATTTCGATGGTTCTACAAAAATAGGATTCGATGAATATGAATATAGTTCATCTTTAGACCCAACTGGAAGTTATCTAGCACCTTATATTACAACCGTTGGATTATACGATGAAAACTATGATATGGTTGCGGTAGCAAAAATACCTTCAAAACCTAAATCAGCTCCTGATTATCCAATAAATTTTGTTATTCGTTTCGATACTTAATATTTATATAAAACAACATAAACATGGCACAAATCATAGATACTTACAAAAACTCAAAAATTGCTGAGAAAAATGCACCTTCTCAAAAGACTGATTTTATTAAGCCTAAAGTAGGTGGACTTTTAGCAGTTAAGGGATTTACATCTAAAGCGTTAATAGGTAATTCAGATTATAATTTAGATGATAAGGTTTTATCTGCGGCTAGAAAGGGACAAGCAGATTTAACAAAATATTCGGATAAAATAAAAAGATAATATACTTTATTGTTACAATATGTGGTTATATGATAATAGAATAGTTTCAGAAATTTCTGAAATGCCAGAAGGTACATTTGGGTTTGTATATGAAGTTTTACATATACCAACTCGGAAAAAATATATTGGCAGAAAACAAATAGTATCAGTACTCACAAAAGCATTAGGCAAAAAGGAATTAGCGGAACTAACTGATAAAAGAGCCAGTAAGAAAAAGAAAATTCAAAAAGAGAGTGATTGGAAAACTTATTATGGTTCTCACTCTGAAATTAAACAACTAATCAAAGAAGGTAAAGCTGAAGAATTTAAAAGAACGATTCTTCAGTTTGCCTTTTCACCAAAGCACCTAACTTATTTAGAAACTAAATATCTTTTTTCACTGTCTGTTTTGGAAAAGGGAGATGAGTATTTCAATGATAATATTTTAGGAAAATTTTTTAGAAAAGATATTTCAATTATATGAAAGACCTCTTAATGACTTTTGGGTGTTCGTTCACTTATGGAGAGGGTTTAGAATTTCATTGTTTAATGGATAATTATCCAGATTCATTTTCTTTATATAAGAATAGAACTAATTATTATCATACCCATTCTATATTTAGTTCTTTATATGAATTAGTAGAATTTAGAGAGAGCAATAAGTATTCATCTCTTTTAAAAAATTTTATTAGTTGCACATTAATGAGTAAAGCCGAAAATGGCGGATGTAATTATCGTAATATAGAGATGATGGAACTCTATATAGAATATTTAAATAAAGAAAAAAAATTCACACCAAAATATTGTGTATTTCAACTAACTAATATAATAAGAGATGTCATTGAATTTTCTGGAAATCATTCTTTACTATGTGATGATGCGGAGAGATGGTTGGGTAAAGAATTAAAAGCAGAATTAATTCAGAATGTTAGTACATTAAATGACCCATTAAGAGATAAAAAATTAAATTTTATAATTTCTAAAATTTTTTCAATTTTGATAGATAGAATAAATAAAAATTTTATAATATTAGAAAGTATGGGGTGTAAGTGTACTGTATTCAATGGAGTTGAAGATGAATATTCACATCATTTGGTAAATGAGATACTTCTACAAAACAAATTTTATATGCCTATAATTTTTAATAGAAGTGAATATCGAAGTTGGGATCATATGAATAAAGAAAACTTTTTAACATTAAAAAAGAATATTGATGTGAACGATGACCACCCTTGTTTAGATTCACATAAATGGTTGGCAAATACTTTGTATAGGAAATATTTGGAATTATCGAAATAATTTCATACATTTGGGTATGAGAAAACTTTACATTTTTGGAGATTCATTTTCGATGATAACGGAGGATTTATCAAATAGTATATTCTCTCGCATAGAAAATAATTCACATTCATCTCTATCAAATGATCATATTATTAAATTTGTAAAACTTAAGATATTAAAGTTAATAAAAAATAATGAATTTGCCAATATCTTAGTTCAATTAACCACCCCTAACAGATTATTAGTAAATTATAATTCAAAATTTCCTGAAATTATTTCAAATTTACAAGCTCTTCATTACAACCATAAAATTTTGTTTAATGCTGATAAGGAAATATTTGAACCAAATCGGTATATTTCGTTATATCCTTTTTTTGGCTCACATAAAGATGATTTAATTAAAAACTTATATGTGCCATATACCGATTATATAATTAACGGTAATTATTTAAATTTATTAAGAGACTGGATTTTAGAATTAAATATCCTAAAAGAATTGGCCGTGAAAAATAATATCAACTTAGAATACTTTTTTTATACAAATGATTATGATGATATTTTGAAAAATTCTGAAAACGAACCCGATACACTAAATTCATTTCATATAAAATTTGAAGGATTTAATAGTTTAGAATCTTATTTAAGGAAAACAAATAATCATCAATACTTTGTTTCAAAAATAGATAAGCATTTTAATGAGGATGGTCAAAAATGGTATTTAAAATATTTGTTAAATAGATATGATTTCTGAGATAGATAAACAATTTGTTAAGACTAAAATTGATGAAGTTTTAGGTGGAGGTAGAAATTTGGGTAAAGATGAAATCCAATACTATTGTCCTTTTTGTTCCCATCATAAACCTAAACTACAAGTTAATTTAGAGTCTCAAAAATGGAGATGTTGGGTATGTGATTCAAAGGGTAAAAAAATTTATACACTTCTTCGTAAATTACAAGTTGATAGAGAGGTTATTGTAAAGGTCAATACAATATACAATGAAGCAAATATAGGAGGAGATATAAAGGATGAAGAGCAAATTGAATTAAAATTACCTTCCGAATATAAAACTATATTAGATAATCAGCATATTATAGAATATAAAGTGGCTTATAACTATCTTAGAAAAAGAGGTATAAGTGATAGCGATATTCTTAAACATAAAATAGGATATTGTGATAGTGGATTGTATAAAGGTAGAATTATTATCCCATCATATGATTCAGATTGGAGATTAAATTTCTTTATAGCAAGAAGTATATATCCAAATGAAAATATGAAATATAAAAATCCACCTGTATCTAAAAATATAATTGGGTTTGATTCAACAATAAATTGGGATATGCCTATTACATTATGTGAGGGGGCATTTGATGCAATTGCTATAAAAAGAAATGCAGTTCCAATATTCGGTAAAACACTTCCGAAAGTATTAAGTGATAAAATATTAACTAAGAAACCATCGGTTAATATTGTGTTGGATAAAGATGCTATGGGAGATGCGGTTAAGCATTATCAATATCTTACTAATAATGGAATTGATTGTAAAATAATAACTTTAAATGGAAAAGACCCCTCCGAAATGGGATTTGTTGAAGTAACAAAACAAATAGAAACAAATACAACATCATCTTTTGAAGACTTAATAAAACTCAAACTATCATTATAAATGGAAAATAAAGATACGACACTTAGATTATTTATAGGATTAGCAATAATTGTGCTAATTGTAGCAGTTGGTTTAACTATGAATCATAATAAAACAAATGTAGAAAAGGCAGAGGATAGTTACATATCATCATTACAAAAAATAGATTCGTTGCAAACCACAATAGATAGTTTGAAATCTGAAATCGAAATAATGGAAACCGATTTTGATTCAAAAGAACATAGATATGA
>Ga0209358_10003719_pt1 | contig 11164 bp, 17 predicted proteins | sample LauGreFa1BDMLBSN_2_FD_187574 | JGI IMG/M metagenome (GOLD analysis project Ga0209358, IMG submission 187574) | Freshwater lake microbial communities from Lake Michigan, USA - Fa13.BD.MLB.SN (SPAdes) (version 2) | ecosystem: Environmental > Aquatic > Freshwater > Lake | place: Lake Michigan, USA...
ATCGTTGAGTCAGGTTCGGCTTTGGCGGGGCTACCGTGCTCGTGGCTTGTCGTGGAGATAAGGTGTCGTTTTACACGACAGTTGGTGTGGGTCTAGCTACTGCACATTGGCTAGATGCTTGAAAGTGAAGTAGCGATTGATATCGCGGGAAAAGTATGTAACTATACAAAAGGTGATGTGATCTTGCTACCTTAAGGCGAAGAACATAAACATCGCCCTAAAGTGTTAACTTAGAAAATGCAGTTTTTTGCTTTCGAGAGGCTTATTTCATGCTAAATCTTGCTTCAATACAGAAAATTATTGCGCCATTATTTCCTGGTCTAATGGGCATCGAATTCAAAGTCTTAGAGTTAGACAGAGTTGTAGCCGAGCTCAATGTTCGACCAGACTTATGCACTTCAGGCGACATAATGCATGGAGGCGCTTACATGGCTTTCGCTGACACCCTGGGGGCTGTTGGAACACTATTGAATTTGAGTGATGGGCAAAGAACAACGACAACAGACTCAAGCACAAAGTTCATTGCTGGCGCCAAATCTGGATCACTTGTGGTAGGTGAAAGTATTGCCTTACATAGGGGCAGAACCACGATGGTATGGCAAACAATGATAAAAAACGACCAAGGTAAATTGTGTGCAGTGGTTACTCAGACACAGCTCATTATGGATTTGGCTTACAAGGCAAGATAAATTTAGCAAACCACAAAAAAATATGCTCTCAGTCTTGAGCCTCATGACCCCTTGTGAAATACCTGATTTATCGACCAACACTTCCAGTGTCTTGGTCAGAAATTTTGAACAAAGTTTAGGATCTTTAGAAGTTGTCCTTTAAAAGGACAAACGATGCGCAAAAATCGTTGAAGCAGGTTTGAGTTCGGCGTAGAGACCGTGCTTGTGGCTTCTAGTGGTCTGCAAGTGTCGTGTTACACGACAGAGGGTGATTTATGCTTAACTCAAAGAACCGAGAAGCTTGACATCGACAAGGTGTCTATTTGTAGCAACTCTTCGTATACAGATTTCTGATGACCTTGCTGTAAGACAAATACTCCTAAAAGTAGGCACCCTAATAACAAGAACTTATGCCTGCCAACAAAAGAAAAAAGACCTAAAGTGCCGTCGATGTTAGAGCTAATCAAATTTTTATTGATAAAAATATTATTCAAAGTCTTTGTTGAAAACTCTTCAGAAAGCTTAGGATGAACATCAAAAGCAATCTTGTCTTTTAACTTCATGTCGTCGTTATTCATAGCCAAGCTGCTCCATTTTTTTGCGTAAATTAATTTTTGCCCTGTGCAACAACTGATGTGCAGCGTTGACCTCTAAGCCTGTTGCCTTTGCAATTTCAGAAATGCTAGCGTCGTGATACGCCCATAGTGCAAGTGCAGCTCGTTGCCTAGCATTCAAAAACTGCATGGCATGTTGTACGTTTGAATCTGACTGTTTTTTTTCAAGTGACTCAATAGGGTTTGATTTGCCATCTGAAACTAACTCATCGAACTCAAATCCATAGTCTAACTTGTGACTTGCGCTGATTCTTAGCTTGTCAAGACAGAGCCGCGTCACAATGGTGTGCAGATAAGTTGAAAGCGCAGCTTTGCCATCGTATTGCTTAGCTTCAAAAAGTTTGATGAATGCTAATTGAACAATATCCTCTGCTTCACTTGAATCTCCCAAGATCCTCCATGCTAATGCGTGGGCTTTTGGACTTAGGCTGGCTATCAATTTGCGCGCTGCTTTAGTGTCGCCTTCTAATGAACTGTAGAAAGCAGCTGCGTCCGCTTGATGCGTCACTATGCTCGCCGATAAAAGACGAGACTTAAGTGTCTGCCACATTGAATGAGTTTAAATAAATCGACAAATTATTCATTTTTGGCAGGACGGTGCATTTCGTCGCGCCATTTCTTGCGATCCTCTGGGCTCATAAGTTCAAAGGCTCGACGGCGTTCTTCCCTGAGCTCTTTGCGCTCCTGCGGCGTGAGAATCTCCATCATTGATTTGCGCTCTTGCTTGAGTTGATCTCTTTGAGTTGGACTTAGGATTTTCCATTCAGCATGCATTTTTTGATGCAATTCTTTACGCTCTTCAGGAGCAAGAGCTTGCATTTTTTGATGCATCTTGTCTCTATAAGCTTTTCGTTCATCTGGCGTGGCTTTATTCATTTCCTCTCGAATCATTCGGCCATGCGCCAGGCGTTGCTCGAAATTCATACTGGATACATCGCGCGGGTCTAGTGGTTCTGGTAGGGCAGCTAGGACGGTACAAGTGACACTTGACATGACAAGACCTAAAATGACAACGCTTAATTTAGAATATTTCATAAAGACCTCTTGTTAAAACATTCTCATTAGACGTGTTTCAACATGCCATTCTTACGAAAATTCTGCATAATTTTTTGAAAATCTAACACCTGCGTAAACATCGTTAAGTCAGGTTCGGCTCCGGCGGGTCTACCGTGCTCGTGGTTTAGTGTGGTCATCACTTGTCGTTCCATGAGAACAGAAATATCTACCTCAGACTAGCACGCCAAGCGCGAAGGAAATCCTGCACTTCATCACTGGGGCGATGCGGCTCTTTCCAATACTCACTGCAGTCGGACTTGCGCCCGAGCAATTTCATATTGACCAACTCACGACGCAATGTTGCTTGGTCGCCAAACGTGTGAAAACCATTCACGATCGCGTTAATTTCCTTCTCGGTGTATTTGCGATTCGCTGCGAATTGGGTCCACAAAGCCCACATGGTCATTTGCTGAACCGATAGCTTGTTGGGAAGGCGAACCAGCCGACCGGTGTCATCAAACTGGATAAGTGCCTTGCGCACAGTAGCCGACATCGACGCCAGATTCACAGCATTTACAGCTTCGTTGTTTTCAGAAGTAATCCTTGTTGGCTGTACTTTGTCTGAAGGTGGCGCAGCTTGGGCGACTTTCTTGAGTGTTGCGAAGTTGCGCATGCCAGCTGCTCTTGCAAGCAAATTCAGAAGTTCGACGTGGGATGGGGGCGCTTTTCCGTCGGCGTGGCGTTCGTCAAGGAAACTCTTGAGTGTTTTGGTAAAAGCCGAAACATCAGGCGTAGAAAGGGGAACAAGCAGTCGTGTCATTAACATTCCTAGTGCGCCTTGGGCTCGAAAACGAGTGCTGGGGTTGCCGCTTGCAGCGTAGGCACACAGAACATATCAAGTGCTTGCTTAATTGACAGCAGGTTTAGCGTGAGCGAGAAGCTCCGGCAACGCCTGGGTGAACTGTTGACCCTTTAAGAATTGTAACGATCTAAAAATGCCGTGTCTGACTAACATGCGGATGCTGCGCCGCACAATAAGAGGACGATGGCAGAACAAAGGTGCAATCGAGCACCCTTGCCGAATAAAGAACATTTACTGAGCAAACGATTGGGTTCAATTGTTAGAACTTTTGAATAAATTTTGTGACCTTGGATTGGTTTTGACGAATTAGTGTTTTCCTGGGGATTATTTGCCCATAAGAGTTGAACCTGCATACTCACTCAAACTTATTCACTGGAGTCTGCAATGCCAAGAGCGAAGAAAACATGGGCTGAAAAGATGAACGCTAAACCGCCTCATCATGTCGTCCTCGAGAAAGATTTTGCGGGGATACCTAAAGGGGCAAAGCTGCACATTTCAAGTCCAGTAGAGATTGCTGCTGAACTGAAGACGATCCCACCAGGCTCGTTCATGTCCATTCAGGCATTCAGGCGCAGACTGGCAGAGAAGAACAAATGCGATGCCACCTGCCCCGTTTCTACATCTATTTTTCTCAGAATTGTTGCAGAGCACACATGGGAAGAATTCAATAGTTCTAGCAGCACACAAGATCTTGCCCCATTTTGGCGGGTCGTTGAATCAAGTTCACCTATGGCTAAAAAACTTAACTTTGACTCTGCATGGATTGACCTACAGCGGGAACTTGAAAAGCAGAACAGTTAGCAGATGTAGAAAAACTCATTTTAAGCACCGCTTAGGCTATTTGGTAATTTTCAATGCTTAGATTCCCGGAACTTTTGAATAAAGTTTGGGGTCTTGAAAGATGTTATGACGATTGCAAAAGTAAGAAATGCATAGTTAAATTCAAAAATGAAAACATTTTTACCTTCATTGGCAATACTTTTTTTAATTCAATTAACTAGTACAGCCGCGATTGGACAAGATTTAATTAGCTTACAACGCAAAGATTCAAAGACAGTCTCGGCAATGGTCTACAAGCCCATTGCAAGTGAATGCAAAGGCGTTGCAATTATTTCGCACGGAGCAGGTGGGTCTGAAAAAGGCTATACATATCTTGGATCTGCGATGTCTGATTTTGGTTATCTTGCAGTAACTGTTGGTCATCAAGAAAGTGGGCTTCAAGCTGTTAAAGAGCAAACCAGCGGAACAACACTAAGCGAAGGCTTAGCCAAACTTATTACAGACCCAAAGGCTTACCAAGCTAGATTTATGGACATTGCTGTTGCGAAAGAATGGGCTCAAAGTCAGTGCAATTCAAAAGTGGCTGTTTTGATTGGTCACTCAATGGGTGCAGCGACTGTGATGATGGCTGCAGGTGCACGCAACAAATTAAATATTGCTGAAGTTTCTAAGTTCACGGCTTACATCGCTATTTCTCCACAAGGTTCTGGATTGATATTTCCTGAAATGGCGTGGAGCGATATCAATCCACCTGTTTTGATGCTGACGGGTACTCAAGACAAGGAATTGGGTGGGTTATCTTGGGAAACAAGAACCGAGCCATTTAATAATATGAAATCAGGATGCAAGTGGCTTGGCGTCATTGGTGGTGCAGCGCATGTGAACTTTGCTGGGCGAGGCATATCAAAAAAAACGGAGACATTGACTTCGCAGGTCATTCGTGACTTTTTGACAGGTGTCCAATCTGGTGACTGCAAACTATTGAATCAGATATCAGGTATGACGATATCAGTTAAGTGATGAAAAGTTGATTCTCATAAATTTTGAATAAAGTTTGGGGTCTAGAAGGATGTTTTCAGGCACTTCGTCTTTGCCGCGACAGTGGGCACTGGGTGACGCCACAATTTAGTGTACAAAGTCAAAACTAATTGATGTGACTCTAGAAGACAACACAAAATTTCATGCTCCACTTTCGACCCCTACTTAAATCAGATCAGTCAACACTTTGGCACTGGCTACATGTGGCACTTTGGGATCCGCCGCCGGCACCGCTGCGCCCGCTCAACACATTAGAGAATCCAGGTGTGCGCATCTATGCTGAAGACTGGGGTGAGGCAACAGACGTAGGCGTAGTAGCCGTCGTTGATGGGCAAGACGCTGGGGCGTGTTGGATGCGTCTTGTCACTGGTGGTCGAGGCTTAGCGTTTGTCGATGAAACCACCCCACAGTTGGGCATTGCATTGGAGCCACAATATCAGCACAGAGGTTTCGGTAAACCGCTCATGCAAGCCGCTTTGGCAGCAGCTTGGCAACACGGCTTCAGACAAGTTTCACTTACTGTTCATCCGGAGAACCCAGCGATTGCGATGTATGAAGCGTGTGGGTTCTGCAAACAGGGTCTTCGGGGCACTTACCATCTCATGCTTGTCGAGCGTTCTGCCTGATCACATCACTCAATTTGCCGACCGTTGAATGACATCCAAAACTGAGCCATTTTGAAGAGAATTTGCATCCAAATTTGAGCCACCCCAATCGCAGATCCCGCTCGATTTTTAAACACGTAATGAGTGATTAAAAGTTAGAACTTTTGAATAAAGTTTGTGACCTTGCCTTTTAAATTGAAGATCGCTTTTCTCGCGGCTACGCAAAAACCGTTGGCGGGTTCGGTTTCGGCGGGGCTACCGTGCTACTGTGTTCAAGTGGGGATCAGATGTCGTGTTGCACGACAGTTGGTGGTGATTGTGTTCTTTGGAAGCGGAGATTCTTAAAGATTTAGTTGTGCATTAACTGAAGTGCGAATGTTTTGGCACCGCGCAACATCATTTCAATCGCCACAGAAACCAGCACCAAGCCCATTAATCGCTCAACTGCCACCACCAAACGGTTGCCAATGACACGCAGAATGCGCTCGGCTGACACCAGCACAACTGCGCTGATGATCATGGTGACGCAAAGTGCACCTATCCACTCCATGCGCTTGTCGGGCTGCTGTGATACCAAAAGCAGCACGGTTGCTAAAGCTGAAGGACCCGCTATGGCAGGGATGGCTAAAGGCACGATCAATGGTTCCGTCACGACGTCGTCTATCTCAACACCTTGCGATGGAAAGACCATGCGTAATGCAATCAAAAACAAGATCACACCGCCCCCAATTTGCAGAGAAAGTTCGCTTAAATTCATCACTCGTAGAAAGCCTTCACCCACAAACATGAAGGTAAGTAGCAAACCAAATGCAATCAAAATCTCGCGCAGGATAACTTTGGGGCGGCGCTCAGGGGGAACATGTTTAAGTGCGTTGGCAAAAACAGGAATATTGCCTACAGGGTCAGTAATTAGCAGCAGCAAAATCGTTGCCGACAGAAATGTGTAATTCATCATGGGGTGCCTGACAAGAAATTCATTCAGATCAGACAAGTATGGCACTGGTTCTTGGACCCGCAAATATCTTTTACCTTACCTGTTGTCGTATTTGTTTTTCAGTACTTTTGAACAAAGTTTGAGGTCTAGAAGGATGTTGAATGATGTATCTTCACATTGAATTGCTTCTTACAACACTTTCCCCATACTCAAGCGAGGCTCAACTGAGTAGCCAATAGACTTGTAGAAAGCGGCAGTTGCTTCATTTGTAGCAAGCAGTTGTAGGTTGATTTTCATACAACCTAATTCAGCAAGTGCTTTTTCAGCGTGATGAACGAGTGAGCTGCCCAAACCACTGAGTCGTTTGTTTGGATCTACTGCGACAGAATACAACCAACCACGGTGTCCATCGTAGCCCGCCATAATCGTTCCGACGATTTTTGTATTTTCAACTGCGACAAAAAACAAACCATCTTTGGTAGCTATCTTTTTTGAAATAGCCAAGTTCGGTTCGTTGTGAGCAGTTTCATATCCAAATACATTTCTCCATAATTCAACTACTTGATCTCGGTCAGTGGCATCTTCATATTGGCGGATTCTTGGCATAACTTTCCCCTGTTTGAGGGATACATAATAGCTGTTAGATCTTTTGAAAAAAGTTTGGGGTTTTGCGAAGTTGCCCTTTAAAAGAAAAAACTATGCGTAAACATCGTTGAGGCAGGTTTGGTTTTGGCGGGGCTACCGTGCTACTGGTTTGAGCTGGTTGTGAGGTGGCGTGTTACACGCACCCATTACTTACAAAAAAGCGCCACTAGTTGGCGCTTTTTAAAGATTGTTTTATTGAGTAACTCAATAAGACAGACTCAAGTTTAAATTGGCAATTGACGTACCAAATTGCTTCTAACCCAACTGCTCAAACCACTGGCAGTTCCCTTTGCTTGCCATGCTTGGTAAGCAGGGTCTGCATACAAAGCATCAGTGCATTTGCCATAGGCTTCATAGCTCTCGTAGCGGCTAGTAAATACCAAGTTGCCAATTTCTCCTGCAGACACCGCCCAAATTGAGACATCAGCGCCATGCTTTCGCCAGAGGGCTGCGCTTTCTGCCACCAATTCCATTAACTTTGCCATCTCTGCACCCGGGTTAGGTTTGAAAACCACTTGAGAAATCATTTGAGCCATTTTGAGCCCCTTAAGTTAGTTGAGCGCATTTCGAAATGAAATGCGAGATTTCATTAGGCCCCAGTATTTTTGAAATTGATATAGGTAGTTGAATGGCATTCAAGGATGATGGCAGAACAAAGGTGCAATCAAGCACCCTTGTCGAATAGAGAATATTTAATGAGCAAACGATTGGGTTCAATTGTTAGAACTTTTGAATAAATTTTGGGATCTTGGACCTTGGGTAAACTACTTTCACATAAGCTGAAAAATAGATCTCTATGCAAATGAGCCCTGTCATTGCTGTTCATATGACCGCGTCATTGATTGCTTTGGTCATTGGTCCTATTGCGATGTGGGCTCGTTTAGGTCAAACAAAAAGACCTTGGATTCACAGAGCGATTGGCTATGGCTGGGTCTCAATGATGATCGTATCTGCCGTCTCAGCCATATTCATTAGAGACTATGGCTTGCCTAATTTCTTGGGCTATACCCCAATTCATTTGTTAATTCCGTACACCGTGTTTTGGCTTGTGTATGCTTTTAGAGCCTTGGCAATGAAAGAGATTGAAAAGCACCGCAAAGCAATGATTGGTTTGTATTTGGGAGCTTGTATTGGAGCTGGTGCCTTTACTTTGCTGCCAACTCGCTATCTAGGTGGGATTGTTTGGTCTTATTTTGGGCTGATTAATTAGAAACTTTTAAACTGAAGATTCTCAAAACTTTGTAACGAAGTTTGGGGTCTAGAAGGATTTCATTCATTTTTACCCCCTGCGTACAAATCGTTCTGTCAGGTTCGGTTTCGGCGGGTCTACCGTGCTCGTGGGGCTTTAATATTGTTCTAAATTTATCCTAAGGATGATTAGATGAGTGATTTGAAATTAACTATTCGCAGGGCGGTGCCTGATGATGCGGCAGCTTATGCGCTCATTTTGGGTGATGATTCCGTATTTCCAGGAACGCTTCAATTGCCATATCCAACAGAACCACTATGGAAAGAGCGACTAACAGCAAAGGCAAATGAAGGTGATATTCATTTGGTAGCTGAATCAGACAATGAAATAGTTGCGCACGCAATGTTATTTGGAGTGCAGCAGATGAGGAGAAGACACGCTTGTGTTCTCGGTATCTCCGTGATTGGATACGCACAGGGCAAAGGTGTTGGCTCGGCGTTGATGAAGGCACTGATTGATTACGCTGACAATTGGACAACATTTCTACGCATTGAACTAACCGTATATGCCGACAATACCAACGCTATTACGCTTTACAAGAAGTTTGGATTTGAGCAAGAAGGCGTGCTTCGCAATTATTCGCTGAGAAATGGACGCTTTGATGATGTGATTACGATGGCTCGTTTCAATAAAAATCAAGCTGTTGTTCAGTGAAAGCAAAGTAGTAGTTGTCTATTGAAATCATTGAAGTTATTAATTTGGCTCAGCTGATCTGACATCTTTTGAGTGATTCTCTAAACATTTGAACAAATTATGGGGTCTAGAAGGATGCAGGGGGCAGCGTTGTGCCAACAATTCAAGATTCCTTGACCTACTCAAATGAATGCCTCAAACTCACGGCAATACTTGATAGCTGTTCATCCTTTTATGACCAATTCAAATCGCCATTCAATTAAAACTTTTGCCAAGTTGCTCCTTGCTGGAATTCTGATAGCAGGGCTGATTGTTGTCGCTGCCCAAGACTTGGTGCCACATATGTCATACACCAAGTTGTTTGCTTATATCTTCATTGGACTAGCCGCTTTGGCAGTGAATCTTGTTGGATTGAGCGTGATTTATCTCAACGTTTATCAGTGGGTCTTACGCAAGGGTGGAACAGATACAGCTTGGTTTTGGTTCAATAGTGAGCCCAAAGGCTTGATGGCTTTAAGAGATAAGTTAAGCAAGGATTGATCCTTTGATTCTCACTACGTTTGAATAAAGTTTGGGACCTTGACGTGCTTGCCTGTTCCCGCTTTAGTGAGATTTAACTGATGGTCAAATACTTGATTTCATTTCCCAGTTCAGCCATGAACCATATTCCGCCAGAGGATTTTCCAGCCGTTTCCGAAGCAGCGCATGAAGTGGTGCGCGAAGCAAAGAAGGCGGGCGTTTGGGTGTTTGGTGGCGGCATCAATGAACAAGTACCTCCCTTGATGGTTGCGGGCGATGGCAGTACTTCCCAAGATACATATCCTCAAACCAAAGTGTTTGATGGAGGGTTTTCCGTATTGGAAGTACCTACCAGAGAAGAAGCCATTGAATGGGCAAGAAAGATTGCAGTTTCTTGCCGTTGTAAGCAGGAATTGAGATATTTTCAATTTGATCCAGAATCTTGAAACTGTTTTCAGATTCTCACTAGGACCAATAATCGGCAACGCACTTTTCATCTGAGATTTGCTTGCCGGTTTCTGGAAGTCGCATATCTTTAAAACTTTTGAATAAAGTTTGGGGTCTTTAGAAGTTGTCCTTTAAAAAGACAAACGATGCGTAAAAATCGTTGAGTCAGCTCAATTTCAAAAGTTAGATGCAAAATGCACAAGTTGACTTTTTGTAAGCTAACCCAACCAAGGACGCATCATGATTGAACGCAAAGTAGCCATCATCACGGGTTCTGGCACCGGCGTCGGTGCAGCGACCGCACTTCTTCTTTCCAAACAGGGCTACAACGTCTTGATCAACTACTCACGCAGTGAGACAGAGGCCCAAGCATCTCAGGCAGACTGCCAAGCCGCAGGCGCTGATACCTTGTTGATGCAAGGCGATGTCGCTCAAGATGCCGACTGCAAGGCTTTAACACAAGCCGCCTTCGATAAATGGGGTCGCATTGATGCACTTGTAAACAATGCTGGGATCAGCACCTTCACCGGTGCCGCTAACTGGGATGTTCTGGACATGGACACCTTTTCACGCATTTACGCGGTGAACACGGTGGGAGCTTTTCAGATGGTGCGGGCTTGTACACCACACCTCAAAATACAAAAAGGCTCCGTTGTCAACGTGTCTTCGATCGCCGGCTCTCTGGGCATAGGTTCTTCGGTGCCCTATATCGCGTCCAAAGGTGCATTAAATTCAATGACTCTCTACCTCGCACGCGCATTAGCGCCAGATATCAGAGTGAACGCGGTTTGCCCAGGCCTGATTACATCGCGCTGGTTTGTCGATGGATTAGGTCAAGATGGCTTCGAAAAAGTCAAGGCCATGGCCGAGTCCATCGCACCCTTGCAGCGTGCCAGTTCACCCGAAGATGTGGCCGAAGCCATCGTTTGGCTGACCACAGGCGCTCGCAGCATGACCGGTGAACTGTTATTGCTTGATGGCGGGGTTCACTTGGGTAACTCCAAGGCTCAAGTACCCAGTAAACCCGCGTGAGCAAGCTCCCCCAAACTGACGCCGCTCCTGCCACTGCCAGCAGGTGAAAACTATCAATTTGTCAAGAGAAATAGAGTTGAGATGAGCCATGGTATCTAGCGAGGGGCATAGTGACTGACCCTCTGGTTATTGTTGAGAACTT
>Ga0209358_10003720_pt1 | contig 11161 bp, 10 predicted proteins | sample LauGreFa1BDMLBSN_2_FD_187574 | JGI IMG/M metagenome (GOLD analysis project Ga0209358, IMG submission 187574) | Freshwater lake microbial communities from Lake Michigan, USA - Fa13.BD.MLB.SN (SPAdes) (version 2) | ecosystem: Environmental > Aquatic > Freshwater > Lake | place: Lake Michigan, USA...
CTGTTGGAGTAAGTGGATCGGTTCCAGCCCCAGTACACCGACCACTTGCGGCTGGCCGAAGCGGCGGCCTGCAAAGGGCTGGCCGCATCGCGCTTGAGGGGCGACGCAGACGCAGGGCTGGCTTGGGCCAGTAGTACGGCGTCAGCAGTTTGGGCCATGGCGGGGCCTTGAACCCCGCCAGTCAGGACAAAGAGCGCGCACCAGGCTGCTGCCCAAGGTGTTTTGGGCAGCATGGTGGTGGTGCGCATCACAGGGTCAGAATCGTGCAACCGGTGGTTTTGCGCGCTTCCAAATCGCGGTGGGCTTGTTGCACCTGCTCCAGGGGATAACGCTGTTCGATGTTGATCTTGACCTTGCCGCTGGTGACGATGTCAAACAGGTCTTTGGACATGGCCATCGCCCCTTCATGGGTGGCGATGTGGGTGAACAGGGTTTGGCGGGTCACAAACAGCGAGCCCTTGTTGCCCAAGATGCCCGGGGCAAACGGTGGCACGGGGCCAGAGGCATTGCCAAAGCTGGCCATCAAGCCAAAGGGTGACAAGCAATCGAGCGATTTCTCCCAGGTGTCTTTGCCCACCGAGTCGTACACCACTTTGACGCCCTTGCCACCGGTGATGTCTTTCACGCGGGCGGCAAAGTCTTCCGTGGCGTAGTTGATGACATGGGCGGCACCGTTGGCCTTGGCCAACGCACACTTGGCATCGCTGCCCGCTGTGCCAATCAGTTGATAGCCCAAGGCTTTGGCCCATTGGCAAGCGATCAGGCCCACGCCTCCGGCGGCGGCATGGAACAGCACAAAGTCACCGGCCTGCAAACCACCTTGGGGCAGGGTGCGCTTGAGCAAAAATTGGGCGGTCATGCCTTTGAGCATCATGGCCGCGCCAGTGTCGAAGTCGATCGCATCGGGCAATTTGCACACCACTTTGGCCGGCATGACCCGCACTTCGCAATAGCTGCCGGGGGGCTGGCTGGCATAGGCGGCGCGGTCCCCCACTTGGAGGTGGGTCACGCCAGGGCCCACAGCCTCGACCACGCCAGAAGCTTCCATGCCCAGGTTCAAGGGCATGGGCAAGGGGTACAGACCGGTGCGTTGGTACACGTCGATGAAATTCAGGCCCACCGCTTTGTGGCGGATGCGGATTTCACCCGGGCCAGGGTCACCCACGGTGACATCAACGATTTTGAGGACTTCGGGACCACCGTTTTGGTCAATGCGGACAGCTCTGGTCATGTTTGGGCTCCAATGTTTGTGGTTGTGATGTTTGGGCTGCCTGTCTCCGCCAGTGGGACTCGCAGCGCCCATGCATTATCGGTCTTCCAAGCCACTCAACGACCAATGGGTTAGAGTGCCAGTGATATGACTGCCTCCGCTTCAAACCGCCTGACCTTGGGCACCGCCCTGTTGTTGACCATGCCGCCCCTGCTGTGGTCAGCCAATTCGGTGATTGGGCGCATGATCCACGACGAAGTCCCGCCGGTGACACTCAACCTGCTGCGCTGGCTGGTGGCGCTGGTGCTGTTGCTGCCGCTGGCGCACCGCATGCTGCACCCGGACAGCCCGCTGTGGACCCACTGGCGGCGCTATTTGTTCTTGGGCTTGCTGGGCGTGGCTTGTTACAACACCTTTCAATACCTGGCCCTGCGCACCACCACCCCGATCAATGTGACCCTGGTGGCGTCGAGCACGCCGGTGTTTATGCTGGCCATGGGCACCTTGTTTTACGGCCAGCGGGTGCGGCGCGATCAGCTGATCGGTGCGGTGATGTCCATCATCGGCGTGATACTGGTGATGTGCCGGGGTGATTGGCAACTGCTGGCGCAGGTGCAGTTTGTCGAGGGCGATGTGTTTGTGCTGATCGCCACCGCCGCCTGGGCTTGGTACAGCTGGCAGATCAGCTTGCCCGACCGCGACCCGCCGGAAATTCGCAACCACTGGGCCAACTTCTTGATGGCCCAAGTGGTGATGGGTTTGGTCTGGTCGAGCTTGTTCAGCGCCGCCGAATGGACGCTGACCGATGCCCACATCCATTGGAGTTGGCCGGTGGTGGCCGCCTTGCTGTACATCGGCATTGGCCCGGCGGTGCTGGCCTATCGTTGCTGGGGCTTGGGTGTGCAAAGAGTAGGCCCCAACATCGCCGGATTTTTCGGCAATCTCACCCCGGTGTTTGCCGCCTTGCTCTCCAGCCTGGTGCTGGGCGAATGGCCCCAGTGGTATCACCTGGTGGCCTTTGTCTTGATCGTGGGCGGGATTGTGGTGTCGTCCCAACCGCAAAAACCCACAACGGCCTGAGCAGGCCGTCCTTCCAGAGCGGGGGCTGTGCGGCCCCCGGCTTTCGTCAAGGCTGGTTGGCGCCCATCAAGTAGTCACGTTTGCCCACTGGCACGCCGCTGGAGCGCAGCAGGTTGTAGGCGGTGGTGATGTGGAAATACATATTGGGCAATATCCACATGGTCACGTAGTCTTGTCCACGCATGGTGTGGCTGCCGGTTTTGCCCACCGGAAAGGTGAAGGACTGTTCTTCACGCCCATCGATGGCGCTGGCCGGCACGGTGGCCAACCAGGCCAGGGTTTTGTGGATGCGCGCTTGCAAGTCTTCGATGGTGGATTCGCTGTCGTCGTACTTGGGCGCTTCCATGCCAGCCACGCGGGCGACGCCGTTTTTCACCACGTCGCAAGCGATGAAAATTTGGTTTTTGAACGGCAGCATGTCGGGCGCGAAGCGCTCGGTGATGTGCACATTGACATCAAAGCCACGGGACTGCGCATCGGCGCGGGCTTTGTCGAGCAAATGGCTCAAGTGACCCAGCATGGCGGTGCACACCGGCAAACAGGCTTGGGACAAAGAAATGGTCATGGGGTTCTCCTGAATCAAAATCAAAAAGCGCCGGGGTAGGCACCGCCGTCGATCAAAATATTTTGGCCGGTGATGTAACTGGCTTGCTGGCTGCACAAAAAGGCACAGGTTTCGCCAAACTCTTGGGACGTGCCAAAGCGCTGTGCCGGAATGGTTTTGCGCCGCGCCTCGCTCACCTCTTCGACCGACTTGCCGGCTTTGGTGGCGATGGTTTTTTGGTTGCTGCGCAAGCGGTCGGTGTCAAACGCACCGGGAAGCAAGTTGTTGATGGTCACATTGCGCCCGGCCAACTGGCTGCTGCGCGAAGTGCCGGCCACAAAGCCGGTCAAGCCACTGCGGGCGCCATTGGACAGGCCCAAGATGTCGATGGGCGACTTGACCGCGCTGGAGGTGATGTTGACCACCCGGCCAAAACCACGGCCGGCCATGCCGTCCACGGTGGCGCGGATCAGCTCGATGGGGGTGAGCATGTTGGCATCCACCGCCTTGATCCAGGCGTCGCGGTCCCAATCGCGAAAGTCACCCGGTGGCGGGCCACCGGCGTTGGTGACCACGATGTCAAAGTTTTTGCCCGGCCCACCGGCCACGCCCCAAATCGCCTCGCGACCGGCTTCGGTGGTGATGTCTTGCGCCACCACCAAGATTTGTGTGCCGTGGCTGCGCAAAGCCTTGGCGGCCTCTTGCAAGGCATCAGCGCCGCGCGCCACCATGACCACGTTCACACCCTCTTGGGCCAGGGCCTGCGCACAACCAAAACCCAGGCCTTTGCTGGCGCCACCCACCAAAGCCCATTTGCCTTTGATCCCTAAATCCATCATCGATCTCCTAGTTTGCTCACCATATACACACCGCCCAGCACCAACAAAGTGCCCATGCCGGTCCAGGCATTGAACGGCTCATCCAACAACCACACGCCCAGGGCAATCGTGGCCATGGGCCCAATCATGCCAGCTTGCGACGTCAAAGCCGCGCCAATGCGCTCAATGGCCATCATGATCAACACCAAAGGCACCACAGTGCACAAGGTGGCATTGACCAGGGACAGCCAAAAAACTTCGGTGGGCACCCACAGGGCCGACATGGGGCGCATCCATAAAAATTGCAGGGCGCAACACACGCTGGCCACGCTGGAGGCCAAACCGACCAAGCGCATGGCCCCGATGCGCTGCACCAATTGGCCGCTCATGACCAGGTAAATCGCATAGGTGACGGCACTGACAAACACCAAGGTGCTGCCCAAGATCGCGTCTTGTCCACCCAAGCTGAGCTCATGGCCAAACACCAACACCACGCCGCTGTAGCTGATGGCCATGGCCAAAGCGCGCCAACGGCTGATGCGCCGTCGGTACAGCACCCAACCCAGCAACAAAACGATGGTGGGGTTGAGGTACAAAATCAGCCGCTCCAAGCTGGCGCTGATGTACTGCAGTCCCAAAAAATCGAGATAGCTGGAGAAGTAATAGCCAATGAAACCCAGCACAAAGATAGAGCCGGCGTCGCGGCGGGTGATGGGGTTGGCCCTGGCATGGTCTTGGCGCGAGGACCACCACACCAACAAGATGAAAAACGGCAGCGCCAGCACCATGCGGTACATGATCAGAGTGACCGCATCCACCCCATGGCGATAAGCCAGTTTGACAATGATGGCCTTGCCGCTGAAGGCAATGGCGCCAATCAACGCCAGCAACAAGCCGCTGGCCAAAGAGGGGTTGAGGGAGGGCGCCGGACTGCTCATGAAAGGCGCCTATCCTAAGTGAATCAGCACCGGCGCTGAACCGCGGCGCTTCACACGCCCCGCACCATCAGTCCCCGCACGTCACAGGGCTTGCAAATGGGGCATCACTTCTGAAGCAAACATGGCTTGGTTGCGCCGCGTCAACTCGTTGTTCAAGGTGCCAAATTGCAGCATGGCGACAAAGTTACCCAGCTGGGTTTGTTCGCGCACCTTTTCAATCTGGGCCAACACGGTTTTGGGTGTGCCCACCAGCACCGTGCCCAACTCCATCAAGCGCTCCAGAGTTTGGCGCGGCGCGTTGCCCGGGCCGAAACCACCCCGGCCAATGGCTTTTTTGGTGGCAATGATTTTCTTCAAGGACTGCGCCGAGGTGTACCCCGGCGGCAACAGCATCTCGGGGGGCAGGGTCAAAAAGTCGTTGAACAAAGCCTCGATCGCCACACGCGCCTCGTTTTGCGCCTTTTCTTCGGTGTCGGCCACATACACCGGTGCCGCCCAGCCCAGTTGACCTGGGTCGGCTTCGTAGCCAAATTGGCGGCACTGATCGCGGTAAGCGGTGAGGTTGCGCACCACCGCCTCGCGGGCAGAAAAAGTCACCAAGAACGGATAGCGCCGGCTCGGGTCGGCCGCCCACTCAATGGTTTCGATGGAGCCTTGCGAGGGCACCCAAATGGGCGGGTGGGGTTGTTGATAAACACGCGGCCACAGGTTGACGTAATTGAGGTTGTAATGCTCGCCCTCCCAAGGAAAGGGCCCCGGCGTGGTCCAGGCTTTGACGATCAAATCGTGCGCCTCATGAAAGCGCTCGTGCGAGTAAAACGGGTTGACCGCCGTGCTGTGGTACTCGGCCCCAATGCCACGCACAAAGCCCGCGATGATGCGCCCGCGCGACATGTTGTCGAGCATGGCAAACTCTTCGGCGATGTGAATCGGGTTGCCCACCAGGGGCAAGGCGCGACCCAAAATCGCAATGCGAATGCGCTGGGTGCGCTGGATCAAGGCGCTGGCGATCAGGTTGGGCGCGGGCATCAGGCCATAAGCGGTTTGGTGGTGCTCGTTGACACACACGCCGTCAAAGCCCAGGGTTTCCGATTCGGCCAACAGGTCGATGTAGCTCTCGTATTCGTGCGCACCCAACTCGGGGTCGTAAAAGGTATTGGGCAAGACCACCCAAGCCGAGCGGTGTTGTTTGGATGCCGGGATGTCCAACGGACGGTACGGCATCAAGGTGAAATTGAGGATTTTCATGCGGCGTCTCGGGCCATGAAGGCGTGAATCAGCGCCGCGGTTTCGGCGGGCTTTTCGTTGATGGGCGAGTGCCCGCAATCGGGCACGATGTGCAATCCGCTGCCGGGCAACTGCTGGTGCCAATGCTGGGCATACGCCAGCGGGAACAAACCATCGTGGTCGCCCCAAATCACCTGGGTGGGCACTTGGATGCGGTGAAGCCACTTTTGCAAATCGGGGTTGAACAAGCGCGGGTGCCAGGCCAGCTTGGCAAAGCTGAACTTGTTGCGCACCAAGATATCGGCCTCTTCATCGCTGGGCTGGGCGGCCAAGCGCGCGGCCCGCATGGCCGGGTCAAACACCAGGTGGCGGGCAGTTTCTTCGTCGTTCCAAATGAAAATGTCCCCCATGGGCGTGCCCGGCACGCGCAAACCCGCGCTGGACATGAGTGTCAGGCTGCGCACATGGCGGCTGTTGCGCACCGCGATCTCAGCGGCCAGCCAGCCCCCAATCGAGTGACCCACCACGTCAAATCCTTCGGCAGGTGCCAACTGGTCCAAAAAGTCCAGGTAGAACATGGCCAAGTCGGGCATGTGCTTGATCCACGCTGGGTCGTCCGATTGACCAAAACCCGGGTGGTCCGGTGCCCACACCTGCGCACCGGTTGCCAATTGTTGAAAGAAGGGGGTCCAGCCCATCACGCCACCAGCGCCATGCAAAAACAAGATCGGGCGCCCTTGCCCACCTTGGCGCAGGTGAACTTTCACACCAGACACCTGGCAAAAACGGTTTTTGACATTCATCATCAAATTTCCACAGAGGGTTGTATGGGCACACCTTCAGGCATCACGCCCGAGCAGGGCCAGGCTTCATTCGGGTGCAGCCTTCACTTTGGCCTCGCGCACCACCCGGCCCCAGCGCACCAAGTCGGTTCGCATGATGTCAGCGAATGACTCGGGGGTGGCCACGGTGGGCTCGAAATTCATGCCCCGCAATTTGTCGCCAATCTCTGCGCTTTGCACCGCAGCGGCCACCTCAAGGCTGAGCATTTGCACGATCTCGCGGGGCGTGCCCGCAGGCGCCAAAATGCCAAACCACGGGTAGGCATCAAAGGCCGGAAACCCAGCTTCGGCAATGGTGGGCAGCTGCGGCTGGCTGGGCAAACGCTGCAAAGACGCCGCAGCCAGCAAACGCACCTTGCCATTTTTGGCATGCGGCAGGGAGTTGCTGATCATGTTAAAGAAGATCGGCACCTGGCCCGACACCGCATCGGCCAACGCGGGTGAGCAACCGCGATAAGGCACATGGACCATGTCGATGCGTGCTGACAAATTGAGCAGCTCGCCCGCCAAATGCAAAGGCGTGCCATGTCCACAGGATGAAAAACTGTATTTGCCGGGGTTGGCCCGCACCAAGGCGATCAGCTCACCGATGGTGTTGGCCGGGACCGACGGGTTCACGCCCACCACGATCGAGGTGCGCCCGATCAAACCCACTGGCGCAAAGTCTTTGAGCACATCGTAATTGGAGGCACCTGCAAAACTCGCACCCACGGTGAGTTGGTCATTGGTCACCAACAGCGTGTAGCCATTGGCTGGCGACTTGGCCACAAAATCGGCAGCCACACTGCCGCCGCCGCCGCCTTTGTTTTCCACCACGAAGGCCTGACCCAAACGGTCGCTCAGGCGTTGGGCCATCATCCGGCCCAAGATGTCGGTGCCGCCACCAGGGGCTGCGGCCACCACCAAACGAACCGCACGGTTGGGATAGGCCGTTTGGGCTTGAGCGCTGAGCAAACACCCGGCGACCAAAGCGATCAGCCATTGAGGAGAGAAAAACAATTTCACATCAACCCCCATCATTTGAAAGGGCGTCAATTTATCACCTACAGCCTGTGCACGACAGTCGGACTAACCCCTTGTCGCGCAGGTGGCAGCGGTGGCGTGGCCGTGGCGCGCTTAAAACCCCGCGGCCAAGCCGTCGCGGCGCGGGTCGCTGGCCACCACATAGCCTTCTACTTTGGGGTCACCGGCGCGCCAAATGAACTGGCCGGCACCAAAGTCTTGGTAGCTGTCGTTGATCACATCGACATGGTGGCCCAGGTCTTTGAGGCCTTGCACCGTTTGCGGGTTCATGCTGGATTCGACATTGATCTCCAAACCCTGGTTGAAGCGCCAGCGCGGCGCGTCGCAGGCGGCTTGGGGGTTTTGTTGGTAGTCAAGCATGCGCACCACGGTTTGCATATGGCCTTGGGGTTGCATATTGCCGCCCATCACGCCAAAGCTCATCACCGGCTGACCATCTTGAGTCAAAAAGGCCGGGATGATGGTGTGGAAGGGGCGCTTGCCCGGCGCGACCAAATTGGCTTGGTTCGGTGTGTCGGTGGACACGGTGAAGCCATGACCGCGGTTTTGCAAGCTGATGCCGTAGGTGGGCTCGACGCAACCCGAACCAAAGCCCATGTAATTGCTTTGGATGAAGCTGACCATCATGCCGTTTTCGTCGGCCGCGGTGAGGTAAATCGTGCCGCCTTTGACCGGGTTGCCCGCGCCAAAAGCTTGGGCGCGCTTCATGTCGATGAGCTTGGCGCGTTGGGCCAGGTAGGCGCTGTCGAGCATTTGCTCGGTGCTGACCTCCATGCCTTGGCGCTCGGCCACGAATCGGTAGACATCGGCAAAGGCCAATTTCATGGCTTCAATTTGCAGGTGCTGCGACGCCACACCATCGACGGGCAGGCTGGCCAGATCGAAGTTTTCCAAAATGCCCAAAGCGATTTGGGCGGCAATGCCTTGGCCATTGGGCGGAATTTCATGCAAGGTGTGTTGGCGGTAATTTTTCGCCAAAGGCGTGACCCACTCGGGCTTGAACTGGGCAAAGTCGCTCACCTGGTGGCTGCCGCCGTTGTCAGCTGAAAAGCGCGTCAGGGCTTGGGCGATTTCGCCACCGTAAAACGCCTGGCCCTTGGTTTGCGCGATCAAACGCAAGCCGCGCGCCGCCGCTGGAAATTTGAACAACTCACCCACCTTGGGGGCACGGCCCCAGGGCAAAAAGCTTTGGGCAAATCCGGGCAAAGATTGCAACTCGGGAGTGGCCGCTTCCCACTTTTGCTGCACCACCACGGGCAACAAATATCCACGTTCAGCGATCTCGATGGCCGGTTGCAACAAATCCTCAAACGGCAACTTGCCAAAACGCTCGCTCAAGGCGACCCAGGCCGACACCGCACCAGGGATGGTGACCGAATCCATGCCGCGCTTGGGCGGCGTGGTGGCCGATGCGCCATATTTAGACTGAAAGTAACCCGGTGTCCAGGCCTTGGGCGCAGAGCCTGAGGCATTGAGGCCGTGCAGTTGCTGACCATCCCACAAAATACAAAAAGCATCCGAGCCCAAACCATTGCTCACCGGCTCGGTGATGGTCAAGGCGGCAGCAGCGGCGATGGCGGCGTCAACGGCATTGCCACCTTGCCACAAGATGCGCAAACCCGCCTGAGCGGCCAAAGGGTGCGAGGTGGACACCACATTGCGCGCAAACACAGGCAAACGGGTCGATGTGTAGGGGGTTTGGTAATTGAAGTTCATGCGCAGATGATAGCGAAGGCCTGCGCTGGAGCCCCAAAAAAAACGGCACCCGAAGGTGCCGCAGATGACAGGCACTGGGCCAACGGCCCAGAGGCACAGGTCACTCCTCGACAAATGCCTCTTTGCGCTTGGCCTTTGACCGATGGCAAGAGCACGATGATGAGCAACACCAAAGCGGCAGCCAACAACGAGCCCGACAGGGGGCGGGTGACAAACACCGACCAGTCGCCGCGCGAGAGCAACAGTGCACGGCGCAGGTTTTCTTCCATCATGGGGCCCAAGATGAAACCCAGCAACAGCGGTGCAGGCTCGCAACCGAGCTTCATGAAGATGTAGCCCACAAAGCCAAACAGCGCCACCATCCAGATGTCGAAGGTGTTGTTGTTGGTCGAATACACGCCGATGGCGCAAAACAGCACGATGGCCGGAAACAGCAAACGGTAGGGCACCGACAACAGTTTGATCCACATGCCAATCAAGGGCAGGTTCAAGATCACCAACATCAGGTTACCTAGCCACATGGAGGCGATCAGGCCCCAAAACAACTCGGGGTTGCTGGTCATCACCTGGGGGCCAGGCTGGATGTTGTGGATGGTCATGGCACCCACCATCAGCGCCATCACCGCATTGGGCGGAATGCCCAAAGTCAGCAAGGGGATAAAGGAGGTTTGCGCACCGGCATTGTTGGCCGACTCAGGTGCCGCCACACCACGGATATTGCCTTGGCCAAACGGCACTTCACCGGGTTTGAGTTCTGTTTTCTTCTCAATGGTGTAGGCGGCAAAAGCGGCCAACAAGGCACCGCCGCCGGGCAACACACCCAAAATCGAACCCAAAGCCGTGCCACGCAAGATGGCGGGGATCATCAATTTGATGTCCGTCAAGGTGGGTAACAAGCCTTGCACTTTGGCGGTGTAAACCTGGCGGTCTTCTTCAGGTTGCGACAGGTTGGAGATGATTTCGCCATACCCAAACACGCCCATGGCAATCACCACAAAACCCACCCCGTCGGTCAGCTCGGGGATATCAAAGCTGAAGCGGGCCACACCGGAGTTGACGTCGGTGCCCACCAATCCCATCAACAAACCCAGCAGGATCATGGCAATCGCCTTGATCAGAGAACCCGACGCCAGCACCACGGCACCGATCAGACCCAGCACCATCAGCGAGAAGTATTCGGCCGGGCCGAACTTGAAGGCCAACTCGGTCAAAGGTGCAGCAAAGGCAGCCAAGATCAAAGTGCCCACAGAACCGGCGAAGAAGGAGCCCAAGCCCGCAGCGGCCAGCGCCGGTCCTGCTCGGCCTTTTCGGGCCATTTGGTAGCCATCGATCATGGTCACCACCGAGGACGACTCTCCCGGTAGATTGACCAAAATGGCGGTGGTAGAGCCACCGTATTGAGCGCCGTAGTAAATACCGGCCAACATGATCAATGCCGACACCGGCGGCAAAGCGTAGGTGGCGGGCAACAACATGGCGATGGTGGCGACCGGGCCAATGCCGGGCAAGACGCCAATCAAGGTGCCCAAGATGCAACCAATCAGGCAGTACATCAGGTTGATGGGGGTGAAAGCCACCCCAAAACCAGTGGCCAGGTTTGCGATTAAATCCATGCTCTGTCTCTCCTTAACCGGTGATGAACTTTGGCCAAACCGGAATTTGCAGTTTGAGCAAGACAATGAAGGCTATGTAGCTACCCACGCTGAGCGCAGAAGCCAATAAGAGTACATCGCGCCAACGGAACTCATTGCCCGCTTTGCTGC
>Ga0209358_10003726_pt1 | contig 11147 bp, 8 predicted proteins | sample LauGreFa1BDMLBSN_2_FD_187574 | JGI IMG/M metagenome (GOLD analysis project Ga0209358, IMG submission 187574) | Freshwater lake microbial communities from Lake Michigan, USA - Fa13.BD.MLB.SN (SPAdes) (version 2) | ecosystem: Environmental > Aquatic > Freshwater > Lake | place: Lake Michigan, USA...
AGCCGCCTGCGGATGAGTGGGATGCGATTGCGCTGAATTACACCTCCGGTACTACCGGTGAGCCTAAGGGCGTGGTGTACCACCATCGCGGCGCGGCGTTGAATGCCATTTCCAATATCCTTGAGTGGGATATGCCCAAGCATGCGGTGTATCTGTGGACATTACCGATGTTCCACTGCAATGGCTGGTGCTTCCCATGGACGCTGGCGGCGAGAGCAGGTGTGAATATTTGCCTGCGAAAATTCGATCCGCAGCAAGTTCTCGAGCTGATCGCCAAAGAGAAAGTCACTCATTACTGCGGCGCACCGATTGTGCAAAGCGCTTTAGCGAACGCACCTGCCCAATGGCGCGACGGTATCAAGCATAAGGTATCGACCATGGTAGCGGCTTCACCGCCGTCATCGGCCATGTTGGCGCAGATGGTGGAGATGGGTTTCGATATCACCCATGTGTACGGACTCACTGAGGTCTACGGCCCGGCGACTGTATGCGCCAAGCAGGAAGACTGGACCGATTTATCGCTCGCTGACCAAGCACAGAAGAATGCGCGGCAGGGTGTTCGCTACCACTTACAACAAGCGGTCACAGTGATGGACCCGGAAACCATGCAACCAGTACCTGCAGATGGCGAGACACTCGGCGAGATTATGTTTCGCGGGAATATTTGCATGAAGGGCTATTTGAAAAATCCGGCCGCTACTGAAGCCTCATTCAAAGGTGATTGGTTCCACACGGGTGACCTCGCCGTCATGAATCCCGATGGTTATGTGCGAATTAAAGACCGCAGCAAGGACATCATCATTTCTGGCGGTGAGAATATTTCCAGTATTGAGATTGAGGATGCGCTGTATCAGCATCCGGCAGTGATTGCTGCAGCGGTGGTTGCTGCACCAGATATCAAGTGGGGTGAGGTACCTTGTGCATTCATCGAAACGCGCGCGGGAGTAACACTCACTAAGGAAGATGTCATCGCCCATTGCAAGAAGCTACTTGCCAGCTTCAAGGTACCGAAGATCATTGTATTCAAGGAATTGCCAAAAACCTCAACCGGCAAGATTCAGAAATTCATTTTACGAGAAGAGGCGGGGTCGATAACAGCAATCGATCAGACCTGAATCGGGTGCAAACAGAGCCGAGCATAATCAGTGACTCACTAAGTCACTGACCAACTGAGTAGCGGCTTGCCTGCCGTCTTACTGGATTTCTCCGCATAATCGCTTGCTACGTGGGCGATTCCTTTGCAAGTTTTAATTTCTGACCAAGAGAAACAAATTCTATACTCGGAACCGTTACTTCCTTGATGCTACCTAGCCGTGGCCTTTTCAAGGGAGTCGGTCATGTACACAAATTCAACAAGTTACAGCAGTAACTATTACTCAATTACGCCTGAATCTTTACCGAGTTTATCGCCTAATTCCACCGTACCGGTTTCGCGTCAGGTGTACGGTGTTTTTAATCAGCCGCAAATAAGAAGCAAGCCACACAAGTATCGCGGCCTACCCGATCAGCCCGATCGAGCCGGTATGCGCGCGCGCCGAACTGACAGCGAAATGAGGATTTCTCAGTTACGACAAAGGACGGTAACAGATATAAAAGAAAAAACAACGCAGAAAAAAGTCGTAAAGTTGTCGGTTTTTTTAGATTACTTCTCAAAAGAATTTGAGATATGGCGTACTTCTGCCGCACATTTTTCGAGCAGTAACAAGGGAATGACTTTCATTTTTGGTGAAAAGCATGATGATCCTGAATCTAAGAAAAAAATTTCCGCTGCGATGTACGTACAGCGTCACGATAGCGTACAAGAAAAATTTTTCATGGAGGGTATGTTTGATGATTCCTGTAAGTTGTTAGTGCTCGGATTAAAGCTGCGGCCAGAAGATTGCTTTTTAATGGAAAAAGATCTAGAAGCCTTCGGCAAGCTGGATGAAATGCGCGAGACGGTTTTGCGTAAAGCGAGGGAGTGCGCTGACTTTGTCAGGAAAGAATTGGCGCTTGGGTCTGATCCATTGGCTGGAAAAGTTAACTATCCCTCAGACTATAAAAAATATATAAATCAGCATCTTGATACGCTCTCACATGAGGCCCGTAGGAAAATTGATCCGATGATTGCTACTTACAACAAGTTAGAAGCTGAGTGGGAAAATTTTGTGCGGGAGACTATGCCAATACGTGACCGGCATATGGCAGAAAAAATCAGGGCATTGCGTATAAATAATGGACCGAATTTTGTCGTTGTTGGCGCAGCACACCTCAAGGGTTTGCGCGAGCATTTGAATGACATGCCATGTGTTTTTATGAACCCTAAGCATGTGGTTGCAGAGTTTCCTCACACCAGTTTGAAGGAAGGACCTTTGAATCGTGATAGCAAGTCTTTATGATCACTGAATCAGTCTGGGACCTGTCTGTCAGCACTTCATAAGGCATTCAATAGTGGCCTCAGTACGCCCAGCGATAGTTCGACATCCGATAGCATGGTCGCCGCTACTTTCGGAACCGATACTCTGTTGATGCTACGTAGCCGTGGCGTTTTCAAAGGAGCCGCGCATGTACCAAAATTCAACAAGTTTCACCTTTATCGACCACAGCTTCACTCGCGATATTTCGCCGAGTTCGGTATCTACACCGACTACGCCTCTTCTTCATCAATTACATTCCGGTATTCAGCAGCCGATTATGAAAAGCAAGCCAGCTAGATTTTCCGGCGTACCAGATCAGCCGGATCGAGCCGGGATGCGTGAGCGGCGCGACCAAGATCAGACGACATTGTCTGAGCTAAAGCGCAGCCGTGGTGTTGAGCCAGCTGAGAATCCGCATGCAGAAATACTTGAGGCTTATGGATACCGGCAGTTGATGGAACTTGTGATGGATATTCCGTCCATGGGCGCTAAAGCGCTAAATGCCGTCGGCAATGCGATGTCGTTCAGGATTGGCCCGCCGGGCGCCGATGCTGCATCAGCATCGTCTGAGCGGCAATCGCCCGAGACTTTTTCTAGAAAGCATAAGGGCGTATTCCGGGTATCGCTGAACCAGCTGGCAAAATCGCGCCAGGATATGTCAGGCGTCACTGTGCTGGTCGTTGAAGCTTTTTCTGATAAGGCTTCCCGACGAAACGTAGCGGCCGTATTGAGAGATTACAAAAAGCAACCGAATAACCGGTTTTTTCTCGAGGGCGGTACAGCAGATATATGCAAGTCTCGCAGCGAGATTTATGGGGTAGAAATCTCAGCTTGCCAGCTGATGGAGAAAGGATCGTCTCGTTTTTCAGAGTTGGATAAAGCGGACCAGAAAATTTACGTCAATCTTCTGGCGTGTCTGAGACAAATGAAAACCTTAATTCCCGAGCTTGGGAGCGAGCCCGCGCCAGAGACCACTGCCGAAGGCCAGGCTTTACTACTGCGTTATTTGGATAAGCTGCCGGCCGGCGGCCGCGAGAAAATACATAGTCGTTTTAAGGCAGTTGCTGATGCTATGGAGGCGTTCACGAGCAAGGCCACCCAGAACAATGCCGAGCGTGCAAAGGACATGGCTAACTTGATCCGGAAAAATAGATCGACAGAGGGCGTTAACTACGTCGTGATATCCAAGGGTCAAGAAGAGTATCTACCGAAGTTGATTTCAGACTTACCGTGCATCACACTGGGTTCGTTACCCGAATCAGTTGAACGTCAGCGCGTCGAGTTGAAGTCTTCAAAGGAGCAGAAACAGGAGCTTTAATCGGCGCTATTGTGCAAAGCGGCTGCGCGGCCGCTTTGCATACTGTTTGCGTCGGATGGATATCTGTACTACCGGTTGACGAGTTGCTTAGGTACTGCCAGCGTCAGTATGACGCCCACCACCATCGCCGCTGCTAGCAGATACACGCCCGCATTCGTCGAGCCAGTTGCATCTTTCAACCACCCGACTGCATAAGGGCTTACAAAACCGGCTAAATTACCCAGTGAATTAATCAAGGCAATACCTGCCGCTGCGCCGGTACCGGCGAGGAAGGCAGTCGGTAAGCTCCAGAACAAAGGTAGCGTGGTCATAATTCCGGACAAACCAAGCGTTAAAGCGGCGATCGCGAAGTTGCCGTCTTTCGCGAGGATCACTGAGAGTGCCAATCCCAGTGCACCAAATAGTCCAGGGATCGCCACATGCCAACGCCGTTCTCCCGTGCGATCGGCATTTTTTGCGACCAGCAGCATGACAATCACTGAAACACTGTAAGGGATCATCGAGATCAGCCCGATTTCGAGCATATCGGTATGGCCCATCGACTTGATAATCGTGGGCAGAAAGAATGAAACCCCATACAAGCCCATCACGTAGCTGAAGTAAATCGCGGCGCAGTGCCAGACACGACCCGACGTCATCACGCGACGCAGAGAATCTTGTTCCTTATGCGCTTCATCTTTTGCGATATTGGCTATCAGTAGCGCGCGCTCTTCGTCATTCAGCCATGTGGCTTCAGAGATTCTGTCATCCAGCAGCATGATTACCACGAGCCCGAGCGCTACTGACGGCAAGCCTTCCAACAAAAACATCCACTGCCAGCCTTGCCAGCCATAGAGGCCATCGGTGTATTTCATGATGTAACCAGATAGCGGGCCGCCAATCACGCCGGCGATCGCAATACCTGTCATGAACATGGCAGTAATTCGTCCACGCCTTTCAGCCGGGTACCAATAGGTCAGATAAAGAATAATGCCCGGGAAAAAACCAGCCTCGGCAATGCCAAGCAAGAAGCGCATGGCATAAAACATCATGGGCGTTGTCACAAACATCATCGCTGCGGAGATTAAACCCCAGCTGATCATGATGCGACCTATCCATACCCGCGCCCCGACCCGATGCAGGATAATGTTGCTAGGCACTTCGAACAAAAAATAGCCGATAAAGAACATGCCGGCACCGAGTCCGTAAATCGTGTCTGAGAACCCCAGCTGATCCATCATCTGTAGCTTGGCAAAGCCAACGTTGACGCGATCGAGATAAGCGACGACGTAGCACAGGAGCAGTAGCGGTATCAATCGCCACGCTACCTTGCGATACAGCGCCTCTTCAAAGGCAGAGGCTTGTGTTTCATCGTGAGCTACTTGCATGGGCGTCTCATGGATTTAGGCATGTCATTTTTCTTGGCGGGCCAAAGACCGGGTACTTGGGCCGCTGAACCAGAAACTAGCTGGGCGGCGTGCCGTCGGCGATGGTCAAGCAGTGGCCAGCGCATTGTAGCCGCAAGGCCTGGATACACGATGTTTCGCTCAGATGGGATGCCGGATTGACTATAATCTTCGCTTCCCGTCTTCTTCCGATTCCGACGATGCGAGTCTTTAACTTCAGCGCTGGCCCTGCCGCTCTGCCAGAAACTGTACTACGCCGTGCCGCCGATGAAATGCTCGACTGGCACGGTAGCGGTATGTCGGTGATGGAGATGAGTCACCGCGGTAAAGAATTCACTTCCATCGTCCAAAAAACAGTCGCTGATTTTCGTACGCTGCTCAATATCCCATCCAATTATCAGGTCTTGTTTCTGCAGGGTGGCGCACTGGCTATGAATGCGCTGATTCCGATGAATCTGCTCGGTGATAAGCGCTCGGCGGATTATGTGAATACTGGCGAGTGGTCGAAAAAGTCGATTCAAGAGGCGGGCAAGTATTGCCGCGCGAATGTTATCGCCACATCCGAGGACCGGCATTTCAGCTATGTACCTGCGCAAGATCAATGGACGCCGGATCCGGGTGCGGCCTATGTACATATCTGCACTAACGAAACAATAGGTGGCGTGGAGTATTTCTGGGTACCGGATGTGGGAGATATACCGTTAGTGGCGGATATGTCGTCGCATATTCTTTCTCGCCCAATCGATGTATCGCGCTACGGTGTGATTTATGGTGGCGCTCAGAAAAATATCGGCCCGGCTGGGCTGACGTTTATTATTGTGCGCGATGATTTACTCGATCGGGCTTTGCCAATCACCCCGTCAGTGTTTCACTGGAAGGAGCAGGCTGCTGCGGCTTCCATGCTGAATACACCGGCGACTTATAGCATCTATATCGCGGGTCTTGTATTCGAGTGGCTGCTAGATCAGGGTGGCTTGGAAGCGATTGAACAGAAAAACAGGACGAAGGCAGCGCTGCTCTACGACTTTATTGATAGCAGCGACTTTTATCGCAATCCAGTCGATAAATCCTGCCGCTCGCTTATGAATGTACCTTTCTTTCTTAAAGACGAGCGATCGAATGATGCCTTCTTGAAAGGTGCCGAGGCGAATGGCTTGGTACAGCTGAAAGGGCATCGCGTTGTCGGCGGCATGCGTGCCTCGATTTATAACGCAATGCCAATCGAGGGTGTTCAGGCACTGGTAGCTTATATGCGGAATTTCCAACAGCATCAAACTTAAGGAATTAATAGCTAGCTGCGAGGTCAGAGTTATGGAAGGCTCGGCATCTTGTCGACATCATCTCTCGGAGTCACCATGCAGCTGGTCGAACCTGTCGTCTCGTCCCCCGGGGGTGAGTCTAATCTCGAGGAGCATCGGCGAGACGAGGTACTGAAATGCTTGGAGCCCGCTGGAAGACGCTCCGTGGCTGAACTCTCTGAAATGTCCGATGCAGATCGCTGCAAGTGGTTATTCTGGAATCTGCACGAAAATCTCGAAGCGATGCGGCAAATGGAGCCCGCATTACAGGCGCGCATTAACAGTATGCAGTACAGCGTCATGGATGAGACGCTACTCGCTGATCAAGCAGCGCTGAATAAGCGGCTTGACTTGTCTTGCCGCTGGACGATGGAATTGAGTTTCCCCGGCTACCCTGAGGAAGTGACTTACCCGATTGGTGATGGCTGGATCAATCTGGTGATTGCGAGCGAAGCGCCGGCGTATCTGCATGTTGCCGCTGGTCAGAAGGCCTACTTGGATGCTGACCACACTACCTATCCGAACCAGATTTACTTGGAGGGTTGGATCTCGGATCGTCTTTGGCAAGACATCCGCACACACCTCGCGAATCCGAATCCCAGTTGCCGCACCGATGTTGTATTGCTTGACAGTACGCTGTTTCCGGTGCGTCGCGATTTTGACTTTGTTGCCGGTCCGCCCGGCGCTATCGGTGTCACGAACATTGAGTTTCGTGCGTTTTCTCATCCGACTGAACGCAGGATGGTGCGTCGTGCAGAGCCACGCCGTCCTCGCTGAGATGCATCGCGCGCCCGTTCCTTCGCCGGATGACGAACCGTTCGGTGACGATCTGCCGCAGCCTGTGCCGCCTACAGATCCCATACCCGACCCGAATCCGGAAGTGGTTTGAGGTTTTAGCCTTCTGCTTCGCGTAGACCTTGTACGCGTCGCAGATACCAATACAGTGCGGCCGCAACCAGACCCAAGCTGATGCTATTCCCAAGCCAGAAGCCTGCAGCACCACGCAGAGCGTATGGCGTGTTACCAAGAACATCAAAGCCAAGCAAATAGCCACCACCCAGTCCGATACCCCACAAACCAATCGCATACATCAGCGTTGGTATGGTGGCGACCTTGTACGCACGCAGTACAAAGGCAGCGCCCACTTGCACTGCATCGACAAACTGATAGAAGGAAATAAACAAGAATAAGCTGAGCGCAATCGCGGCGATTTTTGGGTCGGGTGTGTATAGCGCTACGATGTATGCACGCGAGAAGTAGACCAGTAATCCGATCGATACCGCCACAAGTACACCCAGTCGTATACCGGCGTCACCCGCATGACGCGCCGCGCTAAGTTTTCCTGCACCAATTTCTTGCGCCACGAGTATGCCCGTAGCACTTGCGATCGACAGCGGCAACATGTAGAGCACGGTACCGAAGTTGCCGGCAATTTGGTGGGCGGCCAATGTCTCGCTACCTAATCTCGCAATGAACAGCGCCATGAAAGTAAATGCGGTTACCTCAATCAGATAAGACATACCCATCGGTAGTCCGAGCTTGAGCAGTGTTCGTTGCGTTGCCCATGAGGGCTTTTCGAATCCATGGCCTTGTATCTGAAACTGGCGATATGACTCGCCGCGCGTAACGAGTAGCCAACCTACACCGAGTGCAAGCCAGGCGGCGACGCAGGTGGCAATTGCAGCGCCGGGTGTGCCCATTGCAGGCAGGCCAAGGCCGCCAAAAATGAATAGCGCATTCAACGGCAGCTTCAGCAGCACCAGTGTGCCCACTTGTATCGTCATCACCATCCGCGGACGCGATACTGCGGTATTTAGTGCAGCAAATACCCGAAACCCAAGCGTCGCGGGAAGCGCGATTGATAGCAAGGCGAGGTACTCGCGCACTTTACTGTCGAGCGCTGGTGGTGCTTCGGCGATATTGAGCAGCGGATCAGGAAACAGCAGCAGTGTGCTGCCGACCAGCGAAAGAAAAATCGCCAGCCAAACACCTTGTCTTACCTGATGACCGATGGCATCGTATTTTTTTGCACCATACAGCTGGCCGATGGTGGGCGAGAGTGCTTGCATCACACCCGAAAGACCAACAAAGATACTCACGTAGACCGAGGCGCCAAGACCCAGCGCAGCGAGATCGATAGCCGAGTAGCGCGCTGTCATCATGGTGTCCATGACACCATTCATGATCACCGCGAGTTGGCCCACCACGATGGGCCATGCCAGCGAGGCGACGCGCGCGGTGAATGAGGATGCGGCGCGTGCCTCTTCGCGCATGCTCATCGTGAATCGCGTCGGAACAAGCGGAACAATTCATGGCGGTCGGCGGCGCGTCGACCTTGCCAGAGCAGTGTTAATCGATCATCGACAGATTTCATCTGCCCACCTTTACTCAGCAAACGATCGTCTTGTACCAGCAGGAATTCGCAGCGCTTGTCGCCAGGTCGACTGAACTTGACGTGACCGAGATAGGCAAATGAGGCACGTTGTGCCGGACCCACTTCGTCAGTATCAACACAGCGGTAAGTCGACGGCAGCGCGGCGCCCAACTGCTCAGCTACCGCAGCATAGCTCTGTCGATAATTCAGCCAAGGCAGCCAGAGTGTCATCAGTAGCACCCAGCACAACACAATACCGCCGGTTGACAACACCACGGCACGCCAGAGTACGGGTGGTCGGCGACCGAGTCGCCAGTAGAGCAGCAGTAGCCAGCCGACACTCGTCATGAGTGCTACGGCGAGTGCGACGCTGCTGAATTCCGGTTGAAAGCCGGGTGCCGCGCGGAACGCGTTATGTGCGAGTTGTGGTGGCCAGCCCGTTTGCTTGGCCAGCCAGCCAAGCCAGATGAAACCGGCGATTGCCGATAGCGTCATCACCGAGAACCAGTCGATCGCATTGATTGCGCCGCGCTTTAAAGTAGGAAGACCGAAGGTGGCGAGTATGGCGAGTGGCGGTAGCAGTGGTAGCAAGGCATGGTCGCGCGCGGAGGGCGAGAACAGCGTCATCAGCGCAAGCCCAGCAACTACAGCAGCGGGTAGCAGAATGTGCAAGGTCAGCTGCGATCGCCATGCGTACACCGCCCAAGCTGCGATCGGCCAAGCAGGCCACAGATACCAAACTGAGGTTTTGAGGAGTTCGCGGGTATTGCTTGTGCTGGCCATGCCCAGTTCACGACGCCCGATCGTCAGCCAATCTGCTACGGACGCCATTGTGGTGACTTGTCGAGACAGCAGCCAAGCAGCGGGCAAAGCCATCATGATCGGGAGCGAGATCATCAGTAGTTTTGGCAGTACCTCGCGGTAGCGCAATGCTGCAACCAAGACAAAACTGACGAACAAGAGCAGTGGCGTGATCCAATTCGCTGTTAGCAAAAGCAAGCCCGTTGCGACGCCGAGTCCGGTTGCTGCGCGTGCAGTGGGTCGGTCGAACAGACAAGCAGCGGCGTACATGACGACTGCCACCATCGACACCTGAAGTGCAGTAGCCGCTGTTTCATGGCTGCGCAGTAGTAAACCGAGTGATGCCACATAGATCAGTAACGCACCATCGGCCAATGTACGGCCGTAATCCATTGCAGCCGGTTGCCCGCCGAACGCAAGCTTGAGTGGTTGCGATTCTGAGCGACGGCCCAGCACGTAAGCGGTACGCCACACCGCCAAGGTACCAATCGCAAAAAAAACTAGAATCGATAATCTTGCCGCCAGCGCGTCACCGGTGAGCCAGCCGAATACGCGAATCAGGATGGCGCCGATCCAGTAAGTCAGTGGTGCTTCATTCGGCATGCCCATGCCGACAATATTGGGTGACAGCCAATCGCTTAGCGCGCCATGCGCCATGGTCCACATGATGCCGAAGCCTGAGGCATCATCGACTTTCCATGGGTCGCGTCGCACGATGCCGGGCAGGATATACAGCAGGCAAAGCGCAATCAAGCCCCAGCGCGGCAAGGCGATGGTGGCTGCAGCGGAGAGTCTGACGGGTTTCATCCGTAATAGGGGAGGACGACGATAGCCATACAATCGCTATTGTGAATCAATACAACAAAAATGCCGCGCAAGGCGGCATTTTTTGGCGGTGGTGAGATCGCGCAATCAGTCGCCGGTTGCTCGGGTCTTGGAGCCGACCTTGCCGAACTTCTGGCGGAATTTGTCGACGCGACCAGCGGTATCGACAATCTTGTGTTTGCCCGTGTAGAACGGGTGCGACTCGGACGATACTTCGATTTTCACCAGCGGATAATCCTGACCTTCAAACTTGATGGTCTCGCGGGTTTGAATGGTAGAGCGGGTCAGGAACTTGAAGTCGCACGACAAGTCATGCACAACAATATCGCGGTACTCAGGATGGATGCCTTCTTTCATTGCAGTCTCACTTTGCTTGGGTAGCCAATTGCCACTTCGTCGGTCTGCCTTGCTTCTTGACCCGGTTGGCGATCACTTGCCCGGTTGACGGAACCCGCGATTATATAAGGGAATCAAGCGCTTGGGGTGTTCTGATGGGGTGTTCGCCCACCACGTCAATCTATAGGCTGCGGTCAGCGAGGCGTTGCCAAATTGGCTACCCAATAGGCTGCAACCCTAACCCTGCCAACACAGTGTGGCCGGCAGCGCCGTGTGCCGGGCGATGTTCAGCCCGGTGTTCAGCTTTTTAGCCGCCGCCTCGACGCATCATGTCGAAGAATTCCACGTTGGTCTTGGTCGCCTTCATCTTGTCAAGAATGAACTCCATCGCCTCGATCTCGTCCATCCCGTACA
>Ga0209358_10003727_pt1 | contig 11146 bp, 25 predicted proteins | sample LauGreFa1BDMLBSN_2_FD_187574 | JGI IMG/M metagenome (GOLD analysis project Ga0209358, IMG submission 187574) | Freshwater lake microbial communities from Lake Michigan, USA - Fa13.BD.MLB.SN (SPAdes) (version 2) | ecosystem: Environmental > Aquatic > Freshwater > Lake | place: Lake Michigan, USA...
GGGTCAGCGCCGTTGCTCACTGCCTTGTCCCACTTGTCGCGGCGGTCAAACCCTGACAGGGTGAGGCACACCATCACCGTTATCAAAAACGTCACCACCATGCCCCACATACAAATCCAAAATTTCTGTTCACTGTGCATTTGATTCTCCTAGTCACGGGTTTTGGTCTGTTATAACACCGTAGGTACTACGCTTCCACAACGGGAAGCCACCTTGCTGGGCACCCGCATTGCGTAGATCAGTGTCTGAGTAACGCTGACGTGTGAAGCGCGGGTAGCCTGGGCCGACAAAGACCGATGGATTGCGGTAGTGCGGCACGTAGGTAATACCGTTGAGCACATACACCGTCTGCATGAAGGTTTCTTCTTTGTTGTCTTTCATGTTGGCCTCACTCTGCCCAATCGTCAAGAATCTCGCTCACATCTTTCGGTGCGGCTTTCTTGGGGCGCTTGGTGGGTTCAGCTTCTGGGGCATCCTCGGCTTTGACTTGCGCTTTGGGTTCCTCATCCGCAGGGGCGGCAGGGGTAAAGACTTGCTTTGTCTTTGTGCCATCCACCATTGCCACGGTAGATGCGATTGCGGCCTTGGCCTCGGGAGAACGCCCCTTCTCTTGGGCGTTTGCCATTTCATCAGCTTCCAACGGACGCACTGCCTTAAAGGTCAGCTTTGGTGTTGCGCTGGCAGTATCAAAACGCATCTCGGTCACGACAGCAGTGATTGGTAGGCCATGACCACCCAAAAACTTAGCGTAGGCTTGCAAGGGCATCTTGCCATTCTCAACGTTACCAAAGATGGACTGCGCTGGCAGGGTCAGTTGGTACACATCTCCTTGGAGGTCGTTCTCCAGCATAACTGCCAATCGTTGGCTGTAACGGCAAGCACGGCCTTTGCCTGTGCCAGAACCTGCGATGTTCTGGGGGCATGTAGCGCACTTGTCTGACTGCGGTGCATCAACCTTGGAGTCGGGAGTGATGCCATCGTCCGACCAGCATGACGGGGCAATGTTTTTGCCTTCCTCATAAGTTCCTTCATAAAAGCTACGGGATGTGTGGGCGTTAGCCGCAACAACCACAATGTTCATTGCACGGTCTTCGTTCTGTGCAACTTCTTTACCTTCAACCAACATACGGAACACACTGCCCCGAATTGAAATGCGTTTACCGGAGGAACCGCCGCTACCACCCATCAGGGCTTTGGTCGTTTCGTCCAGTTCAAGGTTACGCAAGTGTGCGGGAAGGTTGTTGCCGCCTTTTGAAAAAAGTGTCATTTCGCTCATTTAAGTTCTCCTGTGGTTGATTGGGTGTTTGTCATGGCATCGAGGTCTACGCGCTTCACGCGCACCTTGTTGCCAACTTTGAAGTGCGGGATTTTGCCAGCACGAATCATGGTGTAAACCGTTTGCCGAGAGACCCGCAAGTAATTTGCGACCTCCAGTACGGTCATAGTTTCAGCTACCACTTGCGCTTCTCCTTATGGTTACGGAATATTTGCTATCGACATTGACACCGGGAGGCATCATGTCGGGGTTCTCATCCAGCAACTGCTTCATCGTGGACTGGCTGATGCGCTTCTCTAAAAGATCAGGCATCTTGTTTTCCAAAATGAAGTTGTGCATGGATTGCCAATCACTCGTCCAGTAGCGGGTTTTGACACCACGCATAACAGTACCGTGTTTGGTCTTGAGGCTGTCAACGCCGATGGTTTTGCAGAGGTCAAGTAACCTACCCTCTACGACTTCCATTTGCTGTTTGACAGTTTCGTCCTGATCTTCGTACTCGCGCAGAAGTTCAGCACGTTTATCGCGCATCTTGATGTATGCGGCGACAAGTTTATCAACTGGAATTTCTTCCGTCATCACTCTCTCCTTCTCTCTTTATGTGGGTATGATACACCCAGAATTAACAATGTCAAGAGTTTTTATCCTAGTAGTTCCCCGTACAACTGGATAATTTTGTGATGTATGTCCACCTTGTTGTTCAGCATGGAATACATACGTCTCTCAACGCCACTGCCTTGCAGATGCACCACGGTAGTGGGGTTCTTTTGCCCCGCTCTGTGAACCCGTGCGTTACATTGCAAATACGTCTCTACAGACATAACCGGACTCCAGTACACGATTGTGTTCGCGGCATGGAGGGTGACACCGTGTGAGGCGGCTTGAGGCTGTATAACAAGCACCTGCGGGTCTTTCTTCGTTTGGAACCGATCGAAAATCTCTGATCGCTTGGAGGCTGATACCCCACCGTGAATGATCGCAGTGGGATACCCATGTGATCGCAAGTCTTCTGCGACCACTTCAATAGCATGTCGGTACGGCACAAACACCAACACCTTGTGGCTAGATTCCTCAACCACTTCGCGTAACACAGCCAGCCTGTTGCTTGCATCAAACTGCACCACCTCGCCTGTGTCGGAATACACCGCACCACCAGACAGTTGCAGGAGTTTGTTCAGATTGGCGGCGGCATTGACCGTAGTGATTTCCTCACCTGCCGCCCTCACAATAAGTTGGCGGCGCAGAAGTTCATAGTATTTCTCTTGCTGTGCAGTAAGTGGTACGTTGCGCGTTACGTAGGTCATTGCCGGTAGGTCCAGACATTGTTCCTTGGTAAAACGTATTGCAGGTTGAAGCGCACGATGCACTGTGTTGTCTGCGTCTGGCTTGGGAACCCACTTAAACTGAGTGACCTTGTTCATCACCTGATCGCGGAACCCACCAAAGAATCTTGGTACGCCATCGGGGCGCACAAGTTTGGCAAGGCCATACGCATCTACAGGGGACTGCGCGGCGGGTGTACCCGTGAGCATCCATAGCCACGTACTGCCATTCACCAGCTTGTTAATCGTCTTCCATCGCTTGGTCTGTGGGTTCTTGTATGCGTTGCCTTCATCCACAACGATAAGGTCAAACATGTTTTGAGCAATCGTATCTGCCACGATCTCCACACCATCGTAGTTGATGATGACAAACTCAGCACCCCCGTTGATGATCTCTCTGCGCTTTTCTGGTTTGCCGTGGGCTACATCCACCCTTCGGTGCATAGCAAACTTGAACAAGTCGTTGCGCCATGCCGCATCCATGATGGACAAGGGACATATCACCAGTACACGCTTGATGAAGCCCTGTGTCATCAAGTAATCAGCCGCCCAAATTACGCTGGCAGTTTTGCCTGTGCCCTGCTCGTTAAAGCAGAATGCCTTGCGGTTCATGGTCAGGAAAGACGATGTGACCTTCTGGTGGTCAAAGGGCTTATGTAAACCGGGCCACTTGTATGACCCGTTGATAGGTGACGGTGCGTTGATCTTAAGGTTCTTGAGGACTATGGCCTCTTCCAATCCCCAGTTGACCAACACGCTGGCAGTCTTGCCATCATCTTCTACCACTTTACTCTTGGGTATCACTTGCGTGATGCGGTGCGGGTCGCGCACCTTGAGCAATAGTGCTCTATTCTCAATGATCTCCATAATCTCTCCGATAGTTATGCACTCCAAACACTATGTTTGAAGGTTGTTGGCTGGTAGTTCCCCTTTTCCACTTGCGTGTGCCTACACGGCTCCTCATTTAAACCAAGCCTCTCCATTGGTCACCAACACGGCTGGGGACTGGTGAGGAATTATCAGAGGCGGCGCAAGACCTAAGTCGGCAACTGCATGAACCAGTCAATCCCCATGCGTGATGTGCCTGTCTCTCCAGGCTGTCCGTCAGTTCCCGACCGAAAGGATTTGTTTAATCGTGCTGACTGGTGCGGTTATTTATGAAAGGGGAAAAATATCAAAAACCCCCGGCTCTGCCTATCACTCGCATCTTACTTCGGCAGTGCTCCATCAAAAAATTATTTCTTGCGCTCCCGCTTGCTTACCTCAGAGACCAAGTTGTGATTGGAATCACGCTTGAATGATCTGTTCTTTGAGGCCGATTCAATCCGTACACCATCGCGGTTCAACCCGCCTTTGTCCAAGGCTTTCACGTGAGCAACATCTTTGCCTTCACGCGCATCTGCCTTGCCATTATTGTTGAGGTCTTTACCCTTTTTATCAAGGGCACGTCTTGCACGTTGTCGCTCCATTCGCGCTTCATGTGCGCCAGGGCGTTTCTTCTCCATTTGCCATTCGTGTTTGGCATCGCGGTCTGATTTGTTCTTGTACGGCATTATGGGTTCCTTCCGTTATGGTGACAATCTAGCACTGGACACCACGCTTTGCAAGTGAAATTTTTCTTGGGGTTGAATACGCCTGTGGCGTAAGCAGTCCCCCTTGCCGTCAACGCATCGTCCAACTGTGAAAAAATGGCTAGCCCCGCGTTTAACGTGTATTCAGACCGTACAAAATCTTTGGACACGACAAACAGAAGGCCCGCTCGCACGTGTTCTATTTCTGGGAAATGTAGAAACACACATGCCGCCATGAGAGCAAGCTGTTTGGGGTCAGCGTACTTGGCGCTCTTGCCCGTCTTGTAGTCCACCACCCGTGCTTCGCGTTTGTCGCGGTTGATGATAACCAAGTCAGCCACCCCCCTATACCAAACATCGCGGTCAAAGAACCCGCAGGGTGCAAGGCGTCCGTCCACTTGCTTGATGCCCATCTTGTGCTCACAGAATTTCTCGCCTGGAATGGCTTTCAGTTTCTCAAGAAACGGCTCCATGTAGGCGTACTTAGGCGGTATGGGCGTACCATCGCGCATGTAGTTCTCAGCCGCAAGGTGTACATCCTTGCCATACATCATGGCTTCGCTCTCGGGCTCTTTAATGTCCTTGAGCACCCGAATGTGGTGATACTTCTTCGGGCACTGGTCAAACATCGTGATGCTGGAGTAACTCCATGCAGGTGCTGTTGTCATTCTTGTTCCCTGTCGTATGTGGATTCCAAAACCAATCCCTGCGATGCGCCACACTCAACACACATCCAAAACTCGCGTTTGATCTTCCAATCCCTAACGGTTTTACGTGTATGCCCGTTGTTCACCATGTCGCACTCGCGGCGTAGCAGTTCCAGTGCAGGGTAATATTCTTTGCTGTCATATGCGGGGAACGCATCTTTAGGTTGTCTGGCTCGTTGCCGCGCCAGTTCCATGCGCTTCGTCCATATGTACATGGGGTTCCTTCATGTGTTTCAATGAGTTCAACATCAGTCGGGCATCGACAATGGCTTGCAGGGTGTGTTCAATCGCCGCATCCAAGTCCCCATGCAACACGGCATCGTGTGCATCCTTCAGCCCACGCTCTGCCATCATGCAGGGGTAGGCGTAATCAACAATCTCCATAACTCTCTCCATATCCAGCTTCACAGTTTAGGGGGATACCTTGTGCCCACTCAGGTACAAATCTCATGCACTCCATCACATATGCCATTGCTTCTTCGGCCTCTTCTTTGGGGGCCACACACGCCACAGCATCGTGTACGGTGAGTACGACACGATATCTCTTCGCAATCCGCAAGAGTTGTTCACCAATGATGATACGCGCCAAGCCCTGACAAACGTTCTCTGTCAACTTGCCACCGTACAGTTTCACCGACCCCTTGCGGGAGTCGTAAATATACTGCTCTTTCCCGTCTTTGTCTTTCACCAGCCGCAAGTTCGGATACCGCTGGTACATCCCGTTAGGCATAAGTATGCCCTCTTTATCAATACTTATAACCCCAGGCTTGCCCCATTTGCTGGTGCGCCCCTTTGACATGGCGTCAATTGCCTTGGAGCCCGTCTTCCAAAGCGTTGGAATCCAAGCATAGGTTTCCCGGTACGTTTTGATGATCGCAGATGCTTCTTCATCTGTGGTGTCCACCCCAAAGGTTTTGAGTTGCGCCTTAAACTTTGGCCCACCCATGCCGTACCCCGCACCAAGAATGGTTGTCTTACCCACAAACCGCTCGGGCGCAGAAATCTCTGGCTGGGGTTTGTTGTAGATCGCCGCCGCCATGATGCGGTACACATCTTCCTTACGTGCAAACGCCTCCACCAAATCGTTTTGTTCCGCAAACCAAGCCAGCACCCGTGCCTCAATCTGTGATGAGTCGCAGTCAATGATGACGTGCCCCTCGGGTGCAAGGATGGACTTCTTCAACTTGTTAGCGTTTGCCCCACGCGATGGCAGGTTCTGGAAGTTCAGCTTGTCCGCACCGCCCCACCGCCCCGTGTGTGCGGCATAGTAAGAGAGGGGTACAGGTATCGTTCCCCGATTGGCAATGGCGATCAACCGCTCGGTTCGCGTCTCTTCGAGAGTGGTCTTGTTTCCCAAACGTGCGGCAACAAGTGCCTGCACACGCACATCAGGATGATCGGCCAGAGCCTTGAATTCCTCATCGTTCTTAGCCAGTGCAAGCGTCTCTTTGCCCGTGGTTGGGCTTTTCTTGGTGGGCGGTTCGACCCCAAGCCCACGCAGGAGTTCGGCAAACTTTGGGTTGGACATGAGATCACTTACATCGGCGGAGGCTGCCGTGAGTAAATCAGCCTTCTTAGAACGTACGTCCACAAGGTGTTTAGAAAGCTGATCCGGATCGAGCCTCAACACAGGTTCTGTAAACATCCTGACAGTGGTGTCAATCAGTTTAAGTTCCATCTTGTTGAACGATGGCAGGAGGTGCAGGAACAATTCGTAGGTCAAGTCCACATCGTTTGAACAATACGCACCATACCGCTCAAGTTGTTCCTTGGTGAAGTCCTCACGGCGCATGTTGATCGCCCACTTGGTGTCATCGCCCTTCTTCCCAAGTTTGTAGTGTTGGGTCAGCTTGTCCAAACTGTTGCCCACCTCAGTGCCGTGTATCGCCCGTGCCATGCTCAAAGTATCCGCAATGGCAAGCGGCTTGATGCCGTAGTGCCAGTTCAGAATCGACATATCAAACATGGCATTGTGGGCAATCACCAAACTGCGGCCCCAATCAAAGTTGCGAAACCAACCCTGTATGTGCTCACGCGCATCGGAGAACCACAGCGTCTCGTTGTCGTTGACTTTGACCGACACTCCAATTTCCTCAAAGCGCGGGTCACGCACATACTCCTCTGTGGTCTGGGTTTTGAATCCCAAATCCTTGCTGGTGTAGTACGTCTCAAAGTCTAGCGTTATGATGTTCATTCGATGCTCTCTCCAAATCTTGCAATGCTTTGTATTGTTCTAAAAACGTGGGATAAGTTTCCATTATCCACGTAAGGAAACCTTCGCGCTCCCTCATTGTCGCCAGTCGTTGTTCAAGGTCTTTGTTGTAAGCCAAACACTCTGCATGGTGAAAGGCCAACAAGTTGTAGGCTTTCTCTACTTCTACTGCGGCTTCGTCACTCATTTTTTCTTTCGTTAAAAGTTCAATCCAAAAAATGCGGCAAGGTAGGCTTCAAAGTCTGCTTTCTTGAATACACCTACCTCGCCGTTGCGATGGGACATGCCAAACTGTTCATGGTTTAAATCCCAGATGGCATAGTCCCCAATGACAATCACTCGGCCTTCTTCTCGTGCCTCTTCGTAGATTGCCTCATTGTCCATATCTTCAAGCCATTTATCTTTCATTCGCCCCATTGTTACTTGCCAAATATTTCTTTAAGGGCTTCGTACAACGCACGGGCTTCCAAGATTGAAATGTTCTGCAAGATGTTTTCTGCATTAAGTTTCATCAAGTATGGTGTGGCGGCAGGGGCGGGGGCAGGGGCAGTTTGCGGGGCACGTGCCAAAGGTTCGGGTGCTTCCACTTCCTCTACCGTTTGTGCCTCTGCTTCCTTCGCCGCTTTCTTTGCGGCCTTGGCGGCGCGGGCTTTCTCAGCGCGGGCTTGCATCACTTTAAGTCGGGCTCTGTCTTCCTCAACCATCCTTATGCGATCTGCGTCTGGGATGACAAAGTGTTGATACACCTCACGCCCTAGATGCCGCACGGGTGCTACCTCACGGGACAGATAGTGCCCTTGTGTTAATTGGTTGAGCATTGATGCCGCTTGGGAAAGGTATTGTTCCTTGTTTTGTTTCTTCATAAATCCTTTTAGCGTCATGCTTGTGATGCCAGGATTGGCGCGAACGATATCGACTATGTACTTGGTCAAATCCCCACGAGTGGGTTTCTGGGTTTCTTGCGGTGCTGTGCTCATGGCATTCTCCTTTACGGTTGATGATTTAAGTGTCTCTGTATCCCATTGATCTAGGATTTTGGTCATTTCGTCTTGCATAGTTCCCATTTCAATACACTCCTTTCCAGTGTGTTTCTATACTCTCCAACATTACTTGAACATCGTCCAAGTTATCCTCATTGACCACCATGACGCGACCTTCGCTTTTACGGATACGATCAATGTTCTTGTCTTGCAATGCAGTGGTCTTGCCTTTGCCAGCCTTACACTCGATTGCAAAAAATCTTCCGCAGTAACACCCCACAATATCTGGGATACCCGCTGAACCATACCCCCCTGCTACGGGGTAAAAGAAATAGATATCAGGGCTGTGCCCTTTCAGTATGTCAACCACCTTTTGTTTAACTTTCCTCTCTGGTGTCATTTGCTAACCTCCTTTGTTTCTTAAAAAAATACTTGATTACATGAATGTTCACGCCGAACCGCTCGGCGATCTCTCGCATTGATACTCCCTGCTTGTGTAGGCTCAAGGCTCTACGCTCGTCGATCAGTGTGGGCTTGCGCCCACTCCCCGGCCTTGCGCCCCCCTTCATAGCTTCACTCCTTCGTACCAACCCTCAACATACGCTTCGTGGAAATCCCAAGCGAACAACCAAGTCCAACTGAGCTTTTCATCGCGGGGATAGTTGACCTTTGCCATCATTAGGCACAGGTTTTTACTCGGTGGGGGCATCATGTCTCCCCTCGCAGTTCTTTCTGTTGAATGTCAAACAGTTCTTTCCACTTCTGGTACTTGAGCGCACAGGCTTCGCAGTCACACTCCCAGGTAAATTCATCGGGGTCAGCAATGCCGCCCTCTTTCTTTATGGGCGCTAGGCCAAAGCCAAACTTGAAGTCGCTCATCGCTTCATCCCCCTGATGTACGCTACAAAACTCTGCACCGTATCACGACCGAACGGCATGGTGAACTTTGTCTCCAGTTCACGCGCCACCTCTTCGATCGTGTCGTTGCGGTGCAGGTGGACAAACTCTGCGGGGTGGCTATGCACATCCATGTGTGCAATTTGTTTCTTGCGGATGTTGTTTGCATCATCTATGGCGGCAAAGTCCCGCTCAATCTGTCGCTTGCGCCAGCCGCTGGTATGTTCCCATTGGCCCTGCTTCAAGGCCAACTGCTCAAATGCTTCGTCCTCTGCGTCTTTCATGTTCTCTCCTGTGGTTTTGCGTGTAATACGGCTTCAAGGTATCTCAGTTCAGTGGCGTTCATGATGCGCCCATGCTCCTGTTTGAATTGATGCAACACTTGACCTAGCCGAATTGAACGATCAAACAATTCACCTACGTCAGCACATCCAGTTGCTTTTATCAGGGCTTCAATTTTTGGGTTCATGTCTTCTCCTTTATACGTTGAATCCGCTCCAACCTTTTATGGTGCGCTGTTACATACACGACATACTCCATGTCTGATCGAACGCCATCCCAGTAGCTTCCCTCCGCTCTTGCTGGCTTATCCATAACGCCGTTGTCGGCATCCTGTCTGGCCTTGGCCTCAATGACACGCATCCGTGCATCGCCTACGATTTCCTTACAGGTGTCAATATCAAAGCTTCGCGGGGTCATGTCTTCTCCTTGCAATAGGTTGCCCAATCCAGCGGCGAACCCCATTCATCCACATCACCCCATGACGCAAACAGCGCATGGACTTTCTTACCCACTGCGGGATACCAAAAGCGCACCCCGCTGGCAGTCACGACAAACCGAATCAGGTCGCCGTAGTCATCGGTGATGAACCATATCTTTCTCATCTATCCCCCCTCTCGTTCTCATCCATCCAGAACCACAGGTGCATCAGCCCAACAAACACAAGGCCGCAGACAATGAACCCTATGCCGCCCAAAATAATCGTTGTAAGAATAGTCTCCATCACTCCTCCCCGCATTCGTTTAAAGCTGTGTTGGTCAAGTCTCTGACAAGAGCCAGCACCATCAATGGGTCGGCATCATGTTTGAAGTAGCTACGCACCGTCATCTGAATGTCGGTCAATGCGTGAATGGCCTTGGTGCCGTTGAGTGCGTGTCGTAACTTGTCTTGATCTTCGGGGTATGTGAATTCAAGTATGGCCTTCATACATCACCTGCTGGACGTGTCATTAGAAACACAGTGATGAATGCCACAAGAAATACTGCGCCGTAGTAGACCAGCTTTTCAATGAGCACACACATGTCCTCACGTACACCCAGTAACGCCCTCTGAATGCGCTCTTCTTCTACGGTGAGGTTGTTGACCTGCATTGGGGCGTAGTACTGCCCGATCTTGATACCTGTTTTGGTTGTGTACTTCGGAAACTTATTGCTGTCCATCTGCTTCTCCTTGATCTTGAATGTAATACAGCCTATCGGATACCTTGAATCCGACACCTGCTACAAGACTCCCTTCGTCTGCGATGCGTAGCATTGATACTGCTTGCATCATCCATTGCGGAACATCCTCTTGTGGGATATTTCTCCGTAGCATATCACTGCGAGTTGGCATTGTAAAGTCTACAATGTCAAAAGTACCATCGTCATTGATAGAAACCCTGAGTGCATCTATTTTTTGTTCAAGCATAACCATGCGTATGTAGTGTTCAAGCACAGCCTCTTTCAAATTGCGGGCTTGAACACCGCCCACACGTACATCCAATGTGCCCATGAGCCTATCTACTATGCTCATACAAACACCCAGTACATTGTGTTGGATATCTTTGTGCCAACGTCCATAACTGCATCTCCATCATTTCCTATTTGCAGGACCGCGATCTTGTCTTTTATATTCTCAGGAACATCTTGTACGTTGTACACAACGTATACCTGAGCATCATCGCTGTACTTAAACTCCACCTTGTCAGGCTTCGCCCACACAAAGCATGTGCGGGGTTTGTAGTTGGCTACACGCTTGAGGTCATCGCCTTGGGATTCCATCAACGCAAAGGCTTCCTTAAACTCTTGGGTCATAGGCGCATACCCCATGCGAACCATGTTATCAATCTCTTGACGTATGGCGTTACGTCCCATGTTAAGGGCTTTGTGATACACCTCTTGGGCAGGTGCTCGGATATTCATC
>Ga0209358_10003729_pt1 | contig 11143 bp, 10 predicted proteins | sample LauGreFa1BDMLBSN_2_FD_187574 | JGI IMG/M metagenome (GOLD analysis project Ga0209358, IMG submission 187574) | Freshwater lake microbial communities from Lake Michigan, USA - Fa13.BD.MLB.SN (SPAdes) (version 2) | ecosystem: Environmental > Aquatic > Freshwater > Lake | place: Lake Michigan, USA...
AGGCGCGAGTACTGGACCAACCGGAGGATACTGCATGAAGAAACTGATCATTGAGGCACGCATCAACGAGTACATGATGCGAGACGCTGGTAATACCAACGTGCCCTACACCCCGGAGGAGATCGCCAGCGAGAGCGTGGCCTGTCGTGACGCGGGGGCGGCGATTGTTCACTTCCATGCCCGCAAGCCTGACGGCACGCCAGAGCACAGTGCCGAGGTGTACTCGGACATCATCCGCCGCATTCGCCGCGCATCGGACATCCTGGTGCATCCCACACTGGGGTACAACACCATGGACGACCACAGCGCGGAGGGTCGCTTGCGGCACATTGTGGAACTGGCGAAGGACAAGTCGGTGGCGCCGCACTTCGTGCCTATGGACATGGGGTCGATCAATGTTGACCGTTACAACCTGGTCTCTAAGCAGTTTGAAACCACGACGCAGGTCTACGCCAACCCGACGGGTGACCTGATGTACTTTGCCAAGCGCATCAGGGAGGCCGGTCTCAAGCCCTACCTAACCTGCTTCAACATTGGCTTTCTACGTTATGTGAATGCCTTCGCCGACATGGGCCTTTTGGATGAGCCGCTGTACATGTGCCTGGTCATGACCGACAACGTGTACCTGGGCGGGCACCCGGGCACGCTCAAGGGCTTGCAGGCCCACCTTGACTTTCTGCCGCCGGGCAAGCGTGTGGAGTGGACGGCCATGAGCTATGGCGGTAATTTGTTCGGGCTGGCCGCCGCGATCATTTCCCAGGGCGGGCATATTTCGATCGGGCTGGGTGACCACCCGTACAACGAACTCGGGATGCCAACCAATGCCGACCTGATTCGGCGCATTGTCGCGATTGCCCATGAATGCGGCCGTGAGGTGGCGACACCGGCCGAAGCCTGGCAGTTGCTCAATCCAAGCGAGAGTGCAGTGCAACCTGCCTAGCCTGGAGCGTTTGAGTCAGCGTCATAAGGCGCGCCTCTGGCGATCTTGACATTGCCGAGCTGCTGTGTCGGCAGCCATCGTATGCCGTACAGTGCACCAATGACCCCTGCTGCCTTCTCGCTCCGGCAAATTGCCGTCACAGCCTTCGGGCCCTCCCTGCTGTTTGGACTCGGCGAAGGCGCGATTCTGCCGGTCATCCCGCTCACCGCGCGGGCGATGGGGGCCTCGGTGCCGATGACGGCCCTGCTGGTGGGCCTGATCGGCATGGGGTCGCTACTGAGCAACATCCCGGCGTCGCTGATCACGATGCGCCATGGCGAGCGCTGGGCCATCGTCGCTGGTGCGATTTGGTGCGCAGTGGCCATGGCGCTGTGTGGCTGGTCGGGCAACCTTGGTGTGTTTGCTGTGGGCAGCTTCATGATCGGCATGTCACAGGCCATTTTCTCTCTTGCGCGGCAGAGTTACCTCACCGAGGTCGTCCCGGTCGAATACCGGGCGAGGGTCATGTCCACGCTGGGCGGCACCATGCGCATTGGCATGTTCATCGGCCCTTTTGTTGCCGCAGCAGCCATTCACTTCTACGGCCTGGCTGGCGCTTACGGTGTCGGCATGGCGGCGCTTTTAGCTTCTGGCGTCTTGGCCGCACGCCTGCCCGATCTCAAAATGCACGCCGTCAACCAGCACCAAGATACCAGCAGCGGCACGCCCAGAGCATTGACCATTCTCACGACGCTGCGCGCCAATCGGCATGTCTTCGTCACACTAGGCTTGGGCATGTTGTTGGTCAGCGCGGTGCGGACCACCAGGCAAACCGTGATCCCGCTCTGGGCCGATCACCTTGCGCTAGACGCCGCAGTGACAGCCGTGATTTACGGCCTGGCGAGCGGCGTCGAAATGTTGCTGTTTTACCCGGCCGGCAAGGTCATGGACCAAATGGGCCGACGTTGGGTGGTGGTGCCGTCTTTGGTCATCATGGGCGCTGGGCTGCTGGCGCTGCCACTCACTCACAACGCACAGACGCTGCTACTGGTCGCCATGGTCATTGCTTTTGGTAACGGTATTGGCTCGGGCATGATGATGACGCTCGGGGCCGACCATTCGCCGCGCTACGGGCGTGCGCATTTTCTGGGGCTATGGCGGCTGATGGCGGACGCTGGCGCCTTGTGCGGGCCGGTACTGCTGTCGCTGCTGGCCGCCACGTTGACGCTGGGCGCAGGTGTCGCGGTGACCGGCTTGCTGTCTTTTCTGGCAGCGGGGCAGTTGGCTTATTGGATACCGCGGGCTCAGGCGCCCACCGGCGAATCAGAGCGCCGCTAAGGGTCTACAGCGCCCCAGCCCCCGGGTTGTCCCAAAGGTTACATCTGGCGGTGACGCCTCTAACGGCGCGCGGGTAAGCTGACATCTGCAGTATGTATATTCTTGTTTTTAAGGGACAAACCATGTTCAAACACGCCATCGTCACGGGCCTGACCGCCCTGTTGGCCCTGTCCGGCGCCGTCCAGGCGCAAGACAACCGCATCGACACCATCCGCTCCGACGCGCCTGAGCTGGCGCCCTACGGCAAGCTGAATGTGGGTGTCAAAACCCTCAAGCTGGTCAACCCTGGGCAGCAGGACATCGTCAAATTCAAGGCTGGCCAGCCCATGCCCACCTATGACCGGCCGCTGACGGTAGAGGTCTGGTACCCCGCCAAGCTGGCGGCCGGCCAGGCGCCGGCCGGCCAGTACAAGGTGCTGCCGCGCGATGGCAAGACCGAAGTCACGTTAAACGGCCGCGCTGTGCGCGACGCCCTGCCCGATGCCAGCACCGGCCCCTACCCGCTGCTGATCATCTCGCACGGCTACCCGGGCAACCGCTTTCTGATGAGCCACCTGGGCGAAAACTTGGCCAGCAAGGGCTATGTGGTGGCGTCGATCGACCACACCGACAGCACGTACGACAACCAGACCGCTTTTGGCAGCACCCTGCTCAACCGTCCGCTGGACCAGCTGTTTGTGCTCAATGAAATGGCACGCCTGGGCGCCAATGACCCGGCCGGCACGCTCAAGGGCATGGTCAATGCAGACCAAACTGGCCTGATTGGTTACTCGATGGGCGGCTACGGCGTGGTCAACACCATTGGTGGCGGGTTTACCGCAGCCAGCGTGGGTTTCAGCTGGGGCACGCCAAACGGTGCCCTGGCCGTGCGCCAGGCTGGCAACCCAGCCCATGCCGCGTCCATGGACCCGCGCGTCAAGGCGGCCGTGGCCTTTGCCCCCTGGGGCTGGAACGCCGGCTTTTGGGACGCCGCCGGTCTGGCTGCCATCAAGACACCGGTGTTCTTTGTGGCCGGCAGTGTGGACAGCACCTCGGGCTATGCACCGGGCGTGCGCAACATCTATGAGGGCAGCGTTAATGCGCCGCGCTACCTGCTGACCTACGATAACGCCGGCCACAATGCGGCTGCGCCCATGCCCGCCCCCAAAGAAATGCAGTTACTCAAGTGTGGCGATGGCTCCTGGGGCTGCGGCGAGCATTACACCGATGCCGTGTGGGACAACGTTCGCATGAACAATATTGCGCAGCACTTTGTCACCGCCTTTCTGGCCAAGCACCTCAAGAGCGACGCCACCATGGACAGTTACCTGAACCTGGTAGAGAACGCGCAAGATGGCAAATGGTCTGCCGAGGCCAATGGCACGCTGAAAAGCGACCACACCTACTGGAAAGGTTTTCGCCGCAGTACCGCCGTGGGGCTGAAGCTGGAGCAGCGCAAGCCCTGAAGCGCGGTCGGGCGCGGTCAGTGGCGGTCAGGGGTGTTTAACGCCCCCCGACCGACACCTGGCCAAACACCGACTGCGCCTCGCGCGGCAGGCAACGCCAGTAGGCCGAGGTGGCCGTCACGGTGCCGCCCAGCGCAGCGGCGGCTTGCCAGCCCCAGCGTGGCTGGTACAAAAATGCCCGCGCCAACGCAATCAGGTCAGCATCGCCGGCTTGCAGGATGGCCTCGGCCTGTGCGGCCTCGGTGATCAGCCCAACCGCTGTGGTCACCATGCCACTGTTCTGGCGGATGGCCCGGGCAAACGGCACCTGGTAGCCAGCGCCGAGCGCAATTTTTTGTTGCGGCGACACGCCACCCGATGACACGTGAATGAAGTTGCAACCAGCGGCCTTCAGGCGCGCTGCAAATTCGCTGCTTTGTGTCAGGTCCCAGCCGCCTTCAATCCAGTCTGAGGCAGAAATGCGAATGCCGAGCACGCCGCCAAAAGCCTGACGTACGGCGGTAAACAGCTCTAGCGGATAACGGATGCGGTTCTCGAAACTGCCGCCGTAGGCATCGGTTCGCTGATTGGCAATGGGTGACATGAACTCGTGCAGCAGGTACCCGTGGGCAGCGTGCAGTTCGATCGCCTCAATGCCCATGGCCGCCGAGCGCCGGGCAGCGGCCACAAACGCCGTGCGGATGTTGGCCATGGCCTCAAGGCTTAGCTCGGTCGGTGGCGGCTCGCTGGGCAATTGCGGCAGCGCCGACGGGCCAGCGGTTTGCCAACCGCCCTGGGCGGGGCTTAGCAACTGCCCACCCTGCCAGGGTACGGCGCTGGAGGCCTTGCGGCCAGCGTGCGCCAGCTGAATACAGATGGGTGTGGGCGGCGCCAGGCGGCGTGCTCGCTGCAGGGTGTCGGCCAGCGCCGCCTCGGTGCGCTCGTCCCAAAGCCCCAGGCAGGCGGGCGTGATGCGGCCTTCAGGCAGCACGGCGGTGGCCTCGATGGTGAACAGCCCGGCACCGCTGTTGAGCAGGTTGCCCCAGTGCATCAGGTGCCAGTCGGTGGCGGCGCCATCTTGGGCTGCGTATTGGCACATGGGGGCTACCACGATACGGTTGGGCAGGGTCAGGCCGCCGCGGGGTGAGGGTAGGTGCAGCGGGGAGAAAAGCAGGCTCATGGCGGATATAGAGTGGTCAAGGGGCAGTCTGCCGAGAAGGCTGGACTGTATCCTAAGCAGCAGGGTCAGTGCAGCCGCTCCAGCAGGCTCACGTAGTGCGTCACGGCGGCGCCGCCCATGTTGAAAACGCCCACCAGTTCAGCCCCGGGCACCTGGATGCCGCCGGCGCTGCCGTGCAGCTGCATGCAAGCCAGCACATGCATGGACACACCGGTAGCGCCTATGGGGTGCCCCTTGGCTTTCAGGCCGCCAGAGGGGTTGACCGGCAGTCGCCCGCCCATTTCGGTCCAACCCTCCATGATGGCGCGCGCACCCTGTCCAGGTGCGGTCAGGCCCATGGCCTCGTACTCCATCAGTTCAGCCACGGTGAAGCAGTCATGCGTCTCGACCAGGCTGAGGTCATCCAAGGTCGCCCCGGCGGCGCTCAGCGCCTGCTTCCAGGCCTCGGCGCAGCCGTCAAAGGCGCTGAGGTCGCGCCGGCTCATCGGCTTGAAGTCATTGACATGGGCGGTGCCGCGCAGACGGATGGCTTTGCCCATGCCCCGTGCTGTGTCGGCGTCGGTCAATATCACGGCCGCAGCGCCGTCGGATACGGCCGAGCAGTCGCTGCGCTTGAGTGGTGGTGCTACCCACGGGTTGCGGTCGGAAACCTCTCGACAGAAGTCGTAGCCCAGGTCTTTTCGAAACTGGGCATAGGGGTTGTTCACGCCATTTCGGTGGTTCTTGGCGGCGATGCGCGCCAGTGCGTCACTCTGGTCACCATAGCGGTTGAAGTACTGGTTGGCGATGTCGGCGAAGATGCCGGCAAAGCCCCCGGGCACCTCGCCTTCTTCTTTGATGTAGGCGGCGCCGGTCAGGATGTCGGCCACCTGCGGGCCGCGAACCTCTGTCATTTTTTCAGCGCCGATGACCAGCACGATCCGCCCCTTGTGCGCAGCGATGCAGTTGATGCCTTGGTACAGCGCTGCTGATCCCGTGGCACAGGCGTTTTCTACCCTGGTGGAGGGGGTGAAGCGCATGGCCTCGGCCACCTGTAGCGGCAGTGACGACAGGAAGCGCTCGCGCACAAAGCCCTCTCCGAAATGGCCGAGGTAGATCTCGTCGATGTCGCCTGGCGAGATGCCGGCGTCGGCGATCGCTTCACGCGTGACGCGGGTAATCAGCGACTCGATATCTTCGCCCTCGAGTTTGCCAAAGGGTGTGTGGGCCCAGCCGACGATGCAAGCACTCATGAAATCTCCTTGGTAAGGTGATGGGTGGTGGTCTCAGACCACCTTGCAGGTCATGCCGCCGTCCACGGGCAGCAGCACACCGGTGATGTATTTCGCTTGGTCGGACGCCAGAAAGACGGAGGCCCAGGCGATGTCCCAGGCGTCGCCCATGGCACCGGTCGGGCAGGCCGCGTTGCGCTTTGCCACCAGGTCTGCTTCGTCGGCAAAGGTACTGCCCAGCGAGGCCCGCGCGGTCGGGGTGTTCATCATGCCGGGCAGGATGGCATTGGCTCTAATCCCTTTGTCCGCGTACTGCATGGCAATCGCTTGGGTGAACTGGTTAACTGCCGCTTTGGAGGCGGCGTAGCCGATGTAGGCGGTGCCCAGCCAGCGGATACTGGCGATGGACGAGACATTAACAATGGCGCCGGAGCCCTGGGCCTCCATCAGCGGCAACACGTGCCGGCAGCTCAAGAACAGGCTACCTACGTTGAGCTTTAAAGAGTGGTCCCAGGTTTCTTCGCTCATCTCTACCGGGCCACCCAAGTAGGCCATTCCCACGTTGTTGTGCAGGATGTCGATGCGACCCTGCCAGGCCATGCAATGCGCCACCACCCGCGCAATATCAGCGTCCACCGTGACGTCGGCCTGCATTGCCTTACAAACACCGCCTTCTGCGCGGATGATGGCAGCCGTCTCTTCGGCCGCGGGCAGGCTCAGGTCTACCGCTAGCACCCTTGCGCCTTCTCGTGCATAGGCCACCGCTGTAGCTTTGCCGTTGCCCCAACCGGGGCCAATCGAGCCAGCACCCAGCACCAGTGCAACCTTGTCTTTGAGCCGTTGGGTCATGTGCGGGTCTCCTGTTGATCAGACGCGACGTGCTTGGCCGGCCCAGAACCGTTCCCGGATATCGCGCTTGAGCACCTTGCCCACTGGGCTGCGTGGCAGTTCGGGCCATATTTCGGCGCTCTTTGGGGTTTTCATGCCGCCCAGCCGAGCGCGGCAGAAATCCAACAGGTCTTGCGGCGCGGTGGTCGCCCCGGGTTTGAGCTCGACCACGGCCTTGACCGCTTCCCCCCATTTGTCGTCAGGCACACCGATGACTGCGCAGTCCTGGACGTCTGGGTGCGCCCAAAGAACCTGCTCAATCTCCGACGGGTAGATGTTGAACCCGCCCGAGATGATCATGTCTCGTTTGCGGTCTACGATGTACACATAGCCATCACTGTCCATCAGGCCAATGTCGCCGGTGTGGTGCCAGCCGAAGCGAGAGGCTTCTTCCGTAGCCGCTGGGTTGTTGACGTAGCCCTTCATCACCAGGTTGCCACGGATGACGATTTCTCCACGGTCGCCGGCGTCTAGCAATCGGCCGTCGTCGTCCATGATGGCGACTTGCGTCAACAGGGTAGCGCGACCGCAACTGGCCAACCTTTGTTCGTGGACCGGGTTGCCGCTCACCTGGTGTTCCTGCGGTGACAGGAAGGTGCACAGCATAGGCGACTCGGCCTGCCCATAGGTCTGCGCCATCACTGGTCCGAATACATCGATGGCTTCTTTGAGCTTCTCGCTCGACATCGGCGCTGCGGCGTAAATGAAATGGCGAAGTGAGGAGTAATCGAATTCGCGGACCCGAGGATGCGCCAGCATGGCGTAAATGGCTGTCGGCGGCAGGAACAGTGTGGTGACCCGGTGTAACTCAATGTGCCGCATGATCTCCAGGGGATCGACTTTCGGGATCATGATCTGGCTACCGCCCAATGCCAGGGTGGGCAGGGCGATGCATCCGGCGGCATGGGTCATGGGTGCAGCCACCAGATGGACCGGTGGTGCTTCATATTGCATGCTGGCACAGAAGTTCGCGATCATGGTCGTGAAGTTCAGGTTCGTCAGCATCACGCCTTTGGAGCGACCAGTCGTGCCGCCAGATGGCCAAATTGCAGCCAGGTCATGCGGGCCGGCGGGTATATCCGGATCGTCAGACGGCCAGGCTGCCAGCCAGTCGTAAAGCCAGGGGTCCGGGCCGTTGGCCCGGTCCACGCACACGAACCCCCTGATGGCAGGTACGCCCTGGCGAATCGCTTCGACCTCGCGCGTGAAGGCGCTGTGATAGAACAGCCAAGTACAGGCATTGCTGTCGAGGATGTAGAGGTTGTCGTCCAATGAGTTACGCGCATTCAGCGGCATCCACGCCAGACCCGCGCGCAGGATGCCCAAGATGCAAGCAAAGGCGTCCACATCGTTGTGGCTGAGCACGGCAGCCGCCATGCGTGGTTGCAAGCCCTGACCCATCAGGCCCTGGCCAATGCGGCAGGTCAGGGCCCGGGTGTCGGCGTAGGTCAGGCTACGCGTGGCATCGCTTAGGCAGGGGGCTTGCGGATTAAGGCGCGCACCTCGGTCGAAAAAATCGATCAGTCGCATGCTCGGTGCCGCAGGCCCTGCTGTTACCTACAGTTTGAACGGCACCACAACCTGTCGTTGTTCGCCCAGGCCTTCAATGCCCAGGGTCATGACGTCGCCCTTTTTCAGGTAAAGCGGCGGCTTCATGCCCAGACCAACGCCGGGTGGGGTGCCTGTGGTGATGACGTCGCCCGGCATCAGGGTCATGAACTGGCTGACATAGCTCACCAGCTTGGCCACGCCAAAAATCATGGTCTTGGTGTTGCCGGTTTGCATGCGCACGCCGTTCACATCGAGCCACATGCCCAAGGCTTGTGGGTTGGGCACTTCGTCACGGGTCACCAACCAGGGGCCGACAGGACCAAACGTGTCGCAGCCCTTGCCTTTGTCCCAAGTGGCACCGCGCTCGAGTTGAAACTCGCGCTCGCTCACATCGTTGATGACGCAATAACCCGCCACATGGTTCAAGGCCTCTTTTTGCGAGACATAACGGGTGCGGGTTCCGATCACGATGCCCAACTCCACTTCCCAATCGGTCTTTTTAGAGCCTTTGGGCAACATGACATCGTCGTCCGCCCCTTGAATACACGAGATGGCCTTGGTGAACACAATGGGTTCGGCCGGAATGGGCATGCCCGATTCGGCAGCGTGATCGGCATAGTTCAGGCCAATGGCAATGAACTTGCTGGTGTAAGAGATGGGCGTGCCAAAGCGCTTCTTGCCACGCACCAAAGGCAGTTTGTCGGTTTTGACTTTGGCCAATTTGGCCAGCGCTTGGTCATTCAGCAGATCGGGCGAAATGTCTTTGACCACCCCACTGAGATCGCGCAAGCGGCCTTCAGCATCGATCAAACCTGGTTTCTCTTTGCCGGGTTGGCCGTATCGAACGAGTTTCATAAAACCTCTCAGTGTAAAAATTCAATAAGTGGAACGACCACCCGACAGGTCAAAAACCGCGCCGGTGGAAAAAGAACAATCTTCGGTGCTGAGCCAAGTGACCATGGCCGCCACTTCTTCGGGTTCACCAAAGCGGGCCATCGGAATTTTGGACAACATGAACTGGATGTGCTCAGGCGTCATTTGATCAAAAATCGCGGTTTTCACAGCCGCCGGCGTGACACAGTTCACGCGCACGCCGGTGTCGGCCAGCTCTTTGCCCAACGATTTGGTGAGACCAATCACCGCCGCCTTGCTGGCACTGTAGGCACTGGCATTGGGGTTGCCGTCTTTGCCCGCGACCGACGCGATGTTGACGATGCGGCCGTAGTTGCGCGACTTCATGTGGGCGCTGAGTTCTCGGCAGCAATGAAACAAGCCGTTCACATTCACCTCGAACACCTGCTTCCAAGCATCGACCGGGTAGTCCCAGACTTTGACATTGGGGCCGGTGATGCCCGCGCTGTTGATCAGCACATCCACCGCGGCCAACGCCGTGGTTTGGGCGGTGGCTTGCACCACTTGGGCGTGGTCGGTCACATCGACCTGCACCACGTGGACCACAGCGCCCGCTTGTTTTTGGCGCAATTGCTCAGCGGCAAGGCCCATGCCGGAGGCATCGCGGTCCCAAATTGACACGCGCGCCCCTGAGGCCAGCATGCGCTGTGCAATGGCAAAACCCAACCCGGTTGCGCCCCCGGTGATGACCGCGTGGCGGCCTTTCATGTCCAACAAATTCATAGTGACTTTCGGGTCGATCAGATGGTCATGCCGCCATCGACCATGTAGGCATTGCCAGTGGCAAAAATGGCTTCGTCAGAGGCCAAGAAGGTCACGATGGGTGCGATTTCTGAGGCCTGTGCCAAACGCCCCATGGGCTGACGGTTGATGAAGTCTTTGCGCGCCTGCACCGGATCGTCGTAGCTGTTGATGCGGTCTTGCAGTGAAGGCGTGTCGACGGTGCCGGGGCAAATGGCATTGCAGCGAATGCCTTGGCGCACAAAGTCAGCGGCGACACTTTTGGTCAGGCCAATCACCGCCGCTTTGGTGGTGCCATAAACAAAACGGTTGGGCAAGCCCTTCACACTGGAGCAGACACTGGCCATGTTGATGATGCTGCCCCCGCGTCCTTCTTTTTCAAACTGCGCCACCATTTTTGGCAAGGCGGCTTGAATCATCCAATACTGTGAGCGCACATTCAGGTTGAAGGCGAAATCCCACTCGTCGTCTTGTGCCGCCAAGATGCTGCCGTTGTGCACAAAACCAGCGCAGTTGAACAAGATGTCAATTCTCTCCATGCTGGCCACTTGCGCTGCAATGGCTTGCTTGTCCAACACATTCAAAACGGCGGTGTGGACATGGGCCACGCCCTCATAGGCCTTGAGCAATTGCGCATTCACGTCGGTGGCATATACCGTGGCGCCTTCGGCCGCCATGGCCAAGGCCGCAGCCTGTCCAATGCCCTGCCCAGCGGCGGTGACCAACGCGGTTTTTCCTTTGAGTCTCATGGTGCCTTGATCTCCAGATGGGTGATTTGTCTGTGCGTGATGGCGGGCCAGTCCCAGGCAATGCCCAAGCCGGCATCCGTTGGCGGATGGGCAAACCCATCGGCCACTTGCATGCGTGAGGTGGTGATGTCGTCGAGCTGCGGAATGTATTCCACCCAAGTGGCGTTGGGCACGGCCGCGCAAAGGCTCACATGCAACTCCATCAGGAAATGGGGGCACACCGCCACATC
>Ga0209358_10003731_pt1 | contig 11140 bp, 18 predicted proteins | sample LauGreFa1BDMLBSN_2_FD_187574 | JGI IMG/M metagenome (GOLD analysis project Ga0209358, IMG submission 187574) | Freshwater lake microbial communities from Lake Michigan, USA - Fa13.BD.MLB.SN (SPAdes) (version 2) | ecosystem: Environmental > Aquatic > Freshwater > Lake | place: Lake Michigan, USA...
GGACCTGCAATACCAACGGCACCTGCAAGATTAACACTCCAAGATGCGTATGTTCCAGTACCTGTAAATGAGGTTACTGTAAAAATTAATGTACCTGCTGAATAGGATGTTACATCACCAATCATCAGGTTGTTTATATCAAATGCAACTACTACTGTCTGACCAATGGAGTAATCAACATTTGGATCAGCAAGTATAAATGTTTTGCTTCCGCTTCCAATTGCGACAGAACTTGTAGATGTTGTTGCGTATCTATCTCCGTCTGCTCCTGAAACACCAGTAGGGCCAGTAGAACCTGTGGCTCCAACAGGGCCTGTAACTCCAGTTACTCCTATATCGCCTGTAACGCCTTGAGGTCCAGTACTTCCAGTTGCTCCAACGGGTCCTGTAACTCCTGTTGGTCCAGTACTTCCTGCAGGTCCTGTAGCACCAGTGGCTCCAGTAGCACCTGAAGGTCCTGTTGCTCCTGTAGTTCCTGCTCCAGTTGCTCCTGCAGGACCAGTTGCACCAGTAGGGCCAGTTTCTCCTGTAGGGCCAGTTGCACCAGTTGTTCCTGCACCTGCAGGACCTGTTGCTCCAGTTGCTCCAGTTGGACCTGTAGAACCAGCAGGGCCTGTTGCTCCGCTTGGTCCAGCACCACCTTGTGGTCCAGGTGCAGTGACGGTTACAATGTTGTTTGTTTCATTAACAACTACTTGATTTGATATTGAAGTCATTATCTTGTAACCTCTCCACTAACTGTGACTGTTCCTTGAATTAAACGAGTTCTAACTCCACCAGTGCTTAGTTCTAAGTCATAAACATAAAGACCTGGATCAATGTCTGCTTGCTCGTCTGTTGCTACTAAATCTAATGTTCCTGTAGGGCCAGTAATTGTGATACCACCATTTGAAGTTGATAGAGTCAAAACAGCAGTATCAGAATCAAACTTACGACGAATCTGCATCTCTGCTGTGTAGCCAGTCAGGTTGATTGGTGTTCCAGAAGGATCATTGTAGATTATTTGTAGAGTCCATGTAGAACCTTGGTCAAGAGTAAAGTTATAAATACCTGCGATTGCCACGATTACTCCTTTTCCGTAATGTAAACTAAAAATAAGCCTAATGCTATAAAACTAACTGGTGGAAAGATTAGGAAAAGTCCATATGTGGTAAGCCCTACACCAGTAACTTCTGTTATTACTGGCCAGTCTATCTTTAGTTTTTTCATTATGCTCCTATATTGAATGGAACCTGGCTACAGGTTGTTTAGGTGGCTTTGGTGCTGTTGCACGATCATAGCCAAATATTGCTGCTACAGCAGCGTCAATCTTACGCTTATTAGTAGCCTTGGCTACCATAATACCTCTTGATGAAGTCTTTGTAACTGTGTTTGATATATGTCTGGCAAGTCTTTCATCACCATCATGGGTAAATGATTGATTCATTACTGCCTCGTAAAATTTCTGTGTGGCTGGAACCATACGCTCTGCTGAGTTTGGATAAGAAACTACTGGCATACCTTCCTCATCAAGTAACATAAATGTTCTTGACCAACGAGCAGGATCAAAAGTAACTTCTCTGACGCTTATATTTGGATCTCTATAAGTATCAACAATAGTCTTCTCAACCTCTGCAATTGGCACTGACCAAAGTGGATCTGGGTCTACCTCTGGTAGTTCCCATAAGCCTACTATCTTTAAGTGTGGCTTTTCTCCACCTAAGTACCAGGCAATTATAGCAGTAGAGTCGTTTGAAAAAGCACCATCAAAGGCCAAGATAACATCTTCTCCAGGAATGATTTCTCTATCCTTAAGTAGCAGTGCATCCCAAGCATCTGACGGAATCCATGATTGACCAGTAGAGGTCCAGATGTTTAGTCTCTTAGTTTTAAATTCTGATTCAGGTGTAAGCAATGATGCAGAAAGCATATCCTCTTCAGAAACGATATCTCCCATTGAAGGATTTGCTAAATACCAGTTCTCAGGATCCTTGTAATTGAGTTTTTCATCACCCTGATACCATGCAAAGAAGAAAGAAGGGTCTTCAATCTCACCTTTTGCTATCTGAATTCCTCTGTTATACATCTGATAACAAATAGAATCCTTACCTGCAGAGTCATATTTAGTGCCTGCTGTGGTAATTGCTACCAACATTGGCTCTAATCTTGCACCCATAGATAGTGATAAAACATCATAAAGTTCTCTATTTTGCTGTGCATGTAACTCATCTATAACAATAAAAGTAGAGTTTAAACCTTCTTTTGTAAAGGATTCAGATGATAATGCTCTATATACAGAACCAGTTAAAGGGTTATATATAGTATTTTGATACACTTCTAAGATATCTTTTAACTCTGGTTCAAGTTCAATCATCTTCTTTACCGTTTTAAAAATGATACGAGCCTGTTCCTTATCTGCTGCTGCAGAATAAATCTGACCACCATTAACGCCTAAAACAATTTGCTCTAAAACAAGAGAAGCAATCAGTGCTGACTTTCCGTTCTTGCGTGGAACGCCAATCAAAGCACGACGATGCTTTAGCATCCCATCTTCTCTTTCAGCATAAAGATGAACCAGCATGTCTTTTTGCCAGGGTCTAAGAATAAACTTCTCACCAGTCTTACCAGCGATAGAATCTTCAGTTAAATGACAGAGAGTCTCAATAAAATCTATTACTTCATAGCCACGAGAGTTAGACAACTCAGTTTCTGAAACAGGCGATAAAAATGTTGGAGGCCAAGTCATCTTAACCTCTAAATGCTAACGAAAGCCTGTTCTTTTCAAAGTCAATATCTATAATTTCAACTTCTACTTCCTGGTCCATAGCATAGGACTCAGGTAATGATTCGCCCATCTTGGACTTATGAACAAGACCTGCAAGCATTCCCATTTCAACAAACACACCATAGTCAGTTATTCCTGAAACCTTAGCCTTATGTATTTGACCTATGGCTAATTTAGCAAATTCAATTTGCTTATCTTCCTTTTGCATTTGCTCAATAAGTGAACGGCGATTAAGAACGATACTTCCTTTTGCTCTATCAATTGAGTGAATTAGGAATTCAGCCTCATGGCCAATATATGATTCAAAGTCTGTAACCCTATTTACATCAATTAGAGAACCAGGCAAAAAGGCCTTAACTCCAATATCTACAATTAATCCACCCTTGACCATTTTGACTACCTTACCCATAATAGGTATAGATAGTTCAAATCTATTTTGAAAGTCATTCCAAAGGGATTCTATTTCATTCTGCTTTAGAGATAGTATGTACTGTCCTTCTTCATTCTTATGTAGGACTATTGCTTCTACTACCTGCCCAATTTGAAGTATGTCATCAATATAGGCATCCTTACGATTTGATACTTCAGACTTTGGGATAAATGCTTCTGTCTTATCGCCAATATCCACAAGTGCACCATCACGACCAATTTGAACCACAGTGCCAGATACTGGCTCCTTGGTCTTAAAGGTCTTTATAGATGCATCAATTGCAGCCATAAAATCCTCTGCCGTTCCTATATCGTTAATTGCTATTTGTTTCATTTATTACTTCAGCCCCTGTTTCTATCAATTCAGATTCAGCCTCTACAATAATTGTATCAGCCTTGGCTCTGTTATGCCTTCTTTCCAAAAGTTTGTCAATAGAGGTTGCAGCCTTGACCTCTGCAACGCCTAAGCGTGATCTCGCAATAGGATCAAAGCCAAGAGATGCTAACGCATCAGTGTATGCTTTATTAATTGCGACAAACGCTCTACCATCGTTGCTCTCAAGAGTAGCCATATATTTATTTCTTGCTGCCTCTGAAGCATCAGCCAAAAATGCAGCATTAGAAATTGCATCAATATCACTAACAGGACTAAGCCAAGTAACAGCCATACCCCAAGCACGATTCCAAAGATTAATTCCTGTCTCACCAAGAGTATCAGGTGGTGTTGGGATTTCTCTGGCCATGGGCAAATGCGTAATATTGTTTAAATCTGGTAAAGGTCTTTGCCCAGGATTGCCCAATAATCTTTTAAGTTCCGTTGGTTTTGGTGGTCTTCCTGCAGTCATTTTATTTTTTCTCCAATGTCCGTTTTGCGTAATTTATACACAAAAATACTATTTCTGTAATTTCGCAGAGAAATACAGAACAGGGCAGACGGGGTCTACAGTTAATTTTTGAGCACAAAAAAATACCCATACCTGGAATATGCCAGGAGGGAGGCAGGGGTTTCCTGCTTGTTTATTATTTATTTAGATATATTTTAACCTTTAGAACTGTTGCATTTTCTACAAAGAACCATGATATTTTCCAGGATATTATTTCCACCATTTGCCAGACTGAGTATATGATCTGCCGTGAGGTCTTTATTTGTTCCGCATCTTGAGCACCATGGTTGTAATGTTCTTGCCAACCTGCTCAGTTTCTGCCATTCATAATCGTAGGCTTTGTTGCGTTGTTTTCTTTTTGGATCCTTTGATTCTATTGCTGCTCTGCACTGCCTACATACACCACCTCTTGATACTACTCCACAGTATAGGCAGGGGCTATTAAACTTCTTCATTATTATTATTTATTATTATTCTAAATCCGTATCAACATCAGATGCCTCTACGCTACATTCTTCACAATCATGGTCTTGTTCAATTGCTTGGTCATACTTGAGGGCAGCACCCATATGGGCATTCATTAATGTTAGGGCAGTTAGTGTGCCTCTATTTAATAATGTCTCAACACCATCAAATGATAATTTCTCATCTGTTTCTAAATGGACTTGAGATGCTCCTACTATTAGATGCATACTATACATGTGATTCCTTTATTAGGATTAATTGGTACTCTTTAGATTCCGCCCTGATTTTGGGTGCACGAAGTACAGGCTCTCTTATTTTACCAGATAAATTAGAAACTCGCAACTTCATTCCTTACTCTTACCATAGCAGATAAGTCATATAAACCATTGCGTTTAGGTATATCGTACTCATCTATAACCTTCAGTGCCTGCTTCTTGGTGATATTAAGCCATAGACAAATAGCCTCAAGATCAAGGTAAAATCTCTTATCTGGATTATCCATAGCCAATTGTAGTAATCTGTATAGAGTCCAAGAACCCTTACATTTGAGACAAAATACATCAGCAAGGATATTCTCAATGTCTATTGCTACCCTATTCTTACAGCCTTCTGTAGGACATGGGATTCTTCTTGTTGTCTCTATGAAGGCTTTAGTTACTGATAATCCTTTAGAGTGGATTACTTTGACTTCCCTCGCAAATTCACCAGACCAGTCCTGCTGTAAGGTCCAGCCTAAATGAGTAATGTGGAACTGGGCTGTTGCAGCAACCTCTGCCTCAATACTTGGCTCTCTCTTAAGCAGGGCTGGTGGTGTGAGATTTCTCGCTCTACGAATCATGGCCTCATACTTATGTAGCATAGGTAGAGTATCTACTGCTGTAGAATAATCCATCGCTGCTACATTGAAACCCAATGATCTTTCTGAGTTACGAGATCCTGACCCAGTTCTACCTGGAACCAGGAATCCTTTTGATTCTTGTTGCAGGGTAGGAATGTCAGAGAGTTGATCTCTTAATACGCTTTCGCACTTTCTGCAAAGATACTTATCATCTTTTGCATGATGCTGACATAACTGACATTCCATTTGTCTACCCCTATTTTTTATCTAATTGTTTCATCAAGTCATCAACTGTTTCAAAGTCTTTGTACTCTGATGGTGTACTAATCTTTTCTACCTCTTCTTTAAGTGCATTGAGTGTAAGGGTTCTTCTTTCCCACTTACCTTTATTTGGTCCAAGCAATGTTAGTAGCAATGCCCATGGTCCAAGAACATATGCTACGAATGTCCAGATAAGAATACTTCTTGCATACACTAATGCTACTACTGCTGTTAGCACCATCCATAACACTGTCATTACTCGCACTCACAATGGTTGTGTTGGCTCTTATCAAATACATATCTGCCTTCTCTACTCATGTCAATGACTACTGCCCACACTCGTGGTCCCCATTCATCAACTTCTTCAATCTGTGCATAGACTGGATAGAGTCCATCACCATTGCCTGTAGAAAATACAGTTGCATCATGATCACCTAAAGTACCAAAGCCATTAGTTAGTGTGGCATTAGCAGCACCCATGTAACTGTACTCACCTACTCTGTTTACATGGTCTTCAAGATCAAAGTTTTCTTCATCATCATAGGACTTCCACTTATCTAAATACAATGGATCGCCAATTATTGCTTGACCTGAGTCAACAAAAAATGTTCCTATTAGTTGTAGATTGTTTAACTTCTTAGCCTTAATTTTTTTACTCATTACTTTTTCTCCTCATTCTCGTTGTAGTCTATGAAGCCAATTTTCTCCATAGTCTTGTTGCATTTACCGCAGTTTTCGTCAGATATTTGAACACAATCATCTGCCTTACACCAGTATATCATCTCAGTCATCTGTTCTCCAAACGCTTGTAAGTGTATATAATTAAATGCTTTTAATAGATTACGCTTCTGTACTTCTTCTGGTACTTCTTTTATTTCGTACATACCGTCGCCTACTTCCTCTTCTTGCTTGGCAATTCTGTATTGCCTGTCGTATTCTTTCCTACATTCTCTACAGACTGTGACTCTTCTCGTCCCGCTTTTATGAGCGAGAGCAAAGAATCTATCCTCCAAAGGATATTCAATTTCACACTTAATGCATACTCTTTTATCCATGTCATCACTGCCCACTTACTACTGTGGTTTCAAGACCTTGTTCCTTGGCATTCTCGCCCATCATCTGATGAATAAGAACTCCTTCTTCCCAGTCTTCGTCAGTCATGTATGCTGATCTGCTTGTGCTTGGTAGAACTACAAATGGCCCACCTGTATAGGATGACATTCCTGATAGGACAAATTCTAACTCTGCTTGTGCCTGCTTTTTTGTATAACCAAAGGCAAGTCTTTCGTTAAGGAAATGCTCTTCAATTGCGTTCATTATTTTGCCTCCTCTCTTTTACGACGAATATCGTAATTGACGAGATATCCAATAATCTTTTCTCTGTTTGGATAATCTTCACGAAGAGTATTCTTTTCGTATCTTCCTATTGCAGTGTTGCACTTATTACAAACAGCACCTCTAACGCACTTACCACAGGATGACTTTCCTGGACAGCAAGCATGGTCGTGGTCAACATGCAAATTTCTATCTGTGTCTAATTCTTGCTTAGAACCACAAACATTGCAACCATCTTCTGAAAGAGCATTCCACTGTTCAACAGTTAGATTGTATTTATACTTAAGTCTTGATTTAAGTGAGTATGAATAGGAATAAACCTGTTTTCCATTTACATTCCTGTAGACTTTCTTTTCTTGATTGGCACCAATGATTTCTATTATTGAATCAGTCTGACCAGTTAATCTTACACGATCATAGTGCACACGACAATAACCTTTTGCATAATGTCTCTTATCGCAATCATCAACTGTGCAACTCTTGCTTCCTTGCGTTCTTGACATTTTTAAGTTGTAACCATTTCTGCAATTCTTGCAAAGACGATCATGACCATACTTTAATGTTCTCCAAGCATGACCAGAATAGAATTGCGATAGGTCTTTTTCTTCTTTACAACCTGAACAAGTTTTTGTATTCATTATGCATACACCTCGTAAAATTCACGATAAGTGATTATGCCCTTATATTCATTGCAATTTCCCTCACTGCCTTCTTGTCCACAGTATTGGGTTGTTGAGTAATCAATTGCATCAGCGATATGTCCTTCGCAAAAAATGCACATTAAACTATCTAAAGTTCTCATTTCTAATCTCCTAAGTTGTTGTAGTTTTACAGTTTCTCAACTGCACATACTAAGTATACCATTGGAGTTTGTATATTGTCAAATAAAGGGCCTTATTTAGGTCACATTTGTATAACGATTTCCTGTGAGTTTCCTGAGATAATATTAATCAAGGCTATACCAGCCCTTATCATGTAATGTATATAAACGCTTAAAATATGTGTCGTATTGATATCTAACATTATCTACTGAATATAGGCTTACTGCTCTTTCATGTATAGTTCTTGGATTAAGGCTTTTTACATCTTCCGCCGCTTTTAGAAAATCTTTGAAGGTGTGGCACTTATAGCCATTTAGACCATTGATTACCGTTTCAGAATACACTCCCCATGGTGTAGAAATTACAGGAGTTCCACATACTTGTGCTTCAATATGTACATTCGCAAACGGCTCTATGTAATATGTTGGAGTAAATACTGCTATGGCTTTACCCATCAACTCAGCCTTTTCTTTTCCATAGACTGGACCAATGTGTTCTCCATAAGGAACTTTAAAATCTCCAACGCCTGCAAGGATTAGACGCTTGCCTAACTTCTCACATACCTGTGAAGCCACATCAATTCCTTTTCTTGGAATGAGTCTGCCTACATATAAATAATAATCTTCTTTAGTTTCTTGCAAAGGGTACTTGGCAGGATCTAAATATCCAGGAATAACATCATCAAAGAAATTACCATCTACTGCTGTAGGATTCTTATGCATTGCATAAATACTATGTCTCCATGCTTCAGACTCAAATACTCTAAATGGGCAGAATGTTCCACCATAGCCAATCCCGTATTCTACTCTTAAATTTTTAGGAAACTCGTTAGCAATGCTTACCTGTGTAGATCCAGCAATAAATAAAATAAAGTCTTTAGGCTCTAATCTTTCCTTGATTGCATTTGTGACGGCATTGTTAAAATACTGCCATCCTTCTAATTCAGCATCATACTCAACATGTAGAAAATGCTTACCATCTAATAGTGCAAGTCTTTCTTCTTCTGGCATACATGGAATGAATTCTGTTACATTGGCTTCATTCTCAGTTCCGCCATATAAAAATGTTTCATGACCAAGGGAAGTCATCATGTTACAAAAGTTTATAATCTTATTTGTATAAGCACAATTTTCGTACTCTGCTGTGGTATTTGTATGCGGTAATCCAATTATGTGAAATCTCATTTGCAGCAACCACCTTTGCAACATTCATTTTCTAACAAATAGATAATTTTGTCTATTGTCTGAATTGATTTATTAATGCTTTCTTTTACCTCAGATAATGTCTTCTGGTAATTCTGGTTGTTCGTATCCATTGGATAACTCATTCCCCCCATTTAGTTCCTCCATCATTTGTTCTCGTATTGCTTCTCTTAAAGCGACTATCCATGCATTAGCAAATTCTAATTGTTCTTGGTCATCTGATTGAAGAATAATATCTCCATTGTAAATAAACCACTTATTGCTTTCCATAGTTGTCTCCGTTATATCGTTTGTTCCTTACCTCTGCAAGTGTACTACCTATGTTAGGTAAGTCTTTTCCTGGATTCCGCTTTTGATATGAAGTGATATATCTTTCAAGGTATTCATCTATTAATTGTACCACTTGCTCATCATTCATATGATTTAACTCTGATGGCTTGTTGTGTTTCCAAAATCTACTTAAAAGTCCTGGTTCTTTATTTACCATAGTTTACAGTCCTTTGGTAAATGCATCTTTACACTTGTTTCAGAATGGATCAATATCTTCTGACCTTTTTTAATTCTTCTTGTGCAGGCATCACATTTGATATTTTCAATAGTATTTACAATAGTCTTCCAAGCAGTATTAGTATTACTGCTATCTAAATAATCTTTATCTTTTTTAAGAGGACTTCTTTCATCTATCCAATTAATATTACTTCCCATAATCTAATATTCCCCTTTAATCTTTTCTTTTCTAATGTCTGCCCATGTCGGATTTTAACATATGAAAAATCTTCTGTTAAAAGATATGGCTTCGCCATTAGTACTACTTCGTAATTCAGCACTCTTCGTGAGAATTCAACGAGACTCAAGCAATCTGCCCGTAGTCCCTTCAGAACCAACATTGATGTGATCTCTAAACGCTCTGAAGTAATCCTATTGTAGCAGAAGAGTTTTTCTATTGTCAAATGAGGATAAAAAAAAGACCTCCAAGCGAGAATGAGAATAAGCACTTGGAGGTCGTCAGCATGTGAACTGACATTTTTTATGTTGACACTCAGGAGGTAATCAACTGTAATTATTATAACATAGGCCTTTGTATTATGTCAAATATAGTAAACTGTACGGATATTTCCGTTTTCGTCAACTGTTGTGACTTCTTTAATTTGATCTTCTTCTAAAATTTCTTCTGTCATTTTTTTCAGTACCATCCTTTTTCTTGAAAATGTTTCCAAGCATTGCATGGTGTGACATGCCTTCTGGAAATATATGATAGCGTAGCGACTAACTGTGCTACTCCTGCATTGGATTTTTTCATGCCAAGACTGCTTACTGTGCTGTCCAGCATTTGGCCTATTCCACTGGCTGTAGATGTAGGATTCTGGGCTTTAGGATTCCAGGCTGATTCTTTTCCTATCAACTTGGTAAAGCATGAATATTCATTTTTTGTTAGTAGTTCTTTGGCTACCTGCTTTGCAGATACCTGCATCAAAGGTGGCCTGTCTTTATAAACTACTGGAACTGCTGGTGTTGGGCTGGATAGTTGTAATAATAAAACAGATATTACTATAAATAGTCCAGCGATAAATGTATTTTTGTTTAAAATAGGTATTCTCCTTGGTTAGCCCCATGAAATAACCCCATGAGTTGTCTTCAGAATGCCCTTTAAAACGGTTCTACGATGGTTTTAACGGACTTTCAGACCTTGGTTGTTCCTCTATCCCTTTCTTAAGTTAAAATGGCCCCAGATTTTACTCCAGGGCCACCTTTAAGACCTGAATCGCTCAAATATCCCTTTAGGTGTGTGTAGCGTTGTGATCTTAATATCTAATTTTACCAGTTATTTAGAATTTCGTCCAAACTCTTTCTCGTTAGGCTGTAGAGCCTTTGCTAAAGGTCCTAATAGACCTGCTAAAAATGCGTTTGCCAATACCTTTGGATCTGTAATTCCAGACATGTATAAGGCTACAACTGATGCAAAAGATGCTCTTGCCCATGACTGAGCCATAGCAATTGCCTTTTCTTTATTGGATTTAACTATCTTGGCCTTAGCCATCTTTGTTCTCCTTTTTTAACTTCATTGTTTTTATTCTTGCTTTTACTTCGTCAGGTGTTTCAACTATCTCAAAATGCATTTCGTCCTTGCGTTTTGCATAGTC
>Ga0209358_10003732_pt1 | contig 11138 bp, 11 predicted proteins | sample LauGreFa1BDMLBSN_2_FD_187574 | JGI IMG/M metagenome (GOLD analysis project Ga0209358, IMG submission 187574) | Freshwater lake microbial communities from Lake Michigan, USA - Fa13.BD.MLB.SN (SPAdes) (version 2) | ecosystem: Environmental > Aquatic > Freshwater > Lake | place: Lake Michigan, USA...
GCCAGGGACGTAATAACCCATACTCATCCCGGCGGGGACGAACTGCTTAACGATCCCTGCGGCTTGCACCGTGAGCGCGCCCATTGCCATCTTGCGCGACAAACCACGGGTTGGGCCTGCGAGGTAATGCCCGAGCATCACCGTCGTGACTGCTTTGACCGCATCGCCCACGCCGACTTTGCCAGGAACCGCCTGAAGGTTAGCGGGGAGCACCTTGTTGATGTAACCCTGGATGACATCCACGGCGACCGAACCCGCGCCACCGATAAAGGCCTCGCGAATGGCGGTCATCAGCATGCCGCCGCCCATGCCGATCGGGTTGCGTCTGCGACGCATCACACGCCGACGGGCCACTGCTGCGATGGGGTTACGCCTGCGCATCGTGCGACGCTTTGCAAGCGCTGCAACGGGGTTTTTGCGACGGGTCATTTTCCGCCGACGGGCGACGGGGTTAGCTTTGCGGGTCGCTTTGCGCCTGCGGGGATTGATTAAGAGCATCTGTGCCATATTAAATTACCTTGTAGGGTCAGAATGATCGACTATCCCTCGCTCGGTAAAATCATAATTTCCACCAATGAGGAATAAACGCTTTCCATCGGGCGAAACAACAAATAAGGGCTTGTCCGCCTTCCGAAACTGGTGTATGTACTTTTCGAGTTTGCCATCTCGAACCGTACTATAAAGAATTCCATCGACTTCGCCAATGGCAACGCCGACTTTGGGCATAGGCTCGACCTTAATCTTGCCGATCGATTCGGCCTCATGGCCCGAGAATCGCTCGTAAAGGTCGGCAGCGCGATCGATCTCGCTTTGCACCGCGCGATACTGCCCGGCCTTGCTCGACGGCGGAACCGGGTTTTTCGGCCTAATCCCCTTGCTTACATGCTTGGGCTTTAGTAGCGCCGGAATATCACAATCCCAAGCTGCAAGCGCTTTGTTGATCCTGCTCTTAGGATCCGCCGCCTTTTTCTTACTGGTCAATTTTTTGCGCATGCCGCCCATCCTGGCGCAAAAGCTCTCGCGCCGGTCCGCCGCTGCGGGCCATTGCTTTGCGGCCTTGATCGTGACGGGTTTTTTGAGCGCCATTACATAAACTTTTTAACAAGCGACCTTAGCTCGGTTAATGTCCCAATATATTGCTGCCCTGGTAGGCTTTTGACCATGGCTTGAAAACCGGGATTGCTAACCGCTGCGCTTGGCAATTGATAACTCGTATAAACACCGCGTTTTCGATCGCGTTGCGAAAATTGAAAGGTCACGGGCGTTCGCGCATCCATACCATAAGTAAACCCACCGTCATCAAGCACTAAAGCGTAAGCGTATTTCATATTATCTCGGGCTTTCGGATTGGTAATCAACACCACACGCGGCTTACGTTCCTCGCGCTCGCTTGGGTTGTTGCGTAAAGCCTTGGTTTGCGCCGCGAACGATAAAAAGCGCTCGCCTGTTTTTGTATCAACACCGACAAAAAGCCCAGGCGGGCGGTCGATATTGTCCAAAAAATCCTTAGCCTTTCCGAGATCGTCATAACTGGCTTTGAGATCGCCGGATCCGGCCCATAAAATTTCATAGCGTCCGCCTGCCACGCCGAGCGGGTTGCGCTTCAAAGTCATACCCTGACGCACATAAGCCCGCCGCTCAGCATCGCGCTGCGCTTTTAGCTCACGCGAAATTTCACCACGGGTCGGATGAAAAGCATAAGCAACTTCATAATCTCGCGGGTCAAGCGTAATTGTCACACCATTGCGCAACCGTCCCGCCTGCGACTTAGCTTCAGGCGTAATCCCAAAAACAACGTAAACAATATCATCACGGCCTCGCATCCTTAACTGGTTTGCATAATGTTCAGCAAGCCCACGGGATGACGTAACACTACGCTGGAAAGTATCGGTAATGTTTACAACACCATCAAGCCCATAAGTAAGCGGGTTTTTCTTACGCTTAGTCCCTCGTTTAAACGCGCCTGATCGCGCCATCTCCGCAAAGCGCTCGCGGACTGCCAATTGCGCCGGGGTCGGTTTTTTCTTCATCGGGTTGTCCTCATAACGGGGCATGCGAAAGCCCGGAATCCCGGTTTGCTGCCAATTGCGATTGTTGTTAAGACCGCTCATCAAAAGCGCGTAAACGACTTCCTGGCGCGTATAGCCCAGGGTCGAGGCGATGCGATCGAACGTCTCCACCGTCTCAGGCTTAACCCGCACCTGGATCACGGCTTGACGCTCTCGAAACGCTTTTTGTCGCTCAGCATCGCTTGCATACTTGCGCGGCCTGGGGTTTTGAATCGTTACGCGTGACGAAACCCGCGATTTTCGCGCTAAGGGCTTCGCAAGGGTAAGGGCTTGCATCGCGTCTTAGCCTTTTATTTTCTTGAAGGCTTCAAAAGCATAAAAAGCTGCAACACCGATCGCGACCCACTTCACAATGCCCGCAATCGAGGTCAAGGGCGACTCGTTAGCTTCCGCCACCGCTGCATCGGTTTGCAAAATCGCCTGCGCGACTTTAGCCCGATCGGCTTCTGGCACTTGCTCTAATAGCTGCGCTTCGCGCAAGCGTTGATTAACGCCCAGGATCCACTCACGGCCCCACACAATGATGCCCGCTGCGGCTGCAACGGCTGCGGCAATGGCAGCACCGGCAACAATAGGCGCAGCGCCCAAGGTTTGTGGCAGGCTCAACACCGGGAATCGGATCCCGATCGCGTTTGCGCCACTGGCTGCAAAATTGATCGCCTCGGCTGCGATCTTAATTTGCGTCTTTTTTGACGCAAACTCGGCTTGCAGGGCAATCAAATCGTCGGCTAGTTCGCCTGCGCCAATCTCGCGAATGAGCGCATCAACCGTTCGCCCGGTTTCGTCAAGCGCGTTAATGACTTGCTGAAATTCCCTTACTTTGTTTCGGTAGTAATCAAGCGAGAGCGGACCTTCGCTCTCCACATCATAGGGTCCAGTTGCCGGGGATTCGCCAAGCATGACTTACTGCCCCAGGAAAAACGCAAGCGCTGAGAGTAAGCCCACGGCTGCACCCACACCCTCGCTTTTCTTGGTCAGGTCAGCGACCACTTCGGGCGGGGGTGTATCGGTAAGGCTTGCGTCATTGGTTCGCTTCACAAGCGCTTTCGCTTCCTCGCTCTCGGCAACATAGCGCTTGAAATCGCTCAAGCTCATTTGCTTTGACGCTAACAAAGGCTCCCAGTACTGGTAATCGGCTTCGCTTGGCTCGCGCTTTAGGCTTGTCGTATAAGCCTTGTAAATCTCATCGCGGGCCTTAAACGCAAGCGCGGGGGATGTATCGCCAATCGGCGAAACCGGCTCAAGGTCCGAAATGTTAACGTCGGGGTTGTAGTAATTCTGAAGCTCGACCACGGGCGAAGCCTGCGGGTCGGCTGCGACCATGTCCTGGTTGGTATAGCTTGCGCCCCAGGTTGAGGTTCCCATGATGGGGTCGATCGCTTCAGCGCTGCCGGTCATCGGGTTAATGGTTTGCACAATCAACGGGGTTGCGCCTGGGGTTACAACAATCGCCTCATGATAGCTTTTCGCTTCCTCACTGTTGGCAATATAACTAATCGCTTGATCGACCGGCAACCCGTTAACTTCGACCGCATCGCACCAATAACGGCGTTCCTCAATCGTTGGATTGCGATAAAGGTTTTGTTGATACGCGCCCAGGATGATCCCTTCGGTTGATTGGCTTAAGCGCACCGCAACAAGCTCGCCCTCAATTTGCCCGGTCCACACTAAATTGGCCCAGTAATCGACCTCAAAAGCCTGCGGGTCACGTTTGAGCACTTGCCGATAATCGTCGATCACATCGGCTTGCACTTCAAGCGCATAAGCCTGCAACGATTGCTCGCGCTGTCCATCAAGCGCGGCTTGCGCTGCTGCGGTCTGAGCGGCAAGCGCTGCCGCTTCGGCTTCGGCTTTGGCTTGGCTTGCTAAAAAATCCTGATCGGCTTGGAAAGCGCCTGCATCAAGCACCGCAATGCGCTCGGCCTCGATAACGCTTGCTTGCATATCAAGCGCGGCTTGCTCGGCTTGCTGCGTGAACGCGTCAACCGTTTGCAATACGCTCGCCTTTTCAAAAACGGGTAACGATGCCTGCAAATCACTTGCAAATTCTAAAAGGCTTTTTGCCCCTCGGCTTAGCATGTTAACGGCTTCGGCTAGCTCTTGATCGCTTGGGTCACGGTTTAACACTTCCCGGTAAACCCTTCGCGCCTGCGCATCCCAAAAGATCGAACTTGACGCAAGCGCCGCACCGCTTGGGGGTAACCGCTGCCCGCGTTGCGCTGCGTTGTAAACCTCGGTCGCCCAGGTTTGATAAGCGGCATTTGCGCCTGCAAAATCAGCGCCCAACAAAACGCCGTATTGAATCCACTTTTGCGCATCGCTTTCGCTAAGATCAACCCCGCGATCCAAAAAGCGCCGCGCAACGGTTAACATAGCGTTAAGGGTTGCTTCTTGGTTCGCCGTTTGCACATAAGGGAACCGATCAAGCAAGGTGTCGAAAAGCGTAGCCATAACCGGCCCTCTCAAAAATTAGCGCCGCGATAAAAAAAGCACCGCGAGCAAAGCAATCCCGCCGACAATCAAAAGCTGCCGCGTGTCCTGACCCACTTCCACGCCGACCGATAACCCGGCCTGCGCTGCGCTGATCGGGGGTAAGCCTTGCCTTGCTCGCTCTAAATTGATCTGCATCAACTGCCGTTGCGTATTGGTCATAACAAGCATCGTGAGCGCCCGCTGCGCGGTATCGATCCAACTTTCACCCGGTTGCGATTGTTGGTTAATAACCTTGGTCATGCCTGGGGCGGTCTGCTCGATCACCGGCTGATAAGCCGAGTATGGGTATGGGTCCGCTTGACCGTATACAAATTCCTCATCCATAAAATCACCTTCTTAAAAGTAAGATTGCTGCAAGGGCTGCGCCGCCGATCAAAAGCGTATTCGTTGAAATGCCGCCCAAAAGCCCGCCCTTCTGCGCACCGGGCCTGATGGTCGTTTGTGTCCCATCGATATTAGTCCGGGTCACCGTCCCATCGGCATTTTTAACGACAATCGACCCGTCCGGCTGCGCCTGGGGTACACCAACCCGAACCGGGTTCGCTGTTCCATAAGGGCTTGTTGCGCCTGCGGGGGTATAGCGCCCGGTCCGTTGGATCTGTTCGCGGGCCAAAACAAAATTGCCAACGGTCGAGGCTGCGTTGAGTAAAAAGGCGGGCCAACTATCGCCTGAAAAGGTCGGTAACACCCCGGTCGATCGCGCTGCCGGGGTTGATGCGGGTCGGGCTGCGTTGGGTTGCTCCGCAACAAACGTGTTTCCACCGGCTGAAGCTGCTGCCCAGGTTTGCGCGGTTAGCTCATCGATCCCACCTTCGTTGAAAGCGGCTTCGGCCTGCGCCGGGGTTAGCAATTGCTGATTGGCAAAATCGTATATTCCGCCATCATCACCCACATATATTGATTGCGCATAGACCTCGATCGAGGGGTTCACCAATTCGCCGAAATCATCATAGACCGCGCCGCTTAGGTCGATCCGCAGGCTTTCGGTATCAATACCCAAATCGCCTAACTCGATCAATGTAAACTCATCGACCACTGCGCCAATGTCCACCGGGGCAATGTCGAACACATCAAGGCTCGGCATCCATTCATCAATCGGCAAAGCGCCGATTTCGTCGAAGCTGCCCGGATCAAAATCAGGTACATCAATGTCGGTAAAGTCATCCACCTTAAAGCCACCTTTCGCGACTTTCGCAATGTCGCCCGCTGCGCCCAGGTCCACACCGGGAATCGAATCAATTGATGAAACCAACCCGGCAACGTTCGAAACGCTTAAACCGCTTGCCATGATGGAACTCACTGCCGAACCGATACCCGTCACGGCAAGCGCCAGCGCTAAAGGCTTGAGTATATTCGCCCTTTGCTTAGCTCGTCGAGCACCGCGCAACTTATCACCAAGCGCGTTGTAAGGCGCAAGCATCGCCCAGGGATGCGTGATCGTATTCACGCACCAAGGCCCGATCGTTTCCTCGGAAAAATCGGGCTTGAGCTTGAACCCATACGGGATCACTAAAAAGCTCACGCGCCGCCCCCGGTTGTATCGGTATAGGTTGCTGCATCAAGCGCGGCTTGTTCCTCGTAACTCAAGGGCTCCAAATAAAGCGGATCCACTTGCCACGCCGGGGTCACGGTTTGCTGCCAGTTCTGGTTATACGTCAATTGCTCGACCATATAACGGATGCTTTCTCGAATCGCCCAGGCCACGCCACCCGAAAACACAATCCCAAATTCCGGGGTCCAGTAAGCGCGGCAAAGCCCGCCGCCCTCATCGATATAACGCGCGGTCCCGGTCAAATCCTTTGCCATGCCTAAGTAAGCAAATGCGAACTTCGGATTGATCGACCAAAAATCAGGGGCGCGCTGTTGGATCGGTAGCGGAACGCGATGCCCGCCCCAGGCCTCGAAATCCCAGGGGGCTATCGACTGATCCCAAGTAAATAATTTGACGCTTGCCCAATGTGCCTTAAAGCCTTCCACGCCCATGTTCGCGATCGCTTCCAACGTGAGCGCGCCGGGACCATGCAATAAAAGGCTTTCCAGATGATCGCGAGCACCGCGCGCCAAATCCTGCGAACCGGCCTCGGGGTGCGTTCGCAAATCGGTCTGAGCAAAACCTTGGGCTGCGCGGTCCGCAATGCCTGCGCAAATTTTTGGAATTTGCGCATAAAGCCTACCCGCTACCGTGTCCGGGATCAAAAGCGCCGGGGTTGCCATTCAAACCGGCTCGACCCAATAGGCGACCGGCTCAGGGGGCGACCACCCGAGCACTTCTTGCTCGGTTGGGTCCATGGCTAGCCATTCATCACATACAAGCGCTTCGAGATAAACATGCTCGAAAATCCCAGGCTCGTTATAGCCCGCAACGACAAAGCGCGTCGGGTAACCGACCGATTCAAGCATGGTCGCAAGCAACACGGTTTGATCGTCACAATCGCCCACTTGCATCGCAAGCGTTTTATCAGGGGTTGCAAGCGTTTCCACGCCGTTAATGTCTTTAACGTAGCGGATGCAATCGCGCACATACTCAAATAAGGCGCAGGCCTCGGCTAGATCGTCTTGCGCGGGGAATTGAAACACCACGCCGACCGCTGCGGCTCGCATGCCTGGGTCGGTTTTGTAGTCGTTCACCATGGCTCGCATGGTCGAAATCGTTTGAAATATGCCGCTTGCGCCATCGGCAAGCGGGATCAAATGGGCGGTCACGGGGACCATGGGCGCAAGTTTCATGCGCGGAGCATACCTGCGCCCAGGTTGTCAAGTCAATTATCGTCTTGCTGCGCTTCGGCTTCAAAAAGTTTAAGCGCTGCCGCTCTCACTTTTTCCAGATAATCCTTATGGTCCTTAGTTTCCGGCGCGACTTGCGCGAGCAAGGTAAACCAATCGTCGGTTTCCATGATTTCGAGCAAATCATCGGGCAAGCGCTCAAAAACATATTGCGCGGCTTTCTCGATCGGCGCATTTTTCACGGCAAAGGCAACAAGGCTTTTTAAATGCGCTTTGAGCGTTAACATGGTTAAAAAATTCAATTCATCCTCCGGGTTTTCAAATTGAGGGATTCCCTCGATGGGGTTGGGTTGCGGCTGCGGCTCTGGCGCGGCTTCAAGCGTTGGGGGTAGCGCCACGGTTGGCATGGGCTGCGGCTGCGCCTGGGTTGCCTGCACCATCGAGATAATTTTCCCTGCCATCGCGAGCGGGTCCGCGTCATCGTCCTTGTCTTGATCCGGGATGATCTCACGGGCTGCGCCCTTAAGCTCCTTGATCGCGGTCACAATTTCCCCGATCGTTGAGCGCTGCGCCGGGGCTGCATCCATGCCCATCGCCTCGCGCATGAGCTTCATCATGCCGAGCATCTTGGTCATTTCCTCGGCTGCATCCCGCTGCGGGGCTTGCCTCGTTAAGGCTTCAAGCATTTGCCGCTGTCCTTCGGCAATTGTTGTTAGCACTTGCCCTAAACCTGATTGCGGCTCGACTGCACCAAGGCGCGGTTGCTCGGCTGCAATGTCAACCCTGGCTTTGTTGCGGATCACAAATTTATTGGTTGCCGGATCGGTTGCGTAAAGCCTGATCTCATATTCACCCGGCCCGTAGCGCTCGCGCAGCATATCGAGATTGCCTTCCTCAAATTCTGCGGGATCGTAGCCCCGGCAATATTGAAGTTTGCCCTGCGAGATCCGATATACCTTCACTTCGGCCCGCGCATCGGATTGCGCGGCTTGCAGTAGCACTGCGATGCGATCGGTTGCGGTTTCCTCGTGATCCTCATCCGGGGGTAAGGCGATCGCCTGGGTTTGAAGGGCTGCATCCTCGGGATGGATCCCAAGCGGAATGATTCGCCGCTCGCCCGTTTGCGTATGTTCCCAGATTGCCCGCTCGGATTCGGTATCGGATGAAATCACGGCCCAGGGGTCCGCGACTTTTTTAAGGGGTCGGCCCATTGTTTTTGCTCCTTTTGAAATGAAAAACCGGGGAAAATCCCCGGTCCGATCTTAAATCATCTTGGAATGATCTTAATGTTTTTTCGAGATAACCTTGGGCGCGGCTTCCAATTCCCCGCAATGGTCCTCGCGCGTTACGCTCGGCCAAAGGGCTAAAATTTGAATGTGAACCCCACCGGGCGCGGGCAACGCAATGCCTTGCGAGCGCGGAGGGTAACGTCGGCAAATGAAAACCCCCGCATCGCGGGGGTTCAGGCCGAAATAAACACAATCGGCGCAAGTCATGATTACGCTGCCTTTTTGGACTTTGCCGGGGGCAAAAGTTTGCTTGCAAGGTTTTCTGAAATCATGCCGCTCGATTCAAGCAAGCCTGCGAGCTTGTCGGATGCTTTGGCCTCGACCAACGGCACAACCCCGAACTCGTAGCCCGTCACACTTTTAGCGTTGGGCTTAGCCGTGATTAAAAGACCAAATTCGACTTCGGGCGAGGATTCAAGCGCGACCGCTAAAGGCTCAGTCACGAAATTGGGCAGGATGCAAGCGGCTGAAGAAAACACTTCACCGCTCACCAAGTTAACGGCGCGAAATTCGCCAATCAGTTTCAGATATTCGCCCTTGTCCGTTTGCCCAGGTTTTGCGCCGGTTGTAATGCCTGCGATTTTCAAAAGCTCGGTTGTCTGCTTGCCGTTGGCCTCAATGGCAAGGTTGATCGCGGTTTTGTCAAAACCGCAGGTCGAAATCGTGATTTTGCGTAACATTTCCATGGCTAGATTTCCTTTCAAGTTGCGCTGCGAAATTGCAGCGTTGTTATCTTAGCGGCTTTACTTCAATTTTGCAATCGTCTTTTCGCAACTGATACCGCAATATTTCGGCGTAGTTTTCGGCTTCATATTGCGAACGAAAAACATGCGCCGCTTTGTCATGCCTGGGGCTCACCGTGAACGTGGCTTTGACGGGATCGCTTAGCCATCCCGCAATAAAACCATCCTCGAAAATCCCTTTGATGCCCCATGCGGTCCAATGGGTCACCTTGCAAGCGCATGGGGCTGCGTTGCAGAAAAGGCAAAGCGTCCCCCAGGGGTCGCTTACAGGCTGATTGCGGTCCCGCTGCGCTCGCGGGTCAAGTACATGTCCATGCCTGCCATACATTTTAGAAAGTTTTGCCTTTGTGTCTGAATCTGTTTTGGGGGTTGTCCATCGAACCATTTTTTGAAATCCTCCGGGGTTAGTTTGCGGACGTTTAAGCCTTTAGCGCTGCGCTTAGAATCGTCCACGGCTTGATAAACCTTTTTTGCAATAATGCGATAGTCCGCGCCGCTTTCCTCCAGTTTCCAAGCGCCGTAACGACCTGGATCAATGTCCAGGCGATCGGACACATCACGCGAAAACACCACGCAATCGGTATCGGCATAAAGCCACGCGTCGGGATCCAGTAGCGCCGCCCTGCGTACCACCATGCGCACATGCGCCGTGATAAACGCGCCAAGCTGCGGTTGATGATAGTCGCGGTCAATTCGATCCGTCCCTCGAAACCAAATATGGGCGAGCAAATCGTTCTCGTCCTCATCATCCCCGGCTTGATAGGGCATAAAACCCACCGGGCAATCATTTGCAAGCACTAATTCGACTGGCTCAACTTGCTCGACGGTTTTCCCGTAACTATGGTTTCCGACCGCTTTAACCATGGTTCCAATCGGTCCGCTCGGTCCGCCCTCGCAAGTCATGCGCAAGCGCTCAAGCCTTGAAACAAATTCAAGCATCGAAAAATCGTCATCCCAAAAATAGGATTCCATCACTTCGATGCTCCAACCCTCGCGCTTTAGTTGCTCGACCTCGATCGACGTTAGCCATGTGTCGCTGATATGGTCACGGCTAAACACGGCTCGGATCCGCCCGTTGATCTCGGTCTTATAGTAGAACGGAATTTTGTTTTGATCGTTCCAGGCTTTGATCCTGGCGATATACACGCGAGCGTATCGGTTGATTTTGCCAAGCGTATGCGTTGCGTTGCCTGCTGGCATGCGCGTGTCGCGCATCGCGGCAGCGTAGGCTTGGTTAATATCGTATTTATAAACCGGGCCTGCATAGCGATCAACACAAAAGCAAAAGCCCCCGCGCATGACATAGCGCCGAATGAGATCCAAAGGCTTATCGGCTAAGGCTCGCACTTGGACCTTGGGCGGGATTGCCCTGCGGAATATCTGAATACAGGCTGCGCCCATGGTCGGGCTTAGCGGCTGCGAAAAATACTCGACAAGGATTGATTCGGCTCGCTGCATGGCAACGTAAAGCCCTTCCGAATCGCGCATCGCGTAGGCGCAATGCAAGGGATTATCGGGGTCGAAGGTTTCAGTGTCCCAATTGATAACCCCCGATAGCTTGGCAACGTCCGGCGCGAAATTGCGCGTGAACTTATCAAGGCTTACACCCGCAAGCCCAAGCATTGCCATACCGTCCAAAAATTCCCAACCCTTGGCCTTGGGGTTATCAACGTCCGCATCGCGCACAATGCGTAAGCCCCGAATGGCTTTGCTTTTGGTCAAGTAGGGGCGGATCACAAAACCGTCCCCTTGCAGTAGCGCGGCTGCGACAAAGTACGCGTCAAAATTATTAGCGTTCCAACCGACAAAACGAACCCCTT
>Ga0209358_10003735_pt1 | contig 11135 bp, 11 predicted proteins | sample LauGreFa1BDMLBSN_2_FD_187574 | JGI IMG/M metagenome (GOLD analysis project Ga0209358, IMG submission 187574) | Freshwater lake microbial communities from Lake Michigan, USA - Fa13.BD.MLB.SN (SPAdes) (version 2) | ecosystem: Environmental > Aquatic > Freshwater > Lake | place: Lake Michigan, USA...
GGGTGCTGACAATCTGATGCTCGCGCTCGGCCAAAATCGGAAACAAGGCAAGTACCCTTGCCATGTCAGCCGCAACGGCTGCCTTGTCGCGCCTGAGATAAGCACCCAGCTGCAGATTTTTGGCGACTGTCAGCTCGGGAAACAAACGACGACCTTCGGGACAATGACAAATGCCCAGACCAACCACCTGCTCAGTCGAATAATCATGCAGGGAGTGCCCCTCGAAGCGCAGCTGTCCCTGCGACGAAAGGGCGCGCGAGATCACTTTCAGCAAAGTCGACTTGCCTGCACCATTAGGCCCAAGCACCGTCACCAGTTCACCCGCCTTGATTTGCAGATTCAGATTTTCCAGCGCAATGGCCTTGCCATAGCCAGCACTCAGGCCGCTGATCTCAAGCATCATGCGAGCGCCTCCGGCGTTTGCTTGCCAATATAAGCTTCAATCACACGCGGATGACTGACAATCTCTGCCGGAACCCCTTCGGCAATCACCTCGCCAAAATCCAGTGCCACTACGCGTGATACCAGCTGCATGAATTCGCGCAGCTTGTGTTCGATGAGCAGGATAGTCAGATTTTTTTCTGCATGCAGCTTGCGTATGAGTGCGGAGATTGATTCGATCTCGGCACTGCCCAAACCGGCAAAAGGTTCATCGAGCAAGAGTAGCTCAGGATCGGTTGCCAAGGCGCGTGCGATCTCCAAACGGCGCAGATCACCATAAGACAATAGCTCAGATGGTGTGTCCGCCTTCTCCGCAAGACCAACCTCGGAAAGCAAGTGCATGGCGCGCGCGCCGAGATCGACATCACTGACACGCGGCCCCAAGCTGCCGACCAGTACATTTTCGATCACGCTCATGCCGACGAAAGGCCGGCATAACTGGAAAGTACGAGCCACACCCAGATTGACGATCTTGTGCGGCTTAAGACCACGTATCGATCGCCCTTGAAAATTCACCGTGCCTTCGTCCGGGGGAATGAATCCCGTAAGCAGATTAAAGAGCGTCGTCTTGCCGGCACCATTGGGACCGAGAATGCCAACGATTTCACCCCGGCGAACCTGCAGATTGACATCACGCACCGCGTGAAGACCACCGAAACGTTTGTTAATTTGTTTGACGTCGAGAAGGTAGTCTGACATCTCACGCCTCCCCTGTGGCTTTATCCGTCGGCCTCTGTGCACCCGTGCCCTGCACGGACGACGTCAGCATTGCGCGAATTTTTTTCCAGATAGGCGCAACCACTCCATTGGGCAAGTAGAACAGAATAAGAATCAGCAAGACGCTGTAGATCATCAAACGCCATTCACCGAAATTGCGCAGCCCCTCGGTCATTAGCGTCAGTAACAGCGCACCGCCGACCGGTCCGAAAATAGTACCGATACCTCCGACGTATACCATCGTGATGATGGTGATTGACGTGACGACTGCAAACAACTGCGGGCTCACCTGCAATTGATAGTGAGCGTAAAGCGCACCACCGAGCCCGGCGAAGGCCGCACTGATGATCAGCGAAATAATTTTGTAAGTCGTGATGGGCAGACCAGCGGCCATACACGTGGCTTCGTCACCCTTGATCGCACGCAGTATTAGCCCCCACCGCGAACGCGCCAGCCAGGCAAACAACCAGGTGGTAAGACCCAGCACACACAACACAAACCAGTAATAGTGCAAATGATTTTTGATCAGCGGCGTGATGTCCTGTATACCCTCTTCACCGCCGGTGTACTCCCAGAAAATCAGCATCAGCCGCTGCATGATCACAGCTGCCGACAGCATCGCCAGCGCAAAATACGGACCTTTGAGACGCAATGTTGGAAAACCCAACAAGAGACCGAAGAAACTGGCCAGCACCATGCTGGCCGGGAGGCTCCACCACGGCCCGAGACCCATCTGTACATTCAGAAAACCCGCGGCATAGGCACCGACGCCGATGAAGAGCGAATGACCGAAGTTTTCACGCCCCGTCAGACCCGACATGAAGTCCCAGCTCACTGCCCAGATGCCATATATCGCAGCAACCGTCAGCACACCCACCAGATAACTGCCACCCACGAGTACAGGCAACACAGCAAGCAGACAGAGCGAAACCAAGCCCGCTGTCGAACTCAGTTTGTCGAGAGATCCGAGCGCGGCCATTTAAAACGCCGTCCTTTTACCGAAAATGCCGGCTGGCCGGAAGACCAGCATCAGCAGGGTGGCCAGCACTGAAACGATTTCAGTCCAACTGGTGGAGATCTCATAGGCTACGATCGTTTCCGCATAGCCCAGCATGAAGGCCGCCAGAATACTGCCGGGGATGGAACCCAGTCCGCCTACAACCACGATCGCAAAGGCTTTGACGATGGGCAGCAAATGCATCGAAGGTTGCACCGAAAGGAATGGCCCCGCGAGTATGCCGGCCAGCGCTGCCAATGCTGCCGAAATCGCCATCACCAGCGAGAAGATGCGATCGCTGGGTATGCCCATGTATTTAGCCGCATCCGCATCCTGAGAAATTGCGAGAATCGCGCTGCCCAGACGGGTCCGTTGTATGAACAGATAAAGCACCGCAATCGACACACCCGCAACGACCAGTGTAAGCAAACGCTGGCCGGCCACATCCACGCCACCCATGTTGATCTTCGTATCTACAAAGGCCGGCACGTTGCGGTACTCGGAACCAAAGGTCAGAAACAAGCTCTGCTCGACCACCAGAGCAATGGCGAGTGTAATCATCAACACGCCGAGTTGCGAATAGCGCAGTGGCCTGATGAGGATTTTTTCCACCAGCACGCCGAAAAGGGAAACACCGGCGACCGCCAGTATCGCTGCCAGCCACAAAGGCAGACCGGCAATCGAGGTCAGCACATAGGCGCCATAAGCACCCAGTGCATAGAACGAACCATGCGCCAGATTAAGTACGCGGGCCACGCCAAAGATCAGCGTGAAGCCTACCGCCAGCATCGCGTAAATGGCGCTGGTGACAGCGCCGTAAATCAGGATTTCCAATTTATTTTTTCATCCAGGGTGGCAGGGTGAAATTCCCGGTACGCAGTTCCTTGGGAAAGACAACCACACGCTCGCCCTTGTCCTGCCATTGCACGAAGATGAGATTGGTCTTGCCTTTACCCGGCAATACATCGTGGCTTTCATCAAACGTGATTTCGCCGGCCACGCCCTCGTAGCGCGTCTTTTCGAGCTCTTTGATCACTTTGTCTGTGTCAAAACTGCCAGCGCGCTTGACTGCCTCGGCATACAAAAAGATAGAGTCATACGCAAAGAATGCCGTGTAGACAGGATAGTTCGGTGAATTTTTCTTGAAATTATCAAAGAACGGAATGGTTTTTTTGGTCAGTGGTGCGCGCACCGCAAAGTTGGCAGCCACCTCGGAAATCGATTTGCCACCAATACGATTGAAAAAATCGCCGTCCATGCTCTTGACGTCGATACCGCCATAAGGCACCGGTACCTGAGCGTCATGCCACTGCTTGGCAAAGACATCGCTGGAACCATGAGACAGAATCACGATCATGTATTGCGCACCACTGGATTTCACCTTCGCCAGTAGTGGCGAAAAATCCGAGGTCTGCGTATCAAACAGTTCCGTCATGCGAATATCGGCACCGACCTCGGCTGCACCCCGCTTGAGTACAGGCACCAGATCCTGAACCCATTTTGCGTTTTCACCGACGATTGCGATTTTCTTGTAGCCAAGCTCACCGATCACGAAACCTGAGATGTATTCAACCAGCGCGCGGGCCTGATGCGCAGCATTGATGGGACCGACACGGAAAATATATTTGTAAGTGTCATAGTCGTTTTTTACTTTGGCCGTAATACTCGGCGAGGCTGCACCGACGCCCAGATAGATGGTTTTTGATGCAGCGATATGCGGCAATTGTGCAAGCGTCACGCCGCTGGTGTAGCCGCCCACCAGCAGATCGACTTTTTCATCGGAGACCAGTTTCTTGATCGCACTGATACCTGTCTCGGGATTTTCGGTTTCATCTGCCGTCACATACTCGACCTTGCGTCCGAGGATACCGCCTTTTTTGTTGATCTCGTCCACCGCCATCTTGACGGCCGTGATGGTATCGCGCCCCACTTGCAACTGTACCGAGGTAGGCACACCAATGCGCAAGGGCTTGCTTTCCTGTGCATGCAGCAGTGCGTGTGAAAGACAAAAGCCCAGTGCGAGCATTTTCACGATACGTTTCATGCGGTCTCCTGTGATTTTTGTTCGGGCCGAAAGACAAATCGAGTTTACAGAGGAAAAAAGTCCACTGGTTTCATTAATTTGTTTTGCTGACTTTCCAATGCCCCGAGCTCGGCGCTTTGTTTTACATAGCTCAGCCATTCGGGGTCAACCCACAGGCCGGCACGACGCTCTTCGCGATCGGCGGCATTTTTGTAGCACCAGATATGAATATACTCGTTGGGATTGCCAGTCTCACAAGCGGCATACAGCAGAGGCGTGCCAAGGTGGCGCACTTGGGACGCCTTGCCCAGCTTTTCATAAAGATCCAGGTGAGCCTTAAGGGTACCGGGCTTGCACACATAGGTCCTGACATCCAGCAGCATGACGATCTCCCCCCATTTATTTTTTCTACCTGCTCGGCCAGACCGGCAAGGTTTTATGTGGTTGATTATTCCACGGTTTTTTAGGGAGATGCTGAATAAATCTGCGTTTTATGGCAAGCCAGCGTAGCTGTGCGACGCGGGGATCAATAAAATCAATGCCTTGACGCGAGTGATCTTGCCACAAAAGTTTGGGCATTTATTTAATCAGCGCTTCCTTAGCAATGGATAGCAATGTGATCGAGTGCGCAGATACCGTTTTGTTTTTACAAACTCTGTGTAATTGTCAGGCGAAATGCGGGTATTCATGTTGCGATGCAGCGGATATTCTGCAATCATCAGTCCGACGATTCTCGCGCAGCTGACCGGGTCAACGGTCTGCAACGCCTACCGGCTCGCGCTCAAAGGTATTTTCAATCTGCCCTCAATAAAAGAGATCAACTGACGAATGACAATATTGGACCATGCCGATTTTTGAAATTATTTTTAAAATGAAAACGATCATTCTCTCTTTAGCACTGATGATTTTGTTGTGTGGCACGGCGCGTGCGGATTACCGCCAGTATTGCGACTCCGTGTCCACCAATGCCGAGGCCTTCACTGAAGAAAGAAAAAAGGGCCGCACAAAGAAACAAGTTCAGGAAAATGCCCGACTGGTGGCACAACAGCGGGAACTGGACCCGAGTGTGCTGGAGGCTTGGTACGCTGAGATCGAATGGGTCTTCAGCAGCGCGCAAAAACGCTACGGCCCGGTCGCCAGCCGGCAGCGGCGCTTTGATGAATGCCTGTCTAATGAAGGCAAATAAGTCGCCATGTTTTTCGCTCCGCTTTTGCGTATCGCCTCTCAGTCAGCACTGATCCTCGCCATTCTGGCAGGGGCTTGCGCGGCGTCAGCAGCGCCGCTCTCTCCACGCGACCAAACTCTGCTCAAGCAATCGAGTCCGGATGCGTGGGAAGCACGTCGCAAGTATCGCGATATTGCCGTTGATACTGTCGGTACGGGCGAAACGCGCGCGTATGTCTTCCGACCTGAGGCCCGCGCTTTGAATGGCTTGCCTCTGGTCTTGTTCATGCACGGCTGGCGCGGTACGAATCCGAAAAATTTTGGTGGCCTGATTGATTTGCTGGTGCGGAGCGGTGCTGTCGTGATTTATCCGGTCTATCAAGCTGAGGGAGATAAAACCTCACCGCAAAAAATTACAACGAACGCGGCCCAAGGCATACGTGCGGCGATCGAGATGCTTGGTCAATCGCATCCGCAACTCATTGATGAGGAAAAAACGCTGTACTGGGGTTTTTCCATGGGCGCCTCTATCTCGACGAATTTCGCAGTCAGACATGCTGAGCTCGGTGTACCCGCACCGCGTGCAGTCGTCTTGGTGGCACCGGGCGATGCTTATCACGTCGTCCATGGCGCAGAAGCGGCCCCTACCGTTGGGCGACTGGAATCGATCTCGCCCACGCTGCCGGTTTTTCTGGTGAGTGGTTCTGCCGATACCAGCATCGGTGTTCCCACAGCGCGTGCCTGGGCGGCGCGTTTGTGTCACTTGCCTCGATCGCACCGAAACTTGCTAATGCTCCCCTCACACTCGGATGGGGGACAACAAATCAGCTCGGCCCATGGCTCGCCGGGTGCACCGGACAGCCGATTTGATTTTCCGGATGCGACGGCCTCCGTACCAAAACGCATTGCAGGTCGTGACGGATTTGAGACCTCGGGGTCACTGAACGTACTGGATTTTTACGGGTACTGGCGCATCACGATGGCGATGTTTGATTACGTTGCCGGTGGGGCGTATCCCACCGCCTTGTTCACCCCCAAATCGCCGGAAAATCGCTTCCTCGGTGTCTGGCCGTCTGGTAAACCCTATGCAGCGGCGGTCGAAGAGCAAGTGTGTCAATGAGTATGGCGCCGCGCATTGGATGGTAGGTCAGAGATCAACGCCGTGGCGTAATCTGGCGCTGTTCGGGAAACTAAGTGGTCCTGACAAAAAGCTGCTGGCGGGGCGCACCGACGCAGACAGTACGGTGGTACGACAAGTCGGTCCAACAACGTACAAATTGTGTTCAACTTGATTCTTGAAATTGGCTTGTTCAATTTCACAAGCATTAAACTTTTTCGGGTATCGGCGAACGGCTTTTCTTCGGCAGTGACTGTCTAGATGCCGGGCGCCGTTCGTTGCATCCAGCCAGAAATCGCTGGCAGCAGATAAGCGGCACCCTCCTCGCTCAAATGAATGCCATCATCAGCACGTAAACGTACTAGCTTGCCGCGCTGATCCTGACGATACTGCTCGAAACTGCCACCGCTTCCTGCGAGATAGGTGTTGGGATCTATCCAGGTGATTTGAGGGAATTCAGCCAGGACTTCCTTCACCAGCAGATTGATCAAGGCCATGCGGCGCGAAAAGCCGCTCTCCCGCATCACCGGCATGCCTATCCACAGTACATGTGCACCGTCACGCGTGAGCAGCTTGGCGAAGTCACGTACTCTCTCGCCATACATTTGTTTCCACGCGGGCGTACCGAATAAGTACACATTACGCTCTACCTGAAAATTTTGCGCGTCATTGGCACCAATAGCGCAAATAACCAACTCAGGTCGCGCAGCACCAATCATTTGAGGATACTGAACCGGCCAGTTGAACACATCGGGCCGGCCGAGCCCGGTCCCGGATCGATAGGCGCGAACCAAACGCTTACCATTTTCACGCGTGATGTTGCGACGTAAAACCGGTGCAAGACCCACCGCCATCATGGAGTCGCCCACCAATGCTACCTGCTTCGGTGGCTGATCCGTTGACACTACCGCCTTCGTTTCAGCTGCATCCGTTGCTGCTGAAATTTTCTTATCCGGATCTGCGGGAGATTCGAGCTTGGGTTCGCGTGGTTCTATCACAACTGCGGCAGTGGGTGCGGCTATTTGCGGCCTGACGGCCGGCGTGGTCGCCACGCCAGGCAGGTCCTCACTCTCAGGTATTAGGGTAGTCGACCAGCGCTCACGCAGATCAAGCGCCAGACGTCGTGGGGCATCAAGGTGCAAGCCAGTCACGATTCGCTGCCATGTTTGCGTGACTGGCTGAGCAACATCGCGCAATGTACCTACCTCCAGACGCTCTGCCCAAACGACCAGACCCGTGGCTTCGAGCAGCAAGGCCACCAGCAAAGCGGATGCAAGCGCGCGAATGACATCGGTAATGGAAGCAGAACGCACCATGATCAAAACTGAAAATAAATAAAGGGCGCCGGTGCGCTGGGGCCAAGTACTTCAATCACCGTCAGCGAAATGGCAAACGAGGCGCCCAACACCACTGCGGGCATGCGCATACCCATGAGCTGTGCACGCAACAATACTCGCGATGGCAAGTAATGCATGCCTATGCCCAAGAGCACACACAGCAGCATCCCAGGCGCCAGATCCCAGTGCCAGCTGCCAGCGACGAGCTGTTGCATCACCGTGAAGGCCTGAGAAAGATCAGCGGCACGGAAAAAAATCCAGCCAACGCATACCGCATGGAAGAGCAAAAAACGCGATGCATAGCGCCACTGATCAGATTCACGCCATTCATCATTACCGTTCGCGTACCAGTAATTATCCCAGACCCGGTGTACGGCCAGCAGCATCCCATGCCAGAACCCCCATACGACAAAATTCCAGGCAGCGCCATGCCAGAGCCCGCCAAGCAGCATGGTGATAAACAAATTGCGCACATTGAGCCATTCGCCCTGGCGCGAGCCACCGAGTGGAATAAAAAGATATTCACGTAACCAGGTTGATAAAGATATGTGCCAGCGACGCCAGAATTCCTGCGGCGATGCGCTGCGATAGGGGTTGTCGAAGTTATCCGGAAAACGATAACCCAGCAGCAGTGCACAGCCGATCGCAATGTCGGTGTAACCGGAAAAATCACAATAGATCTGGGCTGCATAGCCATAAATCCCGAGCAGTACCTGGCTCGCGCTGAAGCTTTGCGGGTTTGCAAAAACATCATCAACCATCAATGTGGCCAGACTGTTGGCGATAACCACTTTCTTGAAAAGTCCGATCGCAATCAACAGCAGCGCTCGCGATGTTTCGATGCGCGAGGGATCAGGGGCCTTCTGAAGCTGCGGCATGAAGGTTGAGGCACGCAGAATCGGCCCTGCAATCAGCTGCGGAAAAAAGGCGACGTAAAGCAGTACATCTTCAAGCGATGGCGCGCGCTCGAGTTTGCCGCGCCACACATCGATCATTAGCGAGATCGCATGGAAACTCATGAAGGAGATACCCAGCGGCAGGATGGGTGAGGTAACCGACACCTGCAGTTCGATACCAAAACTATTGGCGAGATTGAGAAAATTTTGCAGAAAGAAGGCCAGATACTTGTACCATCCCAGCGTCAGCAGGCAAGCGGCGATGCCACCAATCAGCCAGCGACGCTTGTACTTGCCCCGCTCTATGCCTCTGGCCGCAACCCAGCCATACAAGGATATGGTGAACAACAACGGCAGAAAATGCCAGTCCCAGAAGCCATAGAAAAAATAGCTCAGCACCAGCAGTACACGCTTGTGCGTCACGTGGTGTCGTACCGTTCCCCAAGCCAGCGCAAATGCCAGCAAAAAGAATAATGCGAACTCGACAGTGGGGAAAAGCATGAGCAGGACTTAATCGGAGCGCACCACGCGCAGGCCAAAATAGGTGCTTGTTAGCGTCGTAGAAAAGCGCGAACGGAAAGCTGACCTCAGCATGCGCGCGACATTGAACCAGGACCCGCCACGATTAACGCGATACTCGCAATCGCCCTCTTCCCATGCGGCCTGTGTTTGGGGTGCGCCTTGATAACTCGGGTTCCAGCAATCCTGCGTCCACTCCCACACATTGCCATACATGTCATACAACCCAAAGCGATTCGGCTTTTTCTCGCCAACCGCGTGTACTTCCTTGCCTGAATTGGCGTTGAACCAAGCATGCGCATACAATGAATCCATATCGTCACTATCGTAGTACTCCTTCGAGGTGCCGGCACGCGCGGCATATTCCCACTCCGCCTCACTTGGTAAACGATATTTCTTGCCGGTCAGTTGGCTCAGCTTTTCAACAAAACTCTGTGCCATCTCCCAGCTGACATGATCAACTGGTAAATTTTTGCCTTCGTTCTCACTCGGGTTGTCGCCCATGACGGCGACCCACTCAGCCTGAGTCACTTCGTATCGACCCAGGCTGAAGGATTTCATTTGTATGGTGCGCGCCGGCTTTTCCTTGTCGTTGCTGCTGTCATTCGGTGCCGCCCTCGCGGCGTCTGGGGTGCCCATCACGAAGCTGCCTGCCGGTATAACCACCATTTCAGGACAGCTTGGGCAATCCCGGAAGGTCTTGGGGGCGTCCGCATAAGCAGCCGCAGCAGCAAACAGACTCATCAGCCAACCTATAGTGCGCATGGTCACCCTCCTTGTTATGGTTAGGGAGACGCTGAATAAATCAGCGCTTCCTTAGCCAGCATGATACGCAAAATCGGATGTCGCACTGCAGCGCGTGCCAATCGCTTTGGTACTGCAGTACCACCCCGACGACATCTAGGCATGCGATCAGAGGGCGGTCAAGGGTGTTCGGTGTGATATCTTTATATCTGGTTTTATGCGCCGCGCGCACGGAATCAACAACAAAAAACCAATAATCTCGACGACGGGATAAAAAGAACAACGCAGCATCGGGGGAAAGAGTGAATCAGGAAGTCAGCTCCACAGCACGCGTGGCTGTCGTGACCGGTGGCGCCATGGGTATTGGTGCCGAAGTGGTCGAGCGACTGGCACGTATCGGTCATCATGTGATCATTGCCGATCGCGATGAAACAGCCAGCGCCGGCATGGTCTCACAATTGCAATCTCAGAAGCTCTCTGTTACCGCCATTGCGATTGACGTGGGCAATCCCGGCGCAATCGCTAACGCTTTTGCTGCAATTGCAAGCGAGCACGGCCGCTGCGACATTCTGGTCAATTGCGCAGGCGTTGCCAAAGTCTTCGCGTTTATCGATTTCCCGCTTGAAGAATTCGAGCGTACGATGAACATCAATGTCAACGGTACCCTGCTCTGCAGCCAGCACGCAGCCCGTCTGATGATACGCAATCAGTGGGGGCGCATCATCAATATCGCCTCGGTAGCTGGCATGCGCGCAGTCGGCACGGGGCGAACTGCCTACGGCACTTCCAAAGGCGCTGTCATTGCACTGACACGGCAGATGGCCGTTGAACTCGCTGAACACGGCATTACCGCCAATGCAGTTGCACCAGGGCCGGTAGACACGCCAATGACGCAGCTACTGCATACCACGCAATTTCGTACCGAGTACTCCAAAGCTATTCCGATGAATCGTTACGGCACCGTATCCGAGGTTGGCGCTGCAGTGCAATTTCTTGCTTCCGAAGATGCTGCCTACATCACCGGCATTGCCATGCCAGTCGATGGTGGATTTTTATCCAGCGGCGCGCGTGGACTTTGAACAATGAATACCAGCACGAGCATGCGCATCGAAGCCGTCTACCATCTCGAAACAGCGGATGATCCGGAAAAAACAGCTGCACTGATCGCAGGCGAACAATC
>Ga0209358_10003736_pt1 | contig 11134 bp, 9 predicted proteins | sample LauGreFa1BDMLBSN_2_FD_187574 | JGI IMG/M metagenome (GOLD analysis project Ga0209358, IMG submission 187574) | Freshwater lake microbial communities from Lake Michigan, USA - Fa13.BD.MLB.SN (SPAdes) (version 2) | ecosystem: Environmental > Aquatic > Freshwater > Lake | place: Lake Michigan, USA...
GTGCCGCGTTCTGTGTAGGTGTCGGCAGCAAACACCCAGTCGCAGATCGTTCGCTGAGGCGGGTCGCCAGCGGCCAGGCAGTGCCAGTCAGCGCCTTGATAGTCTTTGCTCATCAGTCCATCTCCAGTGGATTGGTCACGGCTCCGGTGTTGACGCACGCGGGGCCACCACTATTGAAGCACACAGCAGCGGGCTGGGTAGTGTTGCCGTCTACGAGGTTTGTCATTGCGTGATCGCCTGGAGGGTGGAGTTGGCTAGGCGCTGGGGGAAGAAGGTGAGGCGGCGGATGGTGCCGCTTAATGAGGCAACGCCGTAAGCATTGATAGTGCCAATGTTTAACAAAATTGGCGTGGTTGCGGGCATTGTTCCAGATGTGTCTAAATCAGCCGCAAGCCCATTCAACGAACGAGCAAAATTATTTTGGGCAAACGCACTAGCGACTTTATTGAATGTTGCAGTTGTTGCAGTACCAGTAGAAATGTAAGCCTGATTTACCCCCGATGAATTGACGCGAAGCACTGGAGATAAGCCACCATTGAAAAAGTCGATGATGTTATTTGAATTAGAACTGTCAGCAGTTAGCGCCCAAACACCGCGATTTACGCCTGCAATAACACCTGTATATTCCACAAACACCGTCCCCTCATCCTGCCGATACCAGGAGCTGAAGTTCGCCCCCGTGATGCTGGCAACGTCCGCGCTGCGGGTGGCTGCGGCGGTTGACGTTGGGATCACGCTGGTCGCAAATGCACCCTGCTCTAACTGGGGCAGGCCGATGCGGAGGGTGATGTCAATGGCGCCCGCTGCGGCTACGTTAACACTTATTGTTGGTAATACACGGTCTGACGTGGCCGCAGTCGTGTAATTATTAAAAGCAAAACGCGTCAAGGTAGGTGTAATTGATATAACAGCATTACCTTCACTTACATACGTAGCGCCAAGGTAGCTAACTGTTCGTAAAGTAACTGATGCAATGTTGCTTGTACTGCCACCTACAAGCGATAACCATGCTGAACCAGAAAGAACAGTGCCAGCAGTAAACAATAATGCTCCTGTGCCTTCTGGAAAAATACTTAATTCTCCTGCGCCGCTTGCTGTACCATTAAAGCGTATGTCAATATAAGCAATTCCGTTTTGTGTTCCTGTTCCAATAACAGAGCGAGTAACACCAGTAGGCTGAGAAAAGGCATTCCAATTTGTCGGCAACGTCCCAGGCGTACCAGCCACCGCACCCACCATCGTGTTGTTGCGGATGCTGTTCGTCCTCTGCTCCTCCACCAGCAGGCCCAGGCTCTCGGTGGTGTTGACGGTGACTGCTCCTGTTGAAGTTGGAATGACACTAGTGGCAACAGACCCCTGCTCTAGCTGGGGCATGCCGATGCGAAGGGTGATGTCGATGGCGACACCAGAATTGGCTTCAACTTGAATGTAAGGCCTTACAAATGCTGTAGCCGCATTGCTAAATGTAGAGGCTAAAGTTGACACACTAAACCGTTGGCTTTCTAAGGAAGCAGTTGATATAGAAAGAGGAAGGCTTACGGCATATTGAGTTAGCGCAGTACCTAGGCTATTGTAATTATCCATCACTAATCGAACCGTATTTATATTTGCTGTTGATCCTCCTGCTAGCTTGAGATATGCAGAATGAGTCCAAAGACTACTTTGAGTGGCAGCGACTGAGGTAAATGACTCAAAGGAAACATTGCCAAATAGAGCAGAAGTGGTTGTACCAAAAAACCTAAAGTCAACATAGTTGATACCATTTTCAACCCCAGTGCCAACAACATTTACTGCTAGTCCCGATTGGCTTGCAGGAAAGGACCAGTTGCTTGGAGCCGTCCCCGGCGTCCCAGCCACCGCACCCACCATGGTGTTATTGCGGATATGGTTTGTCCTACTCGACGTAATGGCGTGGTCGAAGCGGGGGGCCGAGTTGGTTGCGCTGGTGGTGGGGATGTACTCACCGACCGTGCTGGACTGCTCTAGTTGGGCGCCCCAAACGTAAATGCCGCTGGTGCCGTCACCTGTATAAGTAGTAGACAAAACATTGTTTGCAATTCCTATTTTATTATTACTTAAAACCTGCGCTGCTCCAGTAGTTCTTGTAATTGAACACCGATACCACCCGTTACCTAGAGCTGTAATTGTTGACGTATTGCCCACCTCGTTAAATACAATAGCTCCAGTATCTAGATTAAAGAGCGTGTAATAATTTGCTACACCAGGGGAAGTAGGCGACATAGCCAAAATTGACCGTGTTCCTTTTTTGGCAAAACACGAAAGAGTATAAACAGTATTAACAGTAACTGTAATAGCTTGTAAAACGTTGTGCTCACTATTTGCTGTATTTTCTGTAATTAAATCAGCGGTTATGCTGCTACTAGGAGATGCAATAGCATTTGCAATTGATCCGCTACCAAATGCTTGAAGTGCGGTTGGTGTCCAACTCGCATTATCAAACTCCTCACTCCTCAGCAGCAGGTTCGTCACCGCCGTCCGCAGCGTTCCCGCGCTGTCGATGTAGGTCGCGCTGCTGGCGCGGGTGAAGGTGACAAGCGGGCCGACGTTCTTGGTGACGGCGAAGTTGAGGTCGAGTGACGCGCCGCCGAATAAACCGCTGCCGAGCAGGCCGGTATGGATGCTCTGCTCCAGGCCGCCGGATTGGAGCTGTGTGCCAAGGCGTTCAGCCATCAGCTAACTCCGAGCACCGTTGCAACGCTGGGCGTACCACCCGAAAGGCTCACAAGGCGCAAGCGGGCAAACTGCACCGGGCAGCCGCTCAGGGCATAACCGTAGGTGCCGTTGGCCGTGAGGGTGGTATCGACGTTGGCCGAGCTGAGGTTGAAGAAGTTGGTGCCGTCGAGGCTGCCCTCAAACCGGATCACCACGTTGGTGCCAATGCTGCTGACGGTGACCTGAAAGGTCATGTCGGCGCCGGTCACCGTTTGCGTGGAGGTAACGCCTGCGCCGGTCAGCGTGCCAAGCGAAACCGTGTCAAAACCACTGTCGTATCCGAATGGCATGGGAGCCTCGTCAGGCGATGCGTAAGTGCGGAGGAATTAGGCTGCACAGCTGGGACACTGTGCAGCCCGGTTGTGCGGCTTAGCCGTACTTGTTCACGCCGATGGCGTTCACCGAGAAGGTGAACGAGGGGGTCGTGCCACCGAGGGTGTAGGTGACGCGGATGAAGCGGCGGGCCTCGTCCTTGCTGATCACCAGGGACTGCTGGGAGGCAGTGGTGGTGACGCGGGTGAAGGCGGCGCCGGTGATGGCGGTGTAGGTGCCGCCGAGGGTGTCGCTGGATTCGACGGTAACGTCGAGCGTCGGGGTGGTGCCGGTGCCGGCAGCGGAATCGAGGACGAGGTAGAGGTCGCCGTCGCGGGCCTGCACATCAACGCCGGTGGCGCTGCCGGTGGCAGTACGGGCGGCGGTGGCGTGAAGGTTGGTGAGCTGGAGTTTGTCCAGCGCTTGGCGCAGGATGGTCATGACTGGGCCTCCTCAGGAGTTGGGGTGGGTTTGCGGCCTCGCTTGGGGGCCTCTGGTTCGGGAGCGGGAGCGGGCTCAGGTTCGGGGGCGAGCTGAGCCTTGTTCATGCCAATCAGCAGATTGGCGATGCTGGGGATGACCTCAAGGAAGGAGCCGGCGCTTACCGGCTCCCCAGAGACCATCACTGAGCGAAGGATCTCGATCCTCATGGCGATCAGGTGCCGAAGCAGAAGGCGCCAGGTTGCTTGACCGCGAAGTCAACGTCCTGGAGGGCGATGACGCGGACCGTGCCAGCGGTGGAGCCGGCGTAGGGATCCACGGTGAGGTCGAGGCCGGACCACATGCCCACGACGAACTGGGAGAAGTCGCCGAAGAGGCAGTCGTTGGTGCCGAGCTGGTTGCTCACGATCACGGGGTAGCCGTTGATCTCGTCGTTCTCGTAGACGAACTGGCCAGCCGAGGTGGTGGACTTCTCGGTGCTCTTGAGGGCACCGCGGGCGGCGGCGTTGATGATGTAGCGCATCGAGCCGGCGTCGGCGTTGGCGGTAGCCACGTCGGTTTCCATGCCGATGTACTCGGCGAAGGTGCCGAAGGTGCTGATCGTCTGAGCGCCGATGCCGCTGGTGTTGGTCAGGCCGAGGGGCTGGTTGGTGGAGCCGGTGCCGTAGATGGCAGCGCGGTCCAGCTCAAGGGCGATGATCTTGGCCAAGTCGGCGCGGATCATCGACTCCACGTCAACCGAAGCCTGGAGCAGCAGGCGGCGGCTGTAATCGACGAAGGCGCCCACGGTCTTGGGCGTCATGTTCACTTGGTCGATCGCTTGCTGGCTTTCGGTAGGCGAAGAATTTTCGCCTACCCAGTATGCGGTCGCCGCCGAAGATTGTCTCGGGATGCTTACGTTGCCTTGGAGGCCGCTCAGCATGGTGACGCCGGCTTGCATCATCGCCATGCGGTTACGCAGGAGGTCGATGAAGCTGCCGCTCAGCAGATCGGTGGAGACGAGGTTGCCACCGGCGGTGCTGGTGCCGACCACGAGGTCGCGGCGGAGCACTTCGTTGGGGATGACGATGCCGTTGGAGGAGCGCTGATACTTCTCAGCGGCGGCCTTGCCGACCTCGATTTCAAACGCGGCGGCTTCGCGGGCAGCGCGATCGCCGGGGTTGATGAGGTGGTTGAGGGCGCGGACGAAGGAGAAGCTGCGGACTTCCTTGTCGGTGAGGCCGAGGGCGGCGGAGTCGTCGTCATGGACGCGACCTTGGACTTCGACGCGGGTGCGTCCGATTTGGTTCAGCACGGCTTCGCGGGCTTGGTCGAGGGTGGATTCGTTGTCGATGAGGGTGTCAGCCAGATCGGTGCCGATCTGGTGCTGGGCGCACATGGCGCGGATGGCCGCAACACGCTCACGCTCGGACTGCCGAGCGGCGGATTGGACCTCCTGGACGTTGGTGGCTTGTTCCATGGATGGAGGATCTTGGGGGAAGTCAGCTCCGCGCTCGGCGGTCTGCTTAGTTTCTAGTGTAGGGGTTGACGCTTGATTTGTTTCTTGCGTCGTAAGTGGCGTGGTGGATGTGTTGGTGTCGTCGAGTGCGCGGCCCAGGCCAACGGTCTGGTCGGCAGGCACGCTTACTGAGGAGACTTCCAGCACGTTCCAGCCCACTACTTGCATGTCGCCGTTGGATGCTTCGCGCACATCGTTGATCTCGTAGGCGAAGGATACGTTGCGGACGATGCCCGCTTCGATGTCACGACGGCGCTTGTATTCTTCGGTGCCTTTTTCGGTGGTGTTGGGGCTCCATTTCGTTTTGACGTAGAGGCGGCGATCGTCGCCGAGCCAAGCTTTTTCGGCGACGCCGAGCACCACGTCGCGGTTGTGGTTCCAGAGCCAGGGGCCGCCGTCGTTCATGCGGGCCAGGTCCATGGCGCCGTCATCGTGCATCAGCACCTCGCGGCCCCACCAGCGCTCCACGGGCGCCTCGGAGCTGAAGCTAAAGGTGAGGCCAGCTTCGGTGCTTTCTTCGACGCGGAGACCTTGCGGAGCTTCGCGCCTAAGCACTTCCTTACTGATGGCCTTGATGTCGATTTTGCCGTCCATGGACTTGCCTGTAGCGGGCTCAAAGGAGATGGGCGTGTAGTCGTGATCGCTAAGCCACTTCTTAGCTTCGCTTACTGTAAAGCGTGCGGCGTCGAATCGTAGGGCTTGGAGGCGCACCGGGTCGTCGCCTTTGATTCCATAAATGGAGTCGATGCCTTGGGCGAAATCGTTGTTCTTGCGGCGGAAGCGATCGAACTGGTCGGGGTCTACGAGCCGGGCGGCGTGTTCGTTGGGGTAAGGGCGCTGCTCTAAGTCGGAAGGGGCGGTGCGGTCGTCGTCTTCGTCCGAAGGTTCGTCGAGGGGCTCGATTTTGCGGAGCGTCGAAAACTTGTGACCTACGAGGGTTTCGGTTTCGCTCCAGCCGTCCTGCTTAGGGCGGTAGATGCGGATGAGTGCGGCGGGGTCGTCGGCAGAGGCGTCGATGCTGAAGTCGCTGCCGGGGACGCCGAGGGTGCCGGTGCGCATGACGTGCTCGATGCGGCCGCGGGCCGTGCCACCGCTGGATTGCCAGGCAACGAAGTCGCCTTCGCTCAGCTCGCCGGCTGCGGCGCGTTGGGCTGCGTAGTCACGCACAGACTTAGCGGCGAGGCGCACTTCGTCGGCAGAGGTAGCGGTACGGCCTTCGGCGGAGGCGTCGGCTTGGGGAGTGAGCAGCTGCTCGGGGATGATCCAGAACTTGCAGGCGCCTTCGGGGGCGATGTCGCCGGCAACGACTTCGCAAGCGCGAGGGCCGGCATAAAAGATGCAGTTGGAGCACTGCATCCCTTCGCTGGCGAAGGGGCTAACAGGCATGTAATGAGCGCCGTGAGCGCCAATGCCCTGATCAAACTGGCCGAGATCATCGACAATTTCCTCCAAGGCTTCGTAGAGCGCAACTTGGGGAGCTGTAAGGTCTGGCGTCAGCTCGCGTTGCTGAGTAGAATCGTCGGCCACGATTACTTTGCTTTGTATGGGCCGCAGTCTATCTGCAGGCCCAGCAATAGATGCGAGGCGGCTTAGCTGCGCTGCTTAGCGGCGGCGCTGAGGTCGGTGCGGAGGTTGATGGGCTCGTCCTCGCCCTCTAAGTAGAGGGGTTCGATGTTGCGGCTGGGGGCTTCCGTGGGTGGATCGGTGGAGGTGGGAGCGGGGGTAGCGCCGCTTAGGCCGAGTTCTTGTTTGATCTCGTTCTCCTTGCTGATGGTGGTCATGGTGCTCATGAAGTCGTTGCCGGTGTACTCCATGATTTGTTCGGCGTGAGTTTGGAGTTGCAGGGCGCGGCTCATCTCCATGGCCTTCATCTCCTTGGCGGGATCGACCCAGCTCCAGGCGCGGGCCTGCCAATGCGGGGTGTTGTAGCGCTCTGGGCGTGTCCACACGTCGCTGAACATCGGCATAGGCAGCTCAGCGAGCGCGGCCGCGGCGAGCCACTCCTCAAATACGCGCTGATGTACTTGCTGAATTAGCACCGACTGGATTACGCGCCAGTGATCGCGGTCTTCCAGGATGCTGAGGCGTGAGGAGCTGTAATTTGTGTCGGAAAAGTCGCGGCTAAGGGTCTCGTAGGAGCAGCCGTAGCCGGCGGCGAAGCGGCGGGCGAGGGTGCGTACCACCGCTTCGTATTGGCCGTCGTCGGGGCCGAAGTCGGGCGGGATGGCGGTTTCGCCGGGGAGCAGGAAGTTGTAGCTGCCGGGCTCGGTGTTCCAGAGGCGCTTGCTGTCCTCCAGGGCGGGCGTGCCATCGGGGTTGGTGCTGCCGAAGGTCTCGGGCTCGGGGGTCTGGATCCAGCCGAGGCTGTTGGCCTGCACACGCTTCCGCGTCCAGTGCGCCTCCTCGTACTTACCGAGATTCCACGACGTAGTAATTACCGAGGCGAACCAGGGGACTCCGCGTGTCTGCCCGACGCGCTCAGGCATAAAAACGTGTATAAAATCGGCAGCATCAATAAACAGATGCTTCTCATTACTGCCGATGTAGTTGGTGAACTCAACGTCACCCGGATGCTTACGCAGAATTGCGTAGCGGGTGGGCCTGCCCCATTCATTTAGCTCAACGCCCATACGCCAATAGTGCTTAGGGCGGTCGCTAAGTCCGGTGTATTCGTCGTCGATTTGATCGGCTTCGATTAGCTCCAGGCTTAGGGGCACCTTGCTGCGGCCCATGGGCTGGCGGACCAGGCGGATGCCGATTTCGCCGGACTCGGGCAGGGCCCCAACGATGCTCAACTCGATCCCGTGGAAACTTAGGCGGCCGGTTACGTCGCAGGAGTCGGCGCGGCACCAGTTGTTCCAGCCGGCGAGGAGGGCGGCGTTGCGGCGCTCGTCCTTTTCGCTGCCGTCAGGGCGGAGCACCTGGGGCTGCATTTGGATGCCGCGGGCGCCGACGACGTTGATTTGGGTGGTGCGCTTGGCTTGGCGGGCGTAGGGGTTGTCGCGGACCAGCGCACGGCTGCGGTTGCGCAGCACCTTGAGGCTGCCGCGGATCTCGGCGTCGGCGCTGTTGCCGGAGGCGAGGAAGTCAGCCGTGAAGCGGTTCCACTTAGCGGCGTCGTAGGCGCGGCGGCCGTGTCGCGCAATGGCGAGCTGGCGGCGGAACCAAGTGCGAAGGCCCATGGTGGCTCAGTTGAAGCGGACGTAGAGGGAGCGACCATCGCCGCGGCCGGCGTTCAGGCTGTTGGCCATGCGGTCGCGGGCGATTTCGGCTTTGAGCTGATCGCGCCACTGGATGAGCTGCGCCAGGTCGGCGCGTTTCACCATACGACCACCTGTAGGTGTGCCGATCCGATATTCTTGCGCACCTGAGATAAGGGTGCGAATAGCGGCTTCTACTGCTTCCAGGTCCGCTAGACGTTGCGCAGCTGGAGACGCCATCTGACTACTACGTTTCGCCTAAGTCTAGGTGGTAAGCGTTGCAGTGATAAGCGCTAAGCGTTAAGCGGTAAGCGGGAAGGGGCGTCGGGGCGTGGGGCTTAGCGGCCGAGGACGTTGAAGGCGGCGGAGGAGCGGGTGGGTTGGGAGGGGGCGTCGTCGGGGGAGGGGCGGAGCTTGCGTTCCAGCTGCTCCCAGATGGTGCGGCGGTCGTAGAGCTGGTAGAGGCGGTGCAGGGAGGCGTAGGCGTAGACGAGTTCGTCGAGAGCTTCGTTGGGTTGGCTGCTCTTCTTTACCCAGACGCGCTGGGGGTAGCCGTTCTTGTAGCGCATCACCTGCTTTTCGGCAGTTAGTTCCTCAAAATAGTCGAGGGGGGTCTTGGCGTGGAAGTGGAGGTAACCGGGACCGGGGTCGTTGTGTTTTAGGCGGCCGAATAGCAGCGATTTGATGGCGTCGGAGCCAACGGGGAATACTTGGGCGCCTTTGCGTAAGGTTTGGCCTTTGTGGTTGAGATCGACCTTGCTGGCCTTGCCGATCGGTGGCTTCCCCTTGGTGGACATGCCCTTGATGGCGATGACGCCCTGGGCGGCGCGGTCGCGGGCGTAGGCGTAGACGGTGGCGGTGTGGTGGCCGCCAGAGTCGATTGCGCACACACTAATTCGCAGGTCAATTCCGTCTTCGCTTAAGAATGGACGTGCTAATACTTCGTCGAGTTGTTTCCATACGTCGGGGCGGGAGGGGTCGCCGTAGAGCTTGCTGCGGTCGATGAGCCACGCCTCCTCTTCGCGTCCCCACGCCCAGACGCTGAGGCTTAGGCGGTCGTCCTGGCAGTCGCAGCCGATCGTGAGCGCCAGGGCGGAGGAGGGGACGATGAGGGCTTCGTAGGTCTCCTTGGCGGTGCGTTCCAGCAGGGCGGAGGCGCCGATCTTGGAGGCGTATTCGTCTTCCCAGACCTCGCCTAAGACGGTGTTTACGAAGGTCTTTAGTTGCTCGGCGTCGTTCTTCGACTCCAAGAACTCTTCGACCAAATTAGACCATGAGGCGTTGGGGGAATAGGAGTAGGCGGCCCAAATGTGGAAACTTACGTGCTTGCCGTTGCCGGGGATTGTGGAGCGCCATTCGCCGCGTTCGACCATCCAACGCTTCTTAGAGTGTGGGATGAGTTCGTTGCAGGATTCGCACTTGTAGGCGGTGGTGGAGGGGTCGTTGTCGGTCCAGGTCATCTGAGCCCAACGCAGGTACTGCATGTGGTTGCAGTGGGGGCAGGGCACGAAATAGCGGCGCTGATCGCCTTGGGCGAAGAGGCGCTCGATGCGGCTGAAGTCCTTGATGGTGGGGGTGGAGCCGGCGACGATTTTGCGGTTCCAGTAATACTCGGTTCGGCGGATGCCGAGCTTGATTTGGTCGCCCTCCGTACCAGCCGAGGGCGGGTAGCCATCGGTTTCGTCGAACAGGACGACGCGGCGGCTCACACGACGGAAGCCCCGCGGCGAGTTGGCCCCGACAAGGCTTAGCGTTCCACCCGGAAATTGCTTATGCAGGATCGTGTTGGCGCCGTCCTTAGCTTTGGCGTCGCTTACGAGGCCGGCTAGGCAGGAGGTGTCGCGCAGCATGGGCGCGATTTCTTCCTTGGAATAGCCCTGCGCGTCTTCGATGGTGGGCAGCACCAGCATCAAGGGGCAGGGATCTTGGTGAATGTGATAGGCGATTACGTGGTTGAGAATTTTGGAGTAGCCGACTCGCGCCGACTTCATAAGGGTTACTTGTTCAATTAGCGGATCACTTATGGCGTCCATGATCCCCTTCTGGTAGGGGAGAGTGTGCCAGCGGCCGCCCTCGGCGCTGCTCTCGACGCTGAGGTAGGCGTAGGTGTCGGCCCACTCGCTAAGCGTGAGGCGGCGCGGGGGTTTGAAGGCGCTAAGCGCCGCACTTTCCAGGCGAACAATACTGCTAAGCGGCGTAGTTACCATGTGTAAGTACTTAGGCGTCAGATTTAGCAGCGAGATCTTCCAGCGTCTCTCTTACGATGTCGTCGAGGAGGCTTATGGCGTCGGTGTCGAGGTCGGGGATGCGCTGTTTGGCCTTTGTTGGGATACCCAAAATCTTAGTGCGAGCCATGGTGATAATTTCGACCCATTTGGCTTCAACTTCCTCCGCTTTCACCAAAATTCGCTCTTTTTCCTTGCGTTCCAGCTCTAATAGCTCGGCTTTTAGGTGCTCGGTGCGGGCGCGGGACTCGTTGTAATCGGGTATGGCCTCGTTGGTTTCCGCCAGGTTGCCGCCTGAATCGGCCTGTTGATCGCGGCGCTCCTGGGGGGTCAGTTCCCCAGGCCGCTTAGGGGTGCGTTCGGTCGTTCCAGCAGGGGGCTTAGGGCCGCGGCCGATGCGTTTCTGGGTGTTGCGGTCCCATTCCTCGCGCATGGTGGCGGAATTTACGAGTTCACGACCGTCCCCGGTGCGTACCACCGATAGACGGTTTGTACGAATTGCTGCGTAGACCGCTTCACTGGTAACGCCGAGGGCTCGTGCCGCGTCCGCCTTTGAAATCAGTGCCATGTTTCTGATTGTAGCGTTGCTTATAGGCCATGGGTGGATTTCCGTGCTACCATGGCCGGTTTTCGATTTTTTGTGGGTAGGGATAAGTGTGTTTTTAGTGCTATCGAAACAACTTTTGAGCGTCGTGCCTAGGAATAATTTGCGCTCCGAAACCCCT
>Ga0209358_10003737_pt1 | contig 11130 bp, 9 predicted proteins | sample LauGreFa1BDMLBSN_2_FD_187574 | JGI IMG/M metagenome (GOLD analysis project Ga0209358, IMG submission 187574) | Freshwater lake microbial communities from Lake Michigan, USA - Fa13.BD.MLB.SN (SPAdes) (version 2) | ecosystem: Environmental > Aquatic > Freshwater > Lake | place: Lake Michigan, USA...
GAGCTCAGCAGTACGCTCAGAGATGAAAAATCAGCACCAAAAGGATACCTGTCAGCGCAATTGATGCCCATAAAGCCAGCATACGCGGCTGATGCAGCATCCACTGCAGAATGTCGTTACGAGTTGAATGAAGCACGGGTCGCAGACGATATGCAGGCTTGGCCGGAGGTCTTTGCGGTGATGAACGGCGTCGCTCCTGACCATTCCAGCGTGGCGGGGTTCGCACAGCGCGACGCGCCTGCTCACGTGCCTCGGCCTTTGCAATCCACTCATCATGTTGTCGACGCTTGCCCGGATCAGACAAGACTTCATAGGCGGCGTTAATGAGTTGGAAGGTCTGGGTTGCTTTCGGGTGCCCACCGTGCCGGTCGGGATGAAACTGCTGGCACAGCGTCTTGTAGGCCGCCCGAATCACCTCGGGGGGCGCGTTGCGCGCCACCTTCAGATTATCGTAATGGGTGTGAGGACTCTTCATGAACCGCTCGAAAATCGGAATAAAAGAAGGCTAATTGAGAATCACAAAATACCTTTGCGTCATCTCAATAAATTGCTTCTTGTCCAACCTTCGCCAGCGCTTGTCGCTGCTGAACAATCACTGCTCTACTGCATGACCTCTGCCTGACCAAGAGCCTGTCTCGTTAGGCCGCTCGCGTCGTTGACATCCCTTGTAGGGCGCGCACTGACTTGCCTGCCAGTGCCGCTACGCAGGCGGACTGTGTGCTGTCCGAATTCCCTGTTGCACCCTTGGGGTACGTCTTTACTGCCTACGGTACTGCCGGCTAGCCATCGACTTAACGAGGCAGGTTCCAAGTCTATTTGTGTATCTGTTCAACAAATCACTGAAAAAGTATGGGCACCCGCAGCACCTGCGCCGTGCATCACCTTGTGCTCGAATCTCTCTTCTTACAAGAAACTATTTCTGTGAATCATGAACAAAGCTGAGTTCCCTGTTGCAATCACCCATTCCTGTTCATGCAACCCACAGCCTGCCACCCATCCCCCACCCTCGAAGCGTTACCTATATGTCAGACACTGCCCAAAGCGCAGGCGCTATTCGCGCTATTTGCGTGCTTTGGCGTGATCATGGGTTCTTGGGCTGGCCGTATCCCGGCATTGCGCGATGCCCTACAGCTCTCCGTTGGCGAGCTTTCCATCGTGTTGCTATGTAGTGGACTCGGGGCCGCGTTATCTTCGGCGGTGTCGCCACGCTTGTTCCTGCATTTCAAGGAAAGGATGAGTCAACGCACAAAACTCGCCATCGCTGGGCTGGCGCTGCTCTTGTTGCTGCTCATGATTGGCCTCGCGCCCAACCTGCCGCTGCTGATGTTCGCCGTTTTTCTACTGGGTGCAAGTGCCAGTGCTTTTGATGTCGGCATGAATGCGGCCGCAGCGTGTCAAGAAAATCTGCAGGCACGATCACTGATGGCTCGGCTGCATGCCTGCGCCTGTGCTGGTGGTCTTGGTGGTGTCATGGTCGGTAGTGGCATGGCGTGGCTGCGGTACTCGCCGATACAGCATTTCAGCTTGATGACACTGCCCTGCGCGCTGCTGCTCTGGTTAGGGTTACGAGGACTAAGCGCGGATGTTGTAAGCGATGCATCGGTCACCCCAAAACCCTTGTTTATTCTGCCGCGCGGTGATCTCGCTTTGCTGGGCATGCTGGGATTTTTGGCGGCGATGACCGAGGGCAGTATCGCCAACTGGAGTGGCGTTTTCATGACAGACCAATTTGGTGCCTCCATGAGTTTTGCACCACTCTCGCTGGCGGCCTTCTCCACCATGATGCTGCTCTCGCGCTTTCATGGCGATCGACTTAAGGCCGCCATGGGTGCCCGACGTCTGATTTGCGGTGGCGCGCTGGTGGCCGGTGTCGGCATCTACCTGGCCGTGTTTGCGAGCGGCATCATGACGGCAGTTACAGGCTTTGCCATCGCCGGACTGGGGCTGGCACTGGTGTTTCCGTTTGTGTTGAGCGCAGCTGGTCAGCAAGGCGCGCTGGCCATTACCGGGGTTGCCACCATGACCTACGCCGGCAGCGTGATCGGGCCACCATTATTGGGCGGTATAGCGCAATGGCTGGGACTGAAGGCAGCGCTTGCCTTTACCGGACTGCTGAGCCTGGCAATCGCCGCTATCAGCTGGCGTGTGCATCTGCTGCGGTAGCGTTGAGATGGCGTTGCATCAAACTTTCTCGCTATTTCTCGTCAAAAAGAGCAGAGCGATCCAGATCAACAACGTCAGGCACACCCAGCAGCGCTAAAGTGATGTCGATCTCTTTTTTCAACAGGGCGATCGCTTTTTCAACACCGGCTTGTCCGCCACTGGCCAATCCATACAAACCAGCACGACCAATCAGACAGGCGTCAGCACCCAGGGCCAGTGCTTTGACCACATCGCTGCCACGACGGATGCCACCATCCATCAACACCTGCATCTTGCCGTTGACCGCATCAACAATGGCAGGCAGCGCTGCTGCTGCAGAAGGAACACCATCAAGCTGGCGGCCACCATGGTTGGACACCATGACCGCATCTGCGCCATGCGACATCGCGCGCACCGCATCATCAGCTCGTAAAATACCCTTCACTGCAATTCGACCCTGCCAGCGCTGACGTAGCCACTCCAGATCTTTCCAATTCACTGACGCATCAAACGATGCACTGATGTGCTGTGCCAGCGAGACCAGCTTTTGTGTCGGTGCTTCGGGGTTATCCAAATTTCCAAAGGTAAAGCGCGGGCCACTGGCCAATCGCAGTAACCAGCCCAGTTTGCTCGCATAGTCAAAAACATTATCGAGCCCTATGCGTGGCGGCACTGTAAAGCCATTGCGAATGTCACGCTCGCGCGGCCCTTGCAGAGGCAAATCAACAGTCACCACCAGCACACGCGAGCCGGCATCCCAGGCGCGCTGTATCAGAGCATCGGTCATGCCCCTGTCTTTCTGGATATACAGCTGAAACCAGAAATCCTTGCGCCCGTGCTGGGCGAGTTGTTCGATGCTGCAATTGGAGTTGGTCGACTGACAAAAGCCGACGCCGGTGGTGGCAGTCGCCCGTGCGATGTGCAGGTCACCCTCGGGCCACAACAGACCGGCCAGACCGGTTGGTCCCAGGATCATTGGTGAGCTCAGCGATTCGCCGAGTATCTCGACCGCCTGCCTTCTCTGGCTGACGTCCACCATCACCCGGGGCGCAAAGCGCAGTCTGGCGAGATCGGCCTCATTGTCACGCAAAGTACGCTCGTCGTGAGCGCCGCCATCGATAAACCCAAACACAGAGCGCGGGAGCTTGCGCCGTGCAATGGCGCGCAGGTCGGCGATATTGACTGCCTTGGTGAAGTGCATCTTGTCTGCCTTATCAGAATATCGTGTTGCAGACATGATACCGAAGGACGAAGCTCACCGCCGCGAAACGGTAGGCGAGAGTGCCGGCCGAATTTCATGGATTCAGATTTGAGACCAATCGGACCTTGCGTCAGGCGGCGGGGCTAAACCGGCATGAGACCCAGATTCATTGATTCGATATTTCAGCAATTACCTTTTTTGTGCTGCCCGGGAGGACAGTGGTCGCCTCCATGTTCATGCCGAGCCTTGCCACCATGACGCCAGCCACCGCGATGCAACTCCCAGCCTCTTGGACCTTCACGCCAAACAGGCTCGACATAGACATAACCCGTTCTTTGTCTTTCCCAACGACCGGACACCCACACGTGGGAACCGCGCTGCCAACTCCAGTAACCGGGGATCCATAGATAACCAGCGCGCGGCGGCGGAATGGGTTCGTCTCGCATGACGGGTGGGGCGTGCCACCGGTGATCGTGATGCCCCAACTTATGTTGGGCTCGGCGAGCGCGTGGCTAGATAAAAATACACTTACAATCGCAAGGCATCGCGCTAAATTTTTCAAAGAATTTTTCAAGCGCAGACCCTCCCAGTGATTGATGCAAGCAACACCGTCACGATAGGTAGCGTGCGGACGACGCTCAATAAAAAATCAAAAGCAATTTTAGAGCCAACAGACCGACTTAAATATTTACGTTAAGAGGAATATCTATCGTCACCAAGTATCATTATCGGAGCCGACTGAAATTTCATCTAACAAAAAAGCTGGGGTATCAACGGCTACTTTGTAAGAATCGCCTTTAAATTCTTCAATATCCATTTTTAACTGAGAACTAACCATCATAAAAGAAGGAATAAGGTACTGATCACTGAGTAATGAATTATCGATGAATTCTTGCATGCCAGAATCCACCCACGATTCAAGTTTTTCAATATTTGAAAAATTTATTGCGGAAGCTCCGTTTTGTACATAACCCAGAAAATCAGAAATTGAACCAAATCCACGATTAGCTAAAATTTCATTTGATAGTAACTTATATTCTTTTTCTGCATCTAAAACAGCTTTGAAAGCGTCTTTTATATCCAATTCATTTTTCATATTTTGTCTGTTTTTTACCACTTCATTTTTCGTCAATAAATTATCTATATCATTGAATTCGGCAATTTTTTTAATCAACGATGAACGGAATAAATTTACATTTCCTTTAATCATCGCAGCCAAGTTGTCATCCGAATTTTGCTCAGACCATTTTCGAAAATTATCCAAAAAATTCAGCGCATACTTTACATTTCCATAATTTATTGCGGATGAACCTTTTTCAATAAAATTAAGAAAAATTTTTACAGAATCTTTACTAAGTTCGGGATTAATTTTTTCAACAAAAAAATCTATTACCTTATCACCGGGATTTTTAATTAAATAATCAATTTTCAATCCCGTTGTATTTTCTTCCTTCCTTGAAAATAGTTGCGATCGAGTAATTTTTGCAGCAACCAAAAGCGACATAACCTCGCTTCTCTTGACACCATCAGAAGAATTTATATTTTTTAAAAATTTCTCTGAGCCAGGCAAGTAGTATTGATTTTTTTCCACGAAATTCTTAACCCAATTTTTGGCGCGCCACTCCATCAACTTCCCAAAAATTAAAGTAAGAATATTTTTCGATCTGGATTGATCTGTCGATTTATCAAATATAACGGTATCAACTTGTATTCCGGATTTAGATAAAGAAATGTCATTATCTAGCTTCAAAAAATCGTCACTCGCTTTATTGTCTTCTCTTCTTTTCAAAGATGAAAGCATAGTCAACCCAAAAAATATACTGAGAAGATCAGAATTTAGATTAGGTAATAACGATATTCAGCACACGCAGGGCGACAATGGGCAAACGCCGATGCACGTGACCATAAATCAAACTGGGGTAACTACCGCTAAAAATAGTAGCCGAACCTCTGAGTCTTCGTGACCCAGAAATGAGTGGAGGACATACTAGTTTCTAAACATCCGAAAACTACAACTCAATCAACCCATGTCGCACGGCGATCAGCGTAAGTTCAGCCTGGTTGGCAACGCCGAGTTTCTGCTTGACGTTGTAGAGATGAGTACCGACGGTACGTGGAGAAATATTCAGAAGTTCGGCGATCTGGTTGACAGAAGCGCCCTTGGCGAGCTGGATGAAGACGCCAAACTCGCGTTCCGATAACACTTCAATCGGACTTTTTTCACCGTTGAATTCTTCGAGCGCCATACGCTGCGACAAATGGCTGTCGATATACATGCGCCCGTCATTGACCTGCCGGATTGCGTGAATCAACTCATCCGGCGCGGTGCGCTTGGAGAGATATCCTAGTGCGCCAGCCTTGAGCATGTAGCGTACATAGCTCGGATCTTCATGGGAAGACAAACCCAGTACGCGCGCATGCTTGTCACGCGCCACGATACGACGCGTTGCCTCGACGCCCATGGTGCCGCCCAAAGAGATATCCATCACGATCACATCAGGCTGGGTGGCTGATATCTGCTGATACGCTACCTCGGCAGACTCGGCCTCGGCTACGACACGAATATCATCGGTCGCCTCGAGCAACATGCGAAACCCCATGCGTACCACCGCATGATCATCTACCAGCATGACATTGATTGTTTTTTTCATGAGCTGTGACTTTCCTTGAGGGGAAGCAAAACGATCACTTCGAGTCCGCCTTCGGCTGCGGCCTGAAACACGATCTGACCGCCATGCCACTCGGCGCGTTCCTGCATGCCACGTACGCCATAATGACCTTCGCGCTTTACAGAGGCTGCACCGCGTCCGTTGTCGGCGATAGCAATCGTTAATAGTCCTTCATCACAGCTCATGCGAATGTGGGCCAAGGTAGCACCTGCGTGACGAACAATATTGGTAACCGCCTCTTGAATGATCCGGTAAGCGGATAACTCGAGTGTGTCTTCCAGTGGCGGGACAGTGCCAGTGACTTTAAGATCAAAACGGATGTCCGGATTATTCTGCTGTGTCTCAGTCAGCAAATCGCGCACAGCATCAACCAGCCCCATGCCTTCGAGCTTGATTGGACGCAGCCGCGGAATCATCCGGTGCATGGCATCGGAGGTCATGCCAGCAGTATCAAACAGCATCTTGGCATGCTGCTCGAGCGGACCACCAGCCACATCAGGACGCTGCATCAGCGACTTGGCGATACTGCGGATCGCGGTCAGCGACTGACCCAACTCATCATGCAGCTCAAGCGCTAGTGCTGCACGTTCCTCTTCAATGCGCGCATGCAGCTGCTTGGTAAATTCGCGCTGCGCATCAAGACGCGCCTGGGCTTCGGCACTGGCCTGCCGGACTTGAATATTGTCCTCGACCGCTTGTGCCATGCGATTGAAAGTGCGCCCCATTTGCCCCGCCTCCTTGCCCGGCAAAGGTGGCAAGCGTACCTGATGATCACCTCGCTCGATTTCACTCAAACCGCGCTCGATTTTTTCCAGCGGCGCAACCCACAGACCGATCAACCAGAACAAGGCAATATCGGCCAACGCAAACAAGATCAATTGTGCAAACAATATATCGCGCAGATTGTCCCAGCCATCCAGAATGGCACGCGTCGGGTTGGTGACGATCACCAGTTGTGCGTCACCAATGCCAATTACGCGCTTCATTTCCGGTGGGGAGACCAGGCTGGCATACCATTGGGGCGCATCGCGCCCGGCTTTGTACAGCGAGGGCGGCGACTGGTAGAGCAACGCTCCCGCCTTGTCATAGAGCACAATGTCATTGGCTCGTACACGGCCAGTCGCCTGCAGAAAGGCAATCAGATCGGTCAGGTCACGACTGGCATAAGCGCTGCTCACCTGTGCAAGCAACTGTGCGGCGATGCGACTCGACGCTTCCATCTCCTCGCGCACGCTATCGCGCGTAGAGGTAACCTCGACTCGGATCAGGATCAGGAAAACCAGCACCGTCAGTGCGAGAAAAATCAAATTGATCTTGAGCCTCAGGCTCATGCCAGGGCGGGATGCGTTGGCGCTGTACACGGAAGTGCTGGCCCTGGTCTCGGCGGGGTTCATCATAATCATCTTCGGTTGCATTGCAGCATGGCAGCCGGGCGCGTCTATTGCGGCCTGTCTCTGGCACGCATGATAGCAGTAGGTGGTTCCCGGCTGACTGGCGTTTCACGGGGCCATCCGGCGGCAACGTGCTGTTCATGAAAATCATGAGCCCAATTTACGCGTTTCGCAGATGCATCCCGGCGGGGCTCAGGTCATGATCGCTTCCGCTGGATGGGTTTTCCGTTCAGTAATTTCAAACCTATTAGGAGATAATCATGGCATGGACTACACCTGCAGCGACTGATCTGCGTTTCGGCTTCGAAATCACGATGTACATCGCTAACCGTTAATTTCGGTTATCTGGCAGCCTGGTCTTATGACTGGCTGCCAACTCAATAGCCTCAGAAAAGACGACCGCAGGGTCGTTTTTTTACGCCCATTCTCAAGTTGGCAAGCTTTTCCGTACCCTGACATTCCCCCTATACTCTTGCGGGTTATTCCATTTATGTAGCGATTCATGACCCTCGCAGATTCCCGCGCCATTGCTGACCGCTTTGACCTCCTGCAATTACCGCCGGGCTTTCATGACGCCCCCTTCCCTGTCTATCGCGCGCTGCGAGAACATGCGCCGGTCAAAGCTATGCCGGATGGCAGTTACTTCCTGACGCGCTATGACGATCTGATCGCGATCTACAAGAACCCGAAGTCTTTCAGCTCGGACAAGCAGCGCGAGTTCAAGCCAAAGTTCGGTGATTCACTGCTCTACGAGCATCACACCACGAGCCTGGTTTTCTCCGACCCACCCTTGCATACTCGCGTGAGAAAACTCATCTCTGGCGCACTGACGCCTCGCGCCATCGCTGGCATGGAGGGTAGCCTGATCCGTCTGGTCGATGATTTGCTGGACAGGATGGAAGAAAAGCCCCAACCCGACCTGATTGAAGACTTTGCCTCCGCAATCCCGATTGAGGTAATTGGCAATCTGCTGGATGTACCGTTGCAAGACCGAGAGCCCTTGCGCGACTGGTCGCTGGCGATATTGGGCGCACTGGAGCCGGTGGTTAGTGCGGAAGCTTTTGATCGGGGCAATCGCGCAGTAGCAGAATTCATCCATTATCTGGAAGGTCTGATCGACCACAGGCGCGCCCATCCCGGCAACCCCGAGTCGGATGTGCTCACGCGCCTGATTCAGGGCGAGTCTGACGGTGAACGGCTGTCGATGAAAGAGCTGCTGCATAACTGTATTTTTTTGCTCAACGCCGGACACGAGACCACTACCAATCTAATCGGCAATGGGCTCATGGCGATGCACAATCACCCGGCAGAGCGCGAGCGTCTGCTGCATGAACCTGCCCTCATCAAGTCGTGCGTGGAAGAGGTGCTGCGTTATGAGAGCTCCAACCAGTTAGGCAACCGTATCACCACCGAGACGGTGCAAGTGGGCGACGTGACGATGGCACCGCATACCCGCGTTACACTCTGCATCGGTGCTGCCAATCGCGACCCGGCACAGTTCGACGATCCCGAGCGTTTTGACATCACGCGTAATCCCAACCGCCATCTCGCGTTTGCCAGCGGCACTCACGCGTGTGTCGGTATGAGTCTGGCACGGCTGGAGGGTCAGGTCGCCATCGGACGTTTCATTGCACGCTTTCCGAATTACGCGATCAAGGATGCGGTGCGTAGCCCGCGGGTACGTTTTAGGGGATTCTCACGCTTGCCCGTAACGCTGCGCTGTTGATTTGGTATTTGGATTGTCAGAGGCAGCTGATTTATAACGAAAGACACTGGATTCACGAACACTCAGTTATTCAACTACTCTCCGCCCAGATTCACGATTAAATTCAGCAACAGATTCAGCACGCTCAAGCCGACTCATCCTGCTCGGCCGCAGCCTCACCAGCACTGTCATTGGAAGCCACCGGCGGTAAATAATCCAGCTCCAGATCAGCCTTGTCGACCAGACTTTGCGGCAGTGCTTTCTGCACCGCGACCCCGAGCTGTTCAAAATCACGTGCACGCTTGATCACATTGCCCGGCCCGCTGTAAAACTGACCAAAGGCACTCTGATAGGCCGCCTTGGCCGAATCGAGCTTGCGACCGAGCTCTTCCATGGTCTTGATGAAGCCGGCCAGTTTTTTATAGAGCTGGGCAGCGCTCTCGGCGAGCTTGGCGCTGTGAATGTTCTGGTTCTCGTGGCGCCAGAGCTGGCGAACGATATTCAGGCTGGTCAGCAAAGTCGTGGGTGTTGCGACAAGCACGTTTTGCTGCAAGGCTTGCTGAAACAGGGTTTCATCAGCGCGCAAGGCTTCAACGAAAGCGGACTCGACTGGAATGAACATGAATACCATCTCAGGTGAGTTGAGGTCATCAAGCTCGAAGTAGCGACGGTCGGATAACTCGGCGATACGCTCGGCGATCGCCTGTACATGCTCTTTCAGAGCCTGTTTGCGCTCCAGTTCGTCTTCTGCATTCACATAGCGCGTGTAAGCGTTGAGCGAGACTTTTGCATCGACGATCAGATGTTTTTGCTGCGGTAGATAGACGATGACATCTGGCCGTTGCTTGCCATCCTCGGTGTTGAAACTGACTTCGCGACGGTAGTCGCGATCAAGCTGCAGACCGGATCGTGCGAGTACATTCTCGAGCACCAGCTCACCCCAATTGCCCTGCTTTTTTGCGTGCCCTTTGAGCGCGGTCGCCAGATCATGTGCTTCTTCGCTCATCTGACGGTTCAGCTCTTTGAGCTGCGCAAGCTCTGCCTTGAGAGCTGCCTGCTGCTGCGCATCCTGGTAGTGTATTTCTTCTACCCGAGACTTGAATTCGTTGAGCCTTTCCCGGAATGGCGTGAGCACCTGACCCAGACTCTCGAGATTTTGCTCGCTGAATCGTTTGGTCTTATCTTCGAGGATGCTGTTGGCGAGATTCTGGAATTCCTCTGTCAGCGCCTTTTTGCCGGACTCTGTCATTTCACGCAGCAGAGCGATTTTTTCTTCTGCCTGTTTGCGTTCTTCTTCCAGGCGCGTGCCCACGCTGGCCAATTCACGATCCAGAATGGAGAGCTGGTGGCGCAGTTGCTGATTTTCCTGCAACAGGTGTGCATGCTGCGCTTCGAGTGAACGCAGCCGCTCTTGCTGAATGGCCTGCTGGGTCGCCTGCTGCGCGTTCTGCTGGCTGCGCACGAGCAGCGCGGCGACGATACCGCCACCCGCGATGCCCACGATAAGCGCAACACTGACAAACAATAAATCCATGCCATTCTCCAAACACAGGTGCGCTGAAGTTTACCAGCTGCGCTCGCTACAATAGCGCTTCCGTCCCGATTACTGCTCTCTATGGCACATATCCAACCCGAAGGCTGGCGTGAAATGGCGGTGACCGGCGCCGCACAACGCGAGATCGAAACGCTGCATCTGCTCGCGACCAGACTCTCAGACGACTACACCGTATTCCATGGTGTGCACTGGACTCACGTCGAGCAAGGCTACTCTGCCTATGCCGATATTGATTTCATCATCATCGGACCAGATGGACGTACCTTGCTGATTGAACAGCAATCCGGTTTTCTGACGGAGACGGATGAGGGACTCGCCAAAAAAAGACCAGGTACCGACAAGTCCCAACTGATACAGCAGCAGATCATGCGACCGCTGTCGGTGCTGCGCCAGCGATTTGGCCATCAGGCTGAACCACTGCTGATCGATTATTTGCTGTACTGCCCGGATCACCTGGTCAAGCGTCC
>Ga0209358_10003738_pt1 | contig 11129 bp, 11 predicted proteins | sample LauGreFa1BDMLBSN_2_FD_187574 | JGI IMG/M metagenome (GOLD analysis project Ga0209358, IMG submission 187574) | Freshwater lake microbial communities from Lake Michigan, USA - Fa13.BD.MLB.SN (SPAdes) (version 2) | ecosystem: Environmental > Aquatic > Freshwater > Lake | place: Lake Michigan, USA...
TAAGTGCTCATAAATGTAAGCGATGGTTTTTCCTTTTAAAGGGGGTAATACTTCAAAGGATACTAGGGTGTCTTTTGCTTTTGCTAAATGTTCAATTACCTGCATAGTGTACAAAAATAGTTAATATAAACTTCTTTGCATCATATATCTTCATTAATTTTTCAGTATAATAATACAAACAAATGCTTAATAGGGTTTTAGCTTTAATTCTACTTTTTCTTTTTTCACCAATATTTTTAATTGTGGCATTTGTCATTCTTTTTGAAGACGGTATACCAGTTTTCTTTACTCAAAAGCGAGTAGGGATAAATTATACGTACTTTCAAATCTATAAGTTTCGTAGTATGAAAAAGAATACTCCCAATGTGGCGACTCACCTTTTGACTAATCCAGATCAATATTTACTTAAAATTGGCAAGTTTATTAGAAAAACCAGTTTGGATGAATTACCTAACCTTCTTAATATTATTAAAGGTGAGATGGTTTTTGTTGGACCTCGTCCTGCATTATATAATCAAGAAGATTTGATGGATTTCAGAGTTACTACTGGTGTAGATAAACTTAAACCTGGGATTACTGGTTGGGCTCAAATTAATGGTAGGGATGAAATATCAATTGCAGAGAAAGTAAAGCTTGAACAAGTATATTTACAAAAAAAATCCTTCCTATTCGATATTGAAATTATTATTAAAACATTCACAAACGTTTTGTTTAGTAAGGGGGTGAGCCATTAATTAATTATAATAATGAATAAAGTTCTAGTTACGGGTGCATCCGGTTTCATTGGAAATAATTTAATACATTATCTACAAAGTAAATCATTAAAAATATTGCCTTTTTCAAGGGACTTTGGAATGGACTATAAAGAAATTGATTCAAATTATTTAGATAACCAATCTATTGAAGTTATCATACACTTGGCAGGGAAGGCGCATGACCTAAAAAATGTACCTAATGAACTAGACTATTTTAAAGTAAATACTGATTTGACAATTAGTATATTCGACGCCTTTTTAAAATCTAAAGCAAAGACATTTTTATATTTTAGTTCTGTGAAAGCTGTTAAAGATCATTTTGATAATATACTCACAGAAGATGTAATACCTAGTCCATCTACAGCATATGGAAAATCAAAATTAGCAGCAGAAAATTATTTATCTTCAAATTTGTATAAACAAGACAAAAAAGTTTATATTCTAAGACCATGTATGATTCATGGAATTGGAAATAAAGGGAATTTAAATATTTTATATAATTTAGTTTCAAAAAATATTCCATGGCCACTTGGCGCTTACACCAATAACCGATCTTTTTGCAGTATAGATAATCTATGTTTTGTAGTTAATGAATTAATAAGTAGACCAGACATTCCAACAGGTATATATAATATAGCAGATGACGATTCAGTTTCTACAAATGTAATAATCAATTTGATTGCCAAATCACAAAATAGAAGACCTTTTGTATTTTCAATTAATAAAGATTTAATAAGATTATTAGCAAGAGCGGGTGATTATCTTAAATTGCCTTTAAATACTGAGAGACTAACAAAATTAACAGAGTCATATATAGTGAGTAATGCCAAAATTAAAGCAGCTATATGGAAAAATCTGCCTTTAACATCAGAAGAAGGTCTATTGAAGACCTTTCAATCTTTTATTAAATAAAATATTCTACCTGTTATTTCTCTTATTCCAGTTTCTGTCATTCCTAGGTTTCCTGCACTTGTTAAAAAGTCCATAACGGTTATTGCGTTTTCCCCTGCAGTCTTATAATCCACCTTGTAAGGAACCACTTGAAATCCTTGTTTCTCAAATAGCCTCTTAGCTCTATACATATGATAAGCCGATGTCACAAGTATTATTCTTTTACTTGGGCTTATTAGTTCTTTTACAGCCACTGCCTCCTCTGCAGTATTTTCCACATCTTTCGTTACAAATATTTTTTCAGAGGGTATTCCATTTGAAATTGCATATTCTTTTAAGACTTCTCCCTCAGTTTTCTTTGCTTTATCCCATGGCATTTTGCCTCCGGTAAATATTAGCTTTTGAGCCTTACCTGCTTTAAATAAAGCAATCCCTCCAAAAAACCTATCGGGGACTTCCCATTCTATGTAGGTTGAATCTCCCACTTCATTTATTCCCAACATTCCACTTAGCACTACTATTGCATCTGCACTATCTATAGCACTTATGGGGTTTCTATATTCATTTCCTTCTACTAGTTTAAAGAAGTTATTTGAGAATATAGGGGTTGATAGGATATATAGTACCCCTATTGCTATATAGATTAGCTTTTTTTTATTCTTGATTAATCCTATTAGTATTACTATTATGACAAGCATTATAGGAAGAACGAATGTGGGTAGTATTTTGTGTAGGTAGATCATGATGTTTCGTTGCTTTAAAATTAAAGAATTGTTGCGAATATTTACTAATGGGGTTTAATGGGATTTTAAGCCTTATACAGCGATGCACTTCTTGGACTAAAGTGTGTTTAGATCCATTGTTATACTTGCCCTTTACAAAGCAGATAAAGTATAAGCGAGAACTAACAGAGATTGTGAAGATGAAGTAAGATTCAATGAATTTATTAAAGGAACAGACCAGTGATCTTTATGGGCTTCAGCGTTCATAAATCCTATTAGAACCTTATGAGCTAAATAAAAGTATCAGGCGAGCGCTTCGCTGATAAGATGGAGAAGATATGGCAGGATAGTGAAGCGGGATTATAATGCCTTACTCTTATTTATATTATTGTTAATATATTGTTGATAGAATTAGTCTATTTGTAGATATTTGAGTTGAAATTTGGATCAATAAAATTCATATGAGAGCAAAGAATAATAGGGCAAAAATAGATACACTTTTTGTTTTTGGCGCAGGAGTATCAAAGAGTTTAACAAATACTAAAAATCAATCTGATAGAACTACCCCACTTGATTCTGAGTTTACTACCAGAATTAAAAACGTAGAAACAAGTCGTAATCATAAATGGGTTAATGAGGCAAGGAATAGAATCCTAAATGATTGGAAGTTTCATGTGCAATTTCATGAAGTAGGCTTTGAAAAAGCAATTTCACAACAAATATCAGACTTAGATTTCTTAAAAGCGATACAACCAAAAAAAGGGAATCATTATAGAAGTGAAATTGATTATTTAGAAGACATATCTCATATTACATCATACATCTTATCTCAAGCTAGATTAAATGAAAAGAAGACCTTATCAAAATTTATAAAAAAATATTTTGATGATGAAATTGAAAATTGTAAGAATAGAATAATTACATTTAATTATGATACCCTCATTGATAATTTAATAATAGAGAGACATAAAGATTATGGTAAAATTTATTTTGACAGTATAATTCCTTTTAAGAGAATTAAACCTAAGAAGACAATTTTCAAAAAACCATTAATATTAAAACTTCATGGTTCAATAAATTGGAAATGTGAAAAAGCGGAATATTCCAAAGTATTTTTAGAAAAGCCATTTAAATTAAAAGGTAAAACCAAAACATATAATACAGATGGTTGTCATTTTATCGATAAAATATGGATTGATAATAAAATAGAAAATCCTGGAAATAATGTCTTTCCACTTATAATTCCTCCTATACCGGACAAGCCAATAACCAATATTTCAATATTTAGATATTTGTGGACTTATGCTTTTGAGTATCTGCATGAATGTAAAGAATTAGTTATTTCTGGCTATAGTTTGCCTGAAACAGATAATTTAGCAATTTCACTTTTTTCTAAATTTGAAAATAAAAATCTAAAAAAAATTTCAATAATTGATCCTGCTCCTGAAACTGTAGTTAAATGGAATAATTTATTCAATAGAAAAGGCATAATTAATCCTAAAGTTGAATATTATTCAGATTTCAGTTCATATATAAAAAGCAATTGTTAACTATTTATAAGTTTAACAGGTGTCTTATATTGATTTATACCAGCTTTCAAATTGCGCAATTTAGTGTGCACTAAACATTAACTGCATGATTATCAATACAAAAGGTTCTATAATTAGTGTGGTCCACACTAAACCAGATTCACTCTAAATCACCGTAGATCACTCTAAATGATCATTAAATGTCATTTTTCCCCTCAAAAAAGCATTTTAAAGGTGTTTGAAGATGATTTAAAACTATTGAACTTGTGCGCACTTTGATACGCTTTTGATATTTATATGCTAATATTAGCAGGATATTATAATTTAAGTACAACACGATATTATAATTTTGCTACAATCATAAATTATAATGTGTCATAAAAAGGACAAAAACAACTATCTTTGTTCCATATAAGACATATTATATGAAAAATACGCCAATTTTATTACCTAAAAACATCAAAATTCTCAAAGAATTAGGGGAACAAATTCAACTTGCTCGTTTGCGTAGAAAATTCAGTGCAGCGCAAATTGCAGAACGTACAGGTATGGGTAGAAAAACGGTTTATAACATCGAGCAAGGCAGCCCCAGTGTTTCCATTGGTAGCTATCTCCAAGTGCTATTTGTTTTGGGATTAGAGAAGGATTTGACAATGGTTGCAGCCAGCGATCCATTGGGTAGAAAATTACAAGATGCAGGAATTGTTACTGGCAAACGTGCGCCAAAACAAACTAAAATCTAATGAAGAAAAACGAAACTAAAATATGGGTTTACGCCGATTGGCAATCCTTAGGTGGTGTTCAGCATATGGGTATTTTGACACTACAGCATGTACGAGGTAAAGAAATATTTTCCTTTGAATATAATGATACATGGTTGACATCTAGTGGTCAGGTTTTATTCTTAGATCCAAACCTTAGTATGTATAAGGGCAAACAATATCTGCCCGAAGAGAAAAGTAATTTCGGATTGTTTTTGGATTCATCTCCTGATCGTTGGGGAAGACTATTAATGCGAAGAAGAGAAGCATGGTCCGCAAAAAAAGAAGACAGAGATGAAAGAACACTTTTTGAAAGTGATTTTTTATTGGGTGTTTTTGATGGAAATCGAATGGGAGGTTTGCGTTTTAAATTACAAGAAGATGGTGATTTTTTAAACAATCAAAAACAGATGGCTGCGCCACCGTGGACTTCTATTAGAGAATTAGAATACGCAAGTCTTCAATTAGAAAGAGATGATGTTGTAAATGATCCGGAATATGCGCAGTGGTTGAATTTATTAGTTGATCCAGGATCTTCATTAGGAGGCGCTAGACCTAAGGCAAGCGTGACTGATGAAAAAGGTAATCTTTGGATTGCTAAATTTCCAAGTGCTAAAGATGACAAGGATGCTGGGGCATGGGAGATGGTGTTACATCAATTAGCTTTTAATTGTGGGATACAAGTACCCGATGCTAAAATTCAGCAATTTTCAAGTAAGCAGCATACATTCATGACCAAAAGGTTTGATCGTATACAGCACCAGCGAATTCATTTTGCATCTGCGATGACTTTGCTGGGATTACAAGATGGCATAGATTATAAGGATAATATTAGTTATTTAAATTTAGCGGAATTCATAATACAACAAAGTGCATCAGCTAAACAAGACTTGGAACAATTATGGCGCAGAATATTGTTTAATGTTTTAGTTTCAAATACTGATGATCATTTACGCAATCATGGATTTATATTAACTAATCAAGGTTGGAGATTATCTCCAGCTTATGACATGAATCCGAATGAGATGGGTAATGGTTTAACTTTGAATATTTCAGAAAATAGTAACGAACTAGATATATCAGTGGTCATGTCCACAGCCAGTTATTATCAAGTAAAAGTGGATACAGCAAATAGAATTCTAGAAGAGATGCTACAAGAAATTGCAAACTGGCGCGCTATTGCAAAGAAATACGGAATCAGTAACAGCGAAATTGAACTCGCAAAGCGCGCGTTTAGGTTGGTAAAATAGAGTAAATCATTAATATTTTAAAATTGCACAATCTAATGTGCATAATAAACTAATAAATGCACATTCAATTGTGCAAAATCTTGTATCGTATTCAAATTTCTACCAGTTAATTAAATTATTGTTACTGTTTGTCAATTTGTAGGCTCCAATTATAATATTCCGAATTAACTTATTTTGTTTTACAAATTATGTTAAAAATATTAAGCTAATTCGGAAATATCCCCAATTTATTTCATACGAATATTAAATCAACTTTTACTTTCCCTGCTTCGCTATTTCTCCAGGGCTCACAAGCCTCGTATGATCCAACAGCTCAATCAGCGCCATGCTCTTTTGGGTTTTCATATCGCTTAAGCCCTTTATAATTGTATAGGAATCCTTTAGTAAGTAAAACACATTCGTGGTGAGGTTAATATTTTTATTTTGTGCATATATTGGATTTGCTATTTGTGTTCGGTAAATAGCGTCAATTTCCTTTAAAGCAAGTGTGTAGGTTTGAATACTTTTATTTTTGTTTGACTCATTTATATTCGCAACCATCAGCACCTCCGGTTGTTGCAAACACCAATCATTTAGTAAACGCATTTTGCGAGGGCTGTTGGCGGCGACCATGTCGCCGCTTAATTGATACACCAATCCATCTACTTTCCAGCGAAGGGTATTGTAAATAGCTAGAGCGGAATCTTTTGCGTTTGCACCAACGCTACCTTCTCCAGCTTTCCCATCATTTTTACTTCCTATTTGTTTTATCGCACTACTTAAATACAACTCTGCGGTGTATTTAATTTCAATTAGGCGTGTAAGTAGCCCTTGCGCAGCTGCCTTGTTGTTAAAATTACCCAACATTAAAAACAAGATTACTAAAATGGTTGTTTTTCGCATAAATGTTCATTTAATATTTTATAAAAAGAAAAAGTCGTTTTGTAATTTCCCTTCGCTTTCTGGGTTTTGATCATAGCCGTTTTTATCTAAATCCTTATTTACCAGTTGAACTATGGCTTGCATGCTTTTACTATCACTATACTGCAATAGGTTTTTGATCAGATAGTGTGTAAAGGCACCGTTAAACCTTTTATCAATATAAGCATCGGCACTTAGTTCATGTGAAGCGCAAGCGCTTAATAAGGCGCCGTTTAATGGAGCGGTAATAATTGTAGATGCATCATAAGCTTCAAACGCGCTTTCTTCGTTTACCTCATTTATTCTTCCCTCGTTTTCCTTTCTCTCATGCTTCATTCCAATTTGCATCATGCCATTAAAATAACGGTACTGCGGTTCACCGGGCATTTGCAAATCACGTGATAAATCTTCCGCATGACAACTATCCGATATCCATACAAAATGCACGCCCTTGGGTATGCCAGCAAACAGCTGTGCAAATTCTTTATCTCGCAAAGTAGTTGCATTACTTCCATCAAAATCATAGGGGCAAATAATTTCATCTAATCCATCGGCTTCTAATTTTGCGTTAAGTGTAGGCGATTGTGCGCCATGGCCGCTATAATGAAACAATAGTTGGTCTCCCGATTGCGCTCCTTCCAATAACCATTTTAATTGTGTAAGGATTCCTTTTTTAGTCGCGTCTCTGTCTGTTAACTTTTTAATGTTTTGTTTGGCGTACACTTTATTTGTTTCAGTAATAAGATGTTCCATATCCAGGATATCATTAATGGATCCTCTTAAATCATTTTGTGGATCTGGGTATTTATTAATACCGACTAACAGTGCTTTGTTTTTCATATTTTTAAATTTTATATACTGAATGTAGAATTAAAATAGTTGCTTCCGAGTATTAGTTTTACTTTCATATACACAGTTGAAATGCTTTACTAGAAAGGATTCTAAGGGATATTGTTCAAACCAAATGCCTTGTTGATTCTCTAATTTTACTTGATAGAAAAAATGCTAAAAAATATTTTATGATAAAAGATGCAACCTCAGGATTTATTAAAAGTTTTCTTCTTTTTGGTATCGCATTTGTATTAGTAGTCACCACCACACCCATTGGTTTTGTATATGCTTTACTGCGTCAATTATTTGTAGGAAAGATAAAAATACTTCAAATTTATTTTATTGAAGTAGCCCTTGCATTAGACAATGCAGGTAATGTAATCATGCAACATTTACTAAATGACACACTACTCATTAAAAACACAAACACCTATCAGTTCGGCAACAAAAAAGAAACCATCAGCAGTGTCATTGGCAAAAACCATCTCACCAACACCCTCAGCCCCCTAGGCAAAGCCCTAAACTCCTTTTTAAACTTTATTGACAAGGACCACTCCATGAATTCAATCATTTATGATGTGAAAGCCTATTTAGAGCAATAGGGTTTAGAAGCTATTTAATATGCATTTTTTAAGGAATCTTATAAGTTAGAGATGATGTCAAAATTGAAGAAATTTGCAAATAATATTCCTTAAATTCAATCTATGAAAAGAAGAGATATTTTAAAAGGCTTAACCATTGCCCCTTTGGCATTAGGTGCAGCGCCACTCAATTCATTTGCTGGCAGCAATGTTTATAAAGACAGCAATTTATTCAATGAAATAGGCGTCCGCACTTTTATCAATGCTGCTGGCACGCTAACTTATATGAGTGGAAGTTTGATGCATCCGGAAGTGGTTAAAACCATTCGTGAGGCGGCGAACCATTTTTGCATGATGGATGAATTACAGGATAAAGTGGGGGAGCTGATTGCTGAAATGGTCCATGCGGAAGCTGCTACTGTTACCTCGGGCGCTTTTTCTGCAATGACGCTGGGGTTGGCGGGTATTTTAACTGGGCTGGATTTAAAGAAGGTAGAACAATTGCCCCATTTACAAGGTACGGGCATGAAGACGGAAGTGATTTGTCAAAAGTCACATGATGAAAGGTACAATCATGCATTTTTAAATACGGGATGTACCATTGTTACAGTTGAAACTTTAGCGGAACTTGAAAATGCCATAAATGATAAAACAGCCATGCTTCATTTCTTAAATATTGCTGCAGATAAAGGAAAGATTAATCATACGGATTGGCTCGCTGTTGGGAAAAAATATAAGATTCCTGTTTCAATCGATATTGCTGCAGATGTTCCTCCGGTGTCCAATATTTGGAAGTTTAATGACATGGGGTTTGATTTGGTTTTTTTATCTGGTGGTAAAGCAATCAGAGGTCCGCAGAGTGCAGGTTTATTAATGGGGCGAAAAAATATTATTGAAGCAGCGCGGTTAAGTGCACCTCCTCGAGGTTTTAATGTGGGTCGTGCGCACAAGGTAAATAAAGAAGAGATTTTAGGAATGTATGTTGCGCTAAAAAAATACATCAATACGGATCATGAAAAAGAATGGCAAAATTGGGAATCAGAAATCGATCATATAAATAATGCAGTTAAAAATATCAAAGGCATCAGCACTAAAATTATTGTTCCAACTTTAGGCAACATCACACCCAACTTAGTAATCACTTGGGATCCATCACATGTTAATTTAACTGGCAAGGATTTGCGTGAAACTTTAAGAAACGGGAATCCTTCCATTGAAGCAGGTTTTGCTGGCTTACCCTTATATCCAAATCAAGCAGGTTCAGAATCCATTGATCCTAAAATTGCTGAAACTTTAAAAGGGGAGAATAGAGTAACCATTACTGTTTGGATGCTTCAACAAGGAGAATTTAAAATAGTCGCAAAAAAATTAAAAGAAGCTTTTGAGAATGCATTGGTTTAGAATAAGCTAATGCTTAGCTACTTTTTTATATAATAATTTTATAGTAAAGCCAAGACTGCCAGCCTTCGCTTCGCTCGGCTTAAATAACCGCCCTTTACTCAATATTATGCGGTTTTTTCGTCCTTTTTTCGAAAGATGAAGAAGAGCAGTATAATACTGCAAATTGCAAATCCTCCTAGGTAATATAAATTACTATAGAGCTTTTTTGGGAAAAGCATTAATAGCACCATATTTACAATATAGAAATAAAATCCATATCTAGCTATTTTTTTATTCATACATTATTATTAATTAATAATCAATACTATGCTTTATTTATTCAAAAAATATAATAATATTTTTTTCGACATACTTTTTCTAATTGTTGTTTTTAAATGTTGGGGGGCCTATGCCCCTATATTCTAAGGTATAAATACTTTAAAATGGTTTGTGTTTAAAATGATACTTGTGCGTATTATTTAAAAAAGTAAATTTCAAAAATAATAGATTTTTCATGATGAATATTATGATATTCAAATTTCGATAATTTATTTTTAACTAAAATTGTCCTATGTTAAGATACAATGGCAGCTTGCATTTCAGACCACCCCTGTTTTACTTAAAACTAAATTCCTAAATTTTAAAAAATTGAATTAAACTTATTTTGACATAAATATATTTGGATATATTTTTTATAATGTTTTTCTTTCTTTTTGGCATTTCAGTTATAATTAAAACACCCCTAGACGGAGAGTCAATAGCAGTATGCGTTTCAGAAAGCCTATTTTTCAGTTATAGTTAAAATGTTAGCTAAATGAAAGTCAATGCCAGCCTGCATTCCACAGACCAGTTGTTTTAGTTAAAGTTAAAACTCCAAAAAACGAAAATTTAAATATTCACTTTATAAGACATCTTTTTTCAATCAGATAATATTCTAAACAATGCCACAATCAAAAAATTATACCGACCCCCTGCCTTTAAAAATTTACAAAATGAAATGTAAGTCAACATTGGCGCGCGGGATCCATTCTTATCTAACTCCAACCCCTGATTATAAAGGAGTGTTTGCCAAAAAGATTAATAAATGCCCTTCTGAAATATCAAAATACTTTTCTGGCAATCATAACTTCACGATAGAAATATTATGTGAAATTGCGTTTGCGTTAAAAATATCTTTAAAAGATTTGTTTTGTTATTGCACCCTTAATCCATCAAGGATTGACAACATGGGTAGAGTAGCACCCCTGACGATTCAGAATGAAACCCCGTAAAGTCCCTCAAGAAAATAAGTAATAGAGCAAGAATTTTGCTTTGCCAAGACTGCCAGCCTTCGCTTCCTTTGAAAATCAATTGTGGTCTCGCCAAGATTGGAACAACTTGGCGGCCAAGCTGTAAAAGAATTGTGGTCTCGCCAAGAATCGAACTTGGATCTAGTGTTTAGGAAACACCTATTCTATCCATTGAACTACGGGACCATCGGCCATCTAGTAGCCGAGGAGGGCAAAAATAACTATTCTTTTTTAAGCTTC
>Ga0209358_10003740_pt1 | contig 11127 bp, 10 predicted proteins | sample LauGreFa1BDMLBSN_2_FD_187574 | JGI IMG/M metagenome (GOLD analysis project Ga0209358, IMG submission 187574) | Freshwater lake microbial communities from Lake Michigan, USA - Fa13.BD.MLB.SN (SPAdes) (version 2) | ecosystem: Environmental > Aquatic > Freshwater > Lake | place: Lake Michigan, USA...
GGCAGAGACCTGCGCAGATGTCAGAGAAGCTATGTTAGACGTCGTCAACCCGGCTATCTGATCCGTCGTCAGTGCTTCGATTTGATCTGTCGTTAACGTAGCTATCTGAGCGGATGTTAAAAAATTTGGTTGCTCTGCAGTCGCGATTACTATCGATGATGTTATCAGTTTTATCGATTGCAACGCCTCAAGTGCCGATATTTCGTTAACTGTCAAAGTAGATATTTTTTCTACTTCCCTCTCAATAATCTGAGATGAAGACGAGACTTCTGCTTCAGACATCACAGAAGAGTCTGCTTGGTGCGTTTTTATATCAGTTGATTGGCTAACTTTTATATTCTGATTTTCGTCCGCTATTACCTTAACAGGCGGTAATGCTGTTACCGGGGCGACAGGAATTTTCATCAGAACAATCCTTAAAATGGGCCAAGATAGGACTCAAAAAGCATATCGACATGACTTCACCTTCTTATGACGGTCATAACTTTAGTTATTTTAATAAAATTTTATTTTTATTTTGGAAGCTGACATAGACAGCAGAAAAATCTAATAGTTCTCGGGTGCCAAGGGTGCGGTCGAAGACAATCGTGATGCAGAGATTCGACAGCTGAAGCGCGAACTGACTCGCGTCATTGAAGAGCGCGACATCCTAAAAAGAGGTGAGCCCTTGCGAACGCGTATTTTGCCAAGGATGCCAAGTGAGATACGCATTTATCGCCGGGCATCGCAACCAGTTTTCCGTTCGGGTGCAAGTCCATCCGAGCGGTTACTATGCGTGGCAGAGGTCACCGCTCGGCAATCGGGCGCAGGAGGATAATCGACAGATCGAACTCATCCGTAAGGCGTGGACGGATAGTGGTAAAGTCTACGGCTATCGGAAGCTGCATGATGATCTGTGTGATCAGGGTGAGAAATGCTGTCCAAACCGCGTTGCGAGATTAACAAAACTTGCTGGTATCAAAGCACAAATTGGATACAAGCGCCGCCCAGGTCAATACAGCGGCAAGCCTTCGCTTGTCGTCGACAATACGCTTGATCGTCAGTTCGATCTCTAGAAACCCGACCGCTTTTGGGTCACTGATATTACTTATATCAAGACACAGGAGGGCTTTGCCTATCTTGCCATCGTAATCGATCTCTATTCGCGTCGCGTTATCGGCTGGTCACTGCAGAGCCGCCCGACAGACAAAGAACACCAACCGATTAGACTTTTTAACCGTTATGTGTCAGAATATCATGCTTATATATATCTTGTCGCTAATTATTATATTCAAATTACAGAGTACTTATCGGAGCGATAAATATTGAGTATTTTATTAGAAGCTCTTGAGGCCCAAGTAAGCGGACAGACGGCCAAGGCATTAGCAAAGTTTTCTGCGATCGCGCGCGAAGAGCCAAATAATGCGGTTGCGCAATATTCTTTGGCGGCGATCAACGCGTCGCTTGGCCTCTATGATCAAGCATTAAAGCACATCAATTCAGCAATCCGGATTAACCCAATATTTGCCCCATCCTATCTTGCGCGATCAAAGATCAATGCTTCAATAAATCGCTTCAAATACTCGCTGGAGGATGCAGAGAAGGCAGTTTCGCTGGATCCAAATGTACCTGAAAATCTGGTTCAGCGGGATGCCGTCAAAAGTTTGATTAATCGAATGACCGGTTCTGAAATCTCTGGGGGACAACTGACACCAAAGCCTCTTATTGATATTATATCGGAAGTTGCAGTTCTCACTTCGGTTGGCAACACTTCAGGTGCACTATTTTTATATGAGGATTATCTTCGTCGCCCCGGACAGGAATTAACCTTTGTTATTTTGTTCAACATGGGCGTCATTTTGAGTGAAATTGGACAAAATGATGATGCTGAAGTTAAATTTAAGGAAAGTATTGCTCTGAAACCCGACTTCCGCACCGGATACCTCAATCTCGGGATTTTACTTGAAAAACTGGGCCGAGTAGATGAAGCCATTGCACAATGGGAAACAGGTACATCGCTCCCGTCATCTAACTCTTCTGAAAACATCGATGTCATAATCAAGCTATTGAACAATACGGGCCGACTTCTCGAAATTCAAAGGCAATTTGATCGAGCTGAGCAAGCACTCTTTAACAGCCTGAAATTGAACGAGAACCAACATGATGTGCTACATCATTGGGTTCATCTGCGACAAAAACAATGCAAATGGGATCGTGTAACAGAGTTGAACATCTCGGATGATGATATTCAGCGCTTCGCCTCGCCGCTCGCAATATTGGGTCTTACTGACGAACCCGCACTCCAACGTCTATGTGCAGAACGCTTTACCGCCGAGAAGGTTGGACTGCACACACGTTTGATCCCTGCGTCTCATCGATATGGACATGAGAAAATCCGCATCGGCTATTTGTCCTCTGACCTATCGATGCATGCTGTCTCTCTGCTGGCAGTCGAACTGTTTGAAACCCATAACCGCGATAACGTGGAAGTCTACGCATTTTGTTGGAGCAAGGAAGACGGCACGCCATTCCGCGAGCGTGTCCGGCGCGCATTCGATCATTTCATCCCGATCGGCGGATTAACGGACAAGGAAGCATCAGACCTTATTCTTAACCATGAGATCGACGTGCTCGTGGATCTTCAGGGCTTAACATCAAAAGCCCGTCCAAATATCGTCGCGCACGGACCTGCTCCTATACAAATCGCATATTTGGGTTATCCGGGGACAAGCGCTCTTCCGCATGTCGATTATGTCGTTGCAGATCCATTCATCTTTCCGAACGATTTGAAACCTCATTTCACCGAAAAGCCGCTCTACCTCCCGACTGTCTTTCAGGTGAGTGATTCCAAACGGGAATTCGGCCCCGAGAGAGCAAGGTCATTCTTTGGACTTCCCGATGACCACTTTGTTTATTGTGCGTTCAATAACAATTATAAAATCAGCCAACCTATGTTCACGAGCTGGATGAAAATTCTGCGGGAAACACCGAACAGCGTTTTGTGGCTGCTGGAAGACAATCAATGGTCAAAGCAGAATTTGATCAACTTTGCCTCCGCGCAGTCAATTGATCCTTCACGTTTGATTTTTGCAGGCCGGATAGAACCAAAGGACTACTTGTCACGATTTCGTGCTGCAGATCTCTTTTTGGATACAACTCCATACAATGCAGGAACAACTGCCAATGATGCTTTGTGGGCAGGATTGCCGCTGCTGACATTATCAGGAAAAACCTATGTATCCCGCATGGCAGGCAGCCTGCTTAAGAGCGCCGGCCTCGCCGAGCTGATCACCTTTAATGCGCACGATTATGAAGAAAAGGCGATCTATCTTGGAGCCCACCATCAAGAAATCATGCGATTGAAAAGGCATCTCAACGAGCAGAAACAGTCCGGTCAATTGTTTAACACCAAGCAATTCTGCGCCGAGTTTGAAAATGCCCTCAAAGTTCTTTTGACTTCCTAAAGCCTGAGGATGTACTGGCCATAGGCGGTCTTTTCGAGCTGCTTTCCCAATTGATGTAAGCGTTCGTAGCTGATAAATCCGTTGAGATACGCGATTTCCTCTAAACAGGCGATTTGAATCCCCTGCCGCTTCTGTATTGTTCTCACGAATTCAGAGGCTTCGATCAAATTGTCATGAGTGCCGGTGTCGAGCCATGCAAAGCCGCGCCCCAATCGCTCAACAGTGAGTGCCTCCAATGCCATATAGGCACGATTGACGTCTGTAATCTCGAGTTCGCCACGTTTCGAGGGTGTTACACGTGCAGCAATATCAAGAACGCGATTATCATACACATACAGACCGGTGACGGCCCATGGCGACGTCGGATTATGAGGCTTTTCTTCAATCGAAAGCGCCTTTCCAGCTTCATCGAGATTGACCACACCATAACTGCGTGGATCGTCGACATGATATGCAAACACTGTTGCGCCTGATTTCCGCTGGGCTGCGACTTTCAGTTTTTCCGCCAGTCCCGCACCAAAAAAAATATTGTCACCCAACACGAGCATCACACGATCTTTGCCTATAAACTCGCGTCCAATAATGAAAGCTTGCGCAAGGCCTTCAGGCTTCGGTTGCTCGGCATAGGAGAATTCGAGGCCCCATTGCGAACCGTCGCCAAATAGTTTCCGATAATTATCTATGTATTCTGGCGACGAAATAACTAGTATTTCACGAATACCCGCGAGCATAAGTGCCGATAGCGGATAATAAATCATCGGCTTGTCATAGACGGGCAGCAATTGCTTGTTGATAGCAAGCGTCGCAGGATGTAGCCGTGTCCCGGAACCGCCCGCAAGAATAATGCCTTTCATGATACCCTCTTCAATACGTCGCGAACAATTGGCGAGATGGCGTCGTGCCAATGGGGAAGTGTCTGTCCAAAATCCCGCTCAAGTTTGTCAGTGAGGAGCCGTGAATTAGATGGACGACGTGCTGCGGTGGGATAATCCGCTGTCGTAATCCGGTTAACCTGAGCAAAAGCGCCTCCCATATTCTTCGAAATTTCAAATATTTTTTCTGCGAGGTCCGCCCATGTAGTGTAGCCGGAATTGACGCAGTGATATGTCCCGCAAGGTGCCAATTGATCGACAAGATAACGCTCCAAAAGAACCTTCACCACACACGCTATATCTGAAGCACTGGTCGGGGATCCGTGTTGATCGGCAACCACATTCAACACATCGCGCGTTTCTGCCAATTGAAGCATCGTTTTTAAAAAGTTTCGACCTGTAGTACTTAGGACCCATGCAGTGCGCAGAATGACGTGTTTTGCACAATGTGCTCTGACAGCACTCTCTCCGGCCTCTTTTGACATTCCATAGATCGATACCGGACCGACTGGATCGTCTTCCTGATAGGGGGATTTTTTGTCGCCAGAAAAAACATAGTCGGTAGAAATGTGGATCAGCGGTATATTTCTTCGTGCTGCAAACTCACCCAATACCCTTGGAGCTACGGCATTGATGTGCCATGCCAAATCTCGATCGCTTTCAGCTGCATCCACCGCTGTGTAAGCACCTGCATTGATGATACCTGAAATCTGATGATCCGAGAGAAACCGGCTTATTGAAGCGCGGTCGCCAAGATCAAGATCCTTCCGCGTTGGTGCCAGAAGACTAACTCCGCCTACCCATTCAAGCTTTTGCAGCGCAGTGCCGACTTGCCCGCTACCTCCCGTCAGAAGAACCTTTCCGGTCATGATGGTTTCAATCCCAGACGTTCTCCGGCGTATGATCCATCCTGAATTGATTTCCACCAGATCTCATTGTCGAGGTACCATTGAACGGTTTTTAACAGCCCGCTTTCAAAACTCTCTTTTGGCTGCCACCCGAGATCACGTTTGATTGCGGATGCATCAATCGCATATCTGAAATCATGCCCGGGCCGGTCCGCGACAAACGTAATAAGTTCAGCATAAGCGCCCCCCTTCGGACGGGGCCGCAACTGATCCAAAATGTGACAGATTGATTGGACAACTTCGATATTTTTGCGCTCCGAGTTCCCGCCAACAGTATAAGTTGCTCCGGGCTGCGCATTCTCGAAAACGCATTGGATTGCCCGTGCATGGTCATCGACAAAAAGCCAATCCCGTACATTTTCGCCGCGTCCGTAAACTGGTAAAGACTGCTCGGCAAGGGCTTTCAAAATGACGAGCGGAATTAGCTTCTCGGGAAAATGAAAAGGCCCGTAATTGTTTGAACAATTGGTCAGTGTGATGGGTAACCCATAGGTGTGGTGCCATGCACGCACGAGATGGTCGGATCCCGCTTTAGACGCTGAGTAAGGTGACTTCGGATCATATGCCGTCATTTCGTTAAAAAATCCGTCATCCCCGAGCGTTCCGAACACTTCATCAGTCGAAACATGATGAAATCGAAAATCGGCTTTCCGAGGCGCATCGAGGCGTTCCCAATGGGCCCGCGCTGCCTGAAGCATCGTGTAGGTGCCCACGATATTCGTCTCGATAAATGCCTGCGGACCATCAATCGACCGGTCAACGTGAGACTCTGCTGCCAAGTGAACAACGATATCGGGGCGTGTATTGTCGAACACCGCGTGTACTGCCTGCGCATCACAAATATCAGCCCGCGTGAAGCCGTACCGTGGATCATGCGATACCGGTTCAAGCGACGTCAGCGTGCCCGCATAAGTGAGTTTGTCAAGAACGTGGACCGAATAATTCGTATACGTAATCAGGTGCCGGACCAAAGCGGAACCAATGAAGCCCGCACCACCAGTGACGAGAACCGACTTCCTATTCGGAAACGCTCCACTCATAGGCTAACCCGCTTCAAAGATAACGGAATTCCGTCATACATGAATGATTTGGCCAACCCTGAGAGCAGCGGTAATTGCTGATCTTTTGGCGATATGATCGGCCCTGTTGCGGGCAATGGCCAATTGATCCTCAAAGTAGGATCATTCCAATGAATACCACCATCGCTTTTCGGGGCGTAGGGAGAGGAAACCTTGTAGAAAATCTCGGTATTTGGCACTAACGTCACAAAACCGTGTGCAAATCCTTCGGGGATATAAACCTGCTCTCCTTTTTCTGCAGTGAGTTCAATCGACAGAGAATGTCCATACGTGGGCGATCCCTGCCTCACATCGACAACCACATCCAGAAAACGCCCAGCTGCACATCGCACCAACTTGGCTTGTGCATGCGGCGGAGTTTGGAAATGAAGTCCTCTCAACGTTCCGACTGCGACGGAAACGGACTGATTATCCTGAACAAACTGATCCTTGATCCCAAATATTCGGAGTTTTTCCGCACTATAGGTCTCGCCGAACCACCCGCGCTCGTCTTCAAAGCGTTTAGTTTCTAAAACAGTAATGGCCAAGGCTCAACTCCAACGCAGAATTAGGCTTTTCTACCAGATTATAGCGTATTTTACAGTAGTTGTTTCGCAGGATTTTGATCCAAGATCAATTACGAATCATCCGGTTTATTGGTGCGATGCTTTCGCAGGAATGGAAGGAAGCACTTGGGACAGGTTCGTCACGGAAGCGCCACGACAACGCACGCCATCATGCAACAATATAGTGATTGTAAGTCAAAGGCCCGACCGCCATCGGTTCAAGGGCGGGACTGGGGGTCGCTCAGCTGAGCAAGGAATTAGCGATCAACCCCAAGACTGTCGCCAAGTGGCGCAAGCGCGTGACTGTCGAGGACATGAAGACTGGGCCAACAGAATCGCGGTCTACGGTGCTGACGAAAGTCGAGGAAGCGGCGATCATTGCTTCCGGCGCTACACCCTGCTGTCGCTCGACGCCTGCCTTTATGCCTGCAACCGCCTATCCTGCACATAGCGCGGTGAGCGCTGCATCGCTGTCTGCCGCGGCATGGGATTTCACGGTTGCTGAATGTCGAGGGAGACACACCAAAGCGAAAAATGATTTTCAGGGAATTTGTTGAGTTCAGAAAGAAATTTGGTGATGAAGCGATCAAGATGTTGGTAAACAGAAATCGGAATATCTTACTATCAATCACAGTTCTTGAAGTTCTGCTTGATGCAAAAACTTGCTGCTTTCTGTGCTTCTGCGATCTGAGCAGGAGTCATTTTCTTGGCAACGATGTCACGGTTTTTAATTGACCCAATTTCGTCGATTGCAGCGATATTGTACCACATATGAGCTTTATCGTAGTCCTGCGCTACACCTTGACCATTAGCGTACATCCAACCAAGGTTGTTTTGCGCTGAAACATTCCCTTGTTCTGCTGAAAGTGTGTACCATTTAACCGCTGCTTTATAATCCTGCGCTACACCTTTACCTTCATCGTACATCGCACCGAGTTGCATTTGCGCAATGCTATTTCCTTGCTCCGCAGAGAGTGCCATCCACGTGAAGCAGCTCGTCCTGCGCGTCGAAGTAGCGGTACACGCCGGGTAAGGACGGCAGTGAAGAGGCATGAACGAGCAACAAACCCGGTAACGACATGCGAAATTCCGACACTCCGGAGAGCAATTATGGGCACAAAAATTGCAAAGTTGTAATCCTACTTTCAGGAGATCCTCAATGACAATCACAGATGAAGATTTAGAACTGTATCACATTGGATATACAGAGGAAACAGTTGCTCAATTACCAAGCGGATTTAAGCTGCTAAATAATATTGATAATATTAGGCCCGATTGGTATGAGTATTGGCCAATTAGGAATTTTTTATTAAATAAAAGACTAGAAGAGGGAAAGTATTATGGATTTTTTTCGCCAAAATTTAAAAAGAAAACAGGAATTGATCCCCTAGATTTACGCAGCACGATTTGCAATATTAAAGGCAAACCAGATGTGATTTTTATTTGCCCTCAACCCGAGGTTGGCGCAATTTTTAAAAACTTATACTACGGCTCAGATTTTACAGATAGAGGCGCATTGAAAACTGCTTCCGAAATTTTCCGGAAATCAAAATTGAAAATTAATCTTGAATCAATGATTCAAGATTCTAGAAGTATAATTTTCAGTAATTATTTTTTAGCAAATTCCAGATTCTGGAAGGAATGGCTAGACATTTGCGAAACGATTTATATCAACTCAGAGTCAGAGCAACATGACAATGATTTATACTTACAACTAAATAAAAAAACCAACTACGGGCCCTCAACTCAAAGAAAAGTATTTATGATTGAAGGTGTTGCATCAACAATCCTACAAACAAAAAAATATAATTCATATGGAATTTCAATTACCTCCGATGCAGCCAAAGGAAATTTCAATACAGGCGATATGCAGCACATAATATGTGACAGCTTAAAAATTGCATACAATGAAACTAAAGATGAAAAATTTCTTCTGAAATTCGAGGAAGAATCCAACAACCTATTAAAAACCCTCATCACAAAAAAGGAAAGAAACAATAATAATGATAAAATCAAACAAACTCCAGCCCACGACGGATTTAACGATACAATATTTTCCATTCTCATGGATCACAAGCCGAAAAACATTGTTGAAGTTGGGTGCATGAAGGGCACACTTGCGAAAAACTACAGAATCCATTTTCCAGATTGTAATTGGCATGGCATTGATATCGACGAAGACAACATCAATGAGGCAAAATTAAATTGCACAAGCACTCAACTTGTAAATATTGAAGAACTTCCAAGCGAGTCCTTTGAGAAATTAAATAAATTCGACACTTGGATTTTTGGCGATGTTCTAGAACATCTATACAATCCATGGCGGCTATTGAAAAAAATTAAAGATAATTCGAATGGCCAGGTCCGCGTCATTGCCTGCATCCCCAACTCCCAACACTGGAATTTTCAAGCAAGAATTAATGCAGGCCTAATGCAGTACCAAAATGACGGGCTCTTTGACCGAACGCACATACGTTTTTTCTCAAGAATCACAATGATAGAAATGTTTGAACAAGCAGATTTTTCAATTGAACAAATTATATCAAGAAAGATTTCTCAAGGCGGCGAAAAATATATGCAATGCATTAGGACAATGGCCGAACTAAGCGGGGTGAATGCAGAACAAGCCGAAGCAGATTCAAATGCAATTCAATATGTAATTGTTGCAACACACGAGATCAAATCATGAAGGACATCGTATTTATTATTGGAACTCGATCGAATTAGAAAAAATCTTACACCAAGACAATGATTGGTCAATCATTGAAGTTTTTCAATTACCCATTTTCAAGTGCGAATATCTATTATGAAAACAGGAAAGGTCTTTCTGAAATTTATAATGATGCAATCAACAAATATCTATGCTCAGGACCCGTTAAAGGGACACACAAACAGGCGATTATCTGATTCACTCTCGGTTCTGGGAGGGCATCGAGATGGGTGATTTGATTTGGCTTTCAGACGCGCAGATGCGTCGCATTGAACCTTATTTTCCTTTATCGCATGGGGTTCCACGTGTTGATGATCGGAAGGTTATCTCCGGGATCATTTTTGTGATCCGTAATGGACTTCGCTGGCGGGATGCGCCTAAAGAGTACGGACCCCACAAGACGATCTATAATCGCTTCGTGCGCTGGAGCCGTCTTGGTGTCTTTAATAAAATCTTCGCTCAGTTGGCCAGCAAAGGACCCAGACCCGAGCGTTTGATGATTGACGCTACTCACCTAAAAGCACACCGGACAGCAGCCAGTCTGCTAAAAAGGGGGCTATTCCCCGATATATCGGGCGCACCAAGGGTGGATTGAACTCAAAACTTCATGCGGTATGCGACCAGCAAGGTCGCCCCTTGGTCTTGCTGCTCAGCGAAGGACAGATGAGCGACTACAAAGGAGCAGCCCTCATGCTTGATGCCTTGCCGAAAGCAAAGGCGTTGCTGGGAGACAGAGGCTATGATGCTGACTGGTTCCGCAACGCCCTGACAGTGCGCGGTATTGAGCCATGCATCCCGTCAAAAGCAAACCGCAAAATACCAATTGCTCACGATAAAATCCTCTACCGCCAGAGGCACAAGATCGAGAACATGTTTGGTCGGTTGAAAGATTGGAGGCGCATCCACACCCGTTATGATAGGTGCGCTCATACCTTCATGTCCGCAATCTGCATCGCAGCAACTGTAATCTTCTGGCTCTAATCAATGAGTCCTGAGCGTAGCTGCGAACGCACCTGTCGGACTTCTTGGCAGCCTAAAACTTCGCCTGAAGGATCAAGACGCTAAGCGGCCTCACACCCTGCGAATAAATCTGCAAAATCTGGACATCCGAGCCAGATCGATTCAACCTAAACCCGATCAACCAGATACCGGGACTGAACACAGTTGCCGGGGACTATGGCAGCATATTATTTCTCATTTTAGGTAAACTACCTTCCAACGATTGTCCCATTCATTTTCTTTTTCCATGGCGTTGATCGACTTCCCAGAATGGGTCTGGCGGAGGGTGCGCGCGCACCGGTGTGGCGCGCTTTGATACGTTTGGTTTTCGCAATCATCGGAATGTCGAGGGTTGCGGTTTTTTGGATATGGCAAGGCTTGCAGAGAAGTTGAAGATTTTGGGGGGCATTCGATCCACCTAAGGCCAGTGGCAGAACATGATCAATATCCCAGGATTTCCCGGCCTGTATTCTGGACTGACACGAGGTGCAGGATCCTTGACGTTCAATGAAGAGGTTTAAGCGGAAACGGGTGGAGAAGGTCGGATGACGGGATCTTGTCATGGTGCATG
>Ga0209358_10003743_pt1 | contig 11125 bp, 8 predicted proteins | sample LauGreFa1BDMLBSN_2_FD_187574 | JGI IMG/M metagenome (GOLD analysis project Ga0209358, IMG submission 187574) | Freshwater lake microbial communities from Lake Michigan, USA - Fa13.BD.MLB.SN (SPAdes) (version 2) | ecosystem: Environmental > Aquatic > Freshwater > Lake | place: Lake Michigan, USA...
CTAGTTACTTAATTGATGTATATCCAAGTTCTGATTTAGCAAGTGATTTAATTTTTTCTGAATATATAGAAGGCTCCTCAAATAATAAATATATTGAGATTTTCAATGGAACGATTTCAACAATAGACTTATCTGATTATCAGTTGCAAACGTTTATCAATGGGGCTTCTTTTGCATCGAGCATTACAAGTTTAACTGGAAGTTTAGCGCCAGGAGCAGTTGTTGTATATAAAAATTCGCAGGCGACAGTGTTTCAGGGAACTGCTATAAATAACGCTAGTTTAAATTACAATGGGGATGACGCAATTGCCCTGTATAAAGTGTCAACATCTTCCTTTGTTGATATCATTGGAAAAATTGGTGAAGATCCAGGTTCTGCTTGGTCCAGTGGCACGCTTTCAACATTGGATAAAACTCTAGTGAGGAAGCCCACAATAAGACAAGGTGTATCAGTAAATCCAACTACTGGATTTCAGTCATTGACAACTGAATGGGATGTGTATAATACAGACGATGTATCCAATTTGGGTAGTCATGCCTATACTTTAAATTATGTAACAGGTTTTCAAAATCTTAGTGTAAATAGTACTAACCAATCTGTAACAAATCTCACCCCTGGAATTTCTTATGTATACAGAATAAAGGCCTCAAATTCGCAGGGGACGAGCGCCTTTTCAAACCAAGTATTTACTTCACTTACGACAGTTGGTACTTGGATTGGTTCACCACAAGGAAACTGGAATGACAACAATAATTGGTGTGGGGGTATTCCCAATTCAAATATGAATGCCATTATTCCTGCAGGCAATTCGGTTGAACTTAACATGTCAAATGCAGTTTCATTATCGAATTTATTACTATCTGGAACATTAACTATTCCTAGCAATAAGCAGCTAACAGTAACCGGTACCCTCACCAACAACGGTACGTTGACGCTAGAAAGTGGAGCTACATTCATCCAAGGAACTTCACTTGCTGGTTCAGGAACATACAACGTAAAACAAACAGTTACTGGCGCTGGCGGTGCTTCACCAAATGGACGTTTCTGGTATATGGGTGTTCCTTTGAATAATTTGACAAGAGGAGCGGCCTTTGGGAGTGCTGGTCAAGACAATCGTTTGTGGTCTTGGTCAGAGTCTGGGCAAGCTTGGAGTTCACAAATTGGCAATGCTGCTACTCTTACGCCAACTACAGGTTATGTATTTAGAACAGGTGGTCCTTTAACACTTAACTTCTCAGGAACTAGTTTATATAGTTTAAACACGAATATTACAGGTTTGACAAGAACCACAGGTAGTTTTAATGGATGTCATTTAATATCTAACCCATATACTGCATATCTTGATTGGGAACAAATAATCGCAGCTACCGAAACAACAAATTTGTCATCTACATACGCTGTGCGTACATTCAACTCTGCAAGCTCTGAGATGGTTTATGACACGTATAATGCAACTGGTGATGTTTCTGTTAACCCAAGTGGTGTTGCCATGACGCAATATATTGCACCAATGCAGGCTTTTTGGATCTCTGTCACGAACCCTCCAGGAACTTTAAGTATGACCAAAGCAATGTTGTCTCACCAAGCGGGTGCTGTTGGACTCAAAGACATCACTAGCTTCCCTGCCTTTGCTCGTTTGAACCTCGTGAGTGGTAATTTCTATGATCAAGTTGTAGTATACACAGATGCTAATGCAACATCAGAAGTTGAAGAGTATGACTCTAAGAAATTCTTCTTGCCAAATAAAGCACAAGTATACTGCCCTATCGGGAATGATAAATTAGTGATCAATGCATTGAAACAAGGTAAAGCTCAAACCAGTGCGCCACTTACAGTTGAACTACCTTCAACACAAGTTTACAAGTTTGAAATGGCTGAGTCTTTTGTTGAGAATGGTTTGGTTATCCTTGAAGACAAGCAAGAAGGCATTTTCCAAGATATGGGTGTAAACCCAATCTATGAGTTCTTCGGTAACTCTGGTGTGATTGCTGATCGTTTTGTACTTCACTTCCAATTACCTAACGGAACAAATAACGAAGGTCAAGCCGGAGTTGAAGACTTAACAAGCGGTCAAGTTGCAATTATTGCCAACCACAATGGTGCAATTACAGTTGCGCTTTCTGCAGACCTCACTACTTCAGGTGATATCCAAATCTTTGATGGTGCAGGTCGTTTAGTTGATCAAAAAGCAATTACTAGTGCACAAACTAGCTTGCAATTAAGCAACGGAACAGGTGTTTACTTCGTACGTGTTCAAACACCAATGAAAACTGAAATGAAAAAAGTAATGGTGTACTAAGAAGTACATGTCACTAATTAAACACCAAAACAGAAAGAAAATGAAAACTCAAAATAACAACACAACTACAAAACGTGCGTACCAAGCACCTAAAGTAGAACAAGTCAAATTGGACAATGAAATCTCTATGGTAATGATGTCATTTACAGCACCCCCCGGAGATCCAAACAACATGCCTACCCAAGACCCTCTCATGTCTTTGAAAGTGTTTAGACTGTTCAAGTAAAACTGATTAAAATTAGACGATAATTAATAAGCCTCCAGCGATGGGGGCTTTTTTGTTTTTGGATACTTGGATTTTTGTAAAGTTTAAGTTGGTGGGTGCAACAAGAAGCCTTTGGTGCTCAGGTAATTTTGTTGAAAATCAACGTTATGAAAGCACCAAAAATTACTTCGAACTTTTTTATCTTGACACTGCTCTTGGTGTCGCTGCCTGTTTTTGGGCAGCAAACCCTCACCAATTGGACCTTTGCCAATGGAGACTTACTTCCCGATACAGGTACTGGTTCAGCAAGTATTGTTGGGAATCTGAATCAATCTTTTCCGAATTCAACTTATGGCAAATGCCTCCAGCTGACCAATTTTGCAACGCAATCCACCCAAAATGGGCAAATGGGAGTTGCTTTTCAAGTGAGCACGGTTGGTAAAACCAATATTAATTTACAGTTTAGCCAACGCGCGTCTGGGCCAGCTTCCCGTTGGGTGCAACTCGATTACAGCCTAGATGGCAGCACTTGGGTCACGGGCTTCTGGACCAATAGCGGGGCAATCTTGCCACAAGATACGTGGCTTACTTTTAACGTCGACTTCAGCGATGAACCTGGCGTAGCTGATAATCCAAATTTCAAAGTGCGCTTGGTTTCGATTTTTAGCCCTTTTGCTTTTGATGAATCAAGTACGGCTACACCTTATGCGCCTTATACAGCATATATGCGTACTGATGCCGGTGCAGTTTACACACCGAATTCGAGTAGTGGCAATGGTTCTTATTTGGCCAGTGGTTCTTGGCGTTTTGACAACGTTAGTGTATTAGGAGTTGCCTTGCCTGTGCTATCGGCTCAGGTTTTGAGCGGAAGCCTAAGTGAGCAATACGGCGTTTCAAGTGCACAACAAACTTGTACTTTGAGTGGCACTAACTTACTTGGTACTATTACGGCCACTCCTCAAACGGGTTTTGAAATTTCACTGAGCTCCAACACTGGTTTTGTTTCAACGCCTATTCAGAATATCAGTTCAGGAACCATACTCTATGTGCGTACCCTTTCAAACAAACCTGTTGGGGCCTTCAATAATACAGTTTGTGTACAACTCACGAGCCTAAGCGCAGCGTCGAGCCAAGTTAGTTGTAGTGCTACGGGTAATGCAATCAGTCAGCGGCCTCTTTTAATTACGGCCAATGATGTTCAAAAAGAATTAGGAGCTACGCTTTCTCCTGTTTTAGGATCAACGGCCTTTACCACCAGTTGGATGCCTGTCAATGAGTCGATCAGCACTGTAGATATTAGCTATGGTGGCGCTGCAGCTGCCTCTGGCGCTGGAACCAGCGTGGGCGTATATACGAACCAAGTTTTTGCCGCTAATCCGGTGGGTGTCAATTTGAGTTGGAGTAATTACATCTTGAGTTTTCAAGATGGTAGCTTGCAGGTAACCGGTTTTATGCCAGGAGACTTGTTGGTCAATCGGATCGGTGATGGTTTGTCGCCACTTGGCTCTATTACTTTCCCTTTGAGTTTGGTTGAATATTTGCCTTCGGGAAGCACGCTACAGGAAGTCGCTCAACAGTTTTCAAGCTCAAATCTATTGACAGAAACTGGTGAGCTCAATAGTTCTAATGGCCATTTGAATTCAAATAATGAATATTTGGGTGTGCCGGGCTATGATTTACAACCGGGTGTTCCTAACGTGGCCAGTTATCAGGCCAAAGCCACAAATATCTTGAATACGGGGGCAAGCGTCAGCAATCGGGTGGTTTTCCCGGCAAGTGGCCAAGCGGTGCCTTTTGTAAATGGTTATTTAACCAGTTTATTGCCACTCAATAGCAATCAGTTTTATGCGGCAGGTACAGGCGACGGCACTTCAGGTGGAGTCTGGTATTTTGATGGTAGCGCCTTTATTCAGTTGAATAGCAATGTCCTAGCTGGGCGCTCCCTTGAGATTTTCAATGGCAACCTCTATTTCTCCACTTCGGTGAGCCCTGCAGGAATTTACCAACTTGGTACAGGCTTGCCTACCACAGCCAATCAAACCGTTCAATTACTCATAGCCAGCGCTTCACCTCGTGGTTTTGCGTTATCACCAGATGGGCAGCTTGCCTATATAGCAGATGATAGCCCCGTAAATGGCAATGTAGGTGGAGGCATACAAAAATGGGTTCTGCAAAATAACGCTTGGACGAAACTCTATACACATGGGCAGCGCAGTAGTGGACTAACAGCTGATTTCTCGGATACAATTGCCAAAGTTTATGCCACTACTTTTTTAGTGAGCCCAGGTGCAGACAACAATAAATTGCTCAAAATCATCGATACCAATGCACAGGTTCTTCCAATTGAATTGGCCAGTGCAGGTACAAACTTTATTTACAAGGGTATTGATTTTGCACCCGCAGCTGCGCCTGTTGTTCCGGTTGTTGTTCAGGTAGAACAGCCAACTTGTCAGGTGGCACAAGGCAAGGTGCATTTAAATGGTTTGCCAAGTGGCAACTGGAAAATCACCGGTGCTCCGTTCGGTACAAAAACAGGAACAGGACCAAGCGCTATTATTGAGAATTTGCCTCCAGGGCACACCTATACTTTTAAAGTCAGTAGTTTTACGGGCCGTACTTCAGGTTGGTCAGCTTCTGTACAAATCAATCCGGCTTTAACGATTCCGGCTACACCTAGTGGTGCACAATTACAGAAATTATGTCAAAATGCGGTAGTTCAAGACCTCAGTCTCAATGAAACCAGTTTGCTGTGGTATTCTGATGCACAAAGCCAAACGGCTATACCAACTCAAACTCCTTTAGTGCATAACTATCAATATTATGCAGCGCAGGTTCATCCGAATGGTTGTCAAAGTGCCAATCGCTTGGCTGTAACAGCACAGGTGCTCAATCCAGGAGAATGGAAGGGCGCGGCGATAGGATCTTGGAAAAACCAAGCCAATTGGTGTGGTGGTGTTCCGGCCGCAGGTGCATCTGTAGAAGTGCCAACCGCAACCACTATTCTATTAGATTCTGCAGTCTTGCTTTCTAATTTATACATCCCAACAGGGGCAGCGCTTCAAATTAAACCTGGTGAAAAATTAACGCTTTCAGAAGATTTATTACTTGACGGCGCATTACACCTCAAAAATGGAGCTTCTTTGGTTCAACACCTGAATAGTTCATGGATGGGGGTAGGAAATGTCCATATGCAACAATACGTGAGCGGAATTGGTGGCTTGACGCCATCGGGTAGGTTTTGGTACTTAGGTTCGCCAAATCCAACCGCATTGAGTGGAAGTTTTTTTGCAGAAGGGGCTAATGTGCTCAAATATTATGATGAACCAAGTGCAGCATGGATTGAAGTTAACGTAGCCAATGCACCGATCATTCCAGGACGTGGCTATTTCTTAAGAGTGGGTGCTAATGATACCTTGAATTTCAGTAGCATTCAGCTCAATAATGGCAGTATGCAGATCAATTGTACCCGAACGGCTGGTGTTGGATTTGAAGGTTTTAACCTGGTAAGCAATCCATACCCATCCTATTTAAATTGGGATGAAGTACTCAAAGCAAATATTGGTAATACGGTTTGGTACCGTTCGCATGACGGCAGCAACATGATTTTTGATACTTATGTATCTGGTGCAAATGGTGGCATTGGCACAAGTCTGAATGGACAAGCGGTATCTAAACTCATTCCTCCACTGCAATCTTTTTGGGTTCGAGTGAATCCGGGAAGTGCTACAGGAAGTTTGACGCTCAATAACTCCATGCGTGCTCATTTCAGTTCGTATGGCGGTAGTACGGCTGGTTTGAAAACCATGGAGCTTGGGCAACGTTTGTTTTTGCGCATGAATTTAAACGCGCAAGACAAAAAAGATCAGCTCATCATTTATGTCAATAATGAAGCAACTAATGGTTTTGATGCATTGGATGGAGAAAAAATGCTACAAGCAAATGGTTTACAATGTTATACAGCTGTTGGTGCTAAAAAAATCGTGATCAATGGCTTGAATGCAGCGAAACTTGCACAATCGGTACCGGTCATTCTTGAAATACCTACAACGGGTATTTGTAGTTTATCTATTGAAAATCTAGAAATAGACAACGGCCTGGTTTGGTTAGAAGACAAGCAAGAAAATGTTACCCTAGCGCTAGATTCAGGGGCTGTATATGAGTTTTATGCCAATGCAGGTTTGCATGCAGCGCGCTTTGTATTGCATTTCGCACTTGTCAATAATAGCCCAACGGGTACTACTTACAATGAGCTCGATTCAGCCGCCGATTTCTGTGAAAAAGAAACAACGGTGCATGCAGAAACGGCAGGTGTTGTGGTGATTAAAATTCCAGAAGCGTCAGCGCTGGTTAAGGCTGTTCAAATCCGCGATGCTGCAGGGAAATTGGTTTATGATGGTCCATTGGAGTCCTTGGAAAATCGGATTGCTTTGCAAGTAGCCAATGGCATTTATTATGTAGCCTTGATTTCTGACACGGCCATTGACGTCCGTAAAATATTCATTGAACAATAATTTCATTCTATTATCCAAACGATATGAAGCAGTTAAACAATCAAAAAAGGTTTCTTGGTGCTCAAAAGAGGCCCTACACTCGGCCCCTTATTGAAAAAATCAAATTAGACAACGAGATTTCGATGGTCATGATGTCTGATCCGCCAATTGAAGGCTTACCAACTCAAGACCCCTTGATTTCAATCAAGAAGTTTCGCATCTTTTAGCGGGCAACAATTCAAGCTAGTTATAAAGCCTCCAGTGATGGGGGCTTTATTTTTTTCTTGTAAAATGCTGCAAGCGCTTCAACCATGCACCAAGATAGCTGCTATTGGGTGCGCTGTAAAGTAGATAACGCTTGGAGGGAAATACTTCATGGAAAAGCAATGGTAGCGTCTTCCATGAAAATTGATAGAGAAACAGCCGCGGAAAAAATTTATAGCGCAGCGTTTGCCCAAAAGTAGGTTGGACGGCCTGTAAGAAGAAAAGTAAGTAAAAGAAATAACGCGCTGGGGCTTTTTTTCGCTGAGGTAAAAAGTCATTTTCAAGTAAGCCTAACCATACCATACAGTCAATGACATATTCTATTTTAAATTGTATCTGCTTTGGATATTGTGCTTTGTTACCCGGATAATCAAGTGCGCTTATCGTTTTTTGCACATCGATAAAAGAGCTCATTTTGAAATGATTGCCCTTGTCAAGATGTACATAGAGGTGTAATAAATTAAATAGTGCCGCATCTTTGGGGGCTAACACATAGGTGTGTTGTTGCTCCCAGTCAATTTTGAGGCGTGTGTCAAGCAAGGGTTTTGTCGGGAAATCAAAGCCCAAAAATGTATCAAAAAGCAAAATGTGTACATCGATATTGAGACCGTTCAAACTTGCTTGTAAGGGGGCGTGCAGCTGATAATGTTTTTCGTGAAAACTAGATTTATCAATGCTTTGCTTACATTTAAAACCATTTACTTTGAACAGGTCCGTGACTTTCTGGAGGTCTTCGGGTAAAATGAGTAAGTCAATATCTGAAATATGACGAATACCCTCTTCTCGGTAGGTTCGAAAGAGTAAATCAAGTCCTTTGAGTACGGCAAACTGAATTTTATTTGCTTCCAAGAGCGCAACCATTTGCTGGTGCAAGTTCAGAAATTGGTGATTGCCCTGTAATAATTGTACATATTGCAATTCGAGTTGTTTCCAAAGTTTGGGCTCAATTTGTCCTTTTACAGGGCTAAGTTTGCGATACGCAAATCCAGAAAGGTGGCTCAGTACGGCTTGTTTTAAGAAAGGTCCTGAAAAAATAGTTGGCTCAAAGGTTTCAATTTCAAGATCACTTTGTGCTGCAGCAAGCTCAAAGAGTTTTTTGCTGACTACTGGCAACTCAAAAGGAAACCGAGGGCTAGACATGCGGGCTTTCCTTTTCTAAAATATATTCAATTACTTCTGGAGTTGGCACAACACCGAGCTGATGACAAGCTATTTGGCTGATTAATTGTGTGGCAATATCCATATGATGTTGCACATGCGCTTTGTTGTGCCCGTGGTGAATGGTGTGTGCTAAAAGTTTACTGAGTGCCGCAACACCGTTGAGCTTCTCAATTTTATTTGCCGGTGCATGGTACGGGAAAAAGACCGCATGTAACTTTCCCATTTGAGGTTCAGCGGCATAAAACATAGGCGTATTGTAAACAAACCATTCATCAGCTATTTTTCTGAGAATTAGACGGTCATCATTGATAATTGTAGCTTGGCGGTTTTGCTCCCAGAGTTTGGCCATAGTGCTTTTGCCTACTCCGCTAAAGCCAGAGAAAACGCGCGTTTGTTGATTCAGCACAACAGCCGAACCGTGTATCATGAGGAAGTCTTCAATGGTACTGAGGAAATACCAAATGAGTGGCCCTAATGGATAAGCTAAAGGGTCAATGGCACCGTCTTGGTTTTCCAAGACATATATTTGCCAACTGCTATTTTCTTGATTCCAATAAGCAATTTGCTGTAAGACCTCAAGGTTATTGGGGTCGTAGACCAAAACACAAGTGCTTTGTTGGCCTTGATGCAGCTCCCAGAGTACGCCCTCTGGCGACTTGGCTTGGTAATGTATTTCTGGTTTGGAATAGTTTTCAGGATAACCCTTCAAGCATTCAATAGACACATCGACAACTTGAGCTTCTGTTAAAAAAGGTAAATATCCTTCTTCTATTTTGAGTGGTGTTTGCGCGTTGAGCTCAAAAATGAAACCGCCAATTGAAAGCTGGATGCTAGGCATGGCTAACAGTATATTGATGGAGCTGCTCGATAAAGTTGCTCAGATCCTGAGCAGCTTGATCTGCGCTGACATCGTAGGTATCTAATAGCGCAGCATGGATTTGTTCAAAATTGTTTCCATCAGCAACCAATTTATAGATAAAACTCCCGAGTTCGTTTAGTGTGAGGTATTGATTGAAATCAGCTACGTTGTCACGGAGTGGAACTAAAAGAGTATCAACTCCCACTTCTTTACAGACAAAATGAGCGGCTTGCGCCTGAATTTCTTGGATGTATTGATTTTGCTGCATACGTAAAATTAAGCATTCTTTTGTAAGTTTACGTGCTCAAGATGTCAAAACAAGCTGCACATTTCTGGTTTGAATGGATTAGTTCTTCTCTAGAAGAAGGGAAAGAGGTGGAGCTCACCGCTAACGGTTGGAGCATGTGGCCAACCATCAAGCCCGGCACTGTTTTGTCTTTAATGAAAATACCTTTAGAAGAAATACAAGTGGGGGATGCCATTGCATTTATTCGAGGCGAACATTTTGTAGTGCATCGGGTGGAAGCAATAGCACAAGAAAATCCTAGAGAAATAATTTCTAGAGGAGATGCCAATCTTCGTATTGATGAAATCGTGAGTGAGGCTAATTATTGTGGAAAAGTCATGCATCCACAAATAACCCCAGCACCTAGAATAGTCCCGCGTATTTTTTCTTTTGTGCTACAGCTCTTTCAAATCAATCTGGCTAGGGCAAAAAAAATCCCGTCTCTTTTGAAACGGGATTGAAGCTTGTAAAGATGAGCTTACTTTATTTTTGATCTAGAGTTAAATTTCTTGTAATTGACAAGCGCTTTAAAATAAATTTCCGCACCGCCAATACCAGCTGTAGCTTGGTTGAGTCTTGATGTGTTGGCGTCAAAGGATACACCAAAACGGAAGCGGTCTACTTTCATTCCGAAGGTGGCGATAACCGCATCTTTGTGACGGTAATATACACCATAGTTGACGCAATTTGATTTATTGATACCAGTAATTTTTGAACCTTCTTTGATGGTGTTTTCAAACGTTACACCCGCAGTTAGACTATTGGTATTTCCTGCTTTGAAGAATAGTACATTAGGTTGGATTCTTAAATCTTTATTTCGAGTGGCTAAATCAGCACCTCCTTGAAGTACCATCTGCATATACATTTTATCTCCGGTAAATGACCAAGCCATCTTGGGTCTTACTAAGTGATTCACGGCATAGCCAAAATAGAGACTAGAACGCGTTTTAAGTTGGTGTTGAAAATATACACCGGCCCCGAGATCCATAGTTGCATAACTACCATTGATGCTATTTTCTACACTCGTTGTTGGATTGAAAATATTACCATCCCATTGGTTCTCCCAAGTCTGTGAGCCGCGATCAGAAGATTGCTGAATGAAACCCGGCGACATACCGATACTGAGCTTGTTGCGGCGGTCTAGTCCGATGGTGTAGTTGATTGGAATTGAAACACTCAGGGTTGTGAGGTTGGCGGTGCCAGTTTGGTCTGATAGTACACTGAAGCCCATTCCAAAAGAATTCACGTTGCCTAGGCTACCGCTTTCTTTAACCTTAAACTCACCATTAACAAAGTTTGTACGCATTCCGACACCCATGTCTGGGACGGTGAGCCACTGTGAGCGGTGATTAGCAAAGAAGCTCATGTCGTTTTGACCTGTAGCGACTGCTGCTGGATTATAAATCATTGCAGATTGCGACCAATTTGAAATGAGTCGGTCGTGTTGAGCATGGGCGCTGAGCGCGAGTAATGCTGTAATCGAAAGAATGAATTTACTTTTCATGTGCTTATCTGAATAGTGTCACGTTTCCTTTGCGAGTGCCCGAACGGCCATCGATA
>Ga0209358_10003744_pt1 | contig 11124 bp, 7 predicted proteins | sample LauGreFa1BDMLBSN_2_FD_187574 | JGI IMG/M metagenome (GOLD analysis project Ga0209358, IMG submission 187574) | Freshwater lake microbial communities from Lake Michigan, USA - Fa13.BD.MLB.SN (SPAdes) (version 2) | ecosystem: Environmental > Aquatic > Freshwater > Lake | place: Lake Michigan, USA...
GGATTTGGCTCATGTGATTTGTATTTGACAGAAATCGACGGTGTGAAATGGGGCAGACCATCCAATCTTGGTAAAGAAGTGAATTCAAATTTCTGGGATTCACAACCATCACTTTCTCCTGATGGAAATCGTATTTATTTTGCTTCAAACCGTTTGGGACCAAATAATACAGACTCAGATCCAGGTAATACCAATTATGATATTTGGTATGCTGATTTTGATGAAGAATCAGGTAATTGGAAGCCGGCAAAGAATCTTGGTGCACCGGTAAATACTGCGGGAGAAGAACTCGGACCCTTCATCGCAAAAGACGGTGTTACTCTGTATTTTGCTTCGACAGGTCATGTTCCAAATCTTGGTGCAAAGGACTTCTATTTCACAACATTGAAAGATGCTGAAAAGAATATCTGGTCAAAGCCCGAACCAATTCCATATCCCGGAATCAATTCAAAAGATGATGAAGAATTTATTTCATTCCCTGCTTCAGGCGATGTTATTTATTTCTCATCAGACAGATCTTTTGAGCGTTCACAAGGTGGTCAAGATGTGTTCATGGCATTTGTTCCGCCATTTTCAAGAGCTGTCATTCTCAGAGTGATTGTAATTGATGAATGTACAGGTGAAGGAATTCCTGCGCTAGTAACAATCAAGAACAAGCATATCGGTACATCAAAGCGTGATTCATTGAAGCAAGGTAAACCTGAACTTCAATATATCGTTCAAAATGCTGATTATGGTACAGGTGACAATGCCTCAGAGAAAGTTGAATTTGAAATCGTTGCTCAAAATGACAAGTATGGCACTAAATCTCAAACTGTGACCATCATCAAGCCTGAAACTACATATGATGAAGAAAAGGCAAAGCAATCAAAAGAAGAACCACCTGTTCGAATTACTCTCGGAAGAAAACCACAAATTTCTGCTGAGATGGAATATGCAGATTATATCAAGCGCGTAACCAAGAAAAATCCAAATCTTGCATCTTGGAAGGGCTTGGTATTGGAAGAAGTTGCAACTATTGATTTGTTCCCATTGCTTCCTTATGTATTCTTTGATTCTACTTCTTCAACAATGCCATCACGCTATCGATTGTTCTCATCATCTGCACAAACAGCAGGTTTCTCCGATGAAAGGGTTGTAGGTGACAAGAATGCTAATACTCCTGAAAAGTATTATGACATTTTGAATATTTATGGCTATCGCTTGAAGAAATATCCAAGCGTTTCTGTAACCGTAACAGGTTGCAATGATGAAACTTCACCCGGTGAGAAGGATATGGATCTTTCTCAAAGAAGAGCGCAAATCGTTTATGATTATCTCAAGAATGTTTGGGGTATTGAAGAAAGCAGAATGAAACTTGAAAAACGCAATCTTCCTGATGCATTGGTCGCTTCAAAAACAAGTGATAAAGATCCTCAGAGCAAATTGTACAGTAATGTCGAAAATCGTAGAACCGAACTCACATTTGCAAGTAGTTCCGAAGAAGATCTTTGGCAAGTTCGCAAACCTCTGATCGACCGTGAGCCGACAATCTTCCCAACACCTTTGACCATGGACTTCCAATTGGATAATGGTATTGATGAAGGATTGGTCGAATCACGCAGAATTGAAGTCAAGCGCGGTGATGGTGAGTGGATTACGCTTACCAAAGTTGGCAAGACAGAAAAAACATATACATGGGATTGGAAAAATGCAGCCGGAGCCAAATTGGAAGAATCCATCAATGATGAAGGTGCATTTTCAGCAAGACTTATCGTGAAGAGCATCAATGGTTCTGAATGTGCTTCAGAACCAATCATGATCAAGGTGATGATCGTGAAGAATAAGCCGGGCGTTAAAGTTGAGAAGGCCGGTGCAAAGACACGTGAAAGTTATAAACTCGTTCTCTTCCCATTCAATCGTTATGATGCAGGTCCATTCAATGAGCGCATCATGAAAGAATTTGTGTTTACTCGCACAATGCCAAAGTCCGAGATCGCTGTTGAAGGTCATACTGATGTTATCGGTATGTTCGAATCAAATGCGAAATTGTCGACCAATCGCGCGAAGACAGTAGAAACTGCAATTCGAAATGCCACGAAAGGTCAATTCCAAGTTTTGGAATCAAAAGGTGTTGGTGAAGAATTACCATTCTTCGTGAATGAATTGCCGGAAGGCAGATTGTACAACAGAACTGTACGAATCAATATTCAGACCCCAATCGAAGAGGAATAATCCTCAAGTAGTACGATCAAAGGCCATTCGAACTTTCGGATGGCCTTTTTTTATGACTGCATAATCGTGGAACACGGTATATTTGCAAGACCTTTCTGCAGCATTTTATTCTAGATAATCATGGCATGTATACGCTCGATATCAGGGCTTAGAGTTACAAATGATGAATTGACTCAAGAGTTGATTGCTTCATATTCCAGGGCCTTTGCCGCTTATCTTCCACCTGGACCCATAGTCATCGGAAGAGATGGCCGTCCTTCAGGAGTCTGGATGGAAGAAGTGATCATTGCCACATTGACTGCATTTGGCAGAGATGTGATTTCATTGGGCATTGCTCCAACGCCTACAGTACAACTTGAAACCGAACATTCCTATGCAATTGGTGGGATTTCCATCACTGCTTCTCATAATCCTAGTGAGTGGAATGGAATGAAATTCCTCAATGCAGGTGGTGTCTTTCTCAATGCAGAAGAAAATCGCGAGTTCTGGAATTATCTGGATGGTAATGATATTGAAGAAAACAGCAATCCGGGAAATTGTACTATAGTTGAACATCCTTCAGAACAACATATTGCAAAGATTCATGCATCACTTCTAGGATTGGGTATTGAGTTACCACATGTGAAAAAGCCTATTCTTGCAGTGGTCGATGCAGTGAATGCTTCAGGAAGCATATTCGTTCCTGCATTGCTTGAATCTCTCGACTGCGAGTGTATTCCTCTGTATTGTGACAATTCGGGTGAATTCCCACATACTCCTGAGCCATTGACCGAGCATTTGAAGGAACTGATGTCAGCAGTAAGTCAATATTCAGCTCAACTCGGAATTGCAGTGGATCCCGATGCAGATCGATTGGTATTGATAGATGAAAAAGGAAATGCCATAGGTGAGGAAAAAACAATAGCCTTATGTACCATGGCGATTCTTGAATGCGCTGACTTGAAACAAGATTCGCATTCAATAGCCATCAATATGTCCACTTCAAGCATGAGCGAGATTTTGGCTAAGAATAATGGATGGAAGGTGTACAGAACTCCCGTTGGTGAAATCAATGTGGTGCAAGCGATGAAAAAACATGATTGCATCATCGGTGGGGAAGGAAGTGGCGGAGTCATTCTTCCGGCATGTCATTATGGACGTGATTCCCTTGTTGGCATATCACTGATCATTGCATTGATGAAGAAAACAGGGAAAACTCTCAGCACATTGGCTGAAATGCTTCCAAAAACATATATGATCAAAGGAAAAATGCCTTGGTCCGGCTCAGCAGATGAAATATTTCAGAGAATAGAACGACATTTTGCAGGTGCTATCATTGAGATTCGTAAAGATGATGGCATATGGATGCAATTCTCAGATGGATGGATGCATGTTCGAATGTCAAATACAGAGCCGATTATGCGATATATCATTGAATGTTTAGAGGAGAATGCAGTACAATACCATGTTCAATCACTCATGATGCAATTTCAAGATTGATGAAAAAAACAATCACATATTTCTTCTTCATGTTCCTCATGTGCTTCACACTTGAAGCTCAAATGCAGACCACGAGTAAGATCAAACTTGCCAGGGTGAAATATTCAGGTGGCGGAGATTGGTATAATGATCAATCTTCAGAAGTGAATTTATTGAAATATGTAAATGAGCATACAACCATACAGACTGAACCAACATATGAATTCGTGGATTTGGCGACAGACAATATCTTTCTCTATCCATTATTGTTTCTGACAGGACATGGAACCATGAATCTCACAGATGCTGAAGCAAGAAGGCTAAGAGCATATTTGGAGAATGGTGGATTCCTATACATAGATGATGATTATGGAATGGATGCTTCGATTAGAAAAGAGATGAGCAAGGTTTTTCCAAATCAGAAATTCATCGAGTTACCATTCGATCATCCTTTGTATTCTGCTCATTATACATTTCCAAATGGACTTCCCAAAATCCATGAACATGATGCGAAATCACCTCAAGGTTTGGGACTATTCCATGAAGGTAAATTGTGTGTGTATTATACATATGAGACCAATCCAAGCGATGGTTGGGCCGATCCTGATGTTCATCATGATCCACCCGAAAAAAGAGAAGCATCTTTAAAGATCGGAACAAATATCATTGTCTATGCATTGAGCAGATAATATGCAGGATATCACACATAGCAATTCCTCCCAACAAGTCATTGACAGACTTCGCTCGGTTCATAAAAAAGAGCAATTCATCAAATTGAATACTGCTCTTTTTCATGCTTTGTTGATATCAATCATTACTGCGCTCATTTTTTCAGGGATAGAAGTCTTTGCAAATGGAAATATAGCATTCAGAATATTCTTGTTTTATGCTTGGTTAATCATGTCAATTGGATCTCTTGGTATATTGAGCATCTTTCCAATCAGACAATTGATGAGATCTTCAAAAGAAGAAACACACTTCGCAATTGCAGATCGTGTCGGTACTATTTTTGAAGATATTCGAGACACTTTGCATAATGCATTGCAAATGATGTCGAAAAAAGAACAATATCCACTCTCTGCAATGCCTTTCATCAATGCTGCATTCGATGAAGTTGAGAAGAAAAGTAGAGAAAAGGATTTTTATGAAGTCATTGATGAACAAGAACGCAAGCGCGCTCTAATACTGTTTATGTCAGCCCTCGGCATTTCGCTCATCATGTTTATAGGGATCAGTCCTCTCAGGGAATCTTTGAATAGATTGATTCAATATCAGCAATCATTCATACCACCTGCGCCATATAGTTTAGATATTTCTCCCATCAACAAAACAATTCTACGTGGTAGCAAGGAAGAAATTCTTATAAGTGTAAAAGGGACACTTCCTCCAAAGATTATCTTGCATATCAAAGAAGAAATGCAGGATACTTATGACACCATAGCAATCATAACAGATACTGCGCATATATATCGATATGAGATTCAATCCGCAAAGGCATCACTTTCATTCTATGCACATGCAGATTGGCTCGCAGAGCAGGTATTGTCACCAAAGGGAAATATTCAAGTTATTGACCGACCCGAGATTCGTTCTTTGACCGGAACCGTATCGCCTCCGGGATATAGCAAACAATCGGGCAGAACAATTGATGAGCAATCAGCTGATATTCTTGCATTGCAAGGAACATCAGTGAAGCTAGAAGTGGATGCAAACAAAGAATTATCAAAAGCATTCATCTTATTTCTGAATCCCAAGATATCTGGAGAGGAGAAAACTTCTGATATAAAGTCATATGACACCGTTAAGATTGCAATGAATGTACATGCAATGAAGGCAAGTGGTTCATTTACCATTAATCGTGATGGTGAATATTGCATCAGCATCATTGACAAAGATGGTCGTTCAAATGCTGACCCAATTCATTATTCCGTGACCGCAATTTCCGATAATAGTCCAACCATCTCACTCATTGAACCGCAAGGCGATGGTGTATTGACAGAATCAGCAAGACTCCCAATCGCAGTTCATGTAAGCGATGATTATGGGTTTTCTTCGCTCAAATTGTATTATCGATTGATTGATTCCAAATATGCTCCATCAATGGAAAAATACGTTTCATTGTCGATACCGATTCCCTCAGGAGTAGAACTCAGTGCCGATATCGGCTATACTTGGGATTTGAATCTCATTGGAATAGCACCAAGCGACAAATATGAATTCTATATTGAGATTGCTGATAATAATTCCGTGACAGGACCGGGAAAAGCTCGCACCGGTATTATTTCGGTAAGGCTTCCATCACTCGATGAAGTGTTGTCTCAGGCAGATTCCGTTCAAGACAAAGCATTGGAAACGCTTGAAAAGACTGCGAAAGAAGCAGAAAAGATTGGAAAGGAATTGGAGGAATTGCAGAGAGAATTGCTCAAGCAAGATCAATCTATGGAATGGAAAGATGTGAAGAATATCGAGAATATTCTCAAGAAGCAAGCAGATCTCCAAAAGCAATTGTCTGAAATAGGAGATCAATTGCAAGAAATGACCAATGATCTTCAAGAAAAAAATGCATTGTCTCCCGAGACCATGCAAGAATATCAAAAACTACAGCAATTGATGAAAGAGATCAATTCACCTGAACTTCGCAAAGCAATGGAAGCAATGCAAAAGGCCATGCAGCAAGTGGACCCCGAGCAAATGCGTCAAGCCATGAAAAATATGAAATTCAATGAGGAAGAATTCAAAAAGGGAATCGAAAGAACAATGAATCTCCTCAAAAGAATGCAAGCAGAACAAAAGACTGATGCATTGATTCGTCGTGCGGAGGAACTCGCCCAAAAGCAAGATGAGCTTACTCAAAGAACCGAGAATACAAATTCGAAGGATGCAAAAGAAAGAGATGAATTGAGTAAGAATCAGGAATCTTTGCAAAAAGACATGAAAGACATGGCTTCTGAACTCAAAGAATTGGAAGATCTGATGAAAGAGCTCAAGCAAAACATGCCGATGGATGAGCTTGAAAAAGCAAAGCAGGAATTATCCGAGCAAGAAACATCTAAAGACATGCAAGAAGCTCAAAATGACATGCAACAAGGTCAGATGAATTCCTCTGCACAAAAACAGAAAAAGGCTTCGCAATCCATGAAAAAGTTTGCAAAGCAAATGAAGCAGATGAAACAAGAGATGAAAAAGAACATGAATAAAGAAGCAATCAAACAATTGCAGAAATCAGTTCAAGAAACATTGTCACTTTCCAAGCAACAAGAAGCACAAAAATCTCGTAATCAAACATTGGATTTCAATTCCACACAAATGCCTCAATCCGCGCAAGAGCAATCCAAATTGCAAGAACAGATGTCGAAAATGGCAGCTGAACTTATGCAATTGGCACAAAAGTCACAATCCGTCACGCCGGAGATGGTGAAGGAAATGTCCAATGCAATGCAAGGCATGCAAAAAGCATCTGAGCAATTATCGCAGAGAAATCCTCAAATGGCATCTCAAGCACAAGCACAAGCAATGAATTCACTTAATAAGGCATCCATAAAGATGCAAGATGCCTTGAATAAACTTCAAGGTGAAGGAGATGGATCTTGTGATAATCCGGGTGGAAATGGCGAGCCGAAGCCCGGAAGCGGTGGATTCATGCAACAATTACAGAATATGGCAGGCATGCAACAACAAATCAATCAAGGTATGCCTCAGCCGGGATCAGACGGAAGTTTGTCACCACAACAACAGCAACAATTGGCTAGACTCGCCGCTCAGCAAGGCAAAGCTCAGCAGGCAATGCAAGAATTGGCAAAACAGCAACAAGATCCAACCGGGAAAAAGAAGGCATTGGGAGATTTACAGCAAATTGCCGATGAAATGCAGGAAGTTGTGAGTGCGATGCAGAATGGAATGATCACGCCAGAAACAAAGAGAAGACAAGATAAAATACTTTCTCGTCTGCTTGATGCAACGCGATCCATCAATGAAAGAGATTATGAAATGAAAAGAGAAGCAAGGAGCGGACAAGATATTGTTGGAAAAAGTCCGCCACCACTTGATCTTTCCACTCCTGAAAGTCGACAAAGAGCCATGCAGGATGTACTCAGATCTCTTGGAAAAGGATATACAAAAGATTATGAAATCATGATTCGTCAATATTTCGATCGATTGCAGAAAGTACAGGGAATCATGCGATGAGAAGCATTATCATACTGTTTTTGCTTTCTTCAGTAACGGCTTTTTCTCAAGTCAAGACAGTGAAATTGGATGCATTGACTTCTCTTCTAAATAATGATGCTGATTCTGTTTATGTGATCAATTTCTGGGCTACTTGGTGCAAACCCTGCATTGAAGAATTACCTTACTTTGAAGAGGCTACTTCAGCTTTTTCTAAAAAAAATGTGCGCGTCATCCTTGTAAGTTTAGATTCACCCGCGGAACTTGACAGAGTACTTCTTCCTTTTGTGAAAAAGAAAGATTTGAAATCAGAGATTCTGTTGCTTGACGAGCAAAATCCAAATGAATGGATAGATAAAATTGAACCGGAATGGACAGGTTCGCTACCTGCCACAATCATTCTGCGAAATCGGATCAAGAAAAGAATGTTTCTTGAGAAACAATTGGAAAAAGAAGAACTATTTACCACTATACAATCCATGATGGAGTAAACACATGAAATCATTTATTCTAGCCCTGCTTTTTTTTGGTGCAGTGAATGCATTCTCTGCCGAAGGTTTGAAAATCGGTGATGATGCAAAGGAATTTTCCCTCAAGAATATTGATGGTTCAATGATCTCATTGGCAAATTATTCTGGTGACAATGGACTTGTCGTCATTTTCACATGCAATCATTGTCCATTCTCAAAGGCATATGAAGATCGCATCATTGATTTACATAAAAAATATGCCGGCAAAGGTTTTCCCGTTTTGGCAATCAATCCGAATGATCCCGTTTCTGTTCCTGAAGACTCTTTCGACAAAATGATTGAGCGAGCCAAAGAGAAGGGTTTTCCATTCCGCTATGTGATTGATGAAACGCAATCTATTGCAAAGCAATATGGAGCAACTCGCACTCCGCATGTCTATCTTCTGAAAAAACATTCCGACAATACATTCAAAATTGCATATATCGGTGCAATCGATGATAATCACAGTGATGCAAGCTCAGTGAAGGAAACATATTTGTCAAATGCAATTGAATCCTTGATTGCACAAAAATCTCCCGCACCCGAAACCACAAAAGCAATCGGTTGTTCTATCAAATGGAAAAAGTGACGGACAAAACATGAATATAGGCCCATATACAATAGATATTTTTGATACCGGCGATTTTGCCCTCGATGGTGGAGCCATGTTCGGCGTGGTTCCAAAGACTTTATGGACAAAAGCATATCATCCGGGAGATGAACTCAATCGGATTGACATGACATCCAGAAGTTTGCTCATTCGAGGGAATGGGAAGAATATTCTCATTGATACCGGATGCGGGCATAAAATGTCGGAAAAATTGGAGTCCATATATCGAGTGGATTATTCCAGAGCATCTGTTGAGCATTCTTTACAGATGTATGATATTACATCGGAAGATATAACGGATGTTATTCTTACTCATCTTCATTTCGATCATGTGGGTGGTGCAACGAAAAGAGTCGCAACAGGTGAAATCGTACCTGTCTTTCCCAATGCAACATATCATGTTCAAGAAGAACAATTGCAATGGGCCAAAGCACCCACGGAAAAAGATAGAGCATCTTTCATGCCTGAGAATTGGGATCCGCTGATCGCAAATGGTATGCTGAATATCATACAAGGAGATGGTGAACTATTTACAGGAATTCATGTCGAAAGAGTATATGGTCATACTCAAGCTCTGCAGATGATTCATCTCTCTGATGATGATAATCATATTGTGTTTCCTGCTGACCTCATTCCTACAAGAGCACATATTCCTGTTCCTTATGTAATGGGTTATGATAATTTCCCATTGACCAGCATGAAAGAAAAAGAACAATTACTGACAAGAGCAGCGGAGCAGAATTGGATACTTTGTTTTGAACATGATGCTTTTTCCATTGCTTGCACAGTCAAGAAAACCGAGAAGGGTTTCACATTCAATGAAATGGTGAATATCTGATGTCGGAATTGGAATCATCTGCATTTGACAAAGCAATTGCTTCTTTTGAATGCAAGACATATGAAGGTAGAGAATATCTTCGCATTTGCTCTGCAAAGGAAGTCTTTCAGAAGAAAGGAAAGAATATCTTTTTCGATGAGGATGTGCAAATAGCAATCATTCGTGATGGCAGTGAATACTATGCTGTTTCGAATATCTGTCCTCATCAATATGCCGCAGTGATTTGTGATGGACTGATTGAAGAGGGTACTGTTACTTGTCCGCTTCATGGTTGGATTTATTCTTTGGATTCCGGTAAGGCATTGGGTAGCAATGCGCGACTCAAGACATATCATGTATTCGAATTAGATGGAAGCATCTGGCTTGAGAAACCTGAGAAATTAACTCCACTTTGGCTTCGGAATTTTTGATCAAGATGGAACATTTCAAATCTTATCATTCAGAGCTCATAAAGCAAACTGCAAAGAAAGCGGGATTTGAATTGGTGGGCATTGCCAAAGCGGAAGCTTTGCCGGAGGAGTTTGATCGATATCAAGAATGGCTTGCTTCGGGTTTTCATGCCACAATGCAGTATCTGGAAAAGAATCTTGAGAAAAGGAAAGATATAAGGGAAATACTTCCGGGGGCTGAATCCGTGATTGTTGTTGGAATGTCCTATTATACGCCTCATACACATCATGATTCCAAAGAAGAAGGAAAAATCTCGCGCTATGCTTGGGGTACCGATTATCATGAAATACTTCCAATGAAGATGCAGGAAATAGTATCTACATTACAATCCATAGATCCTGATTCTCAATCAAAAGTATATGTCGATACGGGGCCGATTCCTGAAAAACAATGGGCACGCAAAGCAGGGATAGGATGGCAAGGTAAGAATTCCAATATCATTTCACGAGAGATTGGATCTTGGTTTTTCTTGGGAATCATCATAACCACCATACCATTGCATTATGATTCACCTATGGAAGATTATTGTGGAACCTGCACTGCTTGCTTGGATGCTTGTCCTACAAATGCAATCATAGAACCTTATAAAGTGGATGCAAACAGATGTATTTCTTATTGGACGATAGAAGCAAAGCCACATATTGAAATTCCGACTGAAATCGCTAGGAATATGGAGCAATGGGTATATGGATGCGATATTTGCCAGGATATATGTCCTTGGAATAGATTCTCATCAGAATCCTCTATTCAGGAATTTCAACCAAGGAATAATGAAACAGGTTTGACTTTCCACTCCATTTTGGAAATGAAGCAAGAGGATTTTTCAGATAGATTCCGGAAAAGTCCTGTCAAAAGGACCAAATTAGCTGGTTTGCAAAGAA
>Ga0209358_10003747_pt1 | contig 11116 bp, 8 predicted proteins | sample LauGreFa1BDMLBSN_2_FD_187574 | JGI IMG/M metagenome (GOLD analysis project Ga0209358, IMG submission 187574) | Freshwater lake microbial communities from Lake Michigan, USA - Fa13.BD.MLB.SN (SPAdes) (version 2) | ecosystem: Environmental > Aquatic > Freshwater > Lake | place: Lake Michigan, USA...
AATAGCGGTTTATTTTTTCTGAATACAATATATATGTATAATAATTCATGTGGGATGAGTTTAAACAAAAAAGGAGTTCTCATTTCTGAAAACTCCTTTTTGTACCCGGGGCGGGACTTGAACCCGCACAATCGCAATGATTACAGGATTTTAAGTCCTGCGTGTCTACCATTTCACCACCCGGGCGCACAATTTCATACAAAAACTAAGAGCGAGAGACGGGATTCGAACCCGCGACCCCGACCTTGGCAAGGTCGTGCTCTACCAGCTGAGCTACTCTCGCATTATCTTTGGGATGGCAAAATTATATAATATTTTTGATTGGTAAAAATAATTTGAACTTTTTTTTAAATAAAATCTAACAATAATCGTAAGTGCTTGATTTTTATAGAAATAAAATTTGTTAACTACAACAAAACATAATAAGATAAATGATACTTTTGTTAACTATGTTTTAATCCAAGCTTTTATAATATTTTAAACCATAAACTTAATGAAAGAAAAATCTATAAAATATTTGATTGCCATTATGGCAATAGCTTTATTTGGTTTGGTATGTGTGCAGGTATATTATTTATCTGAAGCCGTAGATGCTAAAGAATACGAATTTAAAACAAGTGTGCATAAAGCATTAATGGCAACTTCTACAAAAGTTGAACAATACGAGGCAACAGGAATGTTACCAAAATATAAAGGTGGCGAGGATTTATATCAATTATGGCACACAGGTGATACTGCTTCGGATTTTGGCTATGCTATTCAATTCCAAGGAAAAGCAGTATTTGAAAACGCAAATGGTGAATTAATAGAACAAACTACAACAGCTGTTATGGATAAAGAAGGAAACTTAATTAGCTCTACAAAACAAAGCAAAAACAAAAAAAACAACAATATTGACTATTCACGAGAAATTGTGGATCAAATGCGCTTGGATTTTAATAAATATCAACCTAAGCCAATATTTGAACGCGTAGATATACATTTTTTATATCAATTATTGGGGGAAGAATTAAAAGTACAAGGCATTAAAACACAATATCATATTGGAATAATAAGCGACGGAAATAAATTTGTTAAGGAAAAAGGTATTGATAAAGAACTTTTTTTGAATTCACCTCATCAAATGAAATTATTCCCAAATGATTTTTATTTTCATAACGATTATATTTCAGTTTATTTTCCAAAAGAAAAACGTTTTATCTTAGGTTCGATGACCTGGATTATTCTTTTATCTTTAATTTTTATTTTAACCATAGTTTTTGTGTTTTGGAAAACCACTAACACTATTGTAGAGCAAAAAAAATTGGCAATCATTAAAAATGATTTTGTAAATAACATGACGCATGAGCTAAAAACTCCTATTAGCATTATTTCACTAACATGTGAGGTTTTAAGTGACACTTCAATGCCTAAAACTCCTGAAAGATTAGCTAAACATTACCAAACCATTCAGCAAGAAAACAAACGACTAGCAACCTTAGTGGAAAGTGTTTTACAATCTGCTGTAATGGACAAAGGTAGTTTTAGATTAAAAAGAGAGCTAGTAGATATTAATCAATTAGTAGAAGATGTTGTAGAACGAATGTCGGTTAAAATAAACATAGGAAACGGCGGAATAAGTTTCGAGCCTAATGCTGATGAAGATGCTTTTTATGTGGATAAAGTTCACTTCACAAACAGTATCAATAATTTAATTGATAATGCTATAAAATACACCAAGGAAACTCCGCATATTGAGGTAACTACAAGAAATGCTTACAATGGCATTGTGATATCAGTAAAAGATAATGGAATTGGAATTTCGAAAGAAGAGCAGCACAAAATTTTTGAAAAATTATACCGAGTTCCAACAGGTAATTTACATGATGTTAAAGGCTTTGGATTAGGTTTAAATTACGTGAAAAACGTAATAGAACGTCATGGAGGGCATGTTAAAGTACAAAGCACGCTAGGAAAAGGGAGTACCTTTAGTGTGTTTATACCAAAAGATGAATCTTTTGAAAATAAAGCGACTATTTAACAATGAAAATATTAATTATTGAAGATGAGGAAGGAATTGTATCTTTTTTAAAACAAGGGTTAGAAGAAGAGCAATTTGAAGTTAAAAGTTGTAATGATGGGGAAGAAGGACTTTCTATGGCATTATCCGAACAATTCGATTTAATTTTGTTAGATTGGATGTTACCTGGAATTACTGGTATTGAATTATGTGAAAAATTTAGATTAGAAAATAAAAGCACTCCAATAATATTTTTAACTGCAAAAGATACTTTAGATGAAACTATTTTAGGTTTACAAACTGGAGCAAATGATTATATTAAAAAACCTTTTCATTTTGAAGAATTAATTGAAAGAATTAGAGTGCAACTTCGAACTAATATAAAAAATAAACCTATATTAGTTTTAGGTGATATTAACTTAAATACTGAAAAACACCAAGTTTATAAAAACAACCAAGAAATTCATCTTACACAAAAAGAATTTGCTTTGCTAGAATATCTAATGCAAAACAAAGGAGTAGTTTGTAAAAGAACTACAATTATTGAAAAAGTTTGGGACATTCATTTTGATTACAATACTGCTGTAATTGAAGTTTATATTAATTCACTTAGAAAAAAACTTAATTTATCTGAAGAACAAAATTATATTAAAACTGTTAGAGGAATAGGTTATGTAGCTGATGAAAAATGAAAAGAAATTTAAAAAATAGAATTGCAATACACTATATCATAGCCACAGCACTTATAAACGCTATTGTTTTTATTTTTATTTACCTTGTTGTATCTAATACTGTATGGAATAATTTAGATAATAATTTATCCTATGAGGCCAATAAACACATACATGAGATTAAATTTTTTGAAGATTCCTTTAAATTTAAAAATATAAAAGAATGGCGTGAGCGTGAGCATAACGAAGTTCAAGTTAACCCTGTTTTTTTACAAATTATTGATAAAAACGGGCATTTAATGGACAAATCGCCAAATTTAAAAAACAATAAATTATATTTTATTAAGGCTGAAATTGAAATTCATTTTGATTCGAATATAAACAAAAGAGCAATAAGACAAGCCCAAGTACCACTTATTAAAAACGGAGAAATAGTAGGTTTTATAATAGCTGCTATGTCTTCTGAAGCAGAAATATCTATTTTAGTCAAACTTAGTTATATCCTTGTTTTATCTTATATTTTAATTCTTATTGGATTATATTTTATATCAAGATATTTAGCAGGGAAAATTATAAGTCCGCTAAAATTCGTTACCCAAACAATCACTAAAATTTCAAAAAAAAATCTTAAAGAAAGAGTTGAATTACCATTAAATAAAGATGAAATATATGAATTGTCAAAGAGTTTTAATTCCTTATTAGATAGATTAGAAGAAACAATTGAAAGAGAAAAACAATTTACATCTGATGCATCTCATGAACTAAGAACTCCTCTTTCTGTATTAAGAGGTACATTAGAGGTGTTAATTAGAAAACCTAGAACATCAGAAGAGTATATAGATAAAATAAAAATTTGCTTACTAGAAATTGAAAAAATGGCAAATACTATTGATCAATTGTTACTATTAGCACGATTGGAAATCAAAAATGAGAACTTTAATCCCAGTTATATCCCTTTAAAAAAGATTATAGAAGAAGCTTTATATAATTTAGATCTTGAGATTCAATTTAAAAAAATTAAAATTAATTTAGATTTTGATGAAAATAAAACATATTTAGCGCCAAATTATTACACCAATTTAATTATCGATAATATACTAGGAAATGCAATTAAATATTCAAACCATAACTCTTGTATTTATATAAGTTTAAAAATTCAAAACAATAGAGTTATTTGTGAAATAATAGACGAAGGGATTGGCATAAAAGAGGACGACTTAAAGAACATTTACAACAGCTTTTTCCGTTCAGAACCTCTAAATCATAAAAAAATTGATGGAAATGGTTTAGGTTTATCCATTGTAAAAAAATGTATTGATGCAATATTTGCCAATATAGAAATAGATAGTGAATTAGGAAAAGGCACAAAAGTTAAAATTATATTTAATTCTATTCCAATTGAAAAATATAAATCTTAAGCATATCTTAAGGAAGGTTTTAAATTAATAAATAAATTAAATTTTATATTTGAAGAACATTTAATTTATCTTCAAATGATAGAAAAAATTATTCAATACAGCATCCAACATAAATTAATAATACTTCTTTTTTCTATAGGTATAATTGGATTTGGTTTATTTTCATTATCTAATATTCCAATAGGCGCAGTTCCTGATGTAACAAACAATCAAGTACAAATTATCACAACTTCTAGAAATCTTGCCACAGAAGATGTAGAAAAATTTTTAACTTACCCAATAGAATTAGAAATGGCAAATTTACCCGAAGTAAAAGAAATACGTTCGGTTTCTAAATTTGGATTATCTGTAGTAACAATAGTGTTTAATGATAAAATTGGAACACATTTACCACGACAATTAATTGCTGAAAAAATTAAAATTGCTGAAGAAAATATTCCTAATAACTTTGGAAAACCATTCATGGGACCCATAACAACTGGATTAGGAGAGATTTATCAATACATTATTGAAGTGGACTCTTCATATAAAAACACTTATAATTTATCTGATTTAAGAACAATTCAAGATTGGGAAATACGTAGAAAATTATCTGGAATTCCTGGGGTAATTGAAGTAAACACTTGGGGTGGGGATTTAAAACAATATGAAGTAGCAATTGACCCATCACGATTAAGAAGCACCAAACTATCACTTGAAAAAGTATTTTTAGCATTAGAAAAAAACAATAGCATTGCAGGAGGCGGATATATTGAAAAAACAAATCAAACTTATTTTATTAGAGGAGAAGGGTTAACCAAATCTTTAGAAGATATTAAAAATATAGTGATTGAAAATAGAAATGGGTTTCCAATTTTTATTAAAGATGTTGCAAATGTTGGTTTTGGAAGCGCAATCCGTTTTGGTGCTGTAACAGGAAATGGAGAAGGTGAAAAAGTATTGGGACAAGTAATGATGCTTAAAGATGGTAATTCTAAAGAAGTTATTCAAGCTGTAAAAGAGCGCGTAAAACAAATTTCAAAAACTTTACCTCCAGGAATTAAAATTAATCCATTTTTAGAACGTAGTGAATTAATTAATAAAACAACTTTTACAATTGCTGAAAACTTGATATTAGGGTGTTTAATTGTAATTTTTGTAGTTGTTTTATTATTAGGAAATATTAGATCGGGCTTAGTGGTTGCTTCGGTTATACCTATGTGTTTACTTTTTGCACTTTCGTTAATGTATATTTTTGATGTTGATGCAAATTTAATGAGTTTAGGAGCGATTGATTTTGGAATTATTATAGATGGTGCTGTAATAATTGTGGAATTTATAGCATTTCAAATTTCTTCTAAACATTCAGAAATTTTAAGTTTAGCTAAAAAAGAACAACAAAAATATATAGACCGGCTCACCTACTCTGGAGCAAATAAAATGATGCATTCCGCTATATTTGGACAGGTTATTATAATTATAGTATTTATTCCAATTTTATCTTTAGTGGGTATAGAAGGTAAAATGTTTCGTCCAATGGCGTTAGTATTTTGCTTTGCATTAATTGGTGCAATGATATTTTGCTTTACATATGTTCCTGTTATGGTTTCATTATTTATAAAACCTACCAATCCAAATAAAAGAAATATTTCAACTAGAATTATAAGCTTTATGGAAAAAAAATATGAACCAATTATTACTTGGGCTTTACAGCAAAAAAAAATTATTTTAAGCTTTGCAGCATTTCTTTTAATAATTACTGGTTTAATTTTTTTTTCAATTGGAGGCGAATTTGTACCAACTTTAGATGAAGGTGACTTTGTAATTCAACCTGTTTTAAAAACTGGCACATCGTTAAGTAGCACTGTTAATACAACAACACAAATAGAGAAAATTTTGAAAAAATTTCCTGAAGTTGATCAGGTTGTAAGTAGAATTGGAGCTGCAGAAGTTCCTACAGATCCTATGTCGATGGAAGAAAGCGATATAATCATAAAATTAAAACCAAAAAACCAATGGATTAGTGCAGATAACAAGGATGAACTAGCGAATAAATTTAAAGAGGCCTTAAATGAAATACCTGGAATTGAATACGAATTTACACAACCAATCGAAATGAGATTTAACGAACTTATTACAGGCGTTAGAACAGATATTGCTATTAAAATTTTTGGAGAGGATTTAAAAATATTACACGATAAAGCTTTAGAAATCGAACAATTGATAGCTAATGTAAATGGAGCAGCTGATATAATTGTAGAAAAAATTGCTGGATTACCTCAAATGACTGTTAAATATAACCGACAAAAAATTGCTAAATATGGGTTAAATATTGATGATTTAAACAATATTATAACTATGGGATTTGCTGGAAAAAAAGCAGGAATTATTTTCGAGGGAGAAAAAAGTTTTGATTTAGTTATTCGATACGACAAAAATCATCATCATGACATTGAAGATATTAAAACTTCTACTATTGAACTACCTAATGGAAATCAACTTCCATTATCCGAGTTTGCTCAAATTTCATACACTACAGGTCCTGCAAAAATATCAAGAGAAAACACAAAAAGAAGAATTGTAATTGGAGTTAATGTTAGAAACAGAGATATGGAATCTGTAGTAAAAGATATTCAAAAAAAAATAAATCAAAAAATTAAGCTACCTACTGGGTATGAAATTGTTTATGGAGGCCAGTTTGAAAATTTAAATACTGCAAAAAAACGATTAATGATTGTTGTGCCAATTGCATTAGTATTAATTTTTATGCTACTGTATTTTGCTTTTAAATCCATTAAAGAAGCATTAATTATATACAGCGCAATTCCATTATCTGCTGTAGGTGGAGTTTTACTGTTATTTATTAGAGACTTGCCTTTTAGTATTTCAGCTGGTGTAGGATTTATAGCGTTGTTTGGAATTGCTGTACTTAATGGAATTGTACTAATTGAAGAATTTAAAGAATTAAAACACAATGGTATTTTAGATATAAATAAACGAATTATTACAGGAACAAAAAATAGGCTTCGTCCTGTATTTTTAACAGCAAGTGCAGCAGCTTTAGGTTTTTTACCCATGGCAATTTCATCTTCTGCTGGTGCCGAGGTTCAAAAACCATTAGCTACAGTTGTTGTTGGTGGTTTAATTAGCGCCACTTTACTAACTTTGATTGTTTTACCAATTTTGTATGCAATTTTTGAAAAAAATAATACTATTATAAAAATTAACCATCCAAAAAACATCCTAACATTATTGTTATTTTTAATTTCTCCCTTTGTTATCAATGGACAAAAAACAATTATAAATATAGATCAAGCTGTAGAATTAGCTATTGAAAATAATCAAGGATTAAAAGCATCTGCTTTACGTGTTTATCAAAACGAACAATTAATAAATAGTTCCATAGATTTAAATAAAACTGGATTTTATTACAACAAAGATTTAAATAATATTGCACCAAATAATATTGCATTAAATGTTTTGGGAATTAGTCAAAACTTTCAATTCCCAACGGTTTATATTGCACAAAAAAATGTACTCACTCAAAAATATTTAATTTCAAAAGATCAATTTTTAATTAATCAACAACTTTTAATTAAAGAAGTTAAAAAGAAATATTATGAAATAATTTATTGGGAACAAATGCTTAAAAATTTAACTTTTATCGATAGTATTTACGCATCCTTTAACTATAGTGCTAAAAAAAAATATGATTTAGGGGAATCTAATTATTTAGAAGTTTTAACAGCTGAAACCAAAACAAAAGAAATAACAATTTTTTTAAATCAAATTCAAGAAAACATTCTTAAAAATTACATTTTACTTCAACAATTAATGCAAAGCAATTTAAATTACAAAGTGAATAGCGATGAGTTTAATGCACTGGATTTTAAACCAATAGATACTTTAAATCATCCTATATTAAATCTGTATAAAAATTCCTTACAATTATCTAAAAAACAACTCGAGCTTGAAAAAAATAAATTACTTCCTGATATAAACACTTCGGTCTTTAATGGAACAAATAATGGATTAGGCAGACAATCCTACTTTGGTTTCCAAGTAGGAATTGGTATTCCTATTTATTATGGAAGTCAAAAATCAAAAATTTTAGCATCTAAAACAGAGGTAAACATATTGAGTGCCGAAAGTGAAAATTATAAAATTCAACTTTTATCCAATTACAATGCTTTATTAAGCGATTTAAATCAACATTTAGTAGTATTAAATTATTATGAAACCACAGGTAAAAAATTATCTAAAGAAACTATTTTTTATGCAAATAAATCCTATCAAAATGGCGAGATAAATTTTTTACAATATGTACAACTTTTAGAAAACGCGAAAAATATTGAGATTAATTTCTTAAAATCATTATTACTATACAACAACACTGTTTTAGAAATCAACTACTTACTGTATTAATTACAACAATATTTATTTAAACTTATAACATTATTATACAAAATGAAAACAAATACATTTATTTATCTCATTCTTATAAATTTAATCATTTATGGATGTTCTTCTTCAAATGATTCTGAAAACAACATGAATAATGTTTCACAATTTCAAGAGGAAAATTACACACTTGATAAATCTCTATTTAAATCTAAAGAATTTAAACTGGATAAAATTTCAGAAACTGATTTTCATGAAATTATTCAAACCAATGGTATAATTGATGTTCCTCCATATAACAAAGCTTCGATTAGCTGTTTTTATGGCGGTAAAATAAAGGAATTGAATATTTTAGTTGGTGAAAAAGTTACTAAAGGACAGGTATTATTTACCCTTGAAAACCCTATTTTTGTTGAAATGCAACAAGAATATTTAGAGGCTAAAGGACTAATTAATTTCCTCCAATCTGATTATGAAAGACAAAAAAATTTATCAGAGGATAATGTAGTATCAAAAAAGAATTTTATAAAAGCGGAATCGGATTACATGGTAACTAAAGTTCGTATGGAATCTTTAGCAAAAAAACTATTATTAATTAACATTAACCCCAATGATCTTACAATATCAAAAATTCAATCTGTTATCTCAATTACATCTCCTATTGATGGATTTATTACTCAGGTAAATATTTCTAAAGGTTCATTTCTGGACCCTGCACAAAATGTTATCTCAATTGTTAATACCAATTCTTTACAATTACAATTAAACGTATTTGAAAAAGATATTTCAAAGTTGGAGATTGGAAAAAAAATAAAATTTAATATTCAAGATGATAAATCAAAAGAGTTTGATTCCGAAATTCATCTTATAAACAAGTCGGTGAATACTACAGATAGAACAATTGGTGTTTATGGAAATTTATTAGATAAAAAAGTAGTGAATTTAATTAGTCCAGGTATGTATATCGAAGCAAAAATATATACCGCAAGCTCCCGAAAACCCTCCCTGCCTAAAAATGCTGTAATTAAAGTTGAAAACAAAAATTATATCTTAGTATTAAAAGATTCTCTAAATAATTCATACTCGTTTACAAAAAAAGAGGTAAAAGTAGGAGAAGAATTTAATGAATTTATTGAAATATTAAATTCAAAAGATTTTAATGGAAATAATTTATTTTTAGTTAATGGAGCTTTTAATCTAATCAAATAGTTTCAAATAATTATAAAAATCCCGATTAATTTCAAAGAATCCAAAGTTTTAAGGAAATCTTAAGGTTACAAATCTATTCATTAGATAATTAATATTTAAATTTGAAATTCATCAAATTTAAACATCATGAAATCAAAATTTAAAACATTTTCTTTAAATTTAATTAGTTTAAAATTAGCTGTAATTCATTTACTTTTTTTTGTACAATCAATTTCAATTGGACAAACCGACACTATTTCTAACTCTTTAAGTTTAGAGGATTTTTTTACCGAAACTGAAGAAGCACCTTCGCTTTTACCCGAAAAAATGTTAATTACTCAAAGAGTATTTTGGGGTAACAATGGATTAATGAGAAATATTTCATTTTTTGATTTAACGGCAGAAAAAAGGCAACGAGAATTGAATATTAGAAGATATATGCTAAGTGCACATCAAATTTTAGGGTTTGTAACTTTAGGAGGTATGATTGCGCAAGGGTTTGTTGGAGCTAAATTATATACTGATAATAGTTACAAAGATATTCATGAAAATTTAGGTGCAGGAGTAAATATAAGCTACTTTACAACGGCTTCCTTATCTTTATTTGCACCTCCAAAAATGTTTAATGAAAGAAAAGGTTTAAGTAGTATTAAAATCCATAAATATTTAAGTGTTTTACACTTAAGCACCATGATTTTAACGAACATTTTAGCCGAACCAGCTGCGGATAATCCAATATTCAAACCATACCATCGCGCTGCTGCATTTACAGCTTTTGGTTCATTTGCTGCTTCAATTATTGTAATAACTTTTTAATCAATTTAAAATGAAAAAAATTTATTTTATTGGTATATGCTTTTTGTTAGCATTTACTCCTCTTAGCGAAAAACGCATTAAAGTTAATGCTAATAATTTATCTTCAATTTCTTATGATATGAGCCATCCTTTTCATGATTGGACTGGAAAAAGTAACAAATTAAACTCTGCTATAATTTGCTTACCCAATAAAGATTCTATTTCTCAAGTAGCTGTTTCTGTGAATATCTCATCATTTGATAGTGAAAATTCCAACAGAGATTCTCATGTTATTGAAGTTACTGAAGCTTTAAAATTTCCTAATGTTAGTTTTATAAGTTCCGAAATTCATTATAATACAAAAAATACACTAAATATTAAAGGGAAATTAACCTTTCATGGAATTAGTAAAATAATATCTTTTACTGCTTCCAAAAACTCAAAAGATAACTTAGCAAATATTACAGGCGAATTTAATTTAAAAATGACTGATTTTGGGATAACACCACCTACATTAATGGGGGTTTCTACTCAAGATGAATTTAAAATTAAGTTTAATATGTTTTTCTAAAATAAATATTTCTTTTTGAAAATTGAAATCAGAAATGCGTTTAACAAATTGCTTTTTTAGATTATTTACTCAAAATTGTTAAAATATAATTTTT
>Ga0209358_10003753_pt1 | contig 11106 bp, 9 predicted proteins | sample LauGreFa1BDMLBSN_2_FD_187574 | JGI IMG/M metagenome (GOLD analysis project Ga0209358, IMG submission 187574) | Freshwater lake microbial communities from Lake Michigan, USA - Fa13.BD.MLB.SN (SPAdes) (version 2) | ecosystem: Environmental > Aquatic > Freshwater > Lake | place: Lake Michigan, USA...
CTGAATCAATTGTTTTTGCTAACGTGCTTTTGCCTGTGCCGGCTAAAAGCAAAATGGAAATCTTATTTTCAATTAAAGTCGATGCAATCTCAACAATGGCATCGTTTATTTTTTGTGCTCCAAGAGAGCCACCCATGACTAATAAGACTTTGCCCTCTAGGGTCAATCCCAGCTCTTTGCGAGCCGCCTCTTTTGCCAAAAGTAATTCTTTTCCAGTTAACTTTGCCGAATTAGTGATGCTCTTTCGAATTGGGAATCCGATTAGATGTTGATTTTTCCAACCGCTGACGGGATTAAAAACAGCGACAACTTTGGCCCACTTGCGGCCGACTCTATTTGCCAATCCTGGAATTACATTAGCTTCATGAATTGCGATAGGGATATTCAAAATTCGAGCAGCCACATACATAGGAGTTGCTACATAACCTCCGAAACCTATTGCGACATTCGCGCCTCTTAATAAAAGGACAGATTTAATCAATGCGGTGCTGAAGCGGGGAATGAAAGTGAGTGCACTCAAATTAATTTTTCGAGGAAAATCTGCCTTCGGCAAATACTTAATTTGATAATTCTCTGCTGGTATCAATTTTTCATCTGCGCCACCTTTGGAACCGATGAAAACTATTTCAGCATGGTTAAATCTATTTCTAATTTCATTTGCAACCGCTAGAGCAGGCAACACATGGCCTGCTGTACCACCCCCAGCAATTACAATTTTCATTTAATTCCTCGGTTGAAAGTAAACAAGGGTGGTCGCTTATCTAATATCGCTTTAGCCCCAGGTTCTCGTCTAGCCACCCCAGCAAGAAATCCCAATGCCAGCATCGAGCTAATTAATGCTGATCCTCCATAAGAGATGAAAGGTAATGGCACGCCTACAACTGGAAACATCCCAATCACTGATGCAATGTTGATTGTTGCTTGAGCACTTATCCAAGCGACTATGCCTGCGGCCGCATATCTACTAAATGGGTCTTTAGTCTTGATCGCAATACTTACACCCGCCCAAATGAAAGCTAAAAATGCTAACAAAACTAGAACTGTTCCAAATAAGCCCATCTCTTCACCGATAACGGCAAAGATAAAATCGGTATGCGCTTCAGGTCCTAGATTTCCCCACTTTTGGCGACTGCCACCTAAGCCAACACCAAAAATTCCACCAGACGCGAGAGCCATGATGCTATGAGCAGGCTGCCAACCCGGTCCGTGGTAATTACTTTCTGAAAAAGGATCTAGGAATGAACTAAGCCTTGCTAATCTGGATTGTTTTGTGAGCAACACTGCAAACAACAATCCGGCTCCAATAATTCCAATTCCTAAAAGGTGACGAATCTTCATTCCAGTTAAAAACAACATTGCCATCAAGATCGCTGCAAGAATTAATGTAGTTCCTAAATCTCCGCCAACAAGTATCGGAGCGCTTATCAAACTAAAGCCAATTATCAGTGAATAAACAGCCCGTTGTTGATTGATTGCACCTTTTTCAAGTTGAGATAATACTTGAGCGGCCCAGATAGTAATTGCAAATTTAGCAATCTCACTCGGCTGAATAGTTAATAACCCAAGATTTAACCAATTTCTATTTCCATTAATCTCAACTCCAATTCCAGGCAAGAAAACTGCAAGTTCAAGACCGAAGACCACAACTAATAAAGGTGGTATTAAACGCTTCCAAGCTTTTGGTGGAATTTTAAATGCCAACCACATCGGAATGATGCCGATGCAAAACCACATAAATTGTCTTCCAGCAATTGAGAATGATGATCCAGAAGTAAAATATGATCGAATCCCAGATGCAGACAAAACCATTATGAGCCCTAAGACAATGAGAACTCCGGCAGAGCCCAATAGTAAGTTGTAAGCAGAAGTTGGATTAGAAAATACATTTCTATTTACCGGTAGAGAATTCTTTTTCATTTCTTGCTTCCTGTTAGTTGCTTGACCTTTTCGGCAAATAGATCTCCTCTGTGTGCATATGAAGTGAATTGATCCATGGAAGCACAGGCAGGGGCTAAAAGAACTACATCCCCGCTCTCCGCCAATTCCTTGGCCTTGGATATTAAGTTATCCATTAGCTGGTCAGGCAAATCTCCATCAATCAGATATTTTGGAATCTGTGGTGCATGTTTTGCAAGCGCATCTGCGATCAAATTTCGATCTGTACCAATTAGAAGTGCAGCTTTTAATCTTCCTGATTTGCTTTTAACTAGATCTTCCATATCGGCACCTTTTGCCAGCCCGCCTGCTATCCAAATAATCGAAGTAAATGCGGCTAATGAAGCGTTTGCAGCATGTGGATTGGTCGCTTTAGAATCATTTATCCATCTAATACCTTCAGAGTTCTCCACTTCTTCAATTCGATGGTGGCCGGGAGCAAAATTTCTCAGCCCCTCAGCCATTGAATCAATTTTGACACCACAACTTCGTGCCAATGCCATCGCCGCTAAGGCATTGGCAACATTGTGAGGTGCTTGTGGGTTGATGTCAGATAGTTCAGCAAGCGCACTTGCTTCTTGCGGGTCCTCCACAAAAGCTCGATCAACTAAGAGTTCCTCAACTACGCCAATTTCACCGGGACGTGGAGCATCTAGTGTGAATTTAACAACTCTTTGGTCATCGTTGAATTCGAGGCTATTTAAGTGCCGATCATCACGATTAATTATGATGAGGTTTGCTCCATCTGTGATACGTTTTTTAGCAGCTAGATACTCAGCGAAAGTTCCATGCCAATCCAAATGATCATCTGCGATATTTAAAATTGCTGCACTATGAAGCCGAAGTTGATCTGACCAATGTAATTGGAAAGAAGAAAGTTCCAGAATCAGGTAGTCAACGACTTCGTCACCTGTGATTACCTCAATGACAGTTTTGCCGATGTTTCCACAAGCCACGGCTTTCTTGCCATCTGCTTTAAAGATTGCTTCAGCCATACCTACCGTTGTGGTTTTTCCATTGGTGCCAGTTAGTCCGATCCAAGTTTTGGGTTTCGCACTTTCTTGATCAATTCTCCACGCGTATTCAACTTCACTAATCACTTCACAACCGCTACTTAAAGCATGGATCAATACCGGATGACTTGGCTTCCAACCTGGCGAAGTAATAATCAACTTAGGCAAGGTTTCAGGTTGTGAAAAAGTGACATCAATATTCGCCATTAATCTAATTTCATCAGCCTTGATTTGCATCGCAGCAGACGAATCTTCTTCATAAACTAAAACGCTCTTACCTAATTTGGCTAAAGATTTAGCGGTAGCTACTCCGGTTACCCCAAGTCCAGCAACCAAGATCTCTTGTTTCATCTATCCAGCGACCCAATCAGCGTAAAACAGACCAAGACCTGCAGCAACACATAGTCCTGCAATAATCCAGAAACGGATCACGATTGTTACTTCACCCCAACCAAGCAATTCAAAATGGTGTTGCAATGGCGCCATTCGAAATAGTCGCTTTCCTTTGGTCGCCTTGAAATAACCAACTTGTAAAATCACAGATAAAGTAATTATTGCAAATAATCCACCGATGAGAACCAACAACAGTTCAGTTCGCAAAGTTACGGCCAGTCCCGCTAGAGCTCCACCCAAAGCTAGAGAGCCAGTATCACCCATAAATATTTTCGCTGGGCTAGCGTTCCACCAAAGAAAAGCAAATGTTGCACCTGCAAGTGCTGCTGACAAGACAGCTAAATCAAGTGGATCACGGACTTCATAACATTTCAATCCAGGTGAAACTGTGCAGCTTTGTCCAAACTCCCAAACTCCAATTAAAACAAAAGCAATGAAGCTCATCACTGACGCTCCGGTTGCAAGTCCATCTAAGCCATCAGTTAAATTCACACCGTTGCTTGTCGCTACAATCATTAAGAACACCCAAATAATGACTGCGACTGCTCCTAATTTAAGCGACGTATCTCGCACCGTTGACAAATGCAGCGACACTGGCGTCAATCCAGTGTCATCTGGAAAATTTAAACCCGCCCAAGCAAATGCAATTGCAACCACGCTTTGGCCAAACATTTTTGACCTTGCGCGTAATCCTAATGAACGCTGACGAGAGACTTTAAGCCAATCATCCAAGAATCCGACAAAACCTAAACCGGACATTAGACCTAAAACCAAAAGCGCAGAGACCGTAGGTTCTCTGCCAGTAAGTAAATGAGAAATAAAATATGCAAAAATTACCGAAAAAATTATTACTGTGCCGCCCATTGTGGGGGTTCCGCGTTTGGTGTGATGAGTCGTAGGACCGTCATCTCTTATGAATTGTCCATAACTTTTTTTAACTAAAAGTTTTATCGCAAGAGGGGTAGCAAACAACGCAAACAAAAATGCAAGCGCACCTGAAAGTAATATTCCTTTCATCGGTGGTTAGCCTTCACTTTTTTCAGTAGGTAAATCATTTATATCCCCAATTAACAGTTCTGCTAATTTTTCTAACCCCTCAGCTCTGGAACCTTTGACAAGTATCACATCTCCGGCTTCACTTCCCGTTGCTATTTCCCTTGCGCTCTCGATATTTTCCACTACCAAAATTTCAGTCGAGCCCAACTCACTTTCAATTTGGTAATCCTTCGTTCCTACCGCCACTAAATGGTCGATCTCTAAATCGATGGCTTTGCGAGTAACCTCGCGATGTCCTGCCAATGAATACTCTCCAAGTTCATGCATTTTGCCGAGAAATGCCCAGGCACGTCCTCCACGCTCTTGTGCGAATAGTCGCAATGCGTCAAGGGCTGCAAACATGCTTTCTGGATTAGCGTTGTAAGAATCATTAATTATTAATCTTCCTGCTATTTCATGTAATTCCATTCGCCATTTACTTGAGCTTTCGGCTGTTGATAGTCCAGCGCTAATTTTATCGATCGGCAAGTTAAGGGCAGTTGCTATAGCCGCCGCAGCCAAAGCATTTGCAACTTGATGTCTTCCGGCTTGTCTTAGCGCAACGCTTTCGCGGCCGAAAGAGGTGACTAGATCAAAATGAGCAAATCCTTCACGAATTTCAACATCAGTAGCTCTTACATCGTTATTTGAATTCTCACCAAAAGTCATGACTTTAGCCTTGGTTAATTTGCTCATGTTGATTGTTAGATCATCGTATGAACCTAAAATTGCAATTTTTGAAGATTCTAAATTTTTTACCATTTCACTTTTTGCAGTAGCAATAATTTCTCGTGAACCAAAAACCCCAATATGGGCACTTCCTACTCCGAGTACCACGCCTATATCTGGAAGAAAAGTTCGCTCCAACTTAGAAATGTCACCTAAATTACGCGCACCCATTTCTAAAATACAAAATTTCGTATCAGTAGTACATTCTAGAATCGTAATTGGAACACCCAAATCATTGTTAAATGAAGATCTAGGGGCAATCGTCTCCCCCATCATGGACAATAAGTGTTTAGATAAATCTTTAGTCGTTGTTTTTCCATGAGACCCAGTTATGGCAATAACTTTCATTCCACGAATCATTTGTCTTACATGTGCTGCTAATTTAGTTATTGCCTCGACAACATCTGGTACGACTATGCACGTATCGCCAGTTTCCTGGGTGCAAATAACTACTCCAGCTCCGCCTTTCAAAGCGTTTATCGCAAAATCATGACCATCTACATGCTCGCCTTTGAACGCTAGGAAAATGCCATTTGAAACAATTTCTCGGGAATCGAAAAAGGCTGCTCCTGTGATGAGTTTGTTTCCGTCACCTACGATTTTTCCTGAGATTACTTCCGAAATTTGAGAGATAGTTAATGGAATCATTTTGCAGACCTAGCGGACTTAATGGCATTCTTTAATTCGACTCTGTCGTCAAAAGGTGTAATTTTCCCCTTGATCTCTTGTCCGGTTTCATGACCCTTGCCAAGCACTAGAACGCAATCACCTTCTACTGCATTCTCTATTGCAAATTTTATTGCTTCACTTCTATCGACAATTACAAAATGATTCTCTGTTAATTTCATTCCCTCGTGCATCTGCTTAAGAATTGAAAGCGGATCTTCACTTCTTGGATTATCGCTAGTGAAGATCGCTAAATCTGCCCCTGAAATCAAGGCTTGTCCCATCAAAGGACGCTTTGCTGCATCCCTATCTCCGCCGCACCCAAGTACCGCGATGATCCTGCCTTTTGTGGAACCTCGAACAGCTTTTAGCGCTGCACTTACCGCATCTGGAGTGTGTGCATAATCAATTACGGCGCTAAATCTCTGTCCTAATTCAATTGATTCCATTCTTCCTGGTGCACCTTTTGCATTACTTAATGCATTTGCTGCTGATAATGGATCTATTCCACTTTCTACTGCAAGAGCGAGGGCCATTAAAACATTTGCGCTGTTGTAATCCCCCATTAGTGGTGTCGCAATCGAAAGCAAGATGCCTCCAGGGCCGGCGATAGTAAGTTCGACTACAGATTTACTAGAACTGCTTGGGTCGGCCAAAGAGGAATCGATAATTCTCCAATTAGCTTTTTGATCGTGAGTAGATATTGAAATTTTCTCAATCTCTGTTTCTTCAAATAAACGTTTGCCCCAAGAATCATCAATGTTGATAATCGCCTTCTCTGAAAATCCATATTTAAAAAGACGACTTTTTGCTTGATAGTAATTTTCCATAGTTTTATGAAAATCTAAATGATCATGACTTAAATTTGTAAATGCCACAACCGAAAATCTTGTTCCCTCAACTCTGTTTAGGGAAAGTGCATGGCTGGAAACTTCCATAACAACATTTAGGTTATGTCTTTCACGCATAATCGCAAATATTGATTGTAATTCTGGGGCTTCTGGAGTTGTTCTCTTATTTGGAAAAATTTCATCGCCGATCCGCGTTTCAATTGTCCCAATCAAGCCAGAATTTCTATTATTAAAATCCCAAATTTGTTGTAGTAAATATGAGGTTGTTGTTTTGCCGTTGGTCCCAGTTATTCCAAATACGTTTATTGCGCTTGAAGGATTTCTATAGAATTTATCAGCAATAACGCCAACCCATAATCTTGGTTCATTTACACGAAGTACGGGAATGTCAGCGGTAACAATTGCTGACATATCAGTTAGAACTGCAATCGCTCCATTTGCAACTGCTGAGTCAATAAACTTGGAACCATGAGAGTTTGCTCCTGGGAGAGCAACAAATAAATCACCTTGAATGACATCATTTGAATCAAGTGTAATTCCTGTTATTGATAGATTATTTCTTTCGAGATTAGCATCCGATGTTCCAACCAAAGTTGCTATTTCACTCAATGAAAGTGAGTATTCGGAAAGTAAGTTAGATCGCATTGTAATTCTTAATCCTTGACTTCTGCCGCTGCCGTTATTTTTTCACGCTTTTTGAGAGTCGCAGCATCTAATGGATAAGGCTCATTTAATTTACCTGAAGGTGCGATTTGATAACTCTTGAGGGCATATGAGATAACTTCTTTGAATACCGGGCCACCTAAATATCCACCCCAATGAATTCCTTTTGGATCCTGGATCGTAATGCTCATAACGAAGCGGGGTTTTTCAGCTGGTGCAAACCCAATGAATGAAGCTGTATATCCGCTGTAACAACGGCACTTGTCATTAAATCTGTTAGCAGTTCCAGTTTTTCCTGCAACTCTATACCCGGGGATCTGAGCGCTTGGCGCAGTTCCACCTTCTGCTACAACACTTTCCATCATCAAACTTAAAGTTTTTGCGACTTCTTTATCAACAACTCTCACACCGGAGTCATTTGCTTTTGGTGTGTAATGCCCATTTTGATTACTTGTTCCTGCGACTATATGAGGAACCGCACGAACTCCCTCATTTGCGATAGTTGCGAAAACACTTGTGGCTTGAATCGTGGTTAGAGAATAACCTTGACCAAATGCCACAGTTGGCGCTGTAGATCTTGACCATTTGTCCACTTTGCTAAAAATTCCAGGAGTTTCTCCTGGTAATCCCATATTCACGCGTTGCCCAATGCCAAATTTTGTTAAGTATGAATAGAGCGTATTTTCACTCATCTTCTCGCCAATTTTAATTGTTCCAACGTTGCTTGACTTAGCCAATATTCCAGTTGATGTTAACTTCCATTTTGGATGTGGCTCATGGTCGTTGAAGATTCGATCTGCTCTTTTGATTTTATCTGGAATCTGAAAAACGGTTGTAGGTTCGATTAACTTCTCCTGTAATGCTGCGGCGAATGTCATAACTTTTCCAGTTGAACCTGGTTCGTATGCTTCTTCTACCGCTGGGATCTTTAACAGATTTGACTTTGTTATGTTAAATTTATTTGGATCAAAGGTTGGGGCTGTAGCTAATGCCAGAATTTCACCAGTAGTCGGATCCATTAACACGGCGGTTATTGATTGTGCGCGAGTTTTCTTCGCAACACTTGCTATTGCATTCTCAGTTATCCATTGCAAATCTCTATCAATAGTTAGACGGATATTTGTGCCAGCCTTTGCTGGAATTAGCGATTGCCTTGCTGAAGGAATTGAAGGGCCTTTTCCACTTGAATAACTCAACACCCCATCTGTGCCACTCAACAAAGAGTTCATCGAAGCTTCTATTCCACCGCCACCTACGCCCTCTGAATTCACAAATCCCAAAGTATTTGCTGAAAGAGTTTTACCTGGATAATCTCTTTTGAATCCACGTTCTGTAAAGAATCCACCAATTCGCTCTGACATTGGTTTGCCCGAATTGTTCAGTGCAATCACTTCTTTAATTTTTAGCCACTGCGCAGGAGTAATATCTTTGGCTATATAAACAAATTTCCGAGTGCCTGTTAATCTATTTTGAATAGCAGAAGTAGAAGCATTGATAATTGGGGCTACTAATTTTGCAGTCACTTTAGGATCACCAATTAGATTTTGATCCACAACTAGATCTAGGGCATCGATGCTGCGTGCCAAAACATTTCCATTTCGGTCTGTAATCTCACCGCGAGGTGCAGGTAAATCTACGGTTTGATTCAACTCACGTGCAGCTTGGCGTGCTCGGTCCTCTGCATTTACTGCTTGGACAAAGACCAATCTAACAAAGAAAGATAAGAAGATAACAAGAACTAGAAAAAATGAGATTCGCAATCTGCCTTGTGCCATACGAAGTGGACTCATTCTTTAGCACCTTTGTCTTTGGCGATTACTTCATTTACTTTTGGTTGATTCAAAATTAAGAATTCAGGATTTCCGCTCGGAACCATTCCCAGCTGTCGTGCCTTTTTTGCTAGCGAGTCTGGCGATGAAATGCGGGCTAAATTTTGGGAATTTGCTTCTTCGAGATCAGCCAAGTGAATTGCTTCAAATTTAAGCCGATGTAACTTGATGGCATCTTGATTCAAAGCCAGATTTAAACCCATGACTGAAATCAACGTAAAAATCATGGCACCGAAAATTATTGAATTGAATGCTGCTTTAGTTACCGACTTTCCTTCACTTGGTCTGAGATCTGCGACAAGACGTAATACCGGATCTGGCAATCTCTGAAGACGTGGAAGTGAATTGGGTGAAAGTTTGCGTGCTGGTGAACTCTTAAGAGCGGTTATCGCCATTAGGCAGCCACGCCCCCTACTTTTTCAATAGCGCGCAAACGCACTGATGTCGCACGTGGGTTTTCAGAAATTTCGAGCTCTGACGCACTTTCGCTTTGTCTTGTTAGTAATCGATAATTGGCTGGCGTTGGCTCAATTGGCAATCCATGAGGGACTGATGTTGTAGAAACAGCAGTGAAGGCTCGCTTAACAATTCGGTCTTCTAGCGAATGATAAGAAAGCACAACCATGCGTCCGTTTTGATTTAAAATACTTAAAGCTGCAGGAATTGCTCGTTGAAGAATTGAAATTTCATCATTTATGAAAATCCGCAATGCCTGGAAACTCCGTTTGGCAGGATGTCCGCCTGTTCTGCGAGTTGCCGCAGGAATGCTTTCGCGAATTACTTCAGCCAAACGACTTGAGTTTGTAAATAACTCGACTTCACGTTCCTTGATGATTCGATCCGCAATTCGAGATGCAAATCTTTCTTCACCGTACTCACGGAAAATTCGTGCTAATTCTTTTCCGCCGAAAGTGTTTACAACTTCAGCAGCCGTTACTCCATCTGTGGAATCCATCCGCATATCTAGCGGAGCATCTTGTGCGTAAGCGAATCCACGCTCTGGCTCATCAAGTTGCATTGATGAAACCCCTAGATCAAAAAGAATTCCGTCAACACCACTAAAACCAGCAGCAGCAATAACTTGTGGCATTTGATCATAGATTGCGTGGACAAGCGTGATCCGCCCATCGAATTCAGCCAAGCGAGATTTAGCGTGATCAATTGCGGTTAGATCGCGATCGATTCCAATTAAATGAAGATTTGGAAATTGAGAAAGCAATTCATATGAATGGCCGCCAGCACCAAGTGTTGCATCAACAACTAATGCATTATTTTTTGTTAGCGCAGGAGAAAGCAGAGCAAGTGATCGCTCAAGTAATACTGGCTGATGTAACACTGCACTCCCCTCTTTCTGGTCTTACTAAAATTCCCTTGATCTACCAGCTCGAAACTTTGGACACCGCCGCCGGACGGATTGATCGGCGCCGGGGAAGGGGCGTCGATGCGCTATAGATAGCCGCGGCAGTGACCGAAATTTCGAGTTAGAAAAATCCTGGGAATACCTCCTCAGATACATCTGCGAATCCCTTTTCGCGATCTGCGAGGTAGGACTCCCAAGCGGTTGCATCCCAAATCTCAACGCGAGTATTTGCGCCAATTACGACGCACTCTTTGTTGAGGTCGGCATAGGTACGAAGAGACGGGGGAATCGTCACTCGACCTTGCTTATCTGGAATCTCGTCATGTGCACCGGCAAACATCACGCGCATGTAATCGCGTGCAGATTTGGCGGTAACTGGGGCTTGGCCCATTGCTTCGGTAAGTGATGCAAACTCTTTTGCGGGCCAGACATAAAGGCACCGCTCTTGTCCTTTGGTAATTACTAAGCCGGCAGCTAATTCATCTCGGAAACGGGCCGGAAGGATTACTCGTCCTTTTTCATCGAGGCGGGGTTGATAGGTGCCTAGAAACACTGAACTCTCCCCTTCCCCACTTTTTAAAGAGGTTTAAAACTCTTTACTCAAACCAAAAGCGATTGAGCACAAAATGCTG
>Ga0209358_10003754_pt1 | contig 11105 bp, 7 predicted proteins | sample LauGreFa1BDMLBSN_2_FD_187574 | JGI IMG/M metagenome (GOLD analysis project Ga0209358, IMG submission 187574) | Freshwater lake microbial communities from Lake Michigan, USA - Fa13.BD.MLB.SN (SPAdes) (version 2) | ecosystem: Environmental > Aquatic > Freshwater > Lake | place: Lake Michigan, USA...
CACCACAAATTACCACAGGTTTTTTAGCATCCAAATTTTCACAAAATGCTAAAAAATCTTTATCCCATTGGGTACGATATTCCAAACGTTTTAACTCCGAGCCCGAGTTAGGAACATATACATTTATCAAATAAAAACTATCAAATTCCAACCCCACAATACGTCCTTCGTTGTCGTGCTCCTCTTTGCCAATTTTTGTAAAAACATTTAAAGCTTTGATTTTGCTAAAAATTGCCGTTCCAGAGTAACCTTTCTTTTCTGCCTCGTTGCCATAAAAATGATAATCTTTAAAAGTACCATTTGTTGCCTCTAGCGTTTGTTCCGCTGTGGCCTTTGTTTCTTGCAAACAAAAAACATCGGGGTTTTCGGATAAAATATCTTTAACAAAGTTTTTTTGCGTAATGGCCCTAATGCCATTTACATTCCAGGAAAGTATTTTCATTTACAATTCTTTATCTAAACAACATTTTTGTTTTTACAAATTTGGTATTTCGCCAATTAAATAAGTTTTTTTCTTTGATTAATCGAGACACAATTGGCGGAACCATTTGTTCCCATTCGGTATTTCCTTCTTTGATTTTTTCGAGTACTTTGTGCGAAAAAATATCTAAAATTTCTTCGTTGTAGTTTTCAAAATCTATAATTTTTTTATCCGATAACAAATGCTCGTATAACAACTTATATTTATCAGGGATAATCATATTTTTGGTTGTAATAATTTCGTTTCCAAATTTATACGGATATAAATACAAGCGTACATCTTTGTTAATCAGTTGGCTAAATGCTTCTAATAAACCACCTTGTAGGTTATCGTAATATCTTTCGTTAAAAATATTTATTAAAGAGTTAGCACCTAACAATAATGAAATTTGAGAGCCTGTATTGTAGCGGGTTAAATAATTTACCAGTTTGTAATATTCCTTAAAGTTAGATATCAAAACGGTTTGCCCTAAAGCGGTTAAAATTTCAACTCGTGATAAAAAATCCTCAACCTCAATTCCCTTTTCGCCACTTAAATCGTTTAGTGTAAGCTCGGTAATCATAACAATTTGATCTTTGTAAACCACTTTTCTTTCTTTTTCAAATTGTTTTAACCCGTTTTTAAGCATGTCTAAATGCACTTTGGTAATTGGGCGAAAACGGCCACGTAACGCTAAAATATCTTTTTTGTACAAAACCTCTGTTGGATGAATAGTGGTACCATCGGGTAAAAACATACAAGCATCGGCCATTCCGTGTTTTACCAAATGTAAACTTAAAATCCTATTATCCACGTTTTTAAATGCTGGCCCGCTCATGTGTACCATATCTATCTGCATACGTCCAGGAATCAAGTTATCCTGCATGTGATTTAAAATACCTTTAGGATCGTGATTTAAAAAATAACAGCCGTACAATAAATTTACACCTAGTACCCCTAAAATTTCTTGCTGCAATATATTTTCACGGTCCAATAAACGTAAATGTACAATTACTTCGTTTGGTTCACCTCCTGGTTCGGTTTGGAATTTTACACCTAGCCAGCCATGTGATTTGTTAGAACGATCGTAATTGATAGCTTCAACGGTGTTGGCAATTGCAAAATATCTGCGATCAGGTTTTTGTAAAGCCAAAGTTTCCATTAAAATCCCAAACTCTTTATCTAACATTTGGTTTAAACGTGCTTTACAAACGTATCTACCCGGACGTTCGCCGTATAAATAATCCGACATCGACATATCGTAAGCAGATAAGGATTTAGCGATAGTTCCAGATGCTCCTCCTGCAATAAAAAAATGCCGCGCAATTTCTTGTCCGGCACCAATTTCGGCAAAAGTTCCATATATGGATTTATCTAAATTAATCGCTAAAGCTTTTTGTCGGGTATCTAATACAACTGAGCGCATGAAATGTTTTTTTGAAATTGAGCACCAATATATGGAAATATCGCCAAAAAGTTACTTTAACTTATCATAAAATTAGTTTTGAAATAAAACTAATTGAAGTAATATCTTTCATTATAAAGTTTTGTTATAACTGATATTAAAAACATAAATAATAACTTATGGGTAGTTTGTAATACTTTTGCCAAAAAAATTCATGGAAATATCTTTATTAATCGATAATTTATCCAATCCAGCTTTATTGTTTTTCTTTTTAGGTGTAATTGCTACACGATTAAAAAGCGATTTAGAAATTCCTCACAATACTAGTAAATTTATTTCTTTGTATTTGTTGTTGGCAATTGGATTTAAAGGCGGACAAGAATTGGCACATAGCGAATTAAACGCAAGTATATTGTGGCAAATAATTTTTGGTATTGCTTTATCGGTTGTAGTTCCTTTATATTCCTTTTTTATTTTACGTAAAAAGTTTTCGATTCAAAATTCAGGAGCCATTGCAGCAGCTTATGGTTCTGTAAGTGCAGTAACTTTTGTAACTGCAATTTCCTTTTTGGATTTAAAACAAATAGTATATGGCGGACAAATGGTTGCTATCATGGCAGTGATGGAAGCCCCAGCAATTATTGTGGGAGTTTTATTAGTATCCTTGTATGATAAAGAAGGGGATAAAAAACCAAGTTTTGGATCGTTGTTAAAACATTCGTTTACCAATGGAAGTGTAGTTTTAATTTTAGGAAGTTTAATTATTGGGTTTTTAGCAAGCGAGCAACATGCACAAGGTATTAAACCATTTACTACCGAAATTTTTAAAGGCTTTTTAGCTGTATTTTTGTTAGATATGGGATTACAATCGGGTAAAAATATTTTTGCTTTAGTAAAAAAAGGATGGTATCCCTTTGCTTTTGCTATTGTAATACCTTTTGTAAATGGTTGTATTGTAGCATTTGTATCGCATTGGATAACTCCAGAACCTGGTAATCAGTTGTTGTTTGCAATTTTAGCAGCCAGCGCATCTTACATTGCAGTTCCGGCAGCTATGAAAATTGCTTTGCCCAAATCCGACTCAGCAATTTATCTTCCCATGGCACTAGGAATAACCTTTCCTTTTAACATTACCATAGGTTTGCCAGTGTATTATTTTATTATATCGGCAGTAAATTAAAATTTTAGCTATTATTAGGCAAAGCTTTTACTTGCTTTATCGTATCTTTGCGCAAAAATTTTACGCATTAATTCCCTGTGGATATGGATACAATTTTACTACAAAATTTAGCAAGTAAATTAGATGGAACTTTGCATTACGATAAGGTAATGCGTACTTTATATGCTACAGATGCTTCGGCGTACAGAGAAATGCCTATTGCGGTGGCGATTCCTAAATCCGAAAAAGATTTGTTTACTTTGGTAAATTTTGCACAGCAAAATAATGTACCTATTATTCCGCGTACTGCGGGTACTTCTTTAGCCGGACAAGTGGTTGGAAAGGCTATTATTGTGGATGTATCGGTTAATTTTTGTGAAATTTTAGAAGTGAATAAGGAGCAGAGTTGGGTGCGTGTGCAGCCTGGAGTTATTCGCGATGATTTAAATAAACATTTAGCTAAATCGGGCTTGTTTTTTGGTCCGGAAACTTCCACTAGTAATCGTTGTATGATTGGTGGTATGGTGGGGAATAATTCTTGTGGTTCTCGTTCGGTAATTTATGGTAGTACACGCGATCATTTGTTAGAGGTGCATGCAATTTTAGCAGATGGAAATAAGGTGGTTTTTAAAGATTTATCTCAACAGGAATTTTTAAATAAAACCCAAGGTATTGGGGTAAGTGGTGCATTGGAGCAACAAATTTATAAGGAAATTTACGATATTTTAAACGATGAAAATAATCGTTTAGAAATCGAAAAAGAGTTTCCAAAACCAAGCATAAATCGCCGTAACACGGGTTATGCAATCGATTTATTAGCGCATTTACAACCTTTTAATCCACAAGGAAATCCTTTCAATTTTTGTCAGTTAATCGCCGGCTCCGAAGGTACTTTGTGTTTAATTACCGAAATTAAAATTAACTGTGTACCAGTTTTGCCTAAAAATACAGCAATGATGTGTACACATTTTAACAGTGTTCAGGATTCCTTAAAAGGAAACTTAATTGCGTTAAAATACAATCCTTCCTCGGTGGAGTTGATGGATGATATTATATTAGAGTGTACAAAAACCAATATCGAACAAAGAGAAAATAGATTTTTTGTTCAGGGAGACCCTAAAGCGATGTTGATGATTGAGTTACATCGTGAAAGTGAGGAAGAATTGAATGCTGCTTTACAACAATTAGAAGCAGAATTTAAACAAACAGGTTTGGGTTATCATTTTCCTATTTTATGGGGGGCAGATATTAACAAGGCTTTAAATTTACGTAAGGCGGGTTTAGGGTCTTTGGCAAATATTCCGGGCGACGATAGTGCGCAACCTGTAATTGAAGATACTGCGGTGGATGTAAATGATTTACCGGAGTTTATTGCGGAATTTAATGCCATAATGGATACCTACGGACAAAAATGTGTGCATTATGCACATGCGGGAAGTGGGGAAATACATTTACGCCCAGTTTTAAATATGAAAACCCAAGAAGGGCATCGTGTTTTTAGAGCTGTGGCGGAGGATATTGCTGGTTTGGTTAAAAAATATAAGGGTTCGTTAAGTGGCGAACATGGCGATGGTAGGTTAAGAGGGGAGTTTATCGATCGTATGATTGGTGCACAAAACTACCAATTGCTTAAACGTGTAAAAAAATCGTGGGATCCTAACAATATATTTAATCCAAATAAAATTGTGGATACGCCGCCAATGGATACTTTTTTACGTTACGCGCCTAACCAATTTACGCCCGATATCGAAACGGTATTTTCTTTCGAGGAAAATCAAGGAATTTTACGCTCGGCAGAGTTGTGTAATGGTAGCGGCGATTGCCGAAAAAGCGAACTAAGTGGCGGTACAATGTGCCCTAGTTATATGGCTACCAAAAACGAAAAACATACTACCCGTGCACGTGCTAATATTATGCGTGAAGTTTTAACACATAGCACTAAAGAAAATCGTTTTGATAGCGAGGAAATTAAGGAGGTGATGGATTTGTGTTTAAGTTGTAAAGGTTGTAAATCGGAGTGTCCATCTAATGTGGATGTGGCAAAGTTAAAAGCCGAATTTTATCAGCAATATTACAAAAAAAATGGAGTGCCTTTCCGCTCTAAAATGTTTGCTAATGTTACTGCAACTAATAAATTAGGGTCTAAAATTCCTAAGGTATATAATTTTTTCTCTAACAATGCTTTAACTGGCGGACTGATTAAAAAAGTGATGGGTGTGCATCCTAATAGGGATTTACCTTTGTTAAGTACTCAAACTTTAAGCGATTGGTTTAAGCAAAATAAAGCCAATAATTTTGGCGAAAAAGCAGATAAAAAAGTTAAAAAAGTGGTGTTTTTTAACGACGAATTTACCAATTACAACGATGCGCACGAGGGTAAAATTGCCATTAAATTGTTAACCAAATTGGGTTACGAGGTAATTATGCCAACGGTAAACGAAAGTGGAAGAACTTGGATTAGTAAAGGAATGTTGTTAGAGGCGCAAAAAATTGCCTTAGCCAATATTAAAATTTTAGGTAATTTGGTTACGGATGAGGTGCCTATGATTGGTATTGAGCCTAGTGCAATTTTAACTTTTAGAGATGAGTATATCGATTTAACGAAAGGAAAAGATAAGGAGATTGCACAAAAAATAGCGCGTAACACCTATTTTATCGATGAATTTATCAGTAACGAAATTTTAGCAGGAAATATTACTTCCGAGCAGTTTACCCAAGAGGAACAATTGGTTAAATTACACGGACATTGTCATCAAAAAGCCTTAAGTAGTTTAACGCACACCAAACGTATGTTAAGCTTACCAAAAAATTACACTTTACACATTATTCCAAGTGGATGTTGCGGTATGGCAGGTAGTTTTGGTTACGAAAAAGAACATTACGAGGTAAGTATGCAAATAGGCGAGTTGGTATTGTTTCCAGCAGTTCGTCAAACCCCCGAAAACGTAATTGTAGCCGCACCCGGAACCAGTTGCCGCCACCAAATAAAGGACGGCACCGGCCGCAAAGCTCTCCACACCGTTGAGGTTTTGTATAATGCTTTAAGGTAAATTTTTGTTGATATATTGCATTTAGACTAAAGGATTTATACGTACTAATATACAATTAATCTAAGCGATTAAAATAATTAAAAAAGAGTTTTTAATCGTTAACAATATTAAAATCAGTATATTAAGTCTTAATTTTTTATTTTGTATTTTTTAATATTTTGCTTTAATTTTAACAAATTAATTATGCAAAACTAATTGTGCAGTTGACGCAATGCGGAAACTGAAACGTTGGCAAACATAAAAAAATCAGAATGAAAAACCCTTGGATAGAAAAATTTAACATTCCGTTAATGAATATAGAAGACATTAATGATTATTGTTTAGAGATACCACCCCCAAAGTGTGTGTCTAAAAAAGTATAAAAAGAAAAAGTGTCTTGTAAAAATTTAGATTTTTGTAATCGGAAAACTAAAAAATAAAAACTCTACAAGACAATGCTAAAATTAAACAAAAAACAATTACAAGAAGTAATTAAAAATGAATTACGAGAGGAAAATGGCTTAAATGAAATTTTCAAAATGACATTAGAAGGATTAATGTACCTAGAAAGAGAAGTACTGGTTAGTCAAGATTCTAAGAATAAAAGTAATGGTTATCGTCCCAAAAAGAGTATCGGCTTTGGAACTGGTTTTAAATTATCAGTACCAAGAGATCGATTAGGAGTTTTTCAACCCTATATGTTAGAGTTGTTAAAAGAAGATGAATCTAGAATAAAAGATGCTTGTTTTGAACTCTATTCAAAAGGATTGACTACAAAAGACGTAAGTTCCATCATTGAAAAATTATACGGTAAAAGTTATAGCGAAAGTAGCATAAGTAACATAACCAAAGGCTTTTACAAACAAATGCAACAATGGCGAGAACGAGTATTAGAGGAAAACTGGATAGCAATTTATATCGATGCTATATTTGTAAAAGTAAAAAGAGATACCGTACAAAGTGAAGCATTTTATGTTTTATTAGGCGTAAAAGAAGACTTAACTAGAGATGTTTTAGGGGTTTACAATTATCCAACAGAAAGTTCAACTAATTGGATAGAAATAGCAAAGGACATCGAAAAAAGAGGTGTTAAACAGGTAAATTTATTTATTAGCGATGGACTTTCAGGGATAGAAGATGCTTTAAAACAAGTTTTTCCAAAAACACCATTACAAACTTGTATTGTACATTATCAAAGGAATTTAATGCGCAATATACGACCAAGCAATAAGGAGGAATTTGGTAGAGATTTCAAATTAGGGGCGCTTACTTTATGGTGTATTATCCCCCAAAAATTAAACAGTTTTAAAAATAGGACTTCAAATCTACTTTAAATTTGTTTCTTATTATTGGCTATATTTAAAACAAAATACAATATAACATAAACAAATTATATACAGATGAAAGGTTTATTTACGGTTATTTTAAGTTCGTTTATGTTATTTTCGTGTTCGCCTGAGGTTGGAGTATTTGATACCATAAATACTGAAAACGCAGAATATTTTACAACATTTGATTCTACCAATATAGAATCAATGGTTACTTACTATTTTGCATCTCGAATTAGAAATGATGAGGAGAGGAGAAATGTTCTTCCTGATTCTTCGGAATGGTCGGATAGGATGCAATACTCTATTGGAAAACATAATGAATGGAAGTTTGTAGAATTTAAAAATCTTGGAATAAAGCATACAGATTATGGAACAAGTGTAAAAGTTTATTTTTTAATTAACGTAAATGGCAAAAATGAAGGAGGAGAAGATGATGTTGAAATAATAAAAGTAAATAATAAGTGGGTGATAGTAAAAGTGCCAACTTAATAATGATATAGAATGGGTGAAAATAATCTTGGAACAATTTACAAAACTGGCATGATTTAAAAATGTTAGAGGAGTTTTTGTAAAAATTAAGAGCGTTAAAAAATACCATTTTGGAGTTTGAGAAACAAAAAAATAACTAAACCAGAACTTTAGTAATCTATTTAGGTTCATTTTTAATGAATTAAAATCATTTTTCCTTTTATCTAAAGGAATTTAACCATAGTTTAGCACTGTGGAAAAATAGCTGTATTATTTTAAAAAATAATTGGTAGAGTATTCTATCAAATGGTTATTTGTACTTATTTTTACAATCCTAAAATTACAAAAATGGCAAAAATTAGAAAGTCGGAAGCGTTAGATTATCACTCATCTGGTAAACCAGGAAAAATAGAAGTAATACCTAGTAAACCCTATAGAACCCAACGAGATTTATCCTTAGCTTATTCGCCTGGCGTTGCAGAGCCTTGTATTGCTATTAGCGAAAATGTGCAGGATGTGTATAAATATACAGCAAAAGGTAATTTAGTAGCAGTAATATCCAATGGTACAGCAGTTTTAGGCTTAGGAGATATTGGTCCGGAGGCATCCAAACCAGTAATGGAAGGAAAAGGATTATTGTTTAAAATTTTTGCAGATATAGATGTTTTTGATATTGAAGTAAATGCTAAAGATGTTGAAAGTTTTGTAGCAACAGTTAAAGCCATTAGCCCAACATTTGGAGGGATAAATTTAGAGGATATAAAGGCACCTGAATGTTTTGAAATAGAACGAAGATTAAAAGAGGAGCTAGATATACCTGTAATGCACGACGACCAACATGGAACAGCCATAATTACTAGTGCAGCTTTGTTAAACGCTTTAGAATTAGCAGGAAAATCTATATCGAATGTAAAAATTGTGGTGAATGGTGCAGGAGCAAGTGCGGTTAGCTGTGCTAAATTATATATATCCTTAGGGGCAAAAAAAGAGAACATAGTGATGTTAGATTCCCAAGGTGTGATAAAACCATCTAGAGGAAATTTAAGTGAAGAAAAAGCTTATTTTGCCAACGAAGTAGAAAGTAATACTTTGGAAGAAGCCATTAGAAATTCCGATGTTTTTTTAGGATTATCTAAGGGTAATATTTTATCGCAGGATATGATTAAAAGTATGACAGATAACCCGATTGTGTTTGCTTGCGCTAATCCAGATCCCGAAATTGCTTATCAATTGGCTATTGATGCTCGTAAGGATATAATCATGGCAACGGGCCGCTCGGATCATCCTAACCAAGTAAATAATGTGTTAGGTTTTCCATTTTTATTTAGAGGGGCATTGGATGTACAAGCCACAACTATTAACGAAGAAATGAAATTGGCATGTGTAAAAGCTATTGCTGATTTAGCGAAGGAAGTTGTTCCTGAGGAAGTAAATAAAGCTTATGGCGAAAAAAACTTGGTGTATGGTAGGGATTATATTATACCAAAACCAATGGATCCAAGGTTGATAACCATTGTTGCTCCAGCTGTAGCCAAAGCCGCAATGGATAGCGGTGTGGCAAAAAAATCGATTAAAAATTGGACTGCCTACAAAGAACAATTATCCCAAAGAATGGGGCACAACAGTACTTTAATGCAACAATTAAATACTCGTGCAAAAAAGAAACCTAAAAAAGTTGTGTTTGCCGAAGCCGATAACTATAAAGTTTTGAAAGCTGCACAATTGGTTAAAGATGACGGTATTGCAGAACCAATTTTATTAGGAAACCGAAAAATAATTGAGGATTTAATTGAAGAATATTTATTGGATTTACCTAAAACTTCGATAATTGATACACGCTCCGAAGAAACCTTAGGTAAAAGAAAAGAATACGGAAGTTTGTTTTTTGAAAAACGCAAACGTAGAGGTGTTACTTTGTATGAGGCAGAAAATAAAATGCGTAGCAGAAATTATTATGCTGCAATGATGGTAGAATTGGGTGAAGCAGATGCAATGATTACTGGAGTTACCCGTAAATATCGCGATAGTATTAAATCGTCGTTGGAAATTATAGGAGTACGTAACGGAGTTAAAAAAGCGGCGGGGATGTATATCATAATGACTAAAAATGGCCCTTTGTTTTTATCAGACATTACTATTAACGTGCAGCCTACAGCCGAAGAATTGGTAGAAATTACAGTTTTAACTTATAAAGCTGTAAAACAATTTAATGTGGAGCCTCGCATGGCAATGTTAAGCTATTCTAATTTTGGATCATCAAAAGAAGAAGAGCCTTATGCTGTTAGAAAAGCAATAGAAATTTTACATAGAGATTATCCAGAAATTACAGTTGATGGAGAAATACAAGCCAATTTTGCTTTAAATCCGGAATTGTTAAAAGAAAAATTCCCTTTTACCAAATTGGGTGAAACACCAGCTAATACTTTAATTTTTCCAAATTTATCATCGGGTAATATTGCCTATAAATTAATTCAGGAAATATCTGGTTTAGAAGTGGTTGGTCCAATTTTATTGGGGATGAAAAAATCTACGCACATTTTACAATTGGGAAGCTCTGTACGTGAAATTGTAAATATGGCAACTTTAGCAGTAGTAGATGCACAATTAAAAGAACAAAAAAATGATTAATCATATAAACGGAAAAATTACCGAAAAAACGCCTACACATATTGTTGTAGAAGCCAATGGTGTAGGTTATTATGTTCATATAAGTTTAACCACGTATTCCAAAGTGGTGGATTTAAATGACATTAAAATTTTAACCTATTTATCCATTAAAGAAGATGCCCATACGTTATATGGCTTTTTTGATGTTGAAGAGCGTGAAATGTTTAAATTATTAATTAGCGTAAATGGAGTTGGAGCAAATACCGCCCGAATGATGTTAAGTTCTTTACAATCTCAAGAAATTTCTAAAGCCATTTTACAAGGAAATGTGAATGAATTAAAAGGAATTAAAGGTATTGGAATTAAAACGGCACAACGAATAATAGTAGATTTAAAAGATAAAGTAGGTAAAGATGAAAATATTTCTAATGATATTTTAACATTTTTAGACAATACAAACAGAGATGAAGCGTTATCTGCCCTAGTTGCTTTAGGTTTTACAAAAGCGGCTGTTGAAAAAGTATTACATGCCATCTTAAAAGCTCAACCAAAATTAAGTGTGGAAGCATTGGTAAAAGAGGCGCTGAAAAAATTATAAATTTTGAATAAGGGTTTACATAGGATTATATTTATTGTATTGATTTTG
>Ga0209358_10003755_pt1 | contig 11103 bp, 6 predicted proteins | sample LauGreFa1BDMLBSN_2_FD_187574 | JGI IMG/M metagenome (GOLD analysis project Ga0209358, IMG submission 187574) | Freshwater lake microbial communities from Lake Michigan, USA - Fa13.BD.MLB.SN (SPAdes) (version 2) | ecosystem: Environmental > Aquatic > Freshwater > Lake | place: Lake Michigan, USA...
TTTAAAAGGCAACACGCCTTCCTCCTTAGCTCAGTTGGTTAGAGCATCTGACTGTTAATCAGAGGGTCCTTGGTTCGAGCCCAAGAGGGGGAGCTAATTGAAAAAAGAGGTCATTATTGACCTCTTTTTTATTTCTACAGTTCTGCAAAACCTTACTGGCATTGAGAAGAAGTTGTATTGGAGTTTTGAATTTAGGGGTTGTAACTTTTTTTTCTTCAAGAGGTAGCTTTTCTTCAAGTTTAAATAAGTCACGATGAAATTAATAAATTTAAAGACGATAACTCATAAAAAGTTAATGTTTTTTTAATAGCATTAAATATCATATTTTTACACTTGTGAAATTATTTAGCATCATAATATCAATCTATATTATAGCACTTTCGTGTTTGCCTTGCGCGGATATGGAAGTAAGTAGCTTGGCACATAATGCAACAAAATTTACTGCAAACCACGAAGACCATTCTCACGATAAAAAAAATGATTTATGTTCTCCTTTCTGTATTTGCAGTTGCTGTGGTTCACAAATAGTTAGTCTTTTTCTAATAAATTCAATAAACTTTCCGATACCATCACAAGGTATTAAAACACAATTGCCAACCTATAAATCCGTTTTTGCTTCCAATTTCTACGGAAGCATTTGGCAACCACCTCAAATAGCATAATGAAGCCCGAGTAATTTCGGGTTACAGAGTTGTGGCCTTTCCACAATATTCAATGGGCATTACTGCCTAATTACTCATTCATTATACTATTACGATGATAAATAAAATCATTAATTTTTCCGTAAATAACAAACTCATTACAGGCGTTTTGTTGACGATATTTGTTTTGTTTGGCATTTATTCATTCACACAATTAAGTGTAGATGCGTTGCCAGATGTAACCAATAATCAAGTGCAAGTAGTTACAAATACTCCTAATTTGGCTACCCAAGAAGTTGAACAGTTTATAACATACCCGTTAGAAACCGAGTTCAAATCATTGTCCGATATGGTCGAATTACGAAGTACAAGCCGTTCGGGTTTGTCGGTAATCACGATTGTTTTTAAAGACAATGTTCCAGTAAATATTGCTCGTCAGCGAGTAGATGAAAAAATAAAAACGGCTACCGAGAATATTCCAAAACAATATGGGACACCCGAATTATTGCCACCAACAACAGGGCTTGGCGAAATATTTCAATATGTTTTAGTGCCACAAAAAGGATATGAAGAAAAATACAACCTATCTGAATTAAGAACCATTCAAGATTGGATTGTGCGCCGTCAATTATTAGGAACGGTTGGCGTGGTCGATGTGAGCAGTTTTGGTGGTAAACTAAAACAATACGAAGTTTCAGTAAAACCCGAACGACTTTCGGCTAATAATCTAACGTTAATCGATGTGTTTGATGCGCTGCAAAACAACAACGAAAACACAGGCGGAAGCTACATTGATAAAGGTCCAAATATTTATTTCATTCGTGGCGAAGGATTAATTCAAAACCTAGAAGACATCAACAATATTGTAGTCAAAAACAATACAGGTGTTCCTATTTTAATAAAGGACATCGCGGAAGTTAAATTTGGTTTTGCACCTCGTTACGGAGCAATGACAAGAAACGGAAAAGGTGAAACCGTTGGTGGAGTAGTTTTAATGCAAAAAGGAGAAAACGCTGTACGAGTAATTGAACGAGTAAAGGAAAAAATGAAATCCATCGAAAAATCTTTGCCAAAAGGCGTGAAAATTGATGTATTTGTAGATAGAACCAAACTAATTGAGAAAACTGTTAGTACGGTTTCAACCAATTTATTAGAGGGTGCATTAATCGTTATTTTAGTTTTGGTTTTGTTTCTCGGCAGTTTAAGAGCAGGTTTAATTGTGGCTTCTGTCATTCCTTTAGCAATGCTTTTTGCCATCATTATAATGAATATGTTCGGGTTAAGTGCCAATTTAATGAGTATGGGGGCTTTAGATTTTGGACTTATTGTTGATGGTGCTGTAATAGTGGTCGAAGCCACTTTGCATATTTTCTCAAAGCACTATAAGAGTAATGTCCTTTCTCAAAATCAAATGGATAAGGAAGTAATTAAAAGTTCTTCAAAAATTATGAGTTCTGCTATATTTGGGCAAATCATTATCTTAATTGTTTACATTCCATTGTTTGTTTTAAGTGGTGTTGAGGGTAAAATGTTTATGCCAATGGCACAAACTGTTAGTTTCGCTATCATAGGCGCATTAATCCTTTCACTTACTTATGTGCCTTGGGCTAGTAGCCTTTTTTTAAGTAAAAGGGTTAGCGACAAACCTAATTTTACCGATAGGTTTATGAATAAACTGAATAATTTGTATCAACCTTATTTGGTTAAAGCTTTAGAGCGAAAGTTTGCAGTTATCGGAGCTGCAATATTATTATTTATCGCATCACTATTTATTTTCAATTCATTAGGTGGCGAATTTATTCCCGAATTAGATGAAGGCGATTTTGCAATGAATTACACTATTCGTCAAGGAAGTAGTTTACCTCAAAGTATTGAAGTTGGTACACAATTAGAAAAATTAGCACTTACATTTCCAGAAGTCAAAGAAGTGGTTACAAAAATTGGCACAAGCGAAATCCCAACCGACCCAATGCCTATAGAAAGTGCTGATATTATTATGGTAATAAAAGATAAAAAGCAATGGACTACAGCATTCAACAAAGAAGATTTAGCTGAAAAAATGAACGAAAAAATGAGTGCTATTCCAGGTTGTAATCTCTCATTTGAACAACCCATTCAAATGCGTTTTAATGAATTAATTGCGGGTGTAAAATCGGACATCGCTATAAAAATATTTGGTGATGATTTAGATAAATTGTTTTCCGAAGCTAACAAAACTGTTCCTATTATTAGCAAAATTGAAGGATTAACCGATATTAAAGTAGAGCAAGTTACAGGAATGCCTCAACTGGTAATAAAATACAATCGTAACAAAATCGCTCAATATGGTTTAAATATTGCCGATGTAAACCGAATTTTAAACACGGCTTATGCTGGCGGAACAACAGGCGTTGTATATGAGGGAGAACGAAAATTTGATTTAGTAGTTCGTATTCCTAAAAATGAAAATACAGATATTGATGCTTTAAAAGCATTATTAATTCCAACACCTAACGGAAACCAAATTCCATTAAACGAAGTTGCAGAAATCACTTTTAAAACCGCACCATCACAAATAAGCCGTGACGAAGGACAACGCAGAATAGTTATTGAAGCCAATGTTCGTGGTCGTGATGTTGAAAGCGTAGTGTTGGAAATTCAAAAAGAATTAGATGCTAAACTAAAACTACCCGAAGGTTATTTTATTGCTTATGGCGGACAATTTCAAAACTTGCAAGAAGCAAAAGGAAGATTACAATTAGCAGTTCCTGTTGCGCTTTTACTTATTTTCTTTTTACTCTTTTTGTCGTTCCGTTCACTCAAAGAAGCAACTATAATATTTTCTGCAATTCCATTAGCATCTATTGGCGGAATTATAGCCTTATGGGTTCGTGGAATGAACTTTAGTATATCGGCAGGAGTTGGTTTTATTGCTTTATTTGGCGTAGCCGTTTTAAACGGAATTGTTTTAATCAGTTACTACAACCAATTAAAAGAAGAGGGCGAAGACAATCTTTTAAAACGCATTTACAAAGGAAGTAGCGCAAGGTTAAGACCAATTTTAGCTACGGCAACTGTCGCTTCATTAGGATTTTTACCAATGGCATTAAGTACTAGCGCAGGTGCAGAAGTGCAAAAACCATTAGCGACTGTCGTCATAGGTGGTTTGCTTACTTCTACGCTATTAACATTATTTGTTTTACCAGTTTTATATTATTTAGTAATGACACCAAAAAAAATAAAAGTAAATCCAAAAATTGCAACAATTGTTGTGCTATTTTTTAGTTGTTTTTCTTTCAATGCCAATGCACAAACACAAACTTTTACTTTACAGAATGCGTTAGATTTAGCAACCAAGAATTATCCAACGTTGCAACAAGCGAGTTTGCAAACAGAGCAACAACAAGCATTAACCAAAACGGCAACTATTCTTGACCCTTTCAATATCAATAGTAATTTAGGGCAGATAAACAGCAAATTGTTTGACTATAATATTGGCGTGGCGCAAGGATTTAAACTATCAAACAAAGCCGATAGAAACCTATTAAATCAAAATGTTGCCGTTGCAAAATCTTATGAAGCCGTTACAAAAAATGATTTGATAAAGAATGTTTCCAATGCTTATTTCAATTGGCTTTACAATGTGCAACAGTACAATTTATTACTCGAAACAGATAACATTTTTGCCGATTATGAAAAGTATGCCGACAAAAAATTTCAAGTAGGCGAAACAAGTAAATTGGAAAAAATAAACGCCTCTTTGCAACGTAAAGAGTTAAAAATGCAATTGGCAGAAGCCAATTCGCAAGTAGTGTTTTTTCTAACCGAATTGCAAAAATGGACAAGAAATAACGAGCCATACCAAGCACCAACTAAATACGAAGCTTTACCCGAAATTAATGTAAGCGATAGTACATTAGTCAAAAACCATCCTGTTTTACAGTTTTTGCAGCAGCAAATTATCGCTAAAGAATTAGCCATAAAATCTGAAAAAGCAAAAGCAAATCCATCTTTCAATTTAGGTGTAAATACACAAAGTTTAGACAAGGTAAATCCTTTTTATTATGGTAGTTTGGGTATCAATATTCCATTATTCCGAAACGGAATTAAAGCCAAAACACAAGTTGCAAAATTGGAAACCGAAATTGCAAAAATGGAATTGGATAAATCACAACAGGAACTAGTAACCCTTTATTTGCAACAATTCCAACTGCAAAAGCAATATTTCGACCAAATTAATTTTTACAAAACAGAGGGCTTAGCGATGGCTGAAACAATTGTAAATTCAGCACAGCGATTGTATAAATCAGGAGATATTGGTTACATAGAATATACCCAAAACCTGAAAGATGCCAATAAAATAAAAACTGATTATTTGACTGCAATGAACAATTACAATCAAACCATAATCAACATTCAATATTTATTAAACAAATAAAATTCTAAAGATGAAAAATAATATAGCAATCATAATCCTTTTGTTTTTGGGTGTAGTTTCTTGTAAAAAAAACGATACGGAAGCACCAAAGGAAACAGCCACCGAAAAAACCACAACAGCAGTAGTAACTTTTACCGATGCACAAATAAAAGCCATCGATTTACAGTTAGGCGACTTTGAAAATAAAAACCTAACGACAACTTTAAAGATAAACGGAAAACTATCATTGCCACCTCAATACCAAGCACAAGTAAGCATTTTGACTGGTGGAGTTGTTAAAAATATTTTCGTTCAAGAGGGCGAATTTGTTAATGCAGGAAAGACTTTGGCAACAATTGCCAATACTGATGTGATACAATTACAGCAGGATTATTTAGAGAACATCGCCAACCTTACCTATTTAGAAAAAGAATACCAACGCCAAAAGGAACTTCGAGATGATAATATCAACGCAGGGAAAACCTATCAACAATCACAAAGAGAATTACAAATTGCACAAGCAAAAAAGGAAACCTTAAAATCTAAATTAGCTCAGTTAGGAATTAATGCCAATACTTTATCTTCTAAAAATATAGCTTCCAATATTGCTATTTCAGCACCGATAAGCGGTTATATTCAACACATCAATTTGAGTATGGGCAAATTTGCCGATGCAAATGCTACATTATTTGAAATCATCGACAACCGTTTTTTACATTTGGATTTAAAGGTTTTTGAAAAAGACATCCACAAAATTAAAATCGGACAACAAATAGAGTTTAGCGATGCTAATGATGTTTCTCATTCACACCCAGCTAAAATTTACGCTATCAATAAAGCTTTTGAACCGAACGAACAAGCTGTAATAGTTCACGCTAAAATAAATGAGACCACTGAAACAATTTTACCCGGAATGTATGTTGAAGCAAGAGTGAAAATCGATAATACTAATACAAAGGCACTACCAACAGAAGCAATTGTTAATAATGGGAACGACCATTTTATATTTGTAACGACAGGTAAAAACATCTTTCAACAAATAAAAGTAAACATTGGCGCAACCGATTTAGGTTATACCGAAGTAAAAGTAATCGATGTAATTCCTGCAAATGCAAAAGTAGTAATCAAAGGCGCCTATTACTTATTGTCAGAATTAACCAAAGGAAGCGGAGAATAATAATAAAATGAAGACTAATTATGGAAAATATAAAATTACATTGGGAAAATGTTTATTATATGAAATAACCAAACGAAGTCAGCTGGACACAAGACTAATTCAACTTGAAGAATATAATATGAAATATTGCAGGATGGGGTAATATATTCATCAAAAGAGGAGCAATATTTTTATGAAGTGTTGGGGTAACATAATCAGTTATTTGAAGAGGTTAGATAATTCTGTTTTTTTTAATATGGTTATTTTTTGATAAATAATTTTTCGATATATAATCTATATCCTTGATTTTAATAGGATTGAATAGGAAATCATCGCATTAAAATTGTAACTTTCTCCAATAGGGGGAGCAACGGCAAAAAGACTTCACAGAAATGTGAGGTCTTTTTTGTATAAATAGTTTGCACATAGTTTACACAAAATTGCTTTCCAAGAGCATAAATCAACCTTTATGACGAGCATTAAAAGCTAATAAACCTTCGCCGATTGATTGAACCAACCCAGTAAAATAGTTTAAAAACTAAAAAAATAGTTAAATAACTATAAAAATAGTTGTATAACTAAAATAATAGTTATAGATTTGTCCTATAAAATTTAAAGTCATGATAAAACTAACCAACAAAGAAGAAGAAATAATGCACATCTTATGGAAGCTTAAGAAAGCTTTTGTAAAAGACATTATGGAAGAAATTGTAGATGAAAAACCTCATTACAATACCCTTTCTACAATTGTAAGAAATCTTGAAGAAAAAGGATATGTAAGCTATAATGCCTATGGAAAAACCCACCAGTACTTCCCTATTGTATCAATAGAGGATTATCGAAAAGCATTTATGAATACTGCTATTAACCATTATTTTAATAGTTCGTATAAAAATTTAGTTTCCTATTTTGCTGAAGAAGAAAAAATATCAGCTGAGGAACTGCGAGAAATTTTAGCTTTAATCGAAAAAAAGAAATAGTATGGAAAATTTCCTTCTCTATTTTGCAAAGGTAAATGGACTAATTATTCTATTCTATTTATTGTATTTGGCATTGCTGCGAAAAGAAACTTTTTACGTTTCAAATCGCTGGTATTTATTAGTGGGATTAGTAACATCAATTATTTTACCATTAATTACTTTTACTAAAACCGTTTGGGTAAATCCTGAACCGATTTCTAAATTCATCGAAGTAGCACCAATAACAAACGAAAAAACAATTAGAACTGTTTCGGAAGCTCCTATAGATTGGTCGCTAATTTTAAGTGTAGCCTACGGTTTAATTACCATTGTAATTTTACTAAAAGTGGGATTCGAAATAGCATCATTCTTCTATAAGATTGTCAAATTAAAAAAGGAAAAAAATACGAATTATACTTTGATTTATGCTAACTCGACAGAAAACCCTTTTTCGTTCTTTAAGTACATCGTTATTAATCCTACTCTTTTTTCGAAAGAGGAATTCGTACATATTTTAACGCACGAACGCATTCACGCAAAACAATGGCATTCCTTAGATGTGTTAATTTCAAAAGTATTCTGTGCATTGTTTTGGATTAATCCAATAAGTTGGTTGTATCGAAAAGCCATGTTACAGAATTTAGAATTCATTGCCGACAATCAATCATTGGAAGAGATTGATAGCAAATACGAATATCAAAAAACACTTTTAAAGGTAGTTGTTCATCAACAAATAGTAGGTATAACCAATCCATTTTATCAATCATTAATTAAAAAACGAATTATTATGTTACACAAAAATCAATCAGACAAAAGAAACGCTTGGAAGTACGCTGTAATTCTTCCTGCATTAGTAGTCTTTATGTTATTATTTCAAATTGAAACTATTGCACAAGTAAAGGAAAACTCAAAAGTGGCATCTTATGCTGTTGAAGTTAAGTTTGATAATTTAATTACTTCAAAAACAACAGATAGTGAAATTAAAGAAATAGAAAACAGCTTTAACGAAGATAATACCTTAAAAATAAGTAATATAAAAAGAAACAAAGAGGGAGAAATCATCGAAATTAAGTTAGAATTTTCTTCTAAAAATAATTCTAAATATAAAAATATTAAAATTGTGAAAGGTGATAGACCAATCAAGCCAATTAGAATTTTCATTAAAGAAGAAAAGAATAATAAAAAAGGTGTGGGTTTTGAAGAAGTTTCAAATGTGGTAAGTGGAAAATATGTTGAAGCAGTAGTAGAAACGGATACAAATAACTATACAAATGACACATTAGTTAAAAACGGGAAAAAAGATAAAATTACTATTTTTAAATACTCAGATTTGAACAATAATGAGAGAACAACATTTGTTAAAAGCGATTCGACGGCTACTTTTGCACCTGGAACAATAATTTACCTTAATGATAAATTAATTTCCAGAGAAGAGATGGATAAAATCAATCCTAATACAATCAAATCCGTTGATGTATCGAAATCAAAATCAAATGGAGAAATTAGAATTGTAACAATGTATAATAATACAATTGAAGACGCTGAAATTCTTCTCGATAACAATGTGATTTCTAAAGAAGATTTAAACAAAATAGATAAAAACGAAATTGAATCCATCAATATAAAAAAAGATAATAGAAAAAAAATCATTGAAATACGGAGGAAAAATGCTAAAAAAATTGACGATAAATCCTTGGAAGAAAGAAAAGAAGAATTAGCCAAAGCAAAAATCGAATTAGAAAAAGCTAAAGCTGAAATTGAAAAAGCAAAAGCTGAAATTGAAAAACTAAAATCAAATAACAAAAAGTAATAAATGTTACGATAAAATCGAATTCTTTATTTTAATTTAGTTAGTTCAGCTCCCTGATTTCTGATAGTTAAGTAAATAACCATCGCATTAAAATTGTAACTTTCTACAAGAGGCGGAGCAAAAGTCCAGCAGAAATGCTGGATTTTTTTTGTTTATACAATCCCAAATTTAGTATAAAATAGTATTAGCTAGAAATTTAGTGGCAGTTAATAGTCAGTTATTTTTTATTAAGCTGTTGTACTGCTAACTTACTCTCAAGTTTTTATTAAAAATAATAATAATGATATAATAATCAAGCAGTTAATTATTTTAAAATAGTTTTTTAATATAAAAATTATATATATTTGTAAATTATTATTATAAAAAAAATAGTATGAAAAATATATTTATTTATGTTTTATTAGTTTTTTTAATGTGTTCTTGTTCTAGCAGTTCGGAATCTGATGTTATTTCAGAAGTCACATCTGTACCTGCTGCTCCATCAAATTTAAGCGGTAAAGTTAATTCTTCTACTCAAATAACTTTATCTTGGAGAGATGAATCAACTAATGAGTCAGAATTTAAAATAGAGCGCAAAATCGGTTCAGGTGCTTTTGTGATTGTTGGAAGTACTTCTAAAGATGTAACTAACTTTATCGATATAAATTTAGTTCCTAATACTGTTTATATCTACAGGGTTTTTTCAAAGAATGCTAATGGAAATTCAAATAATCATTCAAATGAACTTAATCGTTCTACACCAGAAACAGCAATGACAGTGGTAATTGGTTCTCAGATTTGGTCTAAATTTAATTTAGATGTAACTACTTATAGTGATGGGACGCCAATACCACAAGTTAGTAGCCCTACAGAATGGTCAAACTTAACTACTGGGGCTTGGTGTTATTATAACAACGACCCAGCAAATGGAGTAGTTTATGGTAAATTATACAACTGGTATGCAGTAGCTGGAATACACGATAATGACCCAACTACTCCAAACAAAACATTAGCGCCTTCGGGTTGGAGAATTCCATCTAATACTGATTGGACCGAGTTAACTGATTTTTTAGGTGCAAGAGAAGTAGCGGGTTCAAATATGAAAGCTACGGGTACCTCACTATGGAATCCAACAAATATTGCCACTAATGAATCTGGATTTACAGCATTGCCAGGAGGTGATAGAAGAATAGAAGGTAATTTTGAGTCTATTGGCGATTGGACGGCATGGTGGAGTACTAATGAGATTAGTTTGGACCAAGCTAGAGGTAGGTCAATACTTAATTATTCTCCATTTTCTTTTATTCATATTGCTAATAAAAAAATGGGGCTTTCGGTTAGATGTGTTTACGGAGAAACATTGCAATAAAACTAATAATAAGTTATAATTAAAGTTAACAATAACCAAAACCTTTAGAATAATCTAAAGGTTTTTTGTTATAGCATATAAAGCGATTTTCTCGGAAGAAGTATGAAAGTAATAATTGCGATAAATAATTTTTTATTAACTCATTGTTTTTCTGATAGTTAAATAAATTATCATCGCATCAAAATTGTAACTTTCTCCAATAGGGGGAGCAAAAGTCCAGCAGAAATGTTGGACTTTTTTTTGTTTACACAATTCGAAATTAGCAAAAATGGTTAATTAAAAACAAAGGTGTTTTATTTTCTATTTTTAAAGTCGAAAATTGCTCCGATAAAAACACCTATAGCTAATCCCATTCCCAAACCTGTGGAAATATTCCCAGAAATAATTCCATAGGCTGCTCCAAAAACTACTCCAAAACAAGAACCAAAAGCTATACCGATTCCGGAATTTTTATTCTTATTTTTCTCCATAGTAAATTTTGAATTTAGTAGAAGTACAAATATATTATATGTGGCAATACAAACAAACTCATTTTAATAAGTTAATACACTATTTTTCTATTAGTAACGTAATCAATTATCGCATTAAAATTGTAACTTCCTTCATGGGGGGATCAAAAGTCTATCTGAAATGTTGGGCTTTTCTATTAAAACTTATTTCATTTTTATTATTTTTACATAGTAAATTAAAAATCATAAAATCATGATAGCAAATTTTCTTAAAAAATATAAACGAGAAGTAACAGTTGGAATTATAGTGTTTTTGGTCTTATTGTTTAGAGATCTTTTTAAAT
>Ga0209358_10003756_pt1 | contig 11101 bp, 13 predicted proteins | sample LauGreFa1BDMLBSN_2_FD_187574 | JGI IMG/M metagenome (GOLD analysis project Ga0209358, IMG submission 187574) | Freshwater lake microbial communities from Lake Michigan, USA - Fa13.BD.MLB.SN (SPAdes) (version 2) | ecosystem: Environmental > Aquatic > Freshwater > Lake | place: Lake Michigan, USA...
TGTCAACCCCGAATTTGCCAAGGCAGCAGCGGGCAAGTAGGGCGACAGCAGAGACGTAAGTGCTGACCTGTGTGGTACAGGTCAGCCGTTCTACCCAACTCGAGGCCTTCAATGCCGGCTCTTGCCATCCGAAATGTGTCGGTGTCCTACCCTGTGCGTGGAAAACCGCCAGTGCACGCTCTAAAGAATATCGACTTCGAGATCCACGACAAGGATTTTGTGGTGGCGCTCGGTGCATCTGGTTGCGGTAAATCGACCCTGCTTAACCTGATCGCAGGATTCATGGCGCCAAGTGAAGGCGAGATATCACTCAACGAGCGCATAGTCACAGGTCCAGGTGCGGACCGCTCGGTTGTATTCCAAAAGCACGCCTTGTTGCCTTGGCTGAATGTACTGGATAACGTAGCGTTCGGACTCAAGATTCAGGGGTATGACAGGCAGAAGAGGGAAAACGTTGCCCGGAAATTCATCAATCTGCTGGGGCTTGAGCAGTTCGAGCAATCGGCCATCTATGAGTTGTCGGGTGGTATGCAGCAGCGGGTGGGGATCGCAAGGGCATTAACCAGCGATCCAGACATCTTACTGATGGACGAACCGTTGGGAGCGCTGGATGCCTTAACCCGCGAACGGGCGCAGGAGTTAATCCTAAAAGTGTGGGGGGATACCGGAAAGATGGTGTTCTTCATTACTCACAGCGTCGAAGAGGCACTTTTCATGGGTACTAAGTTGATCGTTATGTCGCCCCGACCCGGACGCATTTCACACGTTTTCGATCTACCCTTCAGTCGGCGCTATTTTGATTCGGGAAACGCCAGGGAGATTAAGGCCTCAACCGAATTCATCGCATTGCGCGAAACAATCTTGCAAATCATCTTTAAAGACGAAGCAGGAGCCCGCAATGAGTGAAGGCGGCACGAACGACACAGGCCAAATAATTCGTGGAATGATGAAAGCAAAGCCTGCGAAACCTGGCGAAATTTATGGTGTTCCGGGCCAGGGAGAAAGCTTCCGGATTAGCGCGATTGTGATCGTTTTCCTCATTTGTCTCTGGGCATTCGTCACCTATGCGGGCTATATCAAGCCACTTTTCCTACCGTCACCACTTGGCGTTGTTAATGCCTTCATTGAAGTAATGAAGGAAGGATTTACTGGCGTGGGCTTCTGGCAGCACATATGGGTAAGTACTTTGAGGGTTTTCGGGGCTTTCTTGCTGGCCTGTGTCATCGGCATTCCGTTGGGTATCGCGATGGGGATGAGTCCGGTTGCACGGGGGATTTTTGACCCTCCCATCGAGTTCTACCGCCCAATTCCCCCACTCGCGTATTTGCCATTGATGATTATCTGGTTTGGGATCGACGAGTTATCCAAGGTGTTGCTTATCTTCTCTTCGGTGCTCGCGCCCATGGTGTTGGGGGCTCGCGCTGGCGTTAAATCAGCAGCGATTGAGCAGATTCATGCGGCTTACTCGTTTGGCGCAACACGCTGGCAGGTCATTCGGTTGGTGGTGCTGCCATCGGCCATGCCAGAGATTTTTACGGCCATGCGCGTTGGTATCGGTTTTGGATGGACGACGTTGGTGGCAGCTGAAATGGTCGCGGCTACGTCAGGTTTAGGATACATGGTTCTCTCGGCCTCGCGGTTTCTTCAGACGCCCGTGGTGATTATGGGCATCGTTGTGATTGCCGCGATTGCCTACGCCTTTGACCATCTGGTTCGTTTCGTCGAACGCCGTGTGGTGCCTTGGAAAGGCCGTGGATAGTTGACGTAAGGAAAGAAGACAATATGGCCATCGAATACCTCAAGAAAGCACCACCTCGACAAGAGGCGATCGACAAGACCACTTCGGAAATTGTTGGGCGGATTCTTGCAGACATCAAGGAAAACGGACGCGATGCAGTTGAGAGGTATGCGCGTGAACTAGACGGTTGGCACGGCTCTGTTGTACTCACAGAAGCCGACTTTGCCAAAGCGACCCAATCCCTCTCTCAAGGTGTTAGAGACGATATCGATTTTGCTCACGCGAGAGTGCGAGACTTTGCAATCCGGCAGCGAGAGTCGCTACTTGAATTCGAGGTTGAACTTATCGATGGTCTAATTGCTGGACAAAAGCTGATCCCGGTTAACACAGCAGGTTGCTACGTACCAGGTGGCCGCTATGCCCACGCAGCATCAGCAATCATGAGCATTTGCACAGCGAAGGTGGCGGGGGTACCAAACATCGTAGCAACCTCACCAGGTCACCGCGAAGACGGTGTCAATCCTGCCATCCTTCACACCATGAAACTATGCGGTGCAGATACCGTACTAGCTCTCGGTGGTGTGCAGGGGGTTGCAGCCATGGCCTATGGCTTGTATAGCCCGAAGGCTGCCGACATCATAGTTGGTCCAGGAAATAGCTATGTCGCTGAGGCCAAACGAACGCTGTTTGGCCTTATAGGTATTGATGTAGTCGCAGGTCCAACAGAGTCAGCGATCATTGCAGACGAGATGGCCGACGTTGATCTCATAGCTTTTGATCTTGCTGGGCAAGCCGAACATGGGCCAGACTCTCCGGTGTGGCTTTTCACGTCGTCTCGCGAACTTGGGTTGAAGTTGATTGACTTGATGCCCTCGGTCATTGCATCCCTGCCCGAACCTGCTCGAAGTGCAGCGAGTGCTGCTTGGCGTGACTATGGTCAGGTCATCCTTGCTGACACTCGTGAGGAGTTGGTGGAAATTAGTGATCAGTACGCTCCTGAACACCTCCAGCTTTTTGCGAAAGACCTTGATTGGTGGCTTGCCAGGCTAACGAATTATGGTTCCCTTTTTCTTGGCGAAGAAACCACTGTTGCCTATGGCGACAAGTGCGCAGGGCCTAATCACATCCTGCCAACCCGAGGTGCGGCTCGATACTCCGGTGGCTTAAGTGTTGGGAAATTCATCAAGACAGTTACATACCAGCGCCTCACGAGGAGTGCGAGCAAAGAAGTGGGGCAGGTCGCCGCCAGAATATCCCGTCTCGAGGGAATGGAAGGTCACGCTCGCACTGGCGATATCCGGTTGCGGAAGTTCTTTCCTAAAGACACGTTCGAGTTGGGTACGCTGGCTGGCAATCAACATTAACAATGGGCGTCTGACATGAAGCAAGTCTCCCTCGATGTCCGAACGCAAGATAGTCTTTGGTTTGGTAAGGATCTGAGCACCCCAGAGCCGATTCCCGAAGAGGCTATTGATCGAGCCGTCGCGCTCATGCGCTCTGGAAGGCTTCATCGGTATGGAGAACAAGGGTCAGGTGACCCTGAGCCGTCATTGCTTGAGCAGGAATATGCTGCCTATGTTGGCAGTAAATACTGCGTGGCGGTTAGCTCGTGCGGGGCAGCCATGTTCATTGCCCTCAAGGCTCTGGGCGTCAAGCCTGGGGATAAGGTTTTAACCAGCACCTTCACCCTTGCGCCAGTGCCGGGTGCCATTGCCCACGCAGGCGCAGAATCAATACTCGTAGATACCTCAACCGATTATTTGGTGGACCTGGAAGACCTGGAGCGGAAAGCGGCAAACAGTGGTGCAAAAGTGCTTTTGCTTTCGCACATGCGTGGGCATATACCTGACCTTCAGGCAGTGAGTGCTCTATGCGCCCGATATGGTCTCGCGCTCGTTGAGGACTGTGCCCACACGATGGGTGCCAAGTGGGACGGGCGGCACACCGGTACTTGGGGTCTTGTAGGGTGCTACAGCGCACAGACTTACAAGCACATCAATGCGGGTGAGGGGGGCTTACTTGTAACGGATGACGACGATGTGGCAGCTCAGGCCATCCTGATGTCAGGCTGTTACATGATGTATGACCAGCACATATTGAGACCACCACCCGATGTATTTGAACGTTGGAAGTACTTAACACCTAATTTCAGTATGCGCATGTCTAATCTGGCCGCAGGTCTGCTGAGACCGCAAATCAGTTTGCTGGCCGACCGGGCTCGGCGCTGGAATCATATTTACTCAACCCTTGCACGGGAGCTGAGCAAGGCATCGCGACTAGTTGTGCCCATCCGAAACCCTAAGGAAGAGTATGTTGCTAGTTCTATTCAGTTCACCCTTGACCTAACTGCAGCGCAAATCGAATGCTTTCTGAGCGAGTGCAGCGCGCGTGGTTTGTACATCAAATGGTTTGGTACCCCTACCCCAATAGCTTTCACCAGTAACTACGAACACTGGCACTACATGGCCACTCAGCCAGATATTCCAAAATCAAAGTCAGTGCTGAACCAATTATTTGACTTGCGGACACCCATTTCGCTGACCGATGAGGAATGTGTACTTATCGGCCGCATCGTTTCAAAAGCTTGTTCGATAGCTGAGGCAAATTGACGATGCTAATTCCACTAACCACCTACTGAGTCACAGCAGACAACAATGAAGCTAACCAACTTTCCTCGCATTCAAATCACTCATAGTCCGACCCCGCTCGAATTCATGCCACGACTGACAGAGGCCCTGGGTGGGCCTAATATTTACATCAAGCGTGACGACTGCACCGGTCTGGGGTCGGGTGGAAACAAGACCCGCAAACTCGAATTTCTGATGGCAGATGCGGAAAGGCTTGGCGCGGATACGATCATTACCCAAGGTGCTACTCAATCAAACCATGCCCGCCAAACTGTGGCCATCGCGGTCAAAATGGGGATGAAATGCGAGATCCTCCTGGAGGATCGAACGGGTTCTAAGGTAGAAAACTACAAGAAGTCGGGCAACGTATTCCTGGACCACCTCTATGGAGCGCGCGTACAAGAAGTTCCCGGTGGCACAGATATGAACGCTGCTATGGCGTCACTTGCCGACGAGTTGCGTAGTAAGGGTCAAAAGCCGTACGTAATTCCTGGTGGCGGATCCAATCCGATTGGTGCCTTGGGGTACGTTACCTGCGCGATGGAGTTGATCAACCAGTTCAACACACGGGATCTGAGGGTTGACTGCGTTGTTCATGCCACAGGAAGTGCCGGCACGCAGGCAGGACTCGTCGTGGGCCTGGAAGGCGCGCGAAGCCAGATTCCGGTATTGGGCATCGGGGTACGCGCTGCCAAAGAGGCGCAAGAGACTAATGTATACAATCTGGCGGTGAAGACGGCAGAGCTTCTGGGCATTCCGGGGAGCATCAAGCGCGAAAGCGTCACGGCAAACTGCGATTACGTTGGCGGGGGATATGGTGTACCGACTCCCGGTATGGTCGAAGCAGTTATCCTTGTGGCAAGGCTTGAGGGCATTCTGCTAGACCCCGTTTACTCGGGAAAGGGAATGGCAGGTCTGATTGATCTCTGCCGAAAAGGGCACTTCAAAAAGGGTGAGAATATTGTCTTCTTGCACACGGGCGGTGCTGTTGCGCTCTACGGTTACATGGAGGCTTTCGGCGATTTGACGCCAGTCTGAGCGTCCTAGCCTTATGACGTCGCTGGGACTTGGTGCTGCTTTCCAGCTAGCCAAAGGGCTGGTCCCTGGATTGATGGTTACTGCTCTGGTCGCCATGGCGGCTGCGTTTTTAGGTAGCCACTACAAGGGCTCTATGCTGCTCTTCGCGCTACTGTTGGGGCTGGCTCTCCATTTCATCAGCGAAGACAAACGCTGCAAGGCGGGCATTCAGTTTGCATCAAGTACGCTACTTAGATGTGGTGTTGCTTTGCTTGGACTGCGCCTGACTACCGATCACGTGGTAACCGTCGGCTGGCAAACCGTTGCTGAGTTGCTGGTGGCTATCAGTCTAACAATTGCGCTTGGTTTGTTCCTGGCGCGGCTTTTTAATGTTGAGCTTAGTCTGGGTACATTGATTGGAGGTGCTACGGCAATCTGCGGTGCATCCGCTGCGCTTGCTATATCAAGCGTACTGCCAAGGACCCCTAGCCTCGAACGGGACACTACGCTGACGGTAGTAGGTGTGACAACTCTGTCGACTGTGGCTATGGTGGTGTATCCCATTGTCACCCAGTGGTTGGGGTTTGATGGAGTTGTCGCAGGAAAGTTCATCGGAGCGACTATTCATGATGTCGCCCAGGTTGTAGGCGCGGGGTACAGTCTGTCGCCGGCGGCTGGTGATGCGGCGACCATTACTAAGCTGATGCGTGTAGCGTTTCTTATGCCGGTTCTGGTAGTTATATCGCTGGTTGTGCGTGCCAGTGCTGTGAACCGTGGAAAGGCTGTAAAAGCGCCAATACTTCCCTGGTTTGCGGTTGCCTTTGTTGTGCTAGTGCTCATCAACAGTACTGGCTGGGTTTCGAGCGAGATTCAATCCTCAGCGTCTACTTTTTCGCAGACTTTCCTGCTTCTCGCTATTGCCTCAGTGGGACTGAAAACCTCACTTAAAGACGTGACACAGCTTGGCTGGCGTCCCGTGATAATGATTTTTCTGGTTACGCTCGGTCTTGCGATCTTGTCCGCCTGCTACTTGATCGTAAGGGGTTGAATTCAATTTTGGGAGCATGTAGATGATTGGCGTTCTGGGCGGAATGGGTCCTCTGGCGACAGTCGACTTTTTCAACAAAGTGCTAGCTGCCACGCCTGCGCAAGGCGACGCAGACCATGTTCCACTTTTGATTCAGTCAGATCCACGCATTTCGCCGCGTCCGGCTGCGATTTTTGGTTCTGGCCGCTCCCCTCTACCGGAACTACTGGCAGGTCGTGACCGTCTTATCTCAGCTGGCGCGACTATGCTGGCCATGCCATGCAACCAGGTTGGTCAGCGCTCCTGACGATAGATCAAGCAAGAATATCGGTCTAAATATAAACTAGATGCAGTTGGCTTCTCGGTTTGGCCTCACCACCGAAGACCCGTGAATTTTAGACACCGAGAGACGCTTGCAGTGATCATCTCCCCAGAGTCTCAGAGCGAGGCGGATCTATTTTCTGGTCGAGCGTTCTGATAAAGATAACTGATGATTCGATGTTGTTCCAATCAAACTGCTTTCTTCAGTCCGATTGCAAAGCTAGATCATTCGGTTTTTCTTTGGCAAGGCCTTGGCAGATTCGTTCTTGCATCAAGTTTGCAATATTAGTTTTCAAGTCTTCCGAAACAAAGCAGTTTGTCTTGGGGCTAATGCAGCCGTGCCAAGACTGAAGCGAAAGATGACCCTTTCTAAAATATTATTAATAGAACGATCTAGAATGAGATCGATGAGGGTGTTGCTAACTCTGTTAGCAATCGTCCGCAAGTTTGGTTGTTTTGTTGCATGTAGTCTCTGAGCGAAGGATTGAACCGTGGTCCGCGGCCACCACCAATCTCAAACCCCTAACTCCTCTGAGTTAGGGGCCTTTTTTCTGCAAGCCTTGCAAACCCCAGCGGAAAGGTGCGGGTTAATGCCAAAACCTGCGGACCACGGCGTGAGGTGGGTTTTGGCCTATTTGGGCCCATTCCTCTGCGTTTACCCGGTTTCTCTGAAGCCTCCTGGGTGAGGGCAATTCCGAAGTCCGCAAGCAGTGTTAGAAAAATTATCCATTAAATCAATGGTTTACTTGCGGACTAATCGAGAGGGTTTATTTTTTCATACGCTAGGCGGAGGAAACAGCCTTGCTTTTGTCGTACCAAGCGTTGGCGCGAGGATGTTGTCTGACGAAAACTTCTCGTCCGACGTTGGGACGTTGCGCAGCGCGGTGACCAGGGCTGCGCGCTTGGCGCTCATGCACAGGGTCTCGAAGTTGAGCTTGGCCAGTTCCGCGGGATCGACACCGCACCACAGCGCGATGGCACCGTCGATTCGGATATGGTCGGCCAGATCCCAGTAACGCAGGCAGTGGTTGGAAGTGGTGGGGGTGGGCATCGTTGGTGGGTCGTGGATGCTTACAGGCGGGCGCTGAATGTCCAGGGGTTGATCAACTCGATACCGCAGCCCTCATAGTCGCTGGTATTGCGGGTCGCCACCGTGGCCTCGCGAGCGCGGGCAATCGCGGCGATCTGGCAGTCAAACTGGCTGATCGGCCAGCCATCGCTCGACCTGCCTGGCTGGCTCTGGCCGCAGAAGTTCAGAGAGGACGTTGGTGTCCAGGATGATCATCGAGGCTAGCGGCCGAGTTGCGGGATCTCGCGCATTGGCTCGCGGGCGGGCAATTCAAGATCGGCACGCGATCCCGGTGAAACGCGTGCGCGGATGGCCGCGGCCAGGTCGCGTGGCGAGGGGGCGTCGCTCATGCCATTGCCGACGAAGTACGCGAAGCTATCAAGCAGGGACGCAAAGTGCTGGTGCTGACCGAGCGCAGGGAACACCTTGATGCGATCAAAACAGCCATTGATGGATTGGAGCCTACGCCCTTCGTTTTGCATGGTCGAATGTCTAAAAAAGCAGCGAGCGGCTTTGGTCACTGAGTTAGGCGCGTTATCGCCCAACTCACCACATGTGTTGCTGTCGACCGGGAAGCTCGTTGAAGAGGGGTTCGATCACCCGCCGCTCGACACACTGGTGCTGGCGATGCCTGTGTCTTGGAGGGGTACGCTCCAGCAATACGCGGGGCGCCTGCACCGAGAGCACACTGACAAAACCGATGTGCGAATCATTGATTTCGTGGACACTGGTCACCCCGCGCTTTTGCAGATGTGGAGCAAGCGGCAGCGCGACTATCGTGCGATGGGATACAGGGTGAGTTGTGATGAGACCGAAAAAAGACTATATTAAGTCTTACTCAAGCCTGGAGCAGAGCCATGCGCTACTCATCACAAGTCAAACCGATCAGCTACCTGAAAGCCAATGCTGCGGAAGTTCTAACGAACCTCGCAGAGCAGCGTGAGCCACTTGTTATTACGCAAAACGGTGAAGCAAAAGCTGTTCTGCAGGATGTCGCCTCGTTTGAAGAGACACAAGAAACACTCGCCATGCTGAAAATTCTTGCGCTTGGAAACCAGGATGTGGCGGCTGGCAAGGTTAAGCCCGCGGCCGACGTTGTTGCACGTCTTCGCGCAAAGCGGGCCTGAAACTGATGGCAGGCAAGTCGGCCGAGTTTGAAGTTCTACTCACCCAGGGTGCCGAGCAAGACCTAGAGGCCATCTACGATTACATCTGCGAGTTCGACGGCGTCGCCAGCGCCAACTATGTGTTGGATGCGTTGATGGATGTTGTGGAGAACCTGTCGAGACTCCCAGAGCGCGGCAGCTACCCCAAGGAACTAGTCAGCTTGGGTATCAAAGAATACCGGCAGACCTTCTTCAAGCCTTACCGAGTAATCTACCGTGTTGCTGACAACAAGGTCATTATTTATTTGATTGTGGACGGCCGGCGCGACATGCAGGCCGTGCTCGCTCGCCGCCTACTTGGCAATTGAATCCGCAAGCCCAGGCTCGTCCAATTCAGGTTTATAACCATGTATAGACTTCGACGCCATACGCCACCAATCTCAAACCCCTAACTCCCCTGAGTTAGGGGCCTTTTTTTCTGCCAGCCTTGCAAACCCCTGCGGAAACCTGCGGGTTTGTAACAGACCCTGCGGACCAAGGGGTTTGGTCGGTTCGGGCCCCTCTAGGCCCATTCCTCTGCGTTTACCCGGTTTCTCTGAAGCCTCCCGGGTGAGGGCAATTCCGAAGTCCGCAAGCAGTTTTAAAAAATCATTCATTAAATCAATGTTTACTTGCGGACCAATCGAGAAGGTCTATTTTTCCATACGCTAGGCGGAGGAAACACCCTTGCTTTTGTCGTGCCAAGCGTTGGCGCGAGGAAGCTGAGGGTGGTTGCGGGTGGGTGAGGGCGATAGAGGGTGTTAAGAGAGAAATAAATATGAAAACTCACGCGACATCGTTGCGCTTCCTCTCAGAAGTGGGCACGGACATCGGCATTTCAGGCCAGTCGCATCAACCTCAAGAAGCCCTGACCCCGCGGCCGAATTGGTGATCAAGTGGGGCGCCGCGGCCTCGCGCAAAGGCCAACGCTTCTAGCAGCAGGTCCACAATGTCAAAAAATAATAGACCTTGTGGTGTCCGTTTTTAGGGGACCAGATCAATCTGGTCGATGCAGGTCGATTTGCATACTGATGCCTCGGATCACCAACCTGTGCTGATCGAGGTCGGCCGCATCCCCGGCACGCATCGGTCAGTTTTGTAGACGCCATACTAAAGCTACCTACTTGCTAGGACTTTTTGACCACCTAAATGGGTCGATTGGCTGACTTGGTTTGGGTCGAAAGAATAAAGGAGCGAAGGAACATGCTATGCGCTGCGGTGTTGCTGAAGCGGTGGGCCGTTAGGCGCTTCGCAGGCTCAGGCAGGCACGCCCTCGATTTGCTCACGTGAGCTTGTTTAGTTATATTTGTCCGGCAAATTGCCGTACAATTGAGAGGATTCTGAGGAGAATTTCCATGACTGCAAGGGCCGCTATCGCCACCCCACGCGCGCCAAAGTCCCAGTCTGCAAGGCTGGAGGCTCGGATCAGCCGTGACCTGCATGGGGCCGTCAAGCGTGCTGCAGAGCTTCAGGGACGAACCGTGACCGATTTCGTGGTCGACGCCCTGCAGTCTGCAGCCTCGAAGGCCATCACGCAGGCCGATCATGTGCGCATGAGCATTGCCGATCAGGAGGCTTTCGCAAACGCGCTGATTACCCCTGCCAAACCAAATGCCGCACTCAAGCGCGCATTCTCCAAGGCCAATAAGTTGCTGGTGGCTTGATGGTCGGCCCATTTGCGGTCGTGCCGCTTGATTTAGAGGCAGACCGCTCCGATTTTGCGTGTGGTGTCGAATCGCTTGATCGCTACTTCAGAACCCAAGTCAGCCAGGACATCCGGCGGCGCGTCACCGCATGTTTTACGGCAGTCGATGCCGATAGCCGTGTGGCCGGCTACTACACGCTGGCCTCGGCCAGCATCTTGTTGACCGACTTGGCAGAAAGCTTGGTCAAGAAACTTCCTCGCTACCCCAACGTGCCGGCCGTCCGTATGGGACGCCTGGCGGTGGATCAGCGTTTCAGGGGAAAGGGCCTGGGCGCGGCATTACTCGCTGATGCCTTACGTCGCTCGGCAAGCGCTGAAATTGCCGCGTTTGCGTTTGTGGTGGATGCCAAAGACATGGCCGCCGCCGACTTCTATGCGCACCACGGCTTTCGCGCCACAACGGGGAAGCCCTTGTTCCTGTATCTGCCGCTGGCTACCGTCAAAGACTTGAT
>Ga0209358_10003758_pt1 | contig 11097 bp, 8 predicted proteins | sample LauGreFa1BDMLBSN_2_FD_187574 | JGI IMG/M metagenome (GOLD analysis project Ga0209358, IMG submission 187574) | Freshwater lake microbial communities from Lake Michigan, USA - Fa13.BD.MLB.SN (SPAdes) (version 2) | ecosystem: Environmental > Aquatic > Freshwater > Lake | place: Lake Michigan, USA...
TGCTGTATTAACAGTATCGGTAATATCTTGTAATTGCTGTTGTGTTCGCTGAGCATCTCCTATCTGGTCTGGGACTCTTGCTGCTGTATTAACAGTATCGGTAATATCTTGTATTCGCTGAGCATCTCCTATCTGGTCTGGGACTCTTGCTGCTGTATTAACAGTATTGGTAATATCTTGTGTTCGCTGAGCATATCCTATCTGGTCTGGGACTCTTGCAGCTGTATTAACAGTTTCGGTAATCTCTACAATTGTTTGTGGTGATATTTGATCACCTTGTTTTATAAAATCATCTATAATCACATCATATAACACATCATAATAAACTTTATCTAGAATTAAATCTGCTTCCTTTTCATATCTTTCAGCATCTTTTTTTTTTTTTTTTCTACATTTCGTAATAAATCTTTTAATTCTGATGATAATATTTCTTCAGAATCATAACTTCTTGATGCTAAAATTTCTACTTCGTTCACTACTTTAAAAAATATATATAATTTTGTTTTTATATCTCCTCCTTCTACATCTTGTTTTTTATTTATAAATGGAAGTATTTCTGTTTCTTGTCCTTCAATAGTTTTTTTTAGAAATTCTCTTATTCCTCTTAAAAGTTTTATTTCCTCATCTATTTTATGCTTATTGACAGCATTTTTTATCACCCAATACTTTAGTTCATTGGCAAGGTTTACAGAAAGTCTATTATAATAATACTTTCCTTCAGCATTTTTATTATATTTGGCAGCATCTATTTCATATTCTTCATTATTCAATTTACTAAAATAATCTGTTAATCGTTTATTTATTTCTTGCGTATCTTCCCCACCACTACCTATACCGTAAATATCACGATATCTATCTAATTGATCTATAAATCGTTCAAAGTTTCTTATATATCTATCATCTAAAACCCTTTCCTCACTAAAACTTGTACTTTCATCTTTAAATTTTATATCATCCTCTCTAAATTTGACATTCGCATTCTCTTCATATACTCCTAATTGTCTAGCTACTATATCACTTTTCTTTTGTTCTAATAGTTTAATTCTATTATTAATCTTTTCAATAAACCTTGCTTTCAATGATATTACTTTAACATTTAAATTTTTTGATATTATATCTACATCTTTTTTTACTTTAATTGCTGAATCTCTATCTTCTGTTGCTTTGATTACTATTTTTTTGATAACTTCAATTAGTTTATTATATTCTTCTACTTTTTCACAATATTCATCTATATTGAATTTGTAATTGTTTTTCAGGTTTATTAAAAACAAATTATATTTATTGACTTCTTCACTAATTTCATATAACGCTTTATTATAATATATAGTAGGGATCCCCCAATCATTACTACCAATAAAGGTTTCGTAATTTATTAAATCAACACATGTTACTCTTATTGTATCAATGGAAACCACAATGCCTATATCTCCTACAATTTTTGTCAATATAGATAAACTTTGTTTATAATAGTGTTCTTCTATATAAAGGGAAGAATCCAATCCTTCTATTATAGGTGCCATTATTTGGTAATATGGTAATTTTTCGGAAGGAACTCCCTTTGTTTTTTCATATTTTTTTTTAAGTAATTCAGTTGTAGTTGATAAAATATCATTGTATATATTATATATCTTTCTATCCAATTCAATAACTGTTATGATACTTTTATTCAACGAAACATCAGTGTAACTAAATATTAGATCAATCGCTTTCTTCATTTGTGTTTTTACACTACCCCCCAAATTATTTAATAATCTATCTAATTTAATTTCTGCATCATTTAATTTTGTTATATCTATTTTGCAGTTTTTACATATGTCAAGGTATTTTTTTATTATTGTAATATAGGACTTTATTTTTAATTTTATTTTTTCTATTTTATCATTAAAATTAATGTCAATATATTTAGATAATAAACCAAATAAGATCCTATTATATTCATGTATGGTATTACGAAGCTGTATTTGGTATGTTACATTAGATCTATCACTATCAAATTTGTCGTATGCGATAATGTATGCCGCATATGCCTTTTCATATATAGAACCAACATTCTCATAAGCGTATATAGCGTTTTTCTTCGCTTTTTCTAGAGTTTCATTCATGGTTGATAGTTTTTTTTTCGCATCATTCAAAGGTTTATTGATGCGATTTTTAATATTATTTAACGATTTTTTTGCTTCATCCTGCGATTTTTTAGCTTCTAATAACTTTTTTCTAGCATTATTTTCAATTTCTTCAGCACTAATTTTTTCTATTCCAAGATTCTGAGACTTTAATCTAGTCGCTTTCATCAAATCCGCATCTTTGCTTTTCCCTGTTTTTATATGGTCGGATCTAGCTTTATTATACGATATTATAGCTTCAGCAGCCGAATTTTTAGCTTCATTATACGATTTTGTAGCATCCTCATGCGATTTTGTAGCATCCTCATGCGATTTTGTAGCATTTATATATTCAACATCTTTTTCTGCTTCTTTAACAGAAGCTTCTGCTTCTTTAACATCTTTTTCTGCTTTTCCAACATCTTTTTCTGCTTCTTTAACAGAAGCTTCTGCTTCTTTAACATATTTTACATATTCTAAATCTGATTCAAAACGAATTTTCCGATCTATATAATCTTTGGATTTTTCTGCTTCTGTTAAAGAAACGCGACTCTTATTTTCTTTACATATATCTAAGTAATTGTGTTCATATTTAATTATTTGATTTGTTAAATCAAATAAATCAACCTTCTCTTTGAATAATTTTTTTATAAAGGTAGTTACCTGTGTACATTGCATATTTTCAGGAGGTGCTTCCATTGTAAATTCACTAAATTTTATATATCTATTATCAAAAATGACCCATATTTTCTCATTACAATCCGACTCTTTATTATCTAATGTAATATAATAGTAAATTATATTATTAATTAGATATATAAAGAATCCTTTTCTTTGTCTTTGAATTTCCTGGTCCTGGACCTTGTCATTCATCAAATTCAAATAATTTTTTATATATTCCTTATCATTATCTTTAGGAGGTGGTGATATTTGATTTACGATTAAATTTATTATATCAATATATACAATTGATAAATTGTCTAATTCTATTATAACTTGATTTAAATGATCAATATTAATCGTCGGCGCTTTTATTTTAGCATCCGTTATATTATTTAAACGAAGTTGATTTTCTATATAATTTATTACACTTTTGTAAGATATAATTTTATTATCCTCAATATCTATCTCTTTTTTTTTATTATCTATTTCCGTCTCCTTATTTGCTAGTTCTGTTGCTTTCAGATAACTTTCACTTTTTTTTAATATTAAGATTCTATCAGAATCTAATTTTTCTAATTCATTCTCAAATCGTGTTTTGTCTGAAGTACTCTTTGAAATGTCCCCTTTTAATTTATTTATCTTAATTATTAGAGGTAGTTCTTTGCCTTTGAATTTTTCTTTAAGTTTTTTTATTATAGGTTCATTTATGTAATATATTATGTAATAATTATATATTCTATGAATAAATAATAAAAAATAATATCTATATAACCTTTCAAAATTCTCATTAGTTTTCTCATTAGTTTGTATCCCCGAAATATCAGAACACAATAATTTTATATAATTTTGTAGAGAACGAATATTATCATCTTCCTTCCCCTCATCTTCCTTCCCCTTTTCCATATAGTATCTTTAACTAATAAATATATTTTTTATCCTCCAGATTGCGACCCCGCAATAATCGCAAGTAGAATGGACATCACGGATACTCCGGTTATATTTTGTTTCATTTTGTTATACAAACTATATACGAATGCGACAAAGAGTTTTCTCGCAGTATCATTGAACACAAGCACGATACAAATTACCGCAATACACATCGTCGCGTATAGTGCGATGGTAGTAATAAAATAGGTCAATATCTTTGTCCGAATGGCATTGAGGAGTTTTTGTTTAAAACCGTGAAACAAATCGTAGATCCCTCCTTCAGGCGAAGGCATATCGTCATCATATTCTATTAATCCTAATAAATAGAACTTTTGGTAATTATCGGGATTATCAGGATCACCTTTCCGTCCTAGTAAATCAAAGTATTCGTCCATATAGTTTATATATTCTCGGGCATACTGCTTCGCTGTGCCAGCGACATTGTCTTTATTCTTTAAATTATTATGGTATATAAGGAAGATAGATGGGATATCAATTTCAATTGTCTTTTTAGGGTCTATCTCGGCGAGTGCTATAAATTTCTCAAATTTGGACGTGACTGGTGCGTTATGATAGGAACCGCTATATATATTCTCTTGTATTAATTTTTTAATATCTTTCAATTTATCGCTTTTATAGCGGATCGTGAGATTGGTTTTTTTATATACATCGTAGTCATTGTCAAGGACGCACATATTATTTAGGATTTGAGTATTATACAGCGATAAGACGATTATATAATATAGATAGGGTATGATAGCGAGGGCGATGATATAGATCCTAGCGGGATTATATAAACTGGCAGAATACGCTTTGAATACTCTGTTGTCTTCGTTGTTATTTAATACTAGATAATGTAATCCCAAGAATATGATGGAACCTGTTATAATACCGATTGTTACTTGAAATACAACGGATGCCTTGTTCAGTAGGGAGTCGTCTAGAAACATAAAGTTATCTTTTTTCAAATAGTCAAACATAGGCAGGTCTTTTAGTTTTTTATTACCAGGTGTCTTATTGTCGTCTATTGTTTTGTGTAAATTAATGATGGCATTTACGAATAGGATCGTCGCAAACACGAATAATAGATACGACATAAATACAAGGAGCATTACAAGAAGTTGGAATGTATCTTGGCGAAACATTCTTAAAAGGATTTCCCATAATTTTTTCGCATAGTCTTTTGCGTTCATCGCCATACCTAAACCAGATGATTGAAGACCCGCACCGATACCTTCATTGAATGCGAATCCTGCTAAATCTTTCGCGTCCATAATATACTTATTTTATAGAAAGATAACAAAATATATATAAGAATCATATACGCATATATAACTATTATATACATAACATATACCAGATGATCATAGAGTATAGCATAGGAGAATTAAAAAGGTATTATCGCGACAGCGAAGATACACAGGTTGATTATACACAGGGCGACCTAGACAACATATGTTTGTTAGAAGACCGCTTGTCCGAATTGATAGATACAGAATATACGCAAAATAGCATTTATCATATCTTTCCGGTTATTACGATTTTTGCCATATCGTCGCTATTTCTTGGTGTTTTCTTAGGATAAAATATTATCAGTAAAATCTATTTAACAATAGGGCATTTTAATATTTCAAAGGTGTATAAGAATAAGGATGGCGAATAGTATTACACCTGCGGGGACATCAAGAAGTCTTTTTGGTGTATCAACGGGTGATATTGTTACAGGTGGAAGCATTACAGGTGCGTCATTTATAGGCGCTGGGAATGCGATCACGAATCTTGGTGCGAATAATATTACAACTGGGAGACTTGCTGTAGCGAGAGGAGGCACAGGGAATAGCAGTTTTATAAACAATGCTCTTGTTTTCAATCTCAATAATAAGCTTATAAGTGACAACAATTTATTATGGGAGAATAATGTTCTTACAATAAACAATCGCGATTTTCTAAGCGACACGAGCAATTATGTGCGTAGCGAAGCGTTTAAAATAACAGAAACTCTAGCGAATACAGATAGTTATATAAACGATCGTATAACAATAAGTGTGAATGAAACGAGTGTGAATGTCAGCAATTACGTAGTGACTACGAGTAATATACTTATGAAATATATAAATAATCAGCAGGTGAATAACTCAGTTTATCCGGCGACTACTTCAACACTGGGAGGGGTACAGATAGGCAGTGGTATCTACGTGAATAACGAAGGGGTGATTAGTTTGACTCCAGAAATTATTTATGTGGTTCCACCGATCATAGAGGATAATTCGGTGTCATTTGAGGAATTGCCGAATACCAATTACAATGTATGTAAATTTATTTATAATTCATCTATTGGAACTACATTTGACCGATACAATTCAAGCAGGTTGATATTGCCTTTATGGTGTAAATTTACAGATGAGAATCTAATTGTAGAGGATGATATTCGCAAGATAAATAATAGCGGATATCAAGGGAATATCTTGACGCGTTTAGGATTATATGGTGATGTCAATGTGCGTCCACTTGCGGAAGAACGAAATAAGGAGTATATGCCATTGGATACTACGTATTTGGAATTCAATTATGTAGCACCAGAAGTTGAAGCGGTTGATCCGGAAGCGCCAGTCGTTCCGGTTGAACCAGTTGATCCACCTACGCCATCGTATGGGATATTTGAGAGAGAGTTTGATGTGAATAGTATGTTCAAGGCATATACCAACTGGGCACTGACAATTGCGTTCTGGTTGAAAGTAAGGTATAATAGTGGTGGAATAATTATTATGGAGTTAAACAATGATGACGGGGGCACTAAGCGTAGATTAACGATTTATTATATTGACAACAGATTGACATTTTATATGGATAGGATCCCTGATCCTATTATTACGATATTGGATATTTATACGAACAACTGGTATCATATTGCGTGGTCTATTGAAAGACGCGAAGAAGGCGACATACAGGTTATAGTATCTATTAATGGAGTTTTTCGGGAATTAGTAAATATCATCAATGAATATATATTTGTGCTTGGTTTTAGTAAATACGTTCATAACACTTTGTCATCACCTAATAATCTCGTGAATTATAATTTTTGCTTATGTGATTTCAAGATCTACAATTATGCGTTGGCGGACGACGAAAAGAAAGAGCTCTATGAGATGAACGAACATACGAAGTATATCATAGATTTCAAAGATACGCGAACGATTTGTGATATTATGGCGTATGGAGGAGGAGGTGGAGGGTGTGGGGCGAATTCTAATTATGGTGGTGGGGCAGGCAAATTAGTCTATGTGAATGACGCGTATATATCCAGAGGACAGAAAACAATTAAAGTGGGACGAGGAGGAGGTGCTTATCATTCAAATATGAACAATTATCAATTTGCGTCCCGAGGCAAAGATACGATTTTTGAGCATATAGTAGCGGATGGTGGTGGAGCGGTGATGAACAATATATTTGACTTTCAACTTGCGTCAAATATCTTCTATGCCTCTAACTTTACTTTTTTCCTACCGTCTGCGCCTAAGGTGATTTATAACTCCATATTCACGTCCAATTATACTGTAATCAACACATTTACGTGTAATTTGGCATCTAATATGATAGGAGGTTGTGGGTCGGGTAATAATGCGCCTCCGAGCACTTTTAGGATTACAGATGATTTAAGGAGTTTTGTTGGTTATACGAAGAATATCTATTCGTTTGGGAATGCGGGAGGAGAATATGGAGGAGGAGGAGTAGGTGCTGTAGGATCACCTGTAAATGGAGGGGAAGGATTATATGGATTGAATCTCAATAATATCAATATAGATAAGGATAGATACTTTAATTTTCGTAGCGTTATCATATTCAAAAACGATTTTTATTTAACGGACAATACGATTGGTGAATTAAATAACGGATTGGTATATATCGGGTGTGGTGGGACGGGATCAAATTTGATCGCGAATGTATCGGGGACACCGCAACTAGGATCACTGTCAAAGAATAGTGGTAGTGGGGGTAATTATGGCGAAAATGGAAAAAATGGAGCGGTGTTGTTGCGATATTTAACGAAGATTGATAGAAAGACTGTGCCTGTTTTTGTAGATCAAACGTCCAATTATGTTTTGTCATCAAGTAATAATCTCATATCGTATGTCAATCATTTAAATTCAACGAGTATAAATAATGCGTTGGTGTGGGAGAAGAAAGAGAATCACATTTATTATAATGCGGGGAATGTCGGTGTTGGAATGGAACCGAACAATTTCAAATTGGAGGTTGCGGGGGGAGAAGGGATAACACCAGAGGACGAGACGATAACTTATGGGATACATACGTCAAACTATTCCAATATAGATGTTGTAAATTATACGAATTCCAATATATGCGCTAAGTTCAATTCTAGCATATGGACGACGGGCAATGTGATATCAAGTAGTGATGCGCGAATCAAAACGAATATACGTGATTTACAAGATGACAATGCGTTGCGTATGATTTTGAATATAGAACCGAAGACGTATAATTATGTTGATACACGTAATACGGCGAATACTGTGTATGGATTTATTGCGCAGCAGATACGGGATGTGATACCGGATGCGGTTAAACTACAGACGGAGTTCATACCGAATATCTTTGCGGTTGCTGAATATGATGCGGTTGAGAGCATAATAACATTTGCTGATATTGCGGTAGAGATATCTGTGAATACCCGTTTAAAATGCTATGATATGCGAAATAACACGATTATTGTAGTGGTGACTGAGATCATAAGTCATGTATCGTATAAAGTGAAAAAGAAAGCGATGAATCCATTGAAGGGGACGAAGATATTTGTATATGGGATGGAGGTGAATGATTTCCACGCATTAAACAAGGAATATATAAATACGCTGAATGTTTGCGCGGTTCAGGAGTTACACCGAAAGATAGTATCGCAACAGGGTGAGATTAATGATTTAAATGAGAAGGTGAATGTCCTCCTCAATTATATTGATATGAGTAAGATGACTGCACTAGAGAGTGAGATTAGCGAGTTGAAGGCGCGTTATGATTTCATAATTAACTATATTGATTTGAGTAAATAAATAATAATATCGTATATCATTAAATAATAGATAATAGAAGATGACTGATATTCTCGGTAAGATGGAGTATGCGAACGATTCTGTGGATGCGAATAAATTGAATGCGATTTATGCGGCGAACCCGTCGTTGATTAACTTACCAGAAGAAGCGAAAGATGCGAACTCCAAGGATTGTAGTTCAAGCTCGCACGTAGATTTTTTATATCTCTCTACTATTAGAGGTGGTCGTAAAATGAGTGGCGAAATAAATGGTGGTTGTGGATGTGGAATGAAAGGCGGAGGTGGTGATAGCAGTGTCAGTGGATATACGGGCGGATGCTTTACGTGTAAGAAGGGGGTAAAAAATATTGTTCATATATATAGCACGCTACACATAGTGATCCCTTCCTTATATAAGAAATATAAGGCAACAAAAAAGACGAAGGTCGGGAAGGTGAAAGTAGTATGATAGCATTCCAAACTATATTTATTTTTTTAAGCATAAAAATTTAATATTATCCTTTTAATTTTTACGAAAAGGAGATAGCATTTAAGGCAGGAAATGTTCTTTATTTTTTTCATAAGGTGCTAATTTATCATTATTTACATATACATTTTGCTTGCCTATCTTCACGTAATTTGTGATCACCGTGAGCATCCCCTTTATTTTCTTGCGAAAGTCGCTCAGTGATTTGTCAATTTCGGTCTGCGGGTCAAACCCGTAGATATGCTTAAACTGGTTCGGGACAACAAATATCAGGGAATAGAAGATTTCGTAAATATTGTTTTTAATATCATTGAAGATGGGTAGATAAGTATTCGCATCGTAGCGATCCGCTAATATATAGACGTATATTTTCATTAATTTATCCATATTCACAATCATATTGGAAAACCTCGTTTTGTCAAATCGCTTTATAAACCGGATGTTAAAGAGTATGTTCATAAACTCCTTGTTTTTTACAAGATACTTGATGTCCTTGTTGTTTTTGTGAATATAGAAGTTGTCGGTCGCTAATTCTACGACATCTTTTACTTCTTCGCGTATCTTTTCCTCCTTCTTATTGCTATCAGCATTGAATTGTGCTTCGTTGTCCTTTCTATACGTATTATAATAATAGAATATGCCGATAAGGATGATAATGGATAGCAAGACAGGCGATTCGTGTTTGCTAAGAATATAAAAGAGTAGTGCGAATAGAATGATGATGTAATAATATTGATTGGATAGCATTACTATTATATCAATAAAAAAAAGTTTTATATAGAAACACCGTCTATAAAATAGACGATAAAAGATAGCACGACAAGCATTATGCCTACGTAGATCTTTCGGTCGTCTTTCATAAAAATATTCAACAATATATATATGTAATTGTTATTATTTACGTAATCCTTCTTACTATACACATCTACAATGTCGGTTATGATGTCTATTAGAGACTGTAGCGTATTCTTGTAAATCTCTTTGATTGTAAGGTTATAGATCGGTTTAATGGTTAGTTCTTTGGGCAGTTTGTCAGGCAATGTTTCCAACAGACTATTTAATTTCATCTCAATCTGTTTCTCAATATACTTTTCAATGTCGCTATCGGGTTTCTTTGTTTTTTTCTTACTACTTACAGTATTCATCTATGTTCATTTACTTATTCGTAGATAATATAATTTTTATTAAATAATATTCATCATATCAATATTTGCGATTAAATTGCGTCTACAACAGTATCGTTTCAAACCGAGGTCATCTAGAATATGACCGGTGTGAATTTTCTCAAAGTTTTTATAAATATTAGTGCCGTCCGCTCCTGCTACATCATTCGTCTCGTCCAATTTGTTCTTTTCCTTCTCATAATAATCCGCAATATCCGCCATAACTTTGCCACAAGTAAAGCATCGTATCGGTATAATCATCCTGTATCTCCTTTATATATTCTATATATTAGAATATATAATCATTTTTTTATATATATCTGCGATTTATCTACGTAGTTAAAACGGGCATAATTATTATATTATAATAGTATAGAATGTCATTCGCTCCTATATACTCCAAACTTAACGACTTTGAAAAAAGATTATCAATTGTTGAAACATCCTCAAAGCAAACTGTTATCGCTCCATCGGATGTCCCTGTAATTCCCACTAAGACCGACCTCCCTGATGTCTCTGGTCTCGCTACCAAGGCAGAACTCCCTGATGTCTCTGGTTTCGCTACTAAGGCAGAACTCCCGGATGTCTCTGGTTTCGCTACCAAGGCAGAACTCCCTGATGTCTCTGGTTTCGCTACCAAGGCAGAACTCCCTGATGTCTCTGGTTTCGCTACCAAGGCAGAACTCCCTGATGTCTCTGGTTTCGCT